>OHAJ01001836.1_pt1 | contig 15205 bp, 14 predicted proteins | sample 1577101 | NCBI WGS metagenome assembly OHAJ01 (sample SAMEA3541531, study PRJEB24748) | human gut metagenome | biome: human gut; feature: human-associated habitat; material: faeces | place: China | collected 2012
TAAAACGCCATCCACGGGAGAAATTCTTCCTTGCCACAAAGCTGTCCAACTTCAGCTCTCGGCAGGATTCTATGACGTATGCGATTCTTTACGCCGTATGGGATGCCCGAGAGTGCTGGTAACCCAGATGCAGTTTACCTATCGCTATATGATGGTAGTCGTAGAAGAGGCCGTATGGATGGACCGGGCGCGTAAGTCCAGAGGATTCGGGCGCAGAAGCTATCCGTTACGTATGTGGGGACGCATGGTAGGTCAGCTTCTGGTGCGGAGTTATGATAGAGCCTCCCGTATAAACCGGGCTATGCTTGCGCGTGGGTTTGACGGGACTGTTCCCGTGACGGGACGCAGAGTGATGGACGCCCGTTCATGGCTGTTTATTGCTGTGTGGACCTTTGTGGTGGTTGTGCTTCGGTTTGTGAACCTGTCCGCACTCTTTATATAATGTAATTTTTATAGTCAAGATATGAGTCATCACTATATTCAGTTCAAAGATGTGCATTTCAGTTATGCACGCGGACCGGAGGTCTTGTGTGGAATCAATTTCAGAATCACCCACGGAGAACATGTGGCATTGCTCGGCCTTAACGGATCGGGAAAGTCGACGCTTCTGCTTCAGATCAACGGCCTGCTGATGCCGACGCGCGGAGAAGTGGTGATCGGGGATATTCCTGTGACTAAAAAGACGCTCCGCATAGTCCGTCAGACGGTCGGTATGGTATTTCAGAATTCCGATGATATGCTTTTTATGCCTACGATAGGGGAGGATGTAGGATTCGGTCCACGCAATATGGGACTTCCCGAGGAGGAAGTCAAGCGCCGCGTGGATGGCGCACTGGATGCCGTCGGACTGTCCGGACTTGGTGACAGACCGGCGTTTTCATTGTCGGGAGGACAAAGAAGGGCGGCAGCCATAGCCTCGGTACTCTCGATGGAACCCGATATTCTGGTGCTTGACGAACCGTCGGCCAACCTTGACGCGCGGGCGCGCAGACAGTTGATCGAAATACTTAAAAAGTTCAGACATACCATACTCCTTGCGACTCACGACACCGACATGGCGTTGGAGCTATGCCAGCGGTCGCTTGTCATAGAAGCGGGAAAGATAATAGCCGATGCACCCACCATGTCGTTGGCTGTGGCTCCAGACTCTCCGGCTGTCAGTCTGTTCAGGACTTCAGAGGCTCCGCTTTTTAATCCGGCCACTAACTGATTATGCCTGCCGCTTTAAATAATCGCGCATAATATTCAGCCTTTTTCTCAAGCTTCAGAGGATATGCCCGGCTTGTGGAAGGCATACGCCATATTTCCAGACCGCCGGGGCCTTTTACCATCTCGCCCATCTTGGGAGCGGGCGTACCGGTTATATCCGCGATTACACCGGCGGCTTTCTCTCCTGTGGTAGCTATGCAACGGCATTCCGGCATCTTTTTTAACAGCCGGTCGAGCGGAACCGGCTCGACTATTTCGAGAAATTTGTCTGATGCGTTTCCTTTCAGGCGGCGGATCTTGTGACCGGTGTCATTAAGAGCGATACCTTTTTCATTCAACAGTCGTTTGATTTTGTCAAGATCAAAATCTTTGGACCCTTCGCGTAACAGAGAGGTCCGGTCACCGTAAAAAATCAATCCCATCATATACCAGAAATCGTTGGTGCGGTTGGGATAATAAAAATTCATGGCCCAGCGTTTGGACTGTGGAGGGAAGGTTCCCATCACCAATACTTTAGCGTGTTCAGGTATGTAGGGTTCCCAGGGATGTGTCTCAAGTTCTATGTCGTTATATTCCATTTTGATTCGTTTTTTCGGTAATTAAACGTGTCAAGTGAAATAAATGTTTTATCTTTGTATTATGAAAGCCAACGAGGTAAATATTAGAAATAAACGTGCCCGCTTCGATTATGAGATAACCGACACTTATATCGCGGGCATCGTGCTCACCGGTACAGAGATCAAGTCTATCCGCGACGGAAAGGCATCGCTGGTCGACACATACTGTCTTGTGGAGAATGGCGAGGTATGGGTGAAAGGAATGAATATATCCGAATATTTTTATGGTTCTTACAACAATCATGTGGCGCGTCGTGACCGTAAATTGCTGCTGAACCGTAAGGAAATCCAGAAACTTCAGAAAGCTTCGGAAGATCCCGGTTATACCGTCGTGCCGATGAAAGTGTTTATCAACGACCGAGGACTTGCCAAGATGCAGATCGGCGTCGGCCGTGGTAAGAAACAGTATGACAAACGCCAGTCGATACGCGAGCGTGAAGACAGACGCGCCATCGACCGCATGTTCAAGAAGTAAATGAGACCGCTTGAACTTCTTGCCCCGGCATCCGACAGGAATGTGGCTGTCCAGGCGATTCTGCATGGAGCTGACGCCGTCTATATGGGCGGCCCGAGTCATGGAGCGCGCAAAAAGGCTTCCAATTCGATTGATGATATACGCGAGGTTGTAAGTTTCGCACATCGCTACCGTGCCCGTGTCTATGTCACGGTCAATACCCTTGTGTATGGTCACGAACTGAAGTCTGTCGAAAAGATGTGCCGCGAGCTTTATGATGCCGGAGTCGATGCGCTTATTGTGCAGGATATGTCACTTCTGAGATTGAATCTTCCGCCTCTGGCACTTCATGCAAGCACGCAGTGCGATACGCGGACTCCTGATAAAGCCAGGTTTCTGCAGGATGTAGGATTCTCGCAGATAGTCCTTGCGCGTGAATTGTCGCTTGATGAGATCAGAGAGATCGCATCGAGTGTGACGGTGCCGTTGGAGTGTTTTGTGCATGGGGCGTTGTGTGTCAGTTATTCAGGCCGATGCAGTGCCAGCCAGATGTCGATGGGGCGTTCGGCCAATCGGGGTGAGTGCGCGCAGATGTGTCGGCTTCCCTATACATTGCGTAACGGTCGCGGGGAACTGGTGGAGAAAGACAAATATCTTCTTTCCTTACGGGATTTCAACGCTTACGGACGAGTTGAGGAGCTTATTCTTGCCGGAGTGTCATCGTTCAAGATCGAGGGGCGCCTGAAAGATGCCGATTATGTAAAAAATGTGACTGCAGCCTATCGTAAGGCGATAGACAGTGTGATCGCCCGTTATCCCGACAGATTCAGGCGTTCGTCGTTTGGAGAGTCGGAGATTGCATTTACTCCCGATCTGTCTAAGAGTTTCAACCGAGGATTTACAGAATATTTCCTCGGAGGTAGAATAAAAATCTCGATGGCTTCTCTCCGCACTCCCAAATCTATGGGAGAGATCATACATGATCCCGGACAGCTGAATAATGGTGACGGCATCAGTTTTTTCAATGCGGCCGGCGAATATGAAGGAGTCGGCGTAAACCGTGTCGAGAATGGCCGGATAATAGGATCAAGACCTTTCCGGCTTCCAAAAGGAGCGGAAATACATCGTACACTTGACCGTCGTTGGCAGAATCTTATGTCGCGGGATACGGCTGTGCGTACTGTCAGTGTGGATATCTCTATTGACGAGAATGGAATCTCTGCGGAAGATGAAAGGGGAGTGAAAGTGCGTTTGGCATTGGATGTGGAAAAATCCCCTGCCCGAAAACCTATGGATCCGCGTCCCGTTTTCGCCAAATTGGGAGGCACTGCTTATCGGCTCGGCAGGTTTGAGAATCATCTTGATTGCAGTACCTTTATTCCTGCCTCTCAATTGACCGCGTTGCGCAGACGTCTTGTAGAGGCTCTTGACAATGCCAATCTTACTACATATCCGTATGATTACAGGCGACCTGAAACGGCTGTGCCGTATCCGGGTGATGAACTGGATGCGCGCGATAATGTCGCCAATCCTTTATCGCGAAAGTTCTACGAAGAGCACGGCGTGAAAAGAATCATTCCGGCGATAGAGGTTGAGAGGCCAGCGGGAGAAACCGTTGTCATGACCACGCGCTATTGTCTGCGCCGGGAATTAGGATGCTGTCTTAAAGACCCCTCTGTACTTCAGTCCCGTTGCGCACGCTATGCGGCCCCACTCACCATATCGACAGGCCCTCACACATTCCGTCTCGATTTCGACTGCCGCCGCTGCGAGATGAACGTCATAACCATCCCAAACCCGGATAGCTAATTTAGATGCCTTTAACAGTCAGGCTCTTGTGTAATTTGTTATAATGTTATAACTTTGTACTCTAAAATAGAATCTGATATGGCAACTCCAATTAAGGCTGTTCCAATTCTCACCGGTACTTTAGCTGACGATTTCGTGCGTCAGGCCGAGGAAAACGAGCGTAAGCCGCGCCGCGTGCTTTCTGAAGAAGATGAAAAAAGAATCGCAGAGATAATGCGTCGCTCGCGTGAGTTCGTTCCCTCCTGGCTTAAATAATGGAAAAAACATTTTTAATCTTGGAAACGACAGCACTTTGTATAAGCTCAATGAACTTATACTGAAAAACTGTGCTCGTTTCGACTGCGGAGTGGATGACTTAAACGATTTTTTTGCAAACGATTCGATTACCTATGAAAGAGACCTCATGGGTAAGACTTATTGTTGGCTTGACAATTCCAACGATAGAAAAATCGTTGCGATGATAACTCTTGCCAACGCCGGTATTCAGACCACACACTTGCCGAGCAATCCAAAGCGACATATCAATAAAGCAATTGCCTATAACAAACAAGGCCGAACATATCCCGCTGTCCTTATTGGACGATTAGGTGTAGACAAGGATTATCAGGGTGCTCAATTTCGTATAGGAGCGCAAATCATGGATTTCATTAAGAAATGGTTCTTAAGTACTGACAATAAAACAGGGTGCCTTTTTATCCTTGTTGACGCCGTCAATAATCCCCATACATTGGCATATTACGAACGCAATGGCTTTAAGCCTCTTTTCCCTCGTGTCAGTGATGAAAAAGCATTTTATGACATTAGCGAAACCGAGGAATTGAGAACCCGAATGTACTATTTTGACTTGTTGACTTATTGAGAAATTCTAAGTCTCAGACATGTTAAAAAATTTCAAGGCACCGTTATGTTTGGTGCCCTTTTTCGTATTTATAGTTGTGTAAGAATGTTATGAGTTGAGAAAAGAGAAAATGCCACCGGCAACTGGGGGAGAGGTGGCGGTGACATTGATAGGGTATTGGAGATTGGAGGGTAAATTAAGGTTTGGGGGTGACTGTATCGGAGGGGAGGGAGTCGTTGCGGAGTACGAGGGGATGCGCGAGGCGATATAGCAGAGAGTCGCGGAGTGACACGTATTTAAGTGTCAGATTGGCCAGTGTGTCGTTTTCTCCTTCCGAAATCGCAAGATCGGTGTCAGAAGGATAGTCGTAATTAAGTTTTGTCAGTTCTTCGTCGTAATTCTTGTCCATACGGAGTATTGTGGCGGAATCATGTGCCTGCGCCAGACTGTCGGTATATTTCACAATGATCCGGGCACTCCGTTCGTACAGCGCGCGAGCCTGTTCCCCCTGTCCGTTGTCTCCCTGATTCCTGCAACCGGCTACGGCGATTGCCAATGTCGGTAATAAGATCGAAAATAACGGTTTTCTCATGAGTCTCATCTTGACTTGGTGATGATGTTGTCGGTCATTTGACCGGTAATTTTTCTTTCAGAAAATGCCCGGTGTAGGATGCCGCACATTCCGCTATCTGTTCGGGCGTACCTTCTGCCACAATATTTCCACCCGCGTCTCCGCCTTCCGGCCCGACATCGATCACCCAGTCCGCCGATTTGATAATGTCCATGTTGTGTTCGATTATCAATACAGTGTTGCCCTTGTCGACAAGATTGTTCAGTGATTTAAGCAGTACTGAGATATCATGGAAATGTAGTCCTGTAGTAGGTTCGTCGAAAATAAAGAGAGTGCCGGTCTGCTTCTCCTGCGCGATGAAATAGGCGAGTTTGACACGCTGGTTCTCACCCCCCGACAGAGTCGAGGATGATTGGCCGAGCTTTATGTATCCGAGACCTACGTCCTGGAGCGGTTTGAGTTTAGCTATAATTTTCTTTTCCTGGGTTCCGGGATTTTCCGACAGAAAATCTATGGCCTGATTGACTGTCATGTCAAGAAATTCATAGATATTCTTACCCCTGTATTCCACATCGAGCACTTCCTGCTTGAACCGTTTCCCATGACATGACTCGCATTCTATCTCGATATCGGCCATAAACTGCATGGGTATGGTGATTGTCCCTTCTCCCTTGCATTCCTCGCATCTGCCCCCTTCGGTATTGAATGAGAAATATGCCGGAGTGAATCCCATCTGTTTCGAGAGCTGTTGGTCGGCAAACAATTTGCGTATCTCGTCATATGCCTTAAGATAGGTGGCCGGATTGCTTCGCGAAGAGGTTCCGATAGGGTTCTGGTCGATAAATTCCACAGCCTTTATGTCGCGGATGTCACCCCGCAATTCCTTATGGGTGCCGGGCACGCCGACAGGATCGCCAAGCGCTCTCATGACGGATTTATAGAGGATTTCTTTTACAAGTGTCGATTTGCCTGATCCGCTCACTCCGCTAACGACAGTCATCACTCCCAGAGGAAACCGGACATCAATGTTCTTGAGATTGTTTTCAGAGGCACCGATCACTTCCAGAGCTTTTTTCCATGCCCTGCGTCGTTTCGGCACTTCTATTTCACGTTCTCCGCGAAGATATTCTATTGTATATGAATCATGATGTTTCCCGTCATCGAGCAACTGTCTGAGATTTCCTTCAAGCACTATTTGGCCTCCGTTGCGGCCGGCATCCTTGCCTATGTCGACAATCTCATCGGCCGCCAGCATGATATCCTCGTCATGCTCCACCACGATAACGGTATTGCCTATCTGTTGAAGGCGGCGGAGCACACGTATCAGCTTCGTCGTGTCGCGCGAGTGGAGGCCGATACTCGGTTCGTCGAGTATGTACAGAGAGCCTACAAGAGAACTGCCGAGAGAGGTGGCGAGATTGATACGCTGGCTTTCTCCTCCCGACAGTGTCGATGACAGACGGTCAAGCGTGAGGTAGGAGAGTCCGACCTCATTCAGGAATCCGAGTCTTTGTCTTATTTCAGTCAGAAGACGGGAGGATATGCGTTCATCCGTATCGCTGAGTTTCAGATTGTCAAAAAATTCTCCGAGTAAGTTTATCGGCATTCTGACAAGTTCGGTTATGCTTTTGCCACCTATTTTGACATACTCCACGTCACGGCGCAGACGTGATCCCCGGCAATCGGGACAGGTCGTCTTGCCGCGATAACGTGCCTTCAGCACGCGATACTGCATCTTGTCCTGACGGGAGTCAAGCCATTTGAAAAAGCCGTCGATCCCCTCCCACAGTGTGTTTCCGTGCCAGAGAAAATCCTTCTGTGCCTCTGTCAGTTCGTTGTAGGGGGTATGTATCGGGAAGTTGAAGCGGGGTGCTATATGTATGAGTTGTTTTTTCCATTCACTCATTTTCTCGCCACTCCAGCATTTGACCGCGTTCTGGTAGACCGAAAGTGTCTTGTTGGGAATCACAAGATCCTCGCTGACGCCGAGCACCTTCCCGAAACCCTCGCATGTCGGGCATGCTCCGTAAGGATTGTTGAAATTGAACATGAGGTCGCTCGGTTCGCGAAATTCCATGCCGTCGGCAGTGAATTTGCGCGAGAAATAATGCTCGTGATGACCATCCGTCCCCCATATTTTTACTATAGCCTCGTCACGGCCCTCGAAATAGGCGGTCTCTATCGAATCCGTAAGACGGGAGATTGTATCCTTGTCATCGGCCACGGCAAGCCGGTCGATCATCAGCCTGTAATTTCCCGGGTCTATAACTTCTCCCTTTCCGATTATGTCGGAAATCATAACGAATTGACCCTCATGTTCCAGACGCGAGTATCCCTGTTTCTGAAGTATCTCGAGCTGTTGCATCAGAGTCCGTCCGTCAGGGATGCGCAGATGGGTCAGGATCGCGACACGCGTTCCCGACGGATAAGACAAGACAGTCTTAACTATGTCTTCGATACCATGTTTGCGCACTTCGTCGCCTGATACGGGCGAGTACGTGTGTCCCGCACGTGCGAAGAGCATGCGCAGGTAATCATATATTTCGGTCGCCGTGCCCACAGTGCTTCGCGGATTCCTGGTATTTACCTTTTGTTCCACCGCTATGGCCGGGGGGAGACCTTTTATATAATCGCATTCAGGTTTCGACATCCGGCCGAGAAACTGACGCGCATATGCCGACAGACTCTCGACATACCGTCTCTGGCCTTCGGCATAAAGCGTGTCGAAAGCGAGACTCGATTTTCCGGAGCCGCTGACTCCGGTCACGACTATAAACCTGCCGAGAGGCAGTTTGATATCTATGTTTTTGAGATTATTGACCCTTATGCCCTTTGCGGTTATATATCTCTGAGCGTCGCCAGCTTTGCCTTCAGACGGCGTGTTTGTTTTTTTTTCAGACTTCGGTTCCATCATAATACTAACGTCTCTTTACTAACAAATATCATACCATACTTTTGTGTTGAGTCATGAAAAATGTTTAAAACATTGCAGTAATTATTATTTTGATGTATTTTTGTGAGGGAAAATATGCTGAAATCTTCAAATTACTTATGGATATAGTTTTTATAGCAGTCGGGATCATTGCGGGAATAATCATCGGAATTCTGATCGGGAAAGTAAAATCCAACGGACTCAACACTCGTATCGGGATTCTTGAGTCCCAGCTGGAAGATGCCAAGGCCGCTGCCGACGAGACGGTCCGTCGGCTTGAAGAGTCTCACCGCCGCGTGTTCGCGGAGCGTGAAAAGTCTAATGCCGAACTGCTCCTCAGCAAAGAAGAGACCTATCTTAAATCGCTTGCCGAAAAAGAGCGTGTGCATGCCGAGGCATTCGCACGTCAGGAAGCACATAACAAAGAAGCGCTTGAGGCGCTTCAGGGACGGTTTGACGAAACAGTGGCAAAAATGAAGGCTGAACTTGAAAATGCCACTGCCGAAATGCTTAAACGCCGACAGTCGGAATTCGAGACATCCAGCCGAGAAGGAGTCTCAAAGATTCTGGAGCCGCTCAACGTATCGATTCGTGAGATGCGACAGGCGGTGGCCGACAACACTGTGAAACATTCCGAGTTCGGTGGTCAGCTCGCGGCGAACATCAGGCTGGTTATGGAACATAGCGATGCCGCCCGCAAGAGTGCCGACAGACTGGCCGATGCATTGAGGGGAGGAGGAAAGATCCAGGGAGACTGGGGAGAAAAGGTCCTTACCGAACTGCTTGAATCGCAGGGTCTGACAGAAGGAGTGCATTTCGATACACAGCCGACATTGCGTGACTCCGCCGGCAATCCTATACGAACGGAAAATGACCGGCTTCTGAGACCTGACGTAGTACTGCATCTCGACCGGGAGCGTGACGTGGTGATAGATGCGAAAGTTTCGCTGTCGGCATTTATGGACTATAAGTCGGCAGAAACGGATGAGATGCGCGAAGCTGCTCTTAAGAACCATGTGACGAGCGTCGAGAATCACGTCAAGGAACTCTCCCGCAAGGATTATTCGGCCTATATCGGTTCCGGCAGAGTAAAGATGGATTATGTCATCATGTTTGTGCCTAACACGACAGCGCTTTATGCCGCCACTTCGCAGAAACCCGATCTCTGGCGCAAGGCTATGGAGAAGGGGGTGTATATCGCCGATGAACAGACACTTTATGCGGCTTTGCGTATAATCGACATGACATGGCGCCAGATCGCACAGGCGGAAAATCATGAGAAGGTATACTCGCTTGCCAACGAGATGCTCGACAGAGTAAACATGTTTATGGAGAAATTCGTGGCCGTAGGCAAGAAAATCGAGGACGCCCAGAAAAGTTACAACGACGCTTTCGGCAAGATCAAGAATTCCGGACAGAGCATACCCGTCACATGCCGCAAGCTTGTGGCGCTCGGGGCTTCGGTGAAACCGCGGCGTGGCGTGACTCCCGACCTCCTCGGTCTCACTCCCTCTCCCGACAATCAGATTCCGTCAGAAAATCCCTCAGAGGAATAACTGGCCATAAAACTCATTCCAGACTAAGAGGGTGTTTCAAAATTTTTTGAAACACCCTCTTATAAGTCGTCAAATGATTATTTGTCGGTGAGGCAGGCGTCGAGTTGGGCGGTTATGGCTGCGCGATCCATTTTCTGACCGATGAAAACAAGTTTCTGCATACGGTCGCCATATTCCGGATCCCAGTCGCGCATAAGTCCGGGGTCGCGTGCCAGAAGAACTTCAAGATCTTCCTCGGGTGCTGTCGCATACCAGCGGCCCGCTTCTTTCAGACTTTTCTGTCGACCTGCCTGTTCGAACAGATATGACATGTCGGGATTTTCCTTGAAATAGCAAACTCCTTTGCATCTTATGACGCTCTTGGGCCAGTTTTTGGCACACATCCAGTCGAATTTATTAAGCGAAAAAGGTTTACGGGCAAAGTAGACGAACGTACCTATGCCGTATTCCTCTGCCTCTCCTTCTTCATGATGATGGTGGTGATGACAGTGGCAGACCCCATGCTCGTGATCGCAATGGGAATGATCCTCGTGCTCGTGTTCATGTTTGTGCTCATGCTCATGCCCGTGGTGGTCATCATGTTCGTGGTGATGATGGTGATGATGGGCATCCGCTGTCTCGTCAACCGGTTTCTCGATCTCTTTGACCCATGTGGCCGATGTTGCGACTTGTTCGAAGTCGAAACGGTTTGTCTTGAGTATTTTGTCGAAATCGACATCGCAGTAGTCGCATTCTATGATCTCCGCTGTCGGTTGTAATGCGCGTATGACCTTGCGGATATGTTCGGCTTCTTCGGGAGTTACTTCCGAAATCTTGTTCAGGAGTATGATATTGCAGAATTCAATCTGCTGTATGATAAGATTCTCTATATCCTCCTCATCGAGATCCTTGCCGGTAAGCGATTCTCCTGAGGCGAATTCATCGCGCAGGCGCAATGCATCGACCACGGTGACTATGCAGTCAAGCGCCACGAATGCGTTTCGGTTGAATTCCTCGCCCATGCCCGGCATCGTGCATATTGTCTGGGCTATGGGTTCGGGCTCGCATATGCCGCTTGCCTCGATGACTATGTAGTCGAAATCTCCGTTGTTGGCAAGATCTGACAGCTGCTGCACGAGATCCATCTTGAGTGTGCAGCAGATGCAGCCGTTCTGCAGCGGAACGAGGCTGTCGTCATTCTGTCCTACGATGCCCCCCTTGGCTATAAGGTCCGCATCGATATTGACTTCTCCAATATCATTTACGATAACTGCAAAACGTATTCCTTTACGGTTGTTGAGTATGCGGTTCAGCAGAGTTGTCTTGCCGCTTCCGAGATAGCCCGTGAGAAGAAGCACGGGTACGATTCTTTTCTTTTCCATTTGTCTATAGAGAATTGACCTTCAGATTCGATACTGATAACAAGGCAGCCAAGCGGATTGTTTTGTATCGTCTGAATGTTTCGTCTTGCAAATTTAGCTTAAAAAAGTGACATGGTCAAGCAGATGTTTCCGATGAAAATGTAGACTGGAGATAAAAGATATGCAGCCGTAAGAACAGTTCTGTTTCTACGGCTGCTGTCAGTGTCCAGGATGAGACTCGAACTCACACGGCCAATACGGCCACTACCCCCTCAAAGTAGCGCGTCTACCAATTCCGCCACCTAGACATTTTCTGAGGATTTGAGCGAAAAACGGGACTCGAACCCGCGACCCCGACCTTGGCAAGGTCGTGCTCTACCAACTGAGCTATTTTCGCGTTTTTATGCTTGCCGGATGTTTATCTCCGATTTGCGAGTGCAAAGTTAATACATTTTTTTAACTTGTGCAAATTTTTTAATGGAAATATTGGACAATTTCTCAATATGCAATGCTCTGAGTCGTGTCTTCCCATATCCATGCCTGACTGAAACTGGTTTTGAATCCAGGATCTGCCATAGCGGAGCGTAGTTCTCCGCTGTTGTCTGAACTCATGGCTGAAACTCTGCTTTTTGTGTGAGTGCTGACAACCTCCAGATCATACCCGCAGTCTGCATTCTGTTCGATGAACGTTTCGGCTTCCTCTTTGCTTGTGAATGTCGCCACTATGGCGTGAAACCTGTGCAATGGAAGCCGGATTTCTTTTTCCGGTAAAGAGACAGTATCCGTTTCGGGTGAAGCGTTACGCTCTTTCATTGCCGACGCTATGCGCGAGGCTGTGTCGTGAATTATCTTTTCCACCGGTATTACCGATGCCTGGTCTTCACGGTTCCTGTCGCTCAGAGGCAATACGAAAGATATGGTCATAATCGCCACAATGATGAGGCAGGCCGCCGTACGGGCGAATAATTTGTTTATGGCTATATAGTAATTGCGCTCCGTGTCGAATATTCTGCCCCCGGCAGTATGCTTTGCGTTCTCGGACTGTTCCGTTGTCACGCCATCCGTATCGGCAGCGGTATCTGCGTTTGTCTCGGACTCTATAGCGTGTGCCGGTGGGATAGCCGCCGGTATTTGCGAATAACCCAATAACGAAGCCCATTGCGCGGCGCTCTGGCGGGGAATGAACGTCAGAGTGTTTTCAGTCCGGCTTAATATGCCCAGTTGACCGAGCGTGACTTCTCCATCCGACTCAAGAGCGGCGATCAGCAGCTGTGTGTCGCGGCGAAGCATCTCGCGTCCTTTCTGGAAATTTGAGCCTTCCTTTCTTGCATAAGAACTGGAGAGAAGTCCGTCGTCATGGGTGAGCGCGCCGTTGAAACGCACTTCACGGGTCATGGGATGCCAGACGCGTGTCACGGCATCGAAATATGCCGCGTGGCGTACGTTGATGAATGCGCCGAGACCGGGCACCACAACGCAGTCATGATGTAGGAGCAGGTATTCGATATGCAGTGACAGGTTATACACGTCTTAACTTTCTGAGGTTAAATTTCATTCCTTTTTTACCCTCTCCGGAACAGCCCGGAACCCGGCGAAATGGAGTGCAAAGTTACAAAAACTTCCTGCAATTTACAACCGGAAAAACTTCGATTTTGTACTTTTTATTTTGAAAAATTTTGATAAGGATAGCCCGGATTATCGCTTGCCTGACTCCCGCGTTTTCCCGGTTACAAGATCATATATTTCCTGATTCACTCCGAAATCTTTTGCCATTTTCAGATCCTGTTCCATTGCCGAATTCTGAAATTTAGCTTTGTCAAGCATGGCTCGCATGAGGTATAACATGCCGTTGCGTGGATTCTTCCGGATCCCTTCGGCGAGATCTTCCTCCATCTCCTCGATACGGCCGTACAGATATGCCGAAAGAAGTGCCTTGCCGAGCAGGTCAGCGTCGGGCTCGAGTGTGTATGCCTCGCGATAATTGCTTATCGCACCCGATATGTCGCCTTTAGCCACGTCTATGTCGCCGCATGCTTCCGATATGGCGGCGTCTTTCCCGAATCTGTTTATATATATACGAAAATCTGATAAGGCTCCTTCGCTGTCTCCGGCGGAAGCTCTGACGAGTCCACGCATTTTTCTCGGCCACTGTAATGTGGAATCCAGCGACAGGGCTTTGTCCAGATCCGCTACAGCCTCTTTTTTATCTCCTTTTGCCATATATGTGCGTGCGCGGTTTGACAGCAGGGCGGTGGAGGCCGGAGCCATCGCAAGGCCGATCTCGTATGCTTCGAGAGCCCCGTCATAGTTTTTCATTTCCGTGCGTGCCACGCCGAGATTTGACCATAGCAGATAGTTCGATTTGTTGGCCGGTTCATGCCGCAGTGCCTTCACGATCACTCTTTCCGCATCTGCCCACCGCTCCTGCCTTATATAACGGTCGGCTGAGTCCGCGAGTTCGACGTAGGTGGCAGTAAGAGTCTGCGCCCCCGAATGGAGGGCGCAGAGACTCAGAAGTGTTATGATAAATGTCCTTATTTTCATTTTTATTTCTTGTAATTCTCAATGCCTGTCTTAAGGAATTGCTGGAATTTGGGAACATCCTCCTCATACGGGAATGCGAAGTTGAGAGGTTTGGCATAACCGTCGAGGATCACATAGTAGGGCTGCGCGTTGGCTCCGAATTTGGTGCGTTGCAGATAGCTCCACTTGTCGCCATAGGTGCGTAATGTGCGTTCCTGGCCGTCTTTCTCCTTGACTGTGATCGGCTGGGGGAGTGCCTTCTTGTCATCGACCATCAGCGTCACCATCACGAAATCGTTGTCGATCATATCCTTGATCTCCGGATTTGTAAGAACTGCTGCCATCCTCATAGTACTGTGTGCCGATGGTAACAATATCCTTATATAAGAACACACGCAGCGGGAATTTTGCCCCGTCCTCTGGAAACCAGGATACATGGTAATGCTCTTTCATCCGCTCTACCATGGCCTTTTTCATAATGGACTGGATATCGGAAGGGCTGAACAGCTTGCTTTTAATAGAAGAAGCCTTTGCAACCCAGAATTTTCCATCTTCCGGGATAAATTCTTCCCAGGCAATAGCTTTGGTTCCCTGAAACAGTTCCTCAAAGGTCTCTGCACGAAAACTGCCTGCTTTTAACAGGATACGCTCTGCAGTGCGTAAAAATACATTGGCACGGCAGATTGCTTCATCATCGCCAATAAAAGTAACTCTTCCATCTTCTACCTGGGAGATCTCATACCCCAGGTCCAGTATCTCTTTTTTTAATACAGCTTCCAGCCCAAAATGACAGGGTGCGATCAGTTCATAGGTCTGTTTCAATCCTTCGTCCTCACAGTTCTAAATTCATTCCATTTTAAGTTTCGTTTTCAGTTTCACATTATAAATGTAACGTTACCGTTCAGCATTTACAGCTTCAGTTCTTTTACCACTTCGCCGTCCAGGGAATAAATGGTAAATACGCCATCTTCCAGGATCGCATACGTATTTGGATTTCCACCCTTAGGAATAGATACGGAACCTGGGTTTAATACAGTAATGGTTCCACATTCTGTTTCCACTTTTTCTGCTTTCAGTAAGTGGGTATGACCATGGACCAGAATATCTCCCGGCTGCATAGGCGGCAGATGATCCTGATTAAATACGTGTCCATGGGTTGCGTAAAATGTCTTTCCGTCTAATACTAACAGCGCATAATCTGCCAGGATCGGGAACTGAAGTACCATCTGGTCTACTTCTGTATCACAGTTGCCACGAACAGCGTAGATCTGGTCCTTTAATGGATTTAACATGGCAATGACTTCTTTTGGTGCATACTCCTTTGGAAGATCATTTCTCGGGCCATGATAAAGGATG
>OHAJ01001842.1_pt1 | contig 15187 bp, 12 predicted proteins | sample 1577101 | NCBI WGS metagenome assembly OHAJ01 (sample SAMEA3541531, study PRJEB24748) | human gut metagenome | biome: human gut; feature: human-associated habitat; material: faeces | place: China | collected 2012
TATCTGCTACATGGAAGAACAGGGGATTTTGGAGAAAGGGAAGGAAGGTACGGTAACACTGACTAGGACACCGGAACAGATGGAAGAATTGGTAGATTCCCAGCAGTGGAAACAGTTGTTTGGGGAAGAGGAAGCCCAAAGACGCAGCACTGGAAGCAGCCAGGAAACAGAAGAAAAGATGCAGGTCATTCAGCGTATCCAAAAGGAGAAACGGAACAATCCAGGTGTGAATGCCATTACTATAGACCAGAAGCTGGTATATGAAGAAACAGAGCATCATATCAAAACCAGGATTCCGTACCGTAAGAATGAATTTATCTGGCTGGATAAATCGGAAATTAGCTGGATTAATGACCATAAGACGATTTTTGCAGGATTGGAAAAGAAGAAGGAGTATGCAATTTTAGACCTGGAGGACCGATTTCTTAGAAAAACTTCGGGGGAAGATTTATATAGGGAAAGCTATGACCCGGTACACAGGGAACGTGCCAGACAGGAGCAGGAAAAGATACGCAGAAGAAGGGAGCAGAATTACAGGAAGGCACAACAGAACCTGGAAGCAGGGAAAAGAACCATACAGGGGCGAAGGAGGTAGAGAACCGGAGCAATTCAGAAAAAGAAGAAACAGTCCTGGGGCATGTATCTTATTGGTGGCATAGCTTCCGGCTATGGAGGTTATCTCTTGAACGTGTGTTATCAGCCCGGAAAGGATATCAATTATTTTTTAAACCGTCTGGATCAGGTGATGGTAGCCCCGTTTGCCAATTATTGGAACGAAACTTCCTTAAAAGCAATCATTTTGGGGATTTTTGTATATGTGATTGGTATGGTCATGTATGTCACCAGCCGGAAAAACTATATGCCGGGACAGGAATTTGGTACCGCTGTTTTTGCAGATCCGAAAAAAGTGGCAAAGCAGTTTGCGGATAAAGATGAACACAATAACCTGATCTTATCCCAGAATGTCAGGCTGTCCATGAATACCAGAAAGACCAGGAGAAACCTAAATGTCCTGGTAATCGGAGGAAGCGGCGCTGGAAAAACCTTGTTCATGGTGAAACCCAATCTCCTTCAGTTAAGCAGGGCTTCCCAGATCATTACAGATCCCAAAGGGGAGATTTTAAGATGCTGCGGAGGTATGCTGAAAGCGCATGGATACCGGATACGGGTGCTGAACCTGGTGGAAATGGAGCAGTCTAACGGATATAATCCATTCCGCTATATCCGCTCTGAAACAGATATTGTAAAACTGGTTACCAACCTGATCAATAATACCACACCGAAAAACGCACAGCCCAGTGATCCATTCTGGGAGAAAGCCGAGTCTTTGTACTTGCAGGCCATTTTTCTTTATGTGTGGCAGGAGTGTGAAATGGAGAAAAGGAATTTCCGTATGGTTCTGCAGCTTTTGAATGAGGCGGAAGTCCATGCAGACGGTTCCCCTTCTGATTTAGACCGGCGTTTCCGCAGACTGGAGAGAAAAAAGGGAAGCAATCACCCTGCTTTAATCCAGTATAATAAAGTGGTCCGGGGTGCCGGAGATACGGTAAGGAGTATCATCATTTCCGCAAATGCAAGGCTGGGATTGTTACAGAACCCACAAATTTTGCGGATTCTGGATCATGATGAAATGGAGATTGAGGAGATTGGGCTTGGTGTTGACGGGGACAGAAACCGGAAGACTGCACTTTTTTGTGTAACGCCGGATTCGGATAAGAGTTATGCCTTTTTAATTGGTATGCTTTATTCCCAGATTTTCCAGGAATTGTATTACCAGGCAGACTTCCATTACAATGGAAAACTTCCCATTAACGTCAATTTTATGCTGGACGAATTTGCCAACGTGCCATTGCCAGATGACTACTGCAGCCTCCTTAGTACCATGCGTTCCAGGAATATTTCATGTACCATTTTTATCCAAAACCTTGCCCAGATCAAGGCTTTGTTTGAGAAAACCTGGGAAACCATACCGGGTAATTGTGATTCTCTGGTATATCTTGGTGGGAATGAACAGTCCACGCATAAGTATATCAGTGAGTCCCTGGGAAAAGGGACCATTGATAAAAAAAGCAGTGGGGAAACCAAAGGCCGGCAAGGGAGCAGTTCCCGGAATTATGATGTGCTGGGGCGTGAGCTTTTGACACCGGACGAAACCCGAAAGCTGGATAACTCAGAGTGTATTTTGTTAATCAGGGGTTGTGATCCTATTATTGATAAGAAATACAATACTTTTGCACACTCCAGATTTTCGGAAACAGAAGATGGCGGGGCTGCGCCTTATATCCATGACAGAATGGCTGCCCAAAAACAGGCGGTACAGATTTTAAGTGAAGAATCCCTGGATTATTATAAGAAGAAAAAGGAACAGGGAGAAGATGTTCAGATTGTGGAACTGTCTTTTGATGAAATTTTTTCTTATGAGCCTATTCCTAAGAAGATTTTTTCGGAGGAAGAGCTGAAAGAGAACCAGAAGAAGAGAACGGTAGAGGAGGTGAGGCCGCCGAAGAAAACGGAAAAACCGGTACAGACAGAGGAAGAAAAACTTTCTGAATTATTGGAAAGCCATGTTTATAATGAGGAACAGTTGGGAGAAATCATGCTTGCCATTGGTGCTGGAATTTCGTATGATAAAATCCTTCAAATGGCAGATACAAAAAACAGTGCTGAAAAGATGAAGGAAATCCGTAAAAAATTTACAAAAGAAACAGCCTCGGATTAAAGAAGGCAGATTTTTGGAAACCTGTAGTTTTTGCATTACGCAGGGCAGGTTTTCAAAAATCTGTCTTTTTGCGTAATGCGGTATTAATCACATGAAAAGGAGTAAAAAGATATGAAGATCAAAGAGGTTATCAGAAAGAAACAGAACCGCTTGAAAAAATCTCTACTGGGAGTCCTGGCAGTAAGCGCTGCCACTGTTTCCCTGTTCCCCCAGACTGTCATGGCTTCCGGGGTAAGTGACGTGACACAGCCGCTTATGAATTTAAAGACACTGGTGATCAGTATTATCGGTGCGGTGGGTGTGATTATCCTGGCAAAAAACGTGATGGAATTTGCACAGGCTTACCAACAGCAGGACAGTTCTTCTATGAACAGTGCCATTAAAGGAATTGTTGCAGGGCTTATTATGGCAGCCATTTCCTCCGTTCTTACTTTCCTGGGAATTAGCTAAAACCATTCTTCTTTTTGAGATAAGCAGATAAGAAGAGAGGTGAAGTGATGTTTAATTTAGGAGAGGCGATCCTTGCACTTTTGGAAATCGTGTTTGGATTTTGGAATAACCAGGTCAGCCTCGTATTTGAACTTTTAGGACAGTCCCCTACCGGGTTCAAAGGAGGCGGGCCCTGGGGGATCATTGAAGGGATTGAACCCCTTTTTGTTGGGATAGGCTCTGCCCTGGTAGTCCTTTTTTTCGTCATTGGGTTTTGTGCAGAGTCGGTAGATATCCGGGAAGAAATCCGGTTTGAAGCAATCCTCCGTATGTTTATCCGGGTTGCCATTGCACAGTGGCTGGTATCTTATAACATTACCATTATGAAAGCCCTGTTTACTTCCTGTGGAAACCTGGTGGGGCATTTGGGGCAAAACCAGAGTGTGGAGTTATCCATTGACCCGGCGCAGGCAGAAGTGATCAAAGATTTGGGATTTGGAACCAGTATCGTGTTCCTGATACTTGCTGTTTTCCTGTCTTTAATCGTTATTATCTGTGGTTTCTTCCTGCTGTACAATGTTTATTTCCGCTTTTTGAAAATTATGGTAATTGTACCTTTTGGGGCGATTGCCAGCAGTACCCTGGCTGGAAACCGGGGGCTTAGCAATACCTTTGTAGCCTATATGAAATATTTTATCAGTGTCGTTTTTGAGGCAGTCACAATGGCGCTGGCAATTCTTTTGTGTAACCAGTTTATTTCCTCCGGACTTCCGACCTTTACCGGAGATTATGAGGACTGGGCCAAAACCCTGATTTATTTGGGGGAAATGACCTTTACGGTTGCGCTGACGGTAGGCACTGTAAAAGGAGCGCAGAACCTGACTTCCAGGGCACTGGGATTGTAGGAGGAAAGGATTGTGCAGGAAAAAGGGATACAGATGACACTATTTGAATATTTTCAGGACGCAGAATGCTTCAGCCTTAAAGAAGCAGTGGCTTGTGTAGAACAGGTAAAAGAGGTAAAAGAACCCAGTATCCGGGTAAGAATTTATGAGGGAATAGAAAAGGGGCTTTTTTCCAGGATAGCCAAAGGAGTCTATACGGTTACCAAAGAACAGGACGGAGAAGAGGTAACTTGTATGCTGGTTCAGGGAAATGGCAGGGATTTGAGCTTTTTAAAAGATAACAGTATAGATGCCATTATTACAGACCATGCTTATGACCTGAAAAAAAGCCTGAAAGGGGGAAACCGGGATTTTGCCGCCTATGAATGTTTTCAATATACGCAGGAAGACTTTGATGAAAAATACCGGGTGTTGAAAAAAGGGTGTTTTCTGGTAGAGTTCATGCCGGAAGAAAATGGGGAAAATTATGAATACCTCTATCAGATGAAAAAAATGGCGAAAGAAGCAGGACTTGAATATTATGCAAAAGTCGCCTGGAAAAAAGGAAATTTCGTTGCCAATACGGGAAGAAAATCTAAAAATACGGAAGAGATTGCATTTTTTACGAAAGGAAAAGCCAGGAATTTACGCCCAGATGCGAAAAAGGATAAGGCGGAGCCAGGAATATCCCACTATATGTCAGGCGCCAGGGGAATGCTTCCAACGGTCTTTGACATTGAACCGCCAGGGAAAAACTCCCGTATTCATCAGGCAGAAAAACCAGTGCAACTTTTGCAGCAGATCCTTGGATTTGTAACAGAAGAAAAGGAGTGGGTACTGAATCAGTTTGCAGGTTCGTTTTCCCTGGGGGAAGCAGCACTTTTAAACGAACGGAATGCAATCTGCATTGAAATTAATGAAGAATATTTTGAAAAGGGAAAAGAAAGGCTTCTGTCTGCAAAGAGCAGGAGCCGGTAAGAAGGGAGGATATGTAAATGGAACAGGAAGAAAAACTCAGCCTGGATTTTGGCAATGGGGAGATCTATGAGGTCTGGCTGGAAGTTGCAACTTATCCGGCTGATAAAAACATCAAAGTTTGTGTGTTTACGGAAAAAGAGGAAGAGATATGGAAACTTTTTGAATTGACCACAGATATGGGAATTCCGCTGGAAAAGAACCAGACCTTTTTGCTCCCAGGCTATGATCTGGAGCAGATCGTAGAATTTATCAAAAAAAACGGGCTTGGACAGTTAAAAGAAGAAATTTGCTGTTCTGGTTGTATGGAATATCCACTGTTTGAATTTCAGGAAGAAACTTTAAAGAAATTGGACCCGGAGGGATATGCAGCCTATGAGCAGGCATACCAGGAACGGGGAGAAGTAAAAAATCCAGAATTTCAAAAGGAAATCAAAACAGCAGATTTTCAATGGACGTATGAAACCGAAGAACTGGCATTGCGGGTAGATTATTACGCAATGAACCAGAACCTTTATGTGGAACTGTATAGTAAGGAAGATGGGGCGTGGGAACCGTTTTCAGATTTGACCGTAAACCTTCCCGGATATTGCCTGGAACCTGGAACTGCCTGTATCAGCGGTGATTTTAGTAAGGAAAATATCCAATTTATTCAGGAGCATGGACTGGGAACTTTGCTTCCCTGGAAGGCACAATCCGGTATGGGGCAGTACGCGGTGGTGAAATTTCATCTGGAGGAGCTGCGTAAGTTTGACCAGGCTGGGGTTGCCGCCTTTTGCAATCAACATGGATTACAGAAAACCATGCAGGAAGAGCGAAGACAGAGCAGATAAAAAACAGATACAGGAGGTTATGTATGGAGATTGAATTAAGTGAGGACCTACAGCATTATAAAGAATCCCTGGTTCTAGGACTTACAGCAAAACAGTTTTTGTTTTCGGCATTGGCATTGGGCGTAGGAACTGGGATTGTCCTGCTTTTGTATGAAAAAATCGGGATTACTTTGAGCTGTTATGTGGCAACCCCTTTTGTTGTACCTCTGGCACTGACTGGGTTTTATAACTATCATGGGCTGACATTCTGGCAGTTTGCAGGGAAGATGATTTATTTTTCCTTTTTTAACCGCCCTTTGGTGTATGGCTCTACGGAATCGGTGCAGGAACTGAAACAGATTTATATGGAAACCCGTCAGGAAGAAGAACGGGAAGTACAGCAAAGGAAAAAGGAACAGAAAAAAGAGAAGAAAGGTGGTGATGTCAACGTGGTGAAAAAGAAGGCAATCCGTATGGGGATCGTAACGGTAGTGATGATTGTACTTGGTACGGCAGCAGCGGTGTGGTATAAGATGTACCGTTGACCAGAATATGCAATCAAGGCGTGAAATAGCGCCTGCTCTCCATTTCAGGAGAGGGATACACAGACATGTAGCGGCAGATGGAAGCTGCTGTGTTTGTGGTCCCATCTGCCTGAAAGGAGGAAATTAGAGATTGTCAATTTTTTCAGATAAGTTTGACCAGTTAAAAAAAGCAGATAAAGCAGTAAAATCCCCGAAATATCTTCAGGAAGTCATGGGGATTGGGAGAATTGCAGAAAATGGCATTTTTGAAGTAGGGAAGGGGATATATTCCAAGACATATCGTTTTTTGGATATTAACTATGTAACCGCAGGTGCAGAAGAACAGATGCGGATTTTAAAGCAGTATTGTAAGACGGTAAATGCCATTGATGTATATTTTCTTATTACCATTTTTAATCGGAATAAAAATATGCAGGATTTCCGGGAGCATGTACTTTTCCAGGAAAAAGGAGATGGTTTTAACTGGCTGCGTGGAAGTTATAACCAGATTATTGAAAAGCGCATTGTAGATGGAAGGCAGGGGATTGAGCAGGAAAAACTGCTGACTGTATGTGTAGAACGGAAATCCTACGAACAGGCAAAAGCATTTTTTGCCACTTTTGAAGCTACCTTAAAACAGAACTTTGGAGAACTTGGTTCCTGCATTGAAGAATTAAATGCAGAAGAGCGGCTGCGGGTGCTTTTCAATTTTTACCGTATAGGGGAAGAAGAACAATTCTCCTTTGATTTCAGACAGGCGTTAAAAAAGGGCGGTGATCCTAAAAATGATATTTCACCAGGGTATATGCAGTTTTACCCAGGTTATTTTGAAACGGAACGGAAAAAATGCAGGGCATTATTCATTAAAAAATATCCGTCTTCTTTATCGGATACCTTTTTAAATGAGATTACCAGTCTTCCGGTTCATAGCATCACTACAATCTGCATTGTACCAGTACCAAAAGAACTGGCAAATAAGGTTCTTCAGAAGAAATATCTGGGCATTGAAAATGATATTTTAAAGCAGCAGAGAGTCCGTAATAAAAATAACGACTTTTCCAGTGACATTTCTCATATCAAGAAAGTCCAGAAGGAGAAGATTGTAAATCTTATGGACGACGTGCGGGAAAATGACCAGAACCTGTTTTATACAGGGGTTAATTTCCTGATCATGGCAGAGGACAAGAAGGAGCTAGACAGTGTAACCGAAACCATTAAAAATATCGGCAATGGACGCATGTGCCAGATTGAAACCCACTATTATCAGCAGAGGGAAGCTATGAATACCATACTTCCAGTGGGAAACCGGCAGATCAGCACAATGCGGACCATGCTCACAAGGGATATTGCAGCCCTTCTTCCCTTTAATGTACAGGAATTAAACGAAAAGTCCGGCGTCTGCTATGGCATTAACCAGGTTTCTCATAACCTTTGCATTGGAAACCGGAAAAAACTGGCAAATGGAAATGGAATGGTATTCGGTGTCCCCGGCTCCGGAAAATCCTATTTCAGTAAGTCGGAAATGCTGCAGGTGTTCTTAGGAACAGATGATGATATTATCTGTATCGATCCGACACTGGAATATTTTGATATTGCAGAAGCCCTGGGAAACCAGGCGGCAATCATTAACCTGTCTACCTATACAAAGAATTACATCAATCCTTTGGAGATGGATGTCTGGGCGCTGGATTTAAACGATTCCCAGGGATATATCCGAGATAAAGGAGAATTTATGCTGGGGCTGTGTGAACAATGTTACGGGGATAATCTAAACAGCCGCCATAAATCCATTATAGACCGTTGTGTACGAAAGCTGTATATCGACATTGCAAAGGCAAGGGAAAAGCATATTGGAAAATACCCTCACCCTCCCGGATTCTTCCGGCATACTGTCTTTCCCCGTCCTTCCGTTCTTTGCCGACTTGTCCGGTTCTTTTCCCATTCCATACCGGGCTACGGTTTCCTCTATCTGCTCCACCAGCTCCCTGCGGTGTGCCACTATCCACACCCGCATACCGACACCGCCACCACAGAGAAACTCTTTCACCACCGCAGCCAGCAGATGTGTCTTTCCCGTGCCTGTAGGCATTTGTACCATCACACTCCGGTGAAGCTCCCACTCTTCAAAGAGGCGGAGCTTCATCTCCTGCTGGTAGTCACGGAGACCGTCGTTTCTTGCCATACATCATCCCTTATTTCAGATGTATCCTGAATACCATCCCTGCACTGGGATACTTACATTGGGTCAGTTCCACCACACCACTAATATAATCCTTCCAAAAGTTATACCCGATACCACAATTCACCGAATAACTATCGTATTCCGCTATCACATTCAGCCCATTCACAGCCTTCATCCAAAAAGAGGTAGCCGGCAGGGCAAACTGAAAATTCACCCCCGCCACAGGTCCGTTCCGGTGATAATCCAGCCGCTTGTTATAGACATAACCGAAGTGCATCCCCAACTCCCCCACATTCTTCACCCCGAAATGCTTGGTGGCAACTATGTAATAGCGGTTCCAGTGTCCGTTACCCACCGAAGACGTACCCGTAAAACCATAATCGTCCTTATTGGGGTCGCCCAGCACATCGTTGGTGGAAGGATCGTTCGCCCCCACCACAATCTGCGGTGTCCACTCCTTCCACCATCCTTCCTTCCATACACGCAGCCGGGCGGAAAACTGGCGGTCCTGATTGCGGAACTTATATGAATAACCATACTGGGGCAATCCTATTTTGTGCAGCGTACAGGTATAGCCCACTTCCAGCCACGGAAAAAGGGTGATGTTTATGTAGTAATTCCACGTGTCATAATTCCAATGCTTCGGGGTAGCCGCCACTTGCAGATAGGAAAACCCGCACAGAAAAGTCTTGTCGCGCTGCATATCCGCGCTGGGGGCGTGAAGAAGCCCCGTGGTGCCATATACATATTGTGCCCGCGTATGCTGCAAACCTGCTACCATCAATAATGCCGCCGCACAAATCAACTTCTTTATCATCATCAGTTTTATTCTTATTTCAACAAACCCTCATAAACTCCCATCACCTGCTTTGCAATCTTGTCCCAATCATACGGAGCCATGTCATACTGCACACTATGATAATCCTCGTCTATCACCTTCTGCAATCGAGCGGCAAGAGCATCCACATCTCCACAATGAAAATAGCAGTCAGAAGAAAGACCTACCTCCAGATTGGCAGGAATATTACTCACCACCACCGGCAAGTGATAACTCATGGCCTCCAATAATGCAATAGGCAACCCTTCGTGCGATGAAGGCAGGCAATAACAGCGAGCATTTGTCAGCAACGAGTGCAACTTATGTCCCTTCACGAATCCTGTCAGCACCACGCCTGCCTCTTGCGCCATCTTTTTCAATCCCAGTGAATATTCATCTTCAAAATCCGTATCGCCCGCCAGCACTAACTTACAATCTCCAGCTTCCAACTTCTTGAAAGCTTCTATCAGGTGATGCAGGTTTTTCTCCGGCACAAAACGACACATGCCAAGGATGTACTTTCCTTCCTCAATACCCAGTTCTTCAAAGTATTCGGGATAGTCGCAAATTTCAGGCTTCGGCACACCATTGTAAATCAGATGTACCCTCTCACGCCGATGGTACTTCCGGGCAATCAGATCCTGAATTACTTCAGATATGACGATTACATCATCTGCAAACCTGCACCCCAACCGCTCCCCCAGTTTCAGCACACTTTTGGCGGTAAAGCCCCACTTGTCACGGTCATAGTCGGGCCCGTGATGCGTGAACACCACCTTCATGCCGAGCATCTTGGCGTATGGCACTAACAGCGCAGGCCCGATGGCATGGATATGCACCACATCCGCCTTCCACTTTTTCGCCAGGTTGATGGCACGGAATGTATGGACAATCGCTTCGTAAGATTTCTTTTTAGGCGCATCAATGTCCACCAGTTGCACCCCCTTCCATTCCGTGAGTGAATCTCTCACGTAACTCCTGCGGCGGATTACGGTCGTATCCACATCCCTATCCGCAATGCGGGGAAACAGTTCCTCGCAATGCGTCTCTACGCCACCCATGATATCGGGGATACCACGGGTGCCGGTAACTACTAGTTTCATCAAAATTTTAGATTATTATTAATGAAGGCTACAATCCGAATAGGACAGCCACAATGCATTCAGCCTCATTTCCTGATACAGGAAATGAGGAGATAAGTTTTATCGGTAAATATTAGTTATTAAGAATCCACGCCAAATCCCTCAACAACCAGACAAAGGCAACTTCGCCCCAATTATTTGGCTTTCTATAAAAAATTATTCAATTCTTCTACAAGCCTATAAACAGTAGTAGAAGACTCTTGTTGTGCCGGATTATTCCCATCAAATTGTTTCATGATAGTTTTAGCGTGATTAATGGCTTGTTCTTGTTTAAGAAATAAAGCATTAAACATTTTAGAGCTTACGCCCGACTTCTTTGTATAAGCAAATCCGAGCAAAGTACTCAACATTTTTTCATATCTGGAACGATGCAAAGCCCCCTGATACAGATTGAAGTGAAGCAAGAACCAAAATTCAAAAGCCTGGTTGCTATAAGCCACTTCAAAACCATTCTGGCGAGCTGACAGGATTGCGGAGTTAAAGTCATTTTCTGGAAAATCATCTTTGTCAAAGACCACCCAATTCTGATTGTATGTCCTTCCTCTTTGCCTTTCCTGCTCTTTTATATTGATAGCTTTCTGTACTAATGCTAATGTCCCCATGCCTTGGCCGATAGCTTTCACAGTGGCAGAAGTCAAGCGGAAGGCATTAAAGTAGTCTGGTTCAGTATTAACCCCCTCGCAAATAATCAGAAATGTTTGTTTCACTTCACGCACACCACTGATACGGGTTATCTTTCTTTCGATACGCGGATTCATATTTTTCCTTTTTGTAGCCGCCATAGTTTATTTTTCTCGCGTATTAAACAAACGGGTTAAATCTCCGACAATTGGAATAGCTCCATACTTTCCGGACAGGTAATCTTTTTCAAACGAAGCATCATTACGAACTTTATACTCTGCCAATGAATAAAGTTCGGTTACTCCATAACGGTCTTTTTGTGTAAACCAAATCTGATCTCGTCGGAATATATTAGCACTCAACAAGTTTGTATCGTGGGTAGTGAAAATCAATTGGGCATTTTTCGGATTTGTTTCTTTTGAATTAAACAAGGTAATAATTCTACACGTAAGAAGTGGATGCATTTTGGAATCAAATTCATCTATAATCAGACGCTTCCCATTATCCAAAGCATCAATAATGGGATATGCTAAAGAAAAATACTTTATCGTACCTTCCGATTCATTTTTCCTGAATGGGAAGGTAACAGCTTTGACTTCATTACCTTCATCATCGTATTGTGTATGCGTACTGACAATAGTATTATCTATTTTTTCAATATTTTCAATACCTAAATCAGCATAACGGGAAAACTCCACAATTCGCTGTTTCATTCTGATGTCATCCAGTTGGATGGTGGCGGTATTCCATATCTTCTCATCATTAGAACCTGAAATAATAGTGGTATCGTTCAACCATTTCATGATCTCCACTGCCGTCGGATCATTGAATTGTGCCGCAACAGAAAGTAATAGTGCATTTGCTCTCACCATTCGTTTACCTGCAAGCTCTTTACCAACGGCAAACTTGGTATGAATATCAAAACTGTCTTTTTCCCGGTAGAATAATTCCACCTCCTTAGCCCTTTTCTTATTAGCTTTTTGATAGAGCCATTCCGAATGTACCGATGAATTGTCAGCTTCAAAACCATAACGATATTGATTATCCTCATCACAGAATATGGCTTCAAAATAACTTGGTTCACCTGCTGTAAGCGAATTTAACCGGAAACTTTCTATATTGACACGTTCCCCTGCCTGAATATCCTTCGATGAATTTATCACATACCACTTGAAGAACTCAAATGCTTTAATGAAATTGGATTTACCGGATGCATTGGCACCGTAAACAACCGCACTCTTCATTAACAATAATCCGGCAGTCCCTACACTAAAGATTATATCTTCAGCCGGAACCTGTATTTCTTTCAAAGCCGATGCCGCTAATGACAATGTAGACTGTTCTTTGAAAGATAGAAAATTTCCTATTGTAAATTGAATAATCATACTTTAATTGCTTCATTCGAGATTTTATCACAAATATAGCTTTTATTTTTCATATAAGGATAACTATCAAGTGAATTATATTATTTTATGTCTAATAACATGCACGCATTCCATATGCGCCCGCGAAAGTATGCGCCGCCGCAAACGGGTACGGGCGGATATAGAATCCGCCCCTACAAATTTCGTTTTCGACCAGCGGGAGAAAACTCCACAATATTTATTATTTCTTATTTATTCTTTATTATTTGAACAAAATCCTATTGAAAATTGGAGATGCACATAACCATGTCCGACATTATCCCTGTATTTCTTGGTGCAGACCTGAACTGCTACAACTTTGCCCGGGCGTTCCATGAGGCTTACGGCGTCGAGAGCTACGCCTATGGCCGCTACCCGATGGCTCCGACCAAGTATTCCAAAATCATCCACTTTACCACCGTGCCCGATATGGACAACGAGGACACGATGCTGCGCATTCTGCACGAATTTGCGGCACAGCATAAGGGCAAGCGGCTCTATCTGTTCGGCTGCACCGACGATTACGCCGCGATGATCATCCGCCGCAAGGCCGAGCTGACCGAGTATATCGCCCCCGGCCCTGCCGCCGACCTGTACGGCTCCATCCAGAAAAAGGCCGAGTTCTACGAGGTCTGCGAGAAGTTCGGCATCCCCTACCCCGACTCGAAAATCCTGACCGCACCTGTCGATGCTGCCGAGCTGACCGAGGCTAAATTGGGCTTTGCCTACCCCATCATCGTCAAGCCGTCGTCCAGCGTTGATTACTGGAAGCATCCGTTTGACACGATGAAAAAGGTCTACACCGCCGCCACCCCCGCCGAGGCCGCCGAGATCGTCAAAACGATCTATGCCAGCGGCTACCCGGACCGCATGGTCCTGCAGAAGATGGTGCCGGGCGGCGACGACCACATGCGCGTGCTGACGGCGTTCTCCGACGAGAACGGTAAGGTCCGCGCCATGTGCCTTGGCCATACGATGGTCGAGGAGCACACCCCCCACGGCCTGGGCAACCATGCCGCCATCGTCAGCGAGGACACGACCTCCCTTCCGCTGGTGGAGAACATCCGCAAGATGCTGGAGGCCTGCCGCTACACCGGTTTTTCCAACTTTGACATCAAGTACAGCGGCATCCCCGGCGACTACCGCGTGTTTGAGATCAACCTGCGCCAGGGCCGCAGCAACTACTATGTGACCGCCACCGGCATGAACATTGCCAAGCTGGTTGTGGAAAAGTGGAGCGACGGCGGCACCGACTGCGTGCTGAACAAGAACGAGGTGTTCTGGCACCACGTCCCCGCGCAGGTGGCCTTCACCTACACCGAGGACAAAGACCTCGTCGCCCGCGCCAAGGCGCTGAAAGCGCAGCTCATCGAGCGGCAGAAGGAGATCATCGCGCAGGCCGAGCCGTACCGCGAGGCGGTGAGCGACTATCTCAAGGCACACCCGGAGCTCTCGACAGACAACGACGCGGCCATCGCGGAATATGCCGAGCAGTATGAGATCACCGAGGACCAGGCGGAGAGCCGCATGGACGCCATCGTTTACCGCGAAGCAAACCGCGAGGTATTCGGCGCGGAGTATGCGCTGCGCACCTACAACGCGGACGTCTACGACAAGGCCCGCACCGCGTACGCAAAGGGAGTTTCCTACGAGACGTACTACGACTACTACTTTGCCACAAAGGAGATGCACGCCGACAAGGACGAGAACGGCAAGAGCATTTCCGGATCGAAGAAGGCAAAAGTTGTGGAGTACATCAACAGCCTGGACATTCCGCCGGAGCAGAAGGACGCCCTTTATGTTGCCGCCGGGTACACAGCGAAGAGCGCGAGGAATCAGAAGTGGAACGGCGGATCGGGCGGCTCCGGAGGCCGGCGCGGGAGAGGAAAGAGGACGGCACTCAAGGCCCCAACGCCGAAAGCGCCGGAGATCATCATCCCGAAGTCCGGCACGGCATCCTCCGCGAAGGCGGGAGGAACGTCCAAAACGCCGAAGGTGAGCGGGAACGTGATCGCGGACTTCACGAAGACGGCGAGCGGGACGGACATTCAGAAAGCCGTGACGCAGGCCAAGAGGAAGGCGCTCAAGGCAGGGAACCGGACGGTGTACGTCGAGGAGGGCAGCCCGATCGACTACTTCCTCAAGTATGGGAAGCTGCCGAGCTTGAAGTAAAAAAAGGCTCCCCGAAAGGGGAGCCGGACAAAGCGCAGAAAACGCGCCTTGTGACGCTTGCAGCGTGTGCCACCACGGGCGCTCCGAAAGAAAGGAGCGGCTATGCAGTTAAGCGATCTTACGCGGCCGGAGGCGGAATACTTCCGGCAGGAATGCAATTTCACGCCGACAGAGCGGAGGGTCTTTGATCTCCGGGTATCGGACAAAAGCATCGTCGAGGTGTGCATAGAGTTGAGCCTGTCCGAATCGGCGGTGAACCGGAAGATCCGGTGCATCAAGGCCAAAATGGCGAGAGTTTAGCGAAAGTTTCCCGCAGCGAAAGAGGGAGCTTCCCGACAGGGCGGCTCTCTCTTTTTATGTGATGATTTCTTTAGACACCGGAGCGCTACGGTGGAAAATTTTTAAGGAGGAATCATCATGGAATACGCATCCAAAGCTACGGGCGGGACCGCCCTCGGTCTCGGCATCGCCGGTACGGCCGGTTGGCTGCTCAACGGCGGGATCGGC
>OHAJ01001854.1_pt1 | contig 15113 bp, 14 predicted proteins | sample 1577101 | NCBI WGS metagenome assembly OHAJ01 (sample SAMEA3541531, study PRJEB24748) | human gut metagenome | biome: human gut; feature: human-associated habitat; material: faeces | place: China | collected 2012
AAAATGCTGACATATATGTGATATACTAGTCCAAAAACGTACCGGATTCCGGTATGGGAAAATACTGTATTTATAAGCATTTGAGAGGATATGTGACCATATTTATATTAAGTCTTATATGGACATAAATTCTGTAATTAGAATTAAATCTAATATTTCTCCCCTATATGGGACTTGCGGGAGCTGCGCTCCAGCTTAAATGACGCATGTTATCGTTTAACAGGTTATAACATGAATTAGTCCCATAAATGAAAGAAAAACTCAAAGGCAAATGACAAGCTATTTGATTCATTTGCCTTTGTACTGTGGCATTAAAGCCACAGTTTCCATATGAATATCATAATCAAATGACGCTTACCTATATGTACATCAGCGGTCAGAAATATGTGATGACGTTTGAACACATATGCCTTAAACAAGTTAAAAACCTTGCTGATGATAAAGTTCAAAGCCAATTTGACTATGATCTTGAGGATTAAGTCCTTCATATCATCTACCTTCCTTTCTTTTTTAGTTGCCATGAGTATGATTTTTTTTGGTTCACTTTTTATCACTTGTTCATCTCATTGCGCTATAAAGATGGATTTTACAAAACTGACACTAAAACACCGGCTGACTAATTTGTTAGATTCTTTGGTACTAAAAAAGCTAATTTGATACAAAAATGAGAATTTAATATAAAAATAAAAAGCTGTAATGAAAGTCAGTGGAGGTAAATGGAGGTAGAAGCAGTTAAACGAATGTGCTACCATATAATTGTGATAAAACATAAAGAATTAAGCGGAGGCAGATACCAGCCGGTATATATGCCTCTTTTTTATGAGCAGCACAGAAAAAAATATCTCTACATATTAAGTATCTGAAATACTCAGCATTTTCTATTAATGAACCGCAGACTTTTTGTGATAAATTCACAAAAACACTCCAATGGAACGTTTTAGTGTTGACTTGTGTACTCCATTGGAGTACTATATAAATACAAGGAGGGGTTAAATGAACGAAAAAAAACATCTTACATATGAAGGTTCAGTAATAGAACATTTATCTAATGACGAGGAGATATCAATAAAGGACATGATTAAGTCTCTGGGAATGACACAGAAAGAATTTTCGGAGACATTTGGTATTCCAATGGGAACCTTAAGGCACTGGATATCCGGTGACCGTGAGTGTCCTGTATACACTAAAAGAATGCTTGCCTATATGGTAGAATTAAAAAGACTGGAGGCAAAAAGGGATGAAGATGGGGAATAATGGCAGATTTTATAAGATTATCAAGGCAACAGCGTTAGTTATCGGATTAGCACTTGTGATAGTTATACCGGTTGTTAAATGGCACATGAGACAGGAGGCTGCAAAGATAATACAGGAGGACCAGCAGAAAATCTTTAAAGAAGCCTTTGACAGAGGTTATCACTGGGGAGGTAATACTGAAAGTGAAGATGATGAACTGTATTTCGACTTCACTGATAAAAGCACTAATAACCAGTAAAAGAGGTAAAATGATGAAAGAAATTAAAGACATATACAACATGACAAAAGAAGAAAATATATTCTGTGCAAAGAGAGTGCTCGTAGACTCAATCTATAAGCAGGCAAATCTTGAGGGAATAGGAGTGACCTTTGCAGAGACACAGGATATTCTTAACAATGTAAATGTAGATAAAGTAACACCGACTGACATGAGCAAGGTATGCTGCCTCAGGGATGGATGGCATTATCTGTTCGATCATCTTGATGAACCGGTGGATTTAGTGTTTCTTGAATCAATACATGAACTGACAGCCCGATTTGATGTGCCGTACCAGTATCTTGGAAAGCTGAGGGTTGATGATGTCATGATATCAGGAACGGACTGGAGACCACAGATACCGGATGTGGAAACCATATACCGGGATCTGCAGGAGCTGAACAAAATAGAGTGCATTACGGACAGAGCTTTGTCTATCGGTCTTTATATTATGCGCACTCAGATGTTCAAGGACGGAAATAAGAGAGTTGGTTCGTTTGCAGCCAATAAGATACTTATAGAAAACGGCAGGGGTATATTTAATGTCCCGGTCAAATATGATGGTATTTTTAAACAGATGCTTGTGGATTATTATGAAAGCAACGATAACGGCAGTCTTAAGGCATGGATAGCAGATAACTGCTTGCAGGGAACAACACTTGTAAAGAAACCACAGAAGACCATAAAAGCCCCACGGTTATAGAATGGAGGAAACAGCATGAAGAGAAAAATCATAACAGCAATACTTGCGATAACGGTTGTATTTTCGGCAGCTTCGTGTGGAACAGCCGGAAGTAAGAGCAGCAATATACAATCAGATACACAGGAAGCAACGGTATCCGATACGCAAAACAGCACGGAAAGAACAGCTGAAACTGCAGGGGATACGCAGTCTGAAAAAACGGCTGCAACAGTAAAGGACGATGAAAAGGTATCTGGTTCCGGTACATCAAAATCAGATACGTCAGATACTACTGCATCTTCGTCTGCTGACAGTAAGAGCAGTACAAAGAATAGTACCTCCACAGCCGTGAACCACAACAGCACACAAAGTACAGGTGCTTCAACTGCAAAAACAGACAGCGGTAAAAAGAGCGCGCAGTCTTCAGGTGCATCAAATCAGACCAAGCCGGCATCAGCCGCAGGCAGCAAAGGTACAGACAGCTCATCAGGCACAGCGAATAAGCCAGCTGCTCATACCCATACATGGGTAAAGTATGTGGCCAATACAATTCAGCACAAGGAAGAGGGCCATTATGAGACAAAGGTGGTAAAGGCTGCATATGATGAGCCGCAGTATGAGGAACATAACGTATGTAACAAATGCGGATATGATATGGGAACTGATGATTGGGCGGCTATTGAACACTATTCTGTATGCGATGGAAGTTACAGCTGTATCCCGGTACAGGTCGGAACCATACACCATGATGCAGTAACAGAGCAGGTTTACGTGGTAGATCAGGCAGCATATACGGAGAATGTCTATGGCGAAAGATGCAGCGGATGCGGTGCCACAAAATAGGGTGGTAGTAAGTGGTAGTAGATATCTTTTTGATGATAGTGTAATATATAATTGATGATAAAGGAATTGTACAGAGGTCTCGTGCAGTTCCTTTTTTGTTACAAATTGTAAGCCAAAAATTTAACACAGCTTAACAGGAGGGCAGGATGAAAAAACTTATATCACGAACAGACATCATGCAGCGGGCACCTCCATAAGCATTAGAGTACAGGGATTGACCATAACGGTCGGTCCTTTTTTAATGCACAAAATTAAGGAGATAAATCGCATGAAAAAATTTAAAAGATTGTTGGCACTGGCCATGGCAGTTATCTTATCTGTGCCAACAATCATCACAACCGGTATGGGAACAGTGCCGGTCAAGGCGGCCGGTGATACGGTCGAACTGACGGTATCAAGTGAATCTGCTAAGTATGCCGGATACGAAACACACAAGATGTATGCAGGTGGCAATTATGCTTATTGTATACAGCCGTCTAAAAAGACACCAAAATCAGGAACATTTGAAAAGCACTACGATGTTGAGAATTATATGGCATATGCCGGAGATACATCGGCTGCCGAGAATTTAAGACATATCGCGTACTACTGCTGGGGTGCACCGGGCTTTGATGCCAAATATTTCCCGGCCACATGGTATGACGGAAGTGCAATGAATGATGACAGATACATCGCATTAAGCCACATAATACTTGCTGATGCTGCTACATATGAAGGAGCAGAAGCAATGCATGGCTGCAACAGCTCCTTTAAGAACTGGGCATACCAGAACGTGCTTGGATTTAATACAAAGGGAGACCTTATTAATGAGGAGGCACCAAGATTTAAACTTACATGGCAGCCGGTACCATCATCATTCAAGATTTATGTACTTGATACGGGAAGCACCCAAAAGATAATGGGTTATGAATATAATCCTACAGGATTTCTTACACTTACAAAGAAATCCGCAAATACTTCACTTACATCAGGAAACAGCTGCTACTCACTTGCAGGAGCCACATACGGAGTATATTCGGATGCAGGCTGCAGCACACAGGTAACAACACTTACAACTGACGCAAGCGGAAATGCAGGAACAGTATCGCTCAACGAGGGAACCTACTACTACAAGGAGCTTACAGCACCATCAGGATATGCACTTGACAGTACGGTTGGTTCGATAAACGTTACAGCTTCACAGACTTCAACAGTCAGCGTAACCGATACACCTGTAAACGATCCTGTGGCTATTACATTAACAAAGATAGACAGTGCTACTGGAGAGGCTGCACAGGGTGGAGCAAGCCTTGAGGGAGCAGAGTTCACGGTTAAGTTCTATGCAGGATTCTATGATGCAGGAAATCTCCCGGCAAATGCTACACGTACATGGGTTATTAAAACAGTAAAGGCATCAAATGGAAAATTTGTTGCAATGTTAAATAAAACATGTAAAGTTTCTGGCGATGATTTTTACACAAATGCCGCAGGAACAGCAATATTACCACTCGGAACACTCTCAATCGAAGAGACAAAGGCACCGGAAGGATACAAGCTTGATGGTGCAACATTGCAGGCTTCAGGAAACAGTACAAAGGTTACAGGAAAGTATGTGACACAGATTACACAGAATGGTAACCTTGCACGTCTTAACGGTGGCAATGAGTTTTCTGTTGCCGATAAGATCAAGCGTGGTGATTTCAAGCTTACTAAGATTGATACAGACAACCAGAACAGAATGGGGGACATTCCATTCAGGGTAACAAACAAAGCTACAGGCGAGAGCCACATAATTAAGACTGATGAGAATGGTTACTACAGCTCAGAAAGCAGCTGGAACGCACACTCAAAGAACACAAACGGCGGCGGAGCATATGACGGACTGTGGTTCTCTACAGGAGACGGAAAAGCTGCTGTTGATGATTCTCTTGGAGCAATGCCTTATGGTGATTACACACTTGAGGAACTTTCCTGTGACAACAACAGGGGCAAAATCCTCTATAATGGCGAGTTCTCTATCAGAAGAGACAAGGTTACAGTTGATATAGGTACAATCGAGAACCATTCAGAGCCAACACCTGTTATCACAACACAGGCATCTGATGCAAAGACACAGTACCAGATTATCAAGCCGTCGGCTGATACTGATATCGTTGATAAGGTAACAATCACAGATACAATGGCAGGCAGAGAGTATACAATTACAGGTACACTCATGGACAAGGGCACAGGCGAAGCAGTCATGGTAAACGGTAATCCGGTGACAGCTTCACAGACATTTACATCTGATGGAACAAAAAAGGTGCTCGACATGCACTTTAACTTTGATTCATCTGCACTTGGCGGAAAGACAGTAGTTGTATGCGAGAAGCTCACATATGGCGATTACGTGGCAGCCACAGAGGAGGATATGGAGAATAAAGACCAGACTATTTATTTCCCTGAAATCCACACTACAGCCACAGACAGTGAGACAGCTGATCACCTTACACTTGCAGACAGCAGGGCTGTTATCACCGATACAGTCACATACACTAACCTCCTGAAGGGTGAGACATACACATTAAGCGGTGTGCTCATGGATAAGGACACAGGCAAAGAGCTGCTTGTTGACGGAGAGCCTGTCACACAGGAGATGGCATTCACGGCAGGACGTGCATCGGGCACAAAGAAGCTCAAGTTTGAGTTCGATACAACAGGACTTGCAGGAAAGAGCTTTGTAGTTTATGAGACACTTACACTTGAGGATGTGGAGGTTGCAGAGCATAAGGACATTAATGATGAGGGCCAGACAATCCACATCCCGGAAGCTCATACAACAGCGGCCGACAATGATACTAAGATCAATGTAAGTCAGGCGAAGGATGAAATCCATGTAACAGATACAGTAACGTACCGAAATCTGGTACCGGGCAAAGAGTATACTGTACGTGGTACAGCAGTTGACAAGGAAACAGGCAAGCCGTTACAGGATGCTGATGGAAATGAACTTATATCATCGGTTACATTTACGGCAGATAAGGCAGACGGCACTGTAGACGTACCATTTACGTTTAATGGCATAGGTATGGCAGGACGTTCCGTAGTAGTATTCGAGAACGTATATTTCCTTGATAAGCTTATCGCAACACATGCAGACATCGATGATGAGGCACAGACAGTACACATTCCAAACATGTGGACAACAGCAAAGGACAATGACACAGAAAGCCATATGTCACTTGCAGACAGTGATGTTACACTTACAGATACAGTAACGTACCGGAATCTGGTACCGGGAAAGACTTATACTCTTTCAGGAACACTTATGAACCAGAAAACAGGGGAGCCTGTTACTGTTGACGGAAAGAAAGTAACATCTTCTGCGCTGTTTACACCGGAGAGCGCAGACGGAGAGACTACTGTTGAGTTTAAATTTAATACTAAGGGCATGGGCAATACTACTGTAGTTGTATTTGAAAAGATGCTCTACAATGATTCTCCGGTGGCAGTTCATGAGGATATAAACGACAAGGGACAGACTATCTATATTCCATCAGTAGGAACAACAGCCATTGATGAAAAGACAGCCACAAAGCTTACACTTGCTGAAAAGGATATCCATATTGTGGACAAGGTAGCGTACCGGAATCTGGTACCGGGTGAGACATATAAGGTAACAGGAACAGCAATTGACAAGACTACAGGCGAAGTGCTTAAGGATGATGCCGGAGCAGACGTAACTGCAACAGCCACATTCAAGGCCGAGAAAGCCAATGGCACTGTAGATGTAGAGTTTGTATTCGATGGCAGCACACTTGCAGGAAAGACAGTAGTAATGTATGAGAACATCTACTACAAAGACAGACTTGTCGGTGTACATGCTGATATTAACGATGAGGCGCAGATCATTTATGTACCGTCAGTCAAGACAACAGCAACAGATACAAAGACAGAAACCAAGCTTACATTCGCAGAGGCAGATATCCATATCAAAGATACTGTAGAGTATACAAACCTTATTCCGGGCAAGACATACAAAGTAACAGGAACAGCAATGGACAAAGCCACAGGAGAGGCAATAAAGGATGCTGATGGAAATGAAGTTACAGCTGAAGCCGAGATCACACCAGAGACAGCAGACGGAAGTGTTGATGTAGATTTTATCTTTGACGGAAGTGCACTTGCAGGAAAGACAATCGTAATGTTTGAGGAAATCCGTTATGAGGACAAGCTTATCGGAGTACATGCTGACATTGAAGATGAAGCACAGACAATCTATGTACCTGCAATCGCAACAGAAGCCATTGATGAGGTTACAGGCATCCATCTTTCAAATGCCGGAGAAGATGTAAAGGTAAAGGATACAGTATCGTACCAGAATCTGGTACCGGGATATACTTACAAAGTAGCCGGTACAGTAATGGATAAGGATACGCAGAAACCATTACAGAATAACGGAGCAGATATCGTGGCAGAGGCAGAATTTACACCGGAGACAGCAGATGGAACAGTTGATGTTGAGTTTACTTTCAATGCTGCAGAGTTTGCCGGAAAGACCATGGTAATGTTTGAAAAGCTCTATCTTGTAAAGGAAAATGTAACGGATGCTGCTGATACAGATGTATCACAGGATTCAAAGGATAATGTAGAAGGTGATAATAAAGAGAACGATGAGGATAATACTACAGGAGCACAGGAAGAAGTACAGGAGGTTCTCGTTGCGGTACATGAAGATATCGATGATGATAACCAGACCATTTATGTCCCACAGGTAAAGACTACTGCAAGAGATTCAAAATCAGATACAAGCATGTTTTATGCACAGAAAGATGCCAAGGTTATTGATACTGTAACGTACCGGAATCTGGTACAGGGCAAAACATACAAGGTAGTCGGAACAGCAGTAGATAAAGAGACAGGCGCACCACTTATCGTAAACGGTGCGGAGGTAACATCTGAGGCAGAGTTTACAGCTGAAAAGGCAAGTGGTAAGGTCGATGTAGTATTTACATTTGACGGAAGTTTACTTGCCGGCAGAACAATAGTAATGTTCGAGCAGGTATACTATGAGAACAACCTTATCGCAACACATGCAGACATCGAGGATGAGGCTCAGACGCTTTATGTACCAAAGATCCAGACAACTGCACTTGACGGAGAACGCCATGACCATAATTCTGTTGCAGACAAGAGTGTTACAATCGTTGATACTGTTGCGTACCAGAATCTGGTACAGGGACAGAAATATAAGGTAACAGGTAAGCTTATTGACAAGTCTACAGGCAAAGCCCTTGTGATCGGCGGTAAAGAAGTCACAGCAGAGACAGAATTTATAGCAGAAGGCACAGAGGGTACAGCAGATGTTACATTCAAATTTAATGGAACAGGTCTTACTGGTAAGCAGCTTGTAGCATATGAGCAGCTTTATGTCGTAACAGACAAAGGTGAGAGCATCATTGCATCACATGAGGATATAAATGATGAGGCTCAGACGATCACAATGCTTGCACCACCTAAGCCTAAGCCAAAGACAAGTGACAGAGTAATGTTTACAGGATTCATCATGGCAGGAATTGCCGGACTGATGATGCTTGTAACAACACTTTTCAGAAAAAAGGCATATGCCATTAAAAAGCTTGACAAGTAAGGCTGATTAAAGGTAATATGTTCAGCAGCTTTATAAACCAATTACTTACACATAAGGAAAGTCCAAGGACTCATGCAGTCTTTGGACTTTCCTTTTTTAAAGGAGAAAATCATGCATAGAAAAAAGAAAATACCAGCATCGTTTATCATAGCGTTTGTAATATCATTTATCGTATCATTCAGCATTTCGCGTCTTATACCAAAATTTGTACCAGCGGCAGCAAGATGGCAGGGCATTATATTATTCTGCGGAGGTCTTCTGCTTAGTTTTATAGCGGTTGCGGTCATATCGCTCATGAAGAAAAAATAATTAATCTATGTGGTACAAAAAGGAGAATTAGAATGACAAAATTAAATAAAAAAACAATAACCAAAACATTTTTTTCAATGTTTATTTTGACAATACTGATGACATGTACGCCTGTTTATGCGACAGAGGCAGCAAATGTGGTAACAGCAAAATTTACTGCATTTCAGAATCTGCTGGGCGGTATCATATCATCAATCGGCTCGATAATAACTCTATGGGGAATATCAGAGTGGGGTATTGCATTTCAAGGATCGGAAGGAACAATGCAGGCAAATGCATTTAAGCGAATCGGCGGAGGATTTGTAATGGCAATGGCACCACAGATACTTTCGGCAATTATGTAGTCATCAGGAAAAGAAATGGAGGTATATGCCATGAACATGGACTGGCTTACGGTAATAATGGATCCTATGTATACATTAGGTGTAAATATATGGAATTCAGTTCTGACGCTCTGTTTTATGAGCGGGATCATGGGACCGGCCAATTATACGAAAGCATGGAGCTACACGGTTGATACATTAAATCCGTTCTTTGTAGCGATAGCGGCAACCATGCTGAACATATTTTTTTATATCGGTTTCTGCAGAACCGTCGGCAACCTCAAAGAGAATATGACTCTTGAAACGGGCCTTAATATCTTTATCAAGATGATACTTGGCAACGCAGGAATAAATCTTGCACTTACATTTGCAAAGTGGCTGTTTGGGATATCCGCTACCGCGGCAAGTGTTCTTGCTGATCCGGCAGACCTTAGTATGGACATGATGGATCTGAGCGCAGGTGAGAGAGTATTTTATTCTTTTTTCGGAATTATTTTTCTGGTTGTAGCCATTGTCTCGGCAGCAACCGTATTTATCACGATGTACACAAGAATAATACACCTGTACCTTACAGCAGCGACCGGACCTCTTGCAATATCATGTATCCCGGGTGGACCGGGCATACAGAACTGTTTCGGGGCATGGGTAAAGGAGCTTATATCAAAGACAACTTCGATAATAGCGATAATACTCGGGGTCAGTCTTATCACAAAGATGCTGTCGGGGAAAACACTTATAACCGGTGTAGCACCGGGACTTGAAGCGGCAGGGGGATATGTACAGAACATGTTCCTTATGATGCTTGTGGCAGCTTTTATAAAAGGTGCGGATTCGTGGATCAAGAAAACATTCGGACTATAGAAAGGACAATACGTTAATGGCAAAATTAGATGCAAATAGTGCTTTTAATAAATGCAGAGCCCTGTCTCAGCCTGTAGTAAAGCTCCCTCGTAATGTGAAACAGAGCCTGTGCATTGACAGGGCATACAGCAGCGGCAATTTTAAGATAGAGCCGATGAACGGTGAGGCAATGTATGACCAGTGCTATATCTTCGAGGACATCAATTATGTAAATAAAGATACGTCAAAAAAGAATACCACTCTGATTGAAATTGTGGAACTGCTTAAATCACTTGACGGACCATTTAAGATAACGATAGCAAACGAACAGAAAGAACTTGACAGCTTTATCGATGAAATATTTAATCCGGTAAATGAGAAAAGATATCCGATGATAGCTGACGGTATCGGACAATGGATCAATCAGAAGATTGATGAGGGCACGCGTGACATCAGAAAGACGATGATGCTTACGGTAACGTGCAGGGCACATTCGGTCGAAGAAGCAGATGCATATTTTTCAACGATTGATACAACACTCCAGAATATATTCAGACTTCTAAAAAGCAGAATATACAAGATGTCAGCAAATGAGAGAATGCTTCTGCTTTCGAGAATGCTCCGCGCCGGAGATGAATGTATCTTACCGGAAAACATTGGACCGGATGATTCAGGATGGAAGAATCAGATACTGCCAAATTCAATAGAATCTGATATCGATTACCTGAAGATAGACAATAAAAAATATGTAACGGTATTGTGCGGAATGGATTATGGATCATCGCTTCAGGAGGATAAGGTCATACACAGTTTAAGCGATGTACTTTTTCCGACATATATTACTATAGATATGCAGAAAGTACCTAAAAGAGTTGTAAAAGACCGGCTGGAAAATGCACATGCAAACAATGAAAGAGTAATATCGCAGGAACGTACAAGAAATTATAATAACAAGCAGTTTGGTGCTCCTACAAGTTACAATCTGCAGACTAAAAAGGATCATCTGGAAAGTGATATGGATCAGCTCAGCCAGAATGATGAGGAGGGAGTATATGTAGGACTTCTGGTGATGGTATATGCAGATTCACTTGAAGAACTTACAGAGAGGGCAGATATCCTGATACAGAAAGCAAAAGGCTGTGATTACAGACTTTCCGTATACAATCATCAGCAGCTTAAGGCACTTAACACAGTACTCCCGATCGGTGGCAGACAGGTTAACCATATGAGGTTCTTTTATACATCATCTGCAGTGGCATTCCAGCCGTTTTATGCCGGGGATGTGCATGAGAGAGGCGGCACAGTTTTCGGCATAAACAGGACAACGAAACATCTTATAGTTGGGAACAGGAAACTTCTGCCGGCACCTCATGGGTTCATTGTTGCACATACAGGTGCAGGAAAGTCTTTCCTGATAAAAGAAACTGAAATATCACAGACACTTCTGTTTACGGATGACGATGTGATTGTTCTAGATCCTAACAATGAGCAGAAAGAGTTTATAAGTGCACAGCCGGGCGGAATGTATTTTGACCTTACTCCGCAGTCTGAAATTTATATGAATCCGTATGAAATACCGGAGCATGTAGAAAACGGCAGTACAAATGTGAGGAATATGTTTATCGCAGACATGACTGATTATTCAACTTCATTCTGCGTAACGGTAATGACGAATATTACTGTAACGCGAATACATATGAATTACATCGGACGTGCAGTAAGAAAGATGTATGAGGATTATTTTAATGCACCAAATGCCAGGGCAAAAAGAAAAATATATCCTACACTTACAAGACTTCGTGAGCTGATCAAAGCCCAGCTTGAAACTGCAGAATTTGAGGAAGATAAGAGACTTATCATGGACATAGTGGATTCATTGGAAGACTATACGACAGGTGTATATGACATGTTTGCGCATGAAACAAATCTGACAATGAACAGCAGGCTTATCGGTTTCGGACTTAAGAACATAAGTGATAAATTATGGCAGCCATGCATGCTCACAATCATGCATTTTCTTGCAATGAGAATAGACACGAACCAGAAAACGAAACAGGCACTTCACTTAATAGTAGATGAGGCACAGGTGCTTTGTGAACAGGAAACTACAGCTTCACAGCTTTTGTATGCAATTGAGACATACAGAAAGGTTGGAGCCATTGTAACTCTCATAGCACAGAATCTTACCCATGTAATTGAAAATCCGGCACTCCGTGATATGTTTTCGAACTGTCCGTTTAAGTGTTTCCTTGATCAGGGCGGACTGGACGCAGCAAATCTTGCAAAGATACAGGAGCTTTCGCCAACGGAATTCAGGGCATTGGAGGAAAACTCTGTAGGAAGCGGTGTACTTGTGTGGAGAGGAAATGTATATCTTTTTGATGCAACGATGAATAAGGATAATCCGTTATTTGAACAGTTTGATACTGATTTCCACAGCAAGGCAAAACAGGAGGCTGACATGAAAAAATCAGATTCAGAAAAACAAAAGGATGTACCGGATTCCGGCACGCTGCAATGGGAAGACTTATCAGATGCTATCGGTTTTCTTGAATGATGTAAAGGCAGGTAATATGAATGCAGATACGTACAACATCAGACATGAAGATCAGAAAAGCATCAGGCAGCAAGATAAGTAAAGGCGGTACTGTTTTAAAATTTGGCGAAGAAATGATATTTGGAACCTCAAGAAGAGCATCAGGTGGAATTAACTCATTGAATGCTTCGTTTTATGCGGATGAAAACAGACAGTCTGATGATAATGATATGTCCGGTAATGATGGCAATGGTAATGTAAATGATATCAGAAGTGTTTTAAAGGATGATGGAAAATATATCTTTTCATCATTAAGTAAGCGTGACCGGAGAAAATACGAACGCTATTACAAAAATCAGATGTCAAAGCAGCAATGGACAGCGTCCGGTAATTTCATTTTAAAGAGAGGCGGATCAGCTCCGGCAAAAAAAACGGGAACAATGGTTTCAAATACTGCCGGAAATACTATTAATAAATCTGTTAACGCGGCAGCAAAGACTACGGTGGAAACTGCCGCAGGAGCTGCGACTTTAGGAGCTGCATCCGTGGCAGCAAAAACCGCTGATGTGGCAATAGCCACTTCAAAAGCAGCCGTGCAGGCAGCGAAAAAAACGACTGACAGGATGCAGCAACAGGTATCACAGGGAATTGCTGAAAGGGAGGCAGTCAGTACACAGCAGGCTTCGGCTGTAATAAATACCGAAGAGATGAAAGTGAATTCTGAAGATACTTCTGCAGCTATTCCTGTCATCGCGGTTGTACTGGCGGTGGTAATGATCTTTATGTCCGTGGTCAGTATCGGCGGTACAATGATGATGTCGCAGAATTCCGGTGGAGAAAATACCGGAACCGTATGCACAGCCATTGCAGATGCCGCTGAAAATGAACTGCGTGATGCAGACTATACGGTTGGAGGCTACCGTTACAAAAATTGGTATGGAATGGATGATAACTGGTGTGCAATGTTTGTGTCATACTGTGCAGATCAATGCGGATTTATTGAAGCAGGAATCATGCCAAAGACTGCAAGTGTAGCGGCAATGAAACAATGGTATATAAACCGGAACCAGTTCCAATCATCAGGAAGCGGATACGAACCAAAAGCAGGAGATATAATCATTTTTGGAAATGGAATGAGTCATACCGGAATCGTAACGGGATATGATCCGGCAACCAAAACCGTAACTACAATCGAAGGAAATTCAGGACGCAGTTCGACCACACCATACCATAAAGGAAGTCATGTAAAAGAACATCATTACAGCCTGTCATATGCAAAAATTGCAGGATATGGTACTCCTGATTATCCGGAGGAGACAATAACAGACAAAGCGGAAGGAGAACAGCAATGAACATAGCAATAAATAACGATCCGGATGTGGAATATAAAAATGAAGTCATATTAGGTTATACGTTAAAGGAAGCTGTCTGTATTGTTGCTGCGATTGCAATCGTAGTTTCAGTAACAGTAGGCGCATATGTACTAAAAGGAATAGAGCCGGACAAAGGATGTTATATCGGAATACCATTTGCGTTTCCGATAATATTTTTCGGCTTCAGAAAATTTGATGGCCTGACTTTGTTCCAGCTTATCCGGGAAATGAAATATGAACGAAAAACAAAATGCCTTACGTATGATGCTGATGAAGTGGAAGAGTATACAACACCGGTCACACTGGTTAAGAGCGAAATGAGGAAGAAGAAATGAGACGTGATCCATATGAAAAAATAAAAAAGCTGCTGGTCACATTTGGAATAATTTTTGTCATTGCTGCCATTGTGACCGGAATAATTTTTATCGGAAGCAGAGCAGCAAACAAAAAGCATACGGCTGGTAATGGCAATGCGACCGGGAGCGTAAGTGAAAGTGTACCGGAATACGGTACACAGGAGGAAGACTTTTTTACAGAGGATGATAACGGAATCCTGAATGGGAAGAAGCGGGAAGTCAAACAACAGCTAAAAGAACAGGAAAGTGAAGAGGACAATGCTCCGGAGGTAAGGGATGTTTCACCGGACAATGATCCTAATGCAATATTTCCCGATATACCGTCAGACGTCCAACCGGCAGAACAGGAACAGCAGGGGCAATAGTAAGATTTAGGAGAAACATGAATATGATGTTAGAAGAAAAAATATCTAATGAATTTCAAAGATATTTTCTTTCGATGATGGCAACAAGCAAAGATAATATTTTTGCACATTCAAATGAAATCGAAACTAAAAAGCAGATAAAAAAGGAACTGTACACATTCGTTGAAACACTTGACTCTGAGCAGAAAGAACTGCTTTCTGTTCAGAACAATCTGATCGAGTCCGTGTACAGGTTTGAAACAGATCTTCCCAAAAGAGCAGAGCCGGTTTTATATCAGGATATCTTAAAAGACTGGCTTAAAAGCATTATGGTCTGAAGCATTTTATTACATAAAAATATAATTTTATCCGGGGTCTTAGGGGCTGTG
>OHAJ01001855.1_pt1 | contig 15113 bp, 17 predicted proteins | sample 1577101 | NCBI WGS metagenome assembly OHAJ01 (sample SAMEA3541531, study PRJEB24748) | human gut metagenome | biome: human gut; feature: human-associated habitat; material: faeces | place: China | collected 2012
TCAGTCAGCCGAAATATTTACTACAATCAAAGAAAACGAGTCGCTGCTATGGAAATGAAAACCGTTCACATAGGCGACCTCGGAGAAATCAAGACAGGTAGCACTCCGTCAAAGAAAAATCCCGACAACTATGGGGATTATGCTTTGTGGATAAAACCCACTGACATAAATCCCGACGAAAAATATACTCGTGTTGTCGAAGAAATGTTTTCAGAGAAAGCTGCCATTGATTGCCGTTCTCGATTGATTCCGGCAAAATCAATCTGTGTGCCTTGCATCGGCACAGTTGGAACAAAGTTGACTATGACCCCATGCGATTGCTTTGTCAATCAATCTATAAATGCGGTCATTCCGAATGAAGATTATGATAATGACTACGTCTATTATCTTCTCCTTAACTTCCTTCCTAATCTAAAAAGCATCAATAAAGGCACCGCATCCGGACGAGAATATATTGCCAAGTCAGCTTTTGAGAATATTGAAATTAAAGTCCATTCCGATATTAAGGTTCAGCGAACCATAGGCAAAATTCTATCGTCCTACGATGATATGATAGACAACTGCAAGAAGCAGATTGCCTTACTTGAAGAAGCCGCTCAGCGGCTCTATCGCGAGTGGTTCGTTGACCTGCACTTCCCCGGCCACGAAACCACTCACATTGGCGAAAATGGTTTGCCGGAGGGCTGGAAGCGTTACAACATTCTTGATATATACGATATTGCCTATGGTAAAACCTTGGCAACTAAGTATATTTTGCCAAAAGGCAAATACCCTGTATATGGTTCCTCCAAGTGTATTGGCTATTTCGACAAAAAAACGGTCAGTGATTATAAGGTACTTATTACGAGTCGAGGAAATGCAGGGAAAATCCACAGAACCTACCACAAAGAAAGTTTTGTCACCAACAATTCCTTTATAATTACACCGAAACAAGATTATGACTTTATCACGTTTAGTTATATCTATTATAGTTTCATAACTTTAGACCTGGCAAGGATTGTCAATGGCTCTGCCCAACAACAGTTGACTAACGCCATGCTTGGTAATGTCTCTATTCATCTTCCAAGCAAGGAGTTAATTTGCGCATTTGGTCAAATATGTGAAAACTACATTGATAAAGCCAACAAGTTATACAGTATCGTGGAATACTGCAATGAAGCTAAAATAGCATTGCTTCCGCGCCTTATCTCCGGTCAAATCGAAATAAACGCATAAGCTTATGACAACCCCTCCATTCAATATATCGGCAGAAGCTATCAATCGCATCGCGGAAATATCTGCACTTTTGGAGCGACATAATATTGCTCTGGAGGGTGAGCATGGCTTGAAGCTTCGCAAAGCGAACCGTATCAAAACCATTCATTCTTCACTCGCCATCGAGGGCAACACCCTCGGCGAGGATGAAGTAAGAGATATTATCAACGGCAAGCAGGTGGTGGCACCAATCCGCCAAATTCAGGAGGTCAAGAACGCTATCCGCGTCTATGACCTTTATTCGCAGTTAAATCCTTTTGCTGAAAAGGATTTGCTAAAGGCTCACAGCATAATGATGGAAGCCTTGACCGACGATGCCGGACGCTACCGCAGTGGTGGCGTCGGAGTGTTTGGCGAATCGGGACTCGTCCACATGGCACCACCGCCACAACGTGTCCCCGAACTGATGGGTGACCTTTTCGCATGGCTCAAAAAGTCGAAAGATCATCTGCTGATTCGTTCCTGTGTGTTCCACTACGAATTTGAATTTATACATCCGTTCTCCGATGGCAACGGACGTACCGGGCGACTCTGGCAATCTTTGATTCTCGGTCGCCTCAACCCGCTTTTTGAGCATCTTCCCGTCGAGAATATGGTGTATGCCAATCAGCACGAATACTACAACGCTATTGCCGCATCCACCGCTCAGGGTCAATCAGGCCCCTTCATTGACTTTATGCTCAACGAAATTTTGAAGATACTTCAAAAGAACATAATAGAAGAAGTACCCAATAAACTACCCGATAAAGTACCCAATAAATCCGAACTATCTGTATTACGACTGCTCGCAGACAATCCGCGCCTTACTCGCGTCGAACTTGCCGAACAGGTCGGCATGACAGAGAACGGCATCAAGAAGATAGTTGCCAACATAAAAGCCGCCGGATGGATAGAGCGCGTGGGTAGCAACAAGACCGGCTATTGGGTTGTCAAATACAACTTAAACGACTGAAGATTATGTCGCACGAATATTCTGAAAACATACTCGTTCAAGAGAGTGCCGGAAACCTTCTGCGAGATGAACTCGGCTGGGAGGTTGTGATGGCATATAACCAGGAAGTGCTGGGGAGCGACGGCACCCTCGGTCGCACTTCCTTTCGTGATGTGGTATTGACCCGCTATCTGATTGATGCGCTCCGCCGCCTCAATCCGTGGATCAGCGAGAGTCAGATTGATGATGCGTTGGCGCAGTTCCTTACTTGCTCTGCGACAAACTCCATAATGCAAATCAACGAGGACAAATTCAAGATGATTCGCGACGGCATCAAGGTCGCCGACCCGAAGCCCGGCAATGCCGATGCGAAGATTACAGTCCGACTAATTGATTTCGATAATCCCGACAACAACCATTTCCTTGCTGTCAAGGAAATGAAGATACACGGTGCGCTCTATCGCCGCCGCACCGATATTGTAGGATTTGTCAACGGCATCCCATTGCTTTTCATCGAACTCAAAGCCACGAATGTAGATGTAGAGAACGCCTACAACAACAACTATAAGGACTATCTCGACACAATACCACATCTTTTCTACTACAACGCCTTCCTGATGCTCAGTAACGGCTATGAGGCAAAGATTGGTACGCTCGACAGCAAGTATGAGTTTTTCCACGAGTGGAAACGTCTCAAAGAGGAAGACCCCGGCAACGTCGAACTGGAGACGATGCTGCGCGGCGTATGCAACAAGCGCACGTTCCTCGACCTTCTCGAAAACTTTGTGATATACGACCATAGCGACGGTCGTACCACAAAGATTCTTTCCCGAAACCATCAATACCTCGGAGTCAACCGAGCCATTGAGGCATACCGCGACCGCAAGTTCAAGGACGGTAAACTCGGAGTGTTCTGGCACACTCAGGGGAGCGGCAAAAGCTATTCAATGGTATTCTTCGCCCGAAAAATCAACCGCAAGTTTGAGGGCAGTCCTACATTCGTAGTCCTGACTGACAGAGAAGAACTCAACACTCAAATCTCGGAGCTTTTCGTGAATTGCGGTCTGATTAACGGCGAGGCGAAGAATTTCGTGGCTTCAAGCGGTCAGAACCTTATCGACCGGCTTAAAGAGAATCCACCTTATATCTTCACACTCATACATAAATTCAACAAGCCTAATGCCACTCCTTACACCCCGGAGCATGACATTATCCTTATGAGCGACGAAGCTCACCGCACTCAAAACGGCACATATGCCGAGAATATGATGCGACTGCTTCCCACCGCACATCGAATAGGCTTTACAGGCACCCCGATATTCAAGGATGACAACATCACAACGCGCACATTCGGCGACTATATTTCTATCTACGACTTCAAGAGAGCCGTAGATGATCATGCCACTGTGCCGCTGTTCTATGAAAACCGGGGCGAGAAACTGAAAGAGCTGAAGAGAGACGCCATCAATGATAAAATCCTTGCAGCCATACAAGCCGCAGACCTCGACCCTTCGCAAGAGGAAAAGGTCGAGCGCGAATTTGCCAAAGAAATCCACCTGCTTCTCTCTGAGAAGCGTCTGCGCATGATTGCCAAGGATTTTGTGCAGCATTACACCGACCTCTGGACGAGCGGCAAAGCCATGATGGTTTGCCTAAGCCGTATTGCCTGTGTAATGATGTACGACTATGTTCAAGAATATTGGCAAGAAGGCATTGCCAATCTTGAACAGCAAATCGCTCACAACTCCAACCAACAGGAGGTTCAGGAACTCAACCGCAAGTTGAAGTGGATGCGCGAAACTGAGATGGCAGTCGTAATCTCTCAAGAGCAGAACGAAATCGCCTACTTTCAGAAGTGGGGCAAAGACATCAAGCCCCACCGCGAGAAGATGGAGAAAAGCGAGAACGGGCTTGACAAAGAATATAAAGACCGCGAGAACCCTCTGCGGATAGTCTTTGTCTGCGCCATGTGGCTTACCGGCTTCGATGTCAAGTCGCTGTCATGTCTCTACATCGACAAGCCGCTGAAAGCACATACTCTGATGCAGACCATCGCCCGCGCCAACCGAGTGTGCGACGGCAAGCCTAACGGTCTAATCATCGACTATATCGGAATCGTCAAAGCCCTGCGAAAGGCTCTTGCCGATTATACCACCTCCGACGGAGACGGAGGCGGTGGCAGCGATGTAACCGTTGACAAGGACGAGCTGATATGTCATCTGCTTGAGGCCATCACAGGAGCCAAAGCCTTCCTCATGCAACATGGCTTTGACCTCGAAACTCTCGTCAACGCCTCTGATTTCGCAAAGATGACACTACTCAAAGATGCCGCCAATCTCATGTGCACCACATCCGAAGTGCGTAAGACATATTGCACTTACGGCGGGACCATCAAGCGACTGATGAAATTCGTTACGCGCGACGATATTACCGACCAGGCTATCATCGCTGACAAGAACGCCATCATCGCCATCTACGACCAGTTGCAGGCTAAGCGCAAGGCCGCAGATACGACCGACCTTTCAGTTGCAATCCACGAGATTATAAGCGATGAAGTCGGAACTACGCCCGACGGAAACCTTACTGGTACCCGTCAGTTCGACATCAGCGCCATTGACTTCGACCTTCTCCGCAAAGAATTTGCCAAGTCGAAGCATCAGAATCTCGCGCTTAAAGACATTGACGAGCTTATCAAGCATCGCATCGAGGCGATGCTTCGGAATAATCCCAACCGCATAAACTTCTACGAAGAATACCAGCGTATTATTCAGGAATATAACGCAGAGCAAGACCGCGCTTCCATCGAGCGCACCTTTATGGCTCTCATCGACCTCACCAAGTCGCTCGACCATGAGGAAAAGCGATTTGTTCGCGAGGGCTTCGCAGACGATGAACAGCTTACGATTTATGATCTCCTTTTTAAAGAGAACATATCTAAGTCAGACATCGCCAAGTTAAAGAAAATCTCCGTTGAACTTCTCGAAACTGTGAAGCAACGCATCGCCGAGCTTCATAACTGGCGCGAGAAGACAACTACCACCGCAATGATTGGCAAACTTATCCACGATACGCTTTACGCAGAACTGCCCGAAAGCTATGGTATCGAGGAAATCGAGCCTTATTCGCAGAAGCTATATCAATACATTTACGAACGCTATCCTTTTGTAGCAGCCTAACACCCATAATATGAAACACCTCTTATACGTTTTCGTGATTTGCAGTATTCTGGCAGGCCTTTTCAGTTGCACTGAGAAACAATCCCAAAGCCCCAATAGTCCCACCGAAACTACGGTTGATAGTTTAGAAGATAATCCATTTCGTCTTGACTCAGCGCACTTTGCCGATTTCTATCATCAAAGTGACATTTCAAAACGTGTCCTGTCTATGGATTCAACGTATTGGAGTATATCGTCAGTCAGAGAACGGCTTATGGATTCCATCTCAAGCAAAAACGGAGTCTTATATTTTGGAGTAACCCGCACTCTGCTGAATGGTGATTTGAATGTGAACTTTCACTTGACTTCCATAAACTACAAAAAGGGTGATACTATCACCACCCACATTGGCAGCCATAGATTCTACCAACTATTGTCTGCTATGAAATTTGTTCGTAACAAAATGAATCATACTCCTGAGGTTTCTACTGACTTGAACTTTATGGAGAATGGTCAAATAGATTTCGGAGCTACCTATGAACCTAATGATTCTACATGGTATGCCGGTCTTGTGATGCAAGAGAAGAAAGGGAAAGGCCCTTCTCGTCGCATAAATCTGAGTGTTGAAAAACTCGATAGTATGATTTCTAAAATGGACGCGATGCGTACCTACTTAATGAAGTAACATTATGGCGCACATCTCTCTTTACAAAGATATATGCGATGACTTCATTAAGTCGGGTTATACCGCATACACAATACAGGGTAAGCAGTATAATGGATTAACACCTATTGGTTTTTCAGGAAATCGCAAGATACGCCTTGACACCTTTCGTACGCTTGAACTTGTCGCAGCGATAGATACCGCTTGCTGCTTCTTCCATAAGAAGAAAAATTCTCGCGTCGAAATTTCGTCATTTGAACTCTGCGAGATGTTTGAGAAATTTCTTGATAAGGAGACAGACGGCGTAATCTTCGACATTAAAAACGGTGAAGTAATTCTCGCTATGCTCTATCAAGGGTATGAACCTATCAAGGTTAAGGGAAGTAAAGATGTTATCTTCAAGGTAACACGCCGAGAGTTAGATATAATGCAACAGCGAATAGACAATAATACCAAGAAATGACTGGATTTGAAAAAATCATAAATATTTTTGAAAGTGCCATCCTAATGGACTTCAATAAATTTGGAATCCTTTTACAGGAGTCTGCCAAGCGCGGCAATATTACTGAATGTTGCAATGATATTCTTGTGCTTCGCCTTAAAATGAAACATCATTTTAAGGTATTGGCAGACTTATTGGAGTCGCAAATTTCTTTTCCACAGGATTTTAGCTCTGATGAATATAAACAACTCCACGCTATATATGAAATGGCGCATACACTACTTTATATTCCAACGGGTTATGAACAGACAACCATAATAGATGAGTTAAAGCGCATTACCAAGGTATTTGAAGATGCTGAGTGGCATATTGACAACGACCGAGTGCTCACCGACTTTAATAATCCAGCATTGTCATGAAACAATCTCTATTTCTTGTATTACTGCTGACCATTTGGGGTTGTTCCTCTAAGAAACAGGAAGTTCAGAAACCGCCAATCTTCTCGGAGATTTACGGCGTTAAGCTCGTTGATGATACCTATGGTATTTATCAATATAATGACACTTTATATTATTTCAACGAGCATGCCGATTTCCTTTTCAAAATCCCAGTTGGGTTTAAGTATAGCAAATCGGATAGGATGTTTGCAGATGGACTCCGCTTGACTAATGCGGATTCTACTTTGAACATCTATCTCGCCAGTCTTAGCTATGGCTATCCTCGTGAGAATTATTTTGATGAAGCACTTTCTGTCGCTTTATCAAACTACGCCTGTGATAATAGCGATATTAAGATTTATTATGAGGTTAATGATTCTTCCTACTCCAAGATTGGTTTTACAGAGAAAAATATTCCCATGCTTGAAAAGTGCATTGTAAAGTTTGACAATGACAAAGAAACCATTAACCAATTCTTCCATTTTGTAAGGTTTGAATATCCCGACTCTTTGGCTCGTGAAGCGGAACAAATTCATCGGGATTATATACAACCTTGGCCCTTTAAGTTCAATAAATGAAGACACTTCGACTACTCCCGATACTTTTTCTTTTGATTGCATCTTTCGCTTGCAATCAAAAGAACCCTGTTCAAAAGCAAGTTACCGACCATCTTGCTCAGTATCGTGATACTCTTGTCGGAAATTTCAACGGATCACAAATTGATACTCTGTTTTGTGAACCGCTTGACTCTGTTTCCGAACCTTCTTATCGAGGCTTTCATTACCTATGGCGAGTATTCGCCAAGAATGGTTCAGTCGATGACATTGAAATAGACAATACCATCGGTATTCACTTTGTCAAAGAGGGCGACCTTGATGGAGATGGCGCAGATGAATGGGGATATGTCACTGAATGGGAAACATCTAATTGGATGATGTATAAGGTATATACATACAAAAATAAACAGGCTGCGCTCCTTTATAAGCCAATGCCTATTTATATCCCGCATCTTGACCCTGCCGATAATGATTTTGTGACTACCTCTAAGGATAGTCTTGCCTCTAAATCATCTACTCAGGGATTGGTTAAGGTCAAATTCAGCGATGTTCGCAATGACGGAGAAGATTTTCTCATTATAGACACCATTGTTCCTATATTAACTCGTTGACTATGAAACCAGCCAAGATAATTCTTCTTGTATATTTAGGGCTATTCCTTATAAGTCTTATCTTCGTTTGGTTTGCCGCTTCACAGGCGGAAAACAGCGGTATGGATAGACCCCAATGGGAAGAAAATCTTACTGCGATAGACTATTTCTTAGCATGGGGTGGCATTTCTCTTATCTTTAATGCTTTCCTTTGCTTCATCACTTTTGGAATATATTTAATAATAATTATAGCGTTGCGGCGCCGCCGCCGCGCTTTCGTGAATCAAGCCTAAGGTCTTGACTGTCCGGCTTCAATCGCATAACGCATTATGAAAATTGTAAGTTGGAACGCAAACGGAAAGTTCCGAGAAAAATATAAGGCAATTCTTGAACTTGATGCCGATATATACGTCATTCAAGAGTGCGAAAATCCCGAAACCTGCAAGGATTCGGGATACCGCTCTTTCTTCAAGAATTACCATTGGGCCGGTGTTTATTCATACAAGGGTCTCATGGTTTTCACCACACGTCCTGACGTTACTCTTGACCGCCTCGATTGGGGAGCCGAGGATAAACGTGTGTTTATCCCCGTTAGAGTTAACAGCTCTTTCAATCTCGTTGCGGCATGGGCGTGCGACCCATATTGCGAAGAACTGCAAGATTGGGTCGAGGCAGTATCAGGCCACCTCAATGATGAAACCATCATTATCGGCGACCTTAACAGTAATGTCACTCTTGACCCAAAGCACATCCGCAAATCGGGTAAGAGCTTCGGCCATGTCATAGAATTGCTTGAACCGAAAGGACTGCTTCCTATGTGGCACTACCATCACAAGCAGGAGCAAGGCAAAGAGACAACGCCCACGTTCTATCTTTACCGTCATCTTGACAAGCCATTGCATCTGGACCATTGCTTCGCAAGTCCGGAGCTTGTCAAGTCTATCATTATTCATGCTCGGTGGCAATGGCTCTCTCAGAGCGACCATCTGCCACTCGAAATAACCGTAAAATCGTAAATTATCAATTCATGATACTTTCAAACAATCAGGCTATTGCCGATATATTAAAATCGATCGACGAGGGAAAGACTCAGTTGCCGGATTTTCAGCGAGGCTGGGTTTGGGAAGACCAACGCATCCGCGCCCTCATTGCAAGTATCAGTAACGGTTATCCAATCGGAGCCGCTATGTTCTTGCAGACAGGTGGAAACAATGTCCACTTCAAGGCTCGCCTTTTTGAAGGTGTTGACAAATCCAAGGCGGACGTTAATCCTGACACCCTCGTTCTCGATGGGCAGCAGCGCAATACCTCAATCTATCGGTCGCTTTATTCCAAGAAGCCCGTGGAAACCACCGATTCCAAGAAGAAGCCTATCAAACGCTACTACTATATCAATATTCCCAAGGCTCTTGACACTCTTGTTGACCGAGTGGATGCCATAGTGTCAGTGCCAGAGAATCGTATCGTCACTACCGATATAGGCCGTACCGTCGTTCTTGACCTTTCTTCTCCGGAGAAAGAATATGAGAACCATTATTTCCCTCTTAATCTGATTTTCGATAACGTCGGAATGATGCAATGGCAGATGCAATATGCCATGTATCACAACAGCGACGTTGAGATTTTTACCCGATGGACGCAATTCTTCAATACCATCGTGGCTCCTATGTCGAAATATCAGATTCCGGTTATAATGATTGGCAACGACGTTCCTAAGGAAGCTGTTTGCCAAGTGTTCGAGAACGTCAATCAGGGCGGTGTATCCCTTACAGTCTTTGAACTTGTCACTGCGACTTTCGCCGCCGACAACTTCGAGCTTCGCAAAGACTGGGATGCCATCTGGAATACAATCAGCAAAAACCAACTTCTCAACTTTAAAGGCCAAAAGCCTTTTGAGGGTACTGATTTCCTTACAGCCATAACCTTGTTGACCAACTATCTCAACAAGATAAACTCGGCTGATAGCCGTGGTATAAGCTGTAAGAAAAAGGATGTGCTGCGGCTGGACTATCAAGATTATGCAACCAACAGAGACCGACTTCTCGAAGGACTCTCTGAGGCAGTGAAATTTATCAACGAACAGTGTATCTATACGGCAATCGACCTCCCTTACACAAGTCAGTTGATTCCTCTCTCCGTTCTGTTTGCCATTGACAAAAATCTATGGTTTTCGGCTCACAATCGCCGCAAACTGGAGATGTGGTATTGGTGCGGAGTATTCGGCGAACTCTATGGAAGTGCCAATGAAGGGCGTTACGTTAACGATGTTGTCGGCATGATTGAATGGATTGGCAATGATGAAGCATTGCCTGATACAGTGCTTCGTTCAAATTTCCACGCTTCACGTCTGCAACAACTCTACACCCGTAATTCAGCCGCTTATAAAGGCGTTATGGCTTTAATCCTAAAAGCAGGAGCCAAAGACTTCCTGAAAGGAACGGATATGAGCCACGCCACTTATACGCTCGAATATACCGATATCCACCACATCTTCCCGCAGCACTACTGCGAGAAGAAGGGCATCGACCGGGCGCGCTGGAACTCTGTTATCAACAAGACACCCATCTACGCCCGTACCAATCGTATCATCGGAGGTTATGCACCATCTCAGTATCTTTCAAGTCTTGAAAGAAACCATGACGCTGACCCGGAACAGCTTAATGAAAGCCTCGCATCGCATCAGATTGACGTTGATGCTATCCGTGCCGATGACTTCGACACTTATTTCATAAAGCGTCAGCAGTCACTTCTCGATCTCATTGAAAAGGCAACCGGAAAAGAAGTGAGCGGACGAGAAGAACCACAAGCCGCCATGTCGCAGTATGATATATCTGAGATGGAAACCAACGATGATTAAGTCATGCCGTCCGGCCTCAATCGCATAACGCATTATGAACATACGGAAAGAAAAATTAGACTTATATAGAGCAGTTTACATGGCTATGAAACCTCACCTTAAATATATTCTCAGTGAGGAACAGGCCATAATTCTGCACCTATATCTCTGGGAAAACAAAGGTCTGATGGAAATTGCAGAGCAACTGCATTTCTCAGACTATCACATTGTTAAAGACGAGCTTAAAGACATTGAACTAAGAATCTCTGCTTTAGGATAATTCCATGGACGAATACGAAGACCTCGACGCCTATAACGGCGATAACATACATGATATGTGGGTTGACTTCGACAACCACGAAAACACCGGCACCCCCGATGTTTTCGATGAAGACAACCTCGATGAATTTATTGACAACTTAAACGACTGGGACTAACAATTTATGAAAAAGAGCGTTTTAATTGCCATTATATCAGCGATAGTCATTCTTATCGCAGCCGGTGGACTATATTACTATTTCTATATTGACACCGTAAGTAATTATTTCCTCGTGAAATATACACCTCCACAACCGAGGGAATCAATTTTTGGAGGTCGTGAATATAGCGACCCAAAATTTGAATTTACGCAGTTGAAAGACTACGCTAGCGATGATGTTGCAATGGAGGCAGAGACTACAGATGCTAAGCATTCTTATTCGTGGCTCCTTCAAGAGTATGAAAAAGAACTCCGTCAACCTAAGGAAGATAATCCCATTATACAAGATGCGCGGATGAATGCAATTACTTCTATGTTGGAGGAAGAAAGGTTTCTTATTCGTACAACTCACATCAGAAAGTTCAGTGCTGAAGAAGCTCTCAAAATGGTTCAAGAACATTGGGCGGATAAATCTCTCGAAGATTATGCTAAGTCCAATAAAATTGAAGTTGCAGTCTATAGCATCCCCAAAATGTAATGGCGTTGCGGCACCGCCGCCGCGCTTTCGTGAATCGAGCCTAAGGTCTCGACCGGAAGGCTTCAATCGCATAACGCAGTAATTTTTTTAACGATGTATAAAAAATTAATCTTACTCTTCCTCCTTCCGTTCATTCTTACCGCTTGCGGCAATGATGAACCGGATCTGGATTTATTTCACCTCACATTAGGAACAGAGACAGATGCCGAGATTGCCATGGGCATACATTCTGCCGAACTGACTGTAAACGGCTATGCCCGGTGGATTGAAGTCGGTATAGTAGGAGATTTTGACTCCTACTCACTTTCTGATGACATTCCCGGCTGGCTGACAATCACTAACGCCGAAATTATTGCCACCACCCATAAGTTTAGAATCAATGTTTCCGCTCTTGGCGGTGATGATTCTCGCATCGGTAAAGTTGGTTTTACTGTTTTCAAAGGCAGTCAATCGCAATCAGGAACGATTACGATTACTCAGAATCCATGTACTCTTGAGGATTTGAAGAAGACCGAGCAACGAGCCATGAAAAAGTATCTCTCGAAGTTTGACGTGCTAGATGAACTACCGACCATCAACAATATTCAAGTCGGCTCTGTTGCTCCGTTCTATAAGCTTAATCCAGATGGTACCGTCTATATGCAGGTCGTCAAGATGGGTAATGCTTCCGCAGCAACCAATGGCGAGAAGATCTATTTCCGCTTCATGCGTTATAATCTTCTCTCATATCTGGAGAATGGAGTATTACCGCAAGGTCAAGGAAACGCCAATGACCCTGCTGAATCCATTACGTTCTTTGAGGTCGGTTCAGAGAAGCCCTCAACCACTCAATGGGGCACAGCTATTCAAATGCCAATCCTTTTAGGTTTACCAATAGACAGTGAGGTCAACCTTGTTGTAGCATCGGAGGCAGGCCTTACATCTGAAATCAGCGGTGTAATTCCGTTCTTATATAATATTCGATATTACACAGCATTTAATTGAGTTGTATAGTGGCACTTCCACTGTAAAAATTATGTCTATTTATTAGGAAATCAATGCAAAAAGAATATAAATTAGATGAGACAAATGAACGGCACTCCAAGCACCTATGCTTAGGTCGTGTGGTTATTTGTGCTAAACATTCCGACTATGGTATTGTATATCAATATTCCGATGAGAAAAATGCATCAGAATGTTCAGATAGTCGATTATATATTTTCAATAAGGATGTCAATTTAGATATTCCTTCTAAAACTATAATCACTTTCCTTAAGGATTTTGATAGTATCAAAAAAGGCATATATGAAGTATCGGACATATTACCGCTAAAGGATTATAAGGAATACGTCATAACCTCTAAAGAAGAAAAGGAGGAATATGACTGTAGTTCTATGACGGGTGTAATGCAAAAGATGATGTCCAATGCTGAAAAGTTTATAGTAGTTTCACAAGATGATGATTTTCTTGCTGGTAAACTTTATTTTCCTATTATCAATGCATCCTTAAGGACAGTCAAATATTATGTAGCATCTTATTTTGGTTACACTTGGCCCTTTACAGTTTTAGGCAAATACTCGTTCATCCTCGCTAATAAAGAATATTTAGATTATCCAAATGCTATAACAATCAAAAATAAGTTGTGCGAAATTGTGGATTATGTAAGTTCTTTAGACTTAAATCAGATTTTAGATTCCTATACAGTTTACGAGGGCGGATTTTTTCAAAGGAGACCTGGCAGAGATGATCATTTCCTTTATACAAAAAACCGAATTTGCTCCTCCAAAGACATTTATCTCAATCAACTCACTAAATTAGGTTCAGAAATTACTGATTGTGACTCATGTAATGGAGGTTCAGATGACGATGATTTCAGCCACCTAAATGTGGATGAAACAAATTCATTAAGAACTGAGATTAGAGAAAAATATAATACAGGAGAGCATTTGATTTTTTTAATCTCCAACTACATCTCCAAAATAGACAAGATTCATAAAGACACGGTAGAAATATTAAACTTCTTTACAAATTCTATAAAAAAAGAAGACGAGTTCATTTTTGAACAAAAATTCAATTCCTATTTGCAGTGGAATGAATTTATTATGGAATTTAATAGAAGTAAAAAAGATTGGTATAATTTTTAGGAAGTTGCGGCACCGCCGCCGCGCTTTCGTGAACGGAGCTTATAATCTCCGCCATTCGGCTTCAATCGCTAACTCATACGCGAGCTTCGGCACCACTTTGTGGATCCGAGGCTCGCTTTTTATATGCGGCATTGTTCCGGCAATGGCTTTCATTTCCAGAATAGGTCGTTACCGTTCTTCATGGCCCTTTGAGGGAGATTTTACCAACTGAACCACTGAACCATCTGCTCCATCGACTCGTACTGAGGCGATTTTTCTTTCTGTGCTTCCTCGGCACGGGCTTCACGGTGTCTATGCTCCGCTTTGCCATCGAGTGATTACTTCACGGTGTAGATGTGTATTTTGAGCGAAGCGGTCGGCGTTCACCGCCAAATATGCCTTGCAGGTTACGTGGATCACGATTTTGTTGGGACGTTTCGCGAGGAACTTTCCTGATAACACGCACGGGAAACGCTATGATATTTCACTTTGCAAAGTTAGGTCGCCAACTCAACTTCCCTCCGGCTCTCTAAAACCGGCTCCGCCTATTTACACGACAATTTTACGAAAAATGGTACAAGCCTCATTTTTAGACGCTGCGCTTAAAATTCTCTATAAATTTTTGTTCGGTCTCAAACAGCTTCCCTCCTGATTGTATCGTAAAAATTAAGAGCCTCGGCTCACTTTTCAAACCTCAAATACTTCAGAATCATGGCAAAGAAAACTAAAAAATCCGCAGAAAACATCGCAGCTCAAACCGCAGCTCCCGCCGTCGAGACTACTCCGGCCACAACTCCCAAGCTCATCGTGGCTCAGCGCAAGTTCAACCGCTGGTACGTCTACTTCAAGGGCGTGGCTCCCAAGGACAACGTCGGATGCGGTTGCAAGACAGCCAAGAGCGCAATGCGCTACATGCACCTGCTCAAAGCCCGCTACGGAGCGACTATCTCCCAGAACATCTACGAACGCCTCCAGTTCGAGGCAGCGAGAGAGGCGTAAGCCTCTTTCACTTTCTCCCGGAAGTCGAACCTCAATACCTCACGACTATGATTGAATATATCTGTTACACGAAGCAAGGGCATTGGACATTCTATGCCGACAACGACATTGACGCGATGCGTCTGGCCCTTTTCTATGGGAGTGTATCGTAATTCGATTTTTGCGATACACTCTCTTTTTTTGAGTTTTG
>OHAJ01001862.1_pt1 | contig 15062 bp, 10 predicted proteins | sample 1577101 | NCBI WGS metagenome assembly OHAJ01 (sample SAMEA3541531, study PRJEB24748) | human gut metagenome | biome: human gut; feature: human-associated habitat; material: faeces | place: China | collected 2012
ACAGGGATAAAACCGAAACTCTGGTAGAAGTTTTGCAGATGCGCCTGCGCCCCGATGGCATGTAACGGTATAGAAAAAACACGTTCTCCATTCGAAATCAATGGAGTGCTAAGTCAGGTATTCTCACTTGGTGTAATGGCTCAACGCCTCAACACTCAGCTGTTCTTCGACAGCCGTACCAAACAAATTACAAATAACGAGTTTGCCAATGCAATGCTGACAGGGATACCTCCACGCAAAGGTTGGGACGAATTTTATAAATTATAAATGAACATAACCACCCATTAAACCAGCTATAAACAATTTACTAAGAATAACATTAAAAATGAAAAAGAACTTCTTATTTACTTTACTTTTATTCTGTGCGGCTTCATTATCTGCGCAGACCTGGGAACCTCTTTTCAACGGCAAAAACCTGAAAGGATGGAAAAAACTAAATGGCAAAGCCGAGTATAAAATCGTAGATGGTGCCATTGTGGGTATTTCTAAAATGGGAACTCCAAATACTTTTCTGGCAACAACCAAGAACTATGGAGACTTCATACTTGAATTTGATTTCAAAATTGATGACGGATTAAATTCAGGAGTACAACTTCGTAGTGAAAGCAAGAAAGATTATCAGAATGGTCGTGTGCACGGTTATCAGTTTGAAATTGACCCGTCTAAGCGAGCTTGGTCAGGAGGTATCTATGATGAAGCACGCAGAAACTGGTTGTATCCACTGACTTTGAATCCGGCTGCAAAAACCGCTTTTAAAAACAATGCATGGAATAAAGCCAGGATTGAAGCTATCGGAAATTCTATCCGTACCTGGATTAATGGAGTACCTTGTGCCAATATCTGGGATGATATGACACCTAGCGGATTTATTGCATTGCAAGTACACGCAATAGGTAATGCTTCCGAAGAAGGTAAAACTGTCAGCTGGAAAGACATCCGTATTTGTACAACGGATGTAGAACGTTACCAGACACCTGAAACGGAAGAAGCGCCCGAACGAAATATGATTGCCAACACCATATCTCCACGTGAAGCCAAAGAGGGTTGGGCCCTACTTTGGGATGGTAAAACCAACAATGGTTGGAGAGGAGCAAAATTGAATGCTTTTCCGGAAAAAGGATGGAAGATGGAAGATGGAATTCTGAAAGTGATGAAGAGCGGAGGAGCAGAATCAGCTAATGGTGGAGATATCGTAACTACCCGCAAATATAAAAACTTCATTCTCACGGTAGATTTCAAGATTACCGAAGGCGCAAATAGCGGGGTTAAATACTTTGTCAACCCAGATTTGAACAAAGGAGAAGGCTCTGCTATTGGCTGTGAGTTTCAAATTCTTGATGATGACAAACATCCAGATGCTAAACTTGGAGTAAAAGGCAACAGAAAGTTGGGTTCATTATATGATCTTATTCCGGCTCCAGAGAAGAAGCCTTTCAACAAAAAAGATTTTAATACCGCCACCATTATTGTGCAAGATAACCACGTAGAACACTGGCTGAATGGGGTAAAACTGATCGAATATACTCGCAATACTGACATGTGGAATGCTTTGGTTGCCTACAGTAAATATAAAAACTGGCCTAATTTTGGTAATTCCGCAGAAGGCAATATTCTTCTTCAAGATCATGGAGACGAAGTCTGGTTTAAAAATGTAAAAATCAAAGAGCTGAAATAACTTGCACTGAAAAGCCGATTTCTAACATAAAATCAAGAGTAGAAGGGCATGCACAAAGTGGCATGCCCTCTTAATATTTCAATAAAACAAAATGCAGCATACAATTCAACACTTATACAAGACACATGGTGATGACGGTTTGCTTTATGCTTGGTTTTTATCCATGCATACACGCGTAGATATAATACTCTGCTGCCAGAAATCAGAAAATGAATTAATGCTTGTAGTTAATAGTATATATGACACTCTCCGACAACTGGAAAGAATTGCAAATTATTATGACCCTTCCAGTGAATTATCGCAAGTCAATCAAAGAGCTTCCACAGCTCCTGTTATGATCAGTCAGTCTCTTTACAGGATGATTTCATTGTGCACAGAATATCATAAAAAAACCTTAGGATGTTTCGATGTTACTATCCACTCAGATAATTATAATCAAGATACCATACACTCCATTCATTTATACCCCGAAGCACAGAGTGTCTTCTTTCAACAAGCAGGTACTACAATAAACCTTTCCGGATTTCTTAAAGGTTATGCTCTCGACAAAATAAGAGAAATATTAAAGGTTCACATCATAGCAAATGCCTTAATAAATATGGGAAACAGTTCTGTACTCGCTCTAGGCAATCATCCGGTTGGCACAGGATGGAAAGTCAGCTTTGACGATCAGGCAAGTACTACAAAAAACCATAAAACTCAATCCATACTCCTTAATAACGAATGTTTAACCACCTCCGGAAACAACTCGGATGATCGCAAACACATTATCTCTCCTTCAAGTGGCAAACCACTGGAAGGAGTAAGACAAGTGACAGTAGTAACGGATGATGGAACCACCGGTGAGATTCTCTCAACCAGCCTGTTCGTAGCAAATCAAAAACAGCGCGAGTTAATAATGAGCGAGTTTCTCCCCAAAAGAGTTATTGATTTGGAACTGTGCCAGATGGTTTAGGTAACGGAGTATTCACCGGTAAAGGGACTCCCAAATCCGGCATTCCATCAGCATCCCATCCTATCTTCTGCAATCGTGGATTGCGACTTTCCGACTCTCCCGTATTACCGCTAGGAACACTTCTTGCCTGATACAATATATACCATTCCGTTCCATCAGGCGAAGGAAGAAAGGAAAGGTTAGCCGGGCCATACACTCCATCTTCCGGTCTCTGTTGAAATACAGGAACGGGGCTCTTCTTCCAGGAAGCCGGATTCAGCAAGTCACTATCCGCGTCAGCAGTCAACATTCCGGTACAATAATAAGGAGACCAGCAACCGCTTGCCGCATAATAGACAATGACAGTCCGGTTATCTTTGGAATGAAAATACTGAGGGCTTTCATTTACATAAATCGGATAAGCAGTCCGCCCGCCATCCGGATTTACCCACTGCCGTTCCCATTCATACTCCGGCTTCGAAATCAGAACCCTTTCCGTAGCCAATGTCCAGGGGTTTTCCATGCGGGCAATATAGATGCATTGTGTTTCACTGCCTATCCTCCGATTAGGCCACCCGGACCATAGAAGATAAAGCTCCCCTTTATGCTCAAAAGTAGAAGGGTGTATTCCCCAGTTCCAATCGGGATTGGTCATGATCGCTCCTTTCATGCGAAACTCTCCCTGCATAGGGTCAGGAGAATCATTCTCAATCACATAAATCTGATGATTATCTGTATTTCCATCATCGGCAGCAAAATAGATATACCATTTACCATTGATATTCCGTATTTCCGGATTCCAGAGGTTATGGCTATTCGAAGGATCTTTAGGCACCCAGACCTCTTTACAAGTGGAATGAGCCATATCGGTAATATCGGTGGTTACCCACAGATATATTTGCTCATTAGTTTCATGGGTATAATAATATTTACCATTATGGTAAATCGCGCTTGAATTAGCCCCTTCCATAAATAATGGATTGGCATAAGTATCTTTTTCAACATCTTCTTTTTTTCCCGCCCGTTTGGAATTACAAGAGATGTTCAGCAAAACAAGGAATAATAACAAACATAAATTGATTCTCATAGTTTCATTTTTAAGATGATACAAAGAAAAGACTTTTTTTTCATTAATAGTTAATAAAGCGAAAATAAAAATTAAGTTTGGAATATCATTCTCGTCATTACATCGTGACACATCCTGCTGATGACAGGAAAACAGAAAAAAGAGAATGTAAAGACAAACTACCCATTAATAATAAAAACAGAAAGTTTCTTGGTATCATTACACACTTTCACACGAAATATATTAACCCTTTATATACTTCCTCCGAATCATTTATTAATAAATTCGTTCATCGTTTATTATAAACGTCCCCCAAGTTTATTATAAACCCGAGCATCGTTATTTCAGCAACAAATATCAATTTTAAGCAACAAAAAGGGCTGCAATTCCCATAAAGAATCGCAGCCTTTAGCTTGTATCAGACTATCCGGCAAGCACTATCCGAAGTGGAAACGCTTGCAATCTGTTATTATATTGTACTTATTATTACTCATTTTTCGTCTATATTATCAATGTTATCGAATTTACTTCCGGTTCTCACTTACAAATATACAACATAAAAAACGGTTTGTCAAGCCCTGCATGCTTCTTTCATACATCTGATGATAAATCAAATGGTAGAATCGGCATCCGGAGTGCTTTCTACCGCTGTATCGGAAACAGACAACTGATTGACATATTCCTTCGGGAGAACTCCATATTGTGCCTTGAAACACTTGGCAAAATAAGAGGAGGAAGTGAATCCAACCTGTGCCGCAACCTCGGAAATACGTGTACCGCCCTGAATTAACTCAGCTGCCTTATTCATACGGAGGGCCTTCAGATAATCATTGGGCGACATTCCCGACAATGCTTTTATCTTCCGATAGAAGTTGGAACGGCTCATGTTCATCTGCTCTGCAAGAGTATCGATGGAGAAATTCTCGTCTGCCAACTGGTCGGCAATCACTTCCTGTATCTTGGCAACAAACTCACAATCTCTCTGAGTCATCGCAAGTTCTGCCGAGGCCTGATTGGCATTCCCGGACAAACTAACCATCAGCTTATGGAAAGACTGCCTCAACCGGAGCAGGTTCTCGATCTGCTTATGCAGTTGTTTGATAGAGAATGGCTTCTCAATATACACATCGGCTCCGCATTCCAGTCCTTCCACCTTAGATTCCAGCGTCGTTTTTGCCGTCAGTAAGATGACCGGAATATGTGAATAGTCGATTTCCGATTTCACTTTGCTACAGAGTTCCAGCCCGTTCATTTCCGGCATCATCACATCACTGACGATGACGTCTACACTCTCCTGTTCGAGTATCTCAAGTGCCGCACGACCATTCGGAGCTTTCAGCACACGGAACCAGGCAACCAACGAGTCACGCGTCAGATTCAACAGTTCGACATTATCTTCTACCAGCAATACGGTGAATTTCTTTCCGGAGAACTCTGAAGGAATATTCTCTGCCGAACCTTCGTTTTCGGAATGAACCTCAACGATATCAGCAGCTTCTTCTGCCTTCTTTTCGCTTAAAGGAAGAGATAATATAAACGAGGAGCCTTGCGGTTCGTTATCTTCAAGGCGCAGGCTGCCTTGATGGGCTTCTGCCAGAGATTTCGCAAAAGCCAGTCCGATACCGGTACCTGTGGCGGTAGCGACTTTATCATCCGGCATTTGGTAGAAGGCTTCAAATATCTTTCCCTTTTGGGCATCCGGTACTCCACGACCGTCATCACTCACATATATCTCATATCCCGCATCAGTTGTCACGAGTTTCAAATCGATACGCGTACGGGCATATTTTATCGCATTGCCCATCAGATTCACCAGTATCTTACTCAACTTTTCCCGATCGACCATTGATACCAGTTCCTGCTCGGGCAGAGTCAATACCAGTTCAATTCCCTTTAACTCGGCAGGACTGGTGAACTGACTATATACATCATTCACTATTTCCTTAATATCGCAACTTACCAGATTCAGTTGCAAAGCTCCGTTTTCCATCTTCTGGAAGTCGAGCAGCTGATTGGTAATCCCTAAAAGATAGTTTACATTCTTATCTATTACAGACAGATACTTAGCTTCTTTTCCTTCATGTTCTATCTCTTGCAACTTTTCAAGAGGCAATCGGATCAGACTGAGAGGGGTACGTATCTCATGTACCAGATTAATGAAGAAGCCGATCTTTGATTTATAAACTTCCTGTTCTTTAGCAATCTGATATTTCTCCATCCGGTGTTTGTACTTATGCTTCACGCGAAGATTCCAGCGCCATGCAATCCAGACAATCCAGCCCATCAACAGGAGAATATAAATAAAATAGGCGAAAGAACTACGCCACCAAGGGGGAGTAATCACTACCCGCAGAGTAGTCGTCTTCTCGTTCCACTGATGGTCATTATTGGAGCCACGCACTTCGAACTCGTATTCTCCGGGAGGCAGATTGGTATAAGAAGCAGAGTTGTTCTCGGAGTTGGTAATCCACTCTTTATCTACTCCTTTTAACATATAGGAATATCTGTTTCGTGCCGGGTCTTCATAGCTTAACGCCACAAAACGAATCGTGAAACTATTATTTTCATAAGACAAGGTTATCTTGTCAGCCATATAAATCGGTTTCCCCAGTTGAAGCAGCTTCTTCACTTCCTGTTCGTCATTCAGATAGGATAAACGGATATCAGTCACATATACCGGAGGAATGTAGGAATTATCCACAAAACGTTCCGGCTGGAAAACATTAAAGCCGTTGATTCCGCCAAAATATAGTTTACCTTCAGAAGATTTTAAAGAAGAACGTGCCATAAACTGATTTCCCTGCAAACCATCATTAATCGTAAACTGTCGGAAATGAGCTTTAGAAATCGGATTAATCTTAAATATCCCTGCATTGCTGGATATCCAAAAATCTCCTGTCTGATCTTGTTCAATAGAATAGATCACCTTATTGGGAAGCGCAGAATCAAACTCAATAAATGCCTCTGTTTTGGGATCGAAGGAGCATAATCCTCCCCCATTCGTGCCAAACCACATCACGCCTTTGTTATCTTCAAATACCGTGATCACCGAATTACTGGTAATGGTGGTCGAATCTTCCCGTTCGTGCTGGAAATGTTTCCAGTGTCCGCTCAGGGTATTGTAGGAGAACACGCCGCTGTTGGTCGTTGCAATCCACAGGTTGTTATACATATCCTCATATATATCGCCCACGGAAATCATGGAGCCGATACTGGTAATCGTCATGAAATTATCGGCATCAGGATTATACCGGCATAAGCCCCAGCTTGTTCCAACGAAGATTTCCCCCTTCCGGTCTTTATATATGCATAGTACGTCATTGCTGCAAATGGTATTGGGGATTCCGCGCGAGTGTGTATATTCCTTTATCGAACCGGTACGCAGATTAAGCACACGTATTCCTTCCGCATAAGTACCGATCCAAAGACAATCGCCGTCTAACATCAAAGAGCGAATATCATATTTCTGACTCTTTACACCACCGATATGATATTCCGAAAGCTCCCGTGTAACGGTATTGAAGAAATATAAGCCACTCTGAGTACCAATCCAGATATTTCCGTCTTTATTTTCACAGAATGGCCCTACCACCTCTCCTGCTCCCGCTATCCCCGACAGATAGGCGGGTGAATAGTAATCGAAACGCTTGGTCTGCTTGGACATATAGTTGATACCTCCCAAGTTCGTCAATACCCACAGAGCACCTTCCGCATCCCACATCATGCCGTTTATGGTCTGATCACTCAGACTTCGCGGATCAGCCGGATTATCTGCACGGAGGAAGGTTTTCGACTCGCGGTTGAATAGATAGAGTCCATTATCGGTTCCTACCAGCAGTTCATTTTCCGTATATTTCAGCAGGCTGCGAACTGCCCCGAAGTTCAATGAAGGAGCCATGTAATTCTCAACCGTTCCAGTCTGCCGGTTCAATCTCCCCAACAAATTGTTGCCTGCTCCCAGCCATACTTCTCCCTCTACATCCAGTACACAGTTTATTTTGTAACTATCGGAAGAGTTCACGTCCGATGAGACCTTATATGATTGCAGAAATTTGCCGTTTTCATCGAAACAAAGCAGTCCTTCCTGTAGCGAAGAAACATACACCTTCTTCTTATCGTAACTCTGACAGACGTCCCAGACAAAAGAGGTCTGAATACTATTCTGAGTCAACACTTCGGTCTTGGGATCATAAATAAAAAGTCCCTGCCCTAAGGTGGCAATCCAGAGAAGTCCGTTATCCGTCTTTACAATCTTCTTGATTTCACTGCTGACGTATACGCCATACTGAGTAGTCTTGTCAAAATAGGAGAAACGGTCCGTTGCCCGGTCATAGATATACAGTCCGGAGTTCGTTCCAACCCATATATTCTGATCTTCTTCAATCAGTGCCTCAACGAAATTGTTCTCCAATGAGAATTTATCGTTCAATACATTCCGATAAACTTTATTGCCCCGACCGTCATAACGATTCAGTCCGTCACTGGTGCCCAGCCAGATAAATCCATAGCTATCCTGTATAGCACACCATACCGTATTATGTGACAAGCCATCTTCCACCTGATATTTCTTGAAGGAGAAATAGGGAGATGCAGACAATGGTTCGAGCCAGAAGGCCAGTAAAAGTATCAGTATCTTTGTTAACTTCATACCAAGTGTGTCTTATGTTTAGATTAACGATTCAACCAGGGTTCCGGATTCAACTTTTCTTTCTCTCTGCGTAACTGGAAATGCAGTACCGTTCGTCCGTTATCCGCGCCATCAGAGAATATCTGTCCGATAGACTGCTTCGTACTCACCGTATCGCCGGATTTCACCGAAGCGGAAGACAGATTACAGTAAACGGAAATATAATTACCATGCCGGATGAGGACGTTAAATAGTCCGTTCAACTGGAACACGGCTGCTACCTTACCATCAAAGATGGCACGGGCTTGTGCTCCCGGCTTTCCTTGAATATCAATTCCTTTATTGTCCAGCTTCACATTACGGAGTCCTTCAACGGAATACTGCCCATAGCGGCTGGTTATGATATAAGGTCCGGATATAGGCATCGGAAGTTTTCCACGATTGGCAACAAAGCTACCGGACAGTTCGCGATCTGCCTTGCTCATCGTAAAAGCGTCCAATGGCTCCGACTTCGGTTTGGCAGCCGTTCCGGTTTCGGAGGCACCTTTGCCATTTGTATCCGCCTTCTTGCGGGCTGCCGCTTCGCGGCGGGCTTCTTCCGCAGCACGTTTGCGGGCGCGTTCTATTTCTTCTGCGATCAACCGGTCGATACGGGCATTCAGTTGATTGGCCTCCCGTCTCTTCTTGTTCACTTCGCTTTGCAGACCTTTCTGTTTCTTTTGCAGATTAGCCACCAGTGTGCGCTTCTCTTTCTCCTGAGCTTCCAGTTTCGCCTTTTCGTTCTCACGTTCTTTCAGCAGTCCCTCTTTGGCGGCTTTCACTTGCTGGCGTTCCGCTTTTTTCTTCCGTATCTGCTCCTGCTTCTTTAATATTTCCTCCCCCTGCAGACGCTGGTAGGTGGCATATTCACGCACATAACGCATACGACGGTACGTTTGTCCCAGGTTCTTGGCGGAGAAGATAAACATCAGTTTCTCTTCAATCGATTTATTCTTATAGAGGTACTGGACAGATGCTTCGTACTTCTTCTTTTTCTCTTTCAGGTCTTTTTCAAGACTGTTCAGCTGGCGGTTCAATGACACTAATTCGCGCTCGATAGCCTCCACATCATTATTGATCGAAAGAATATACCGTTTCCGTTCTTCGATCTGTCCCGTCAATGCCGCCAGTCCGTTCAACTGACTGCCTACGTCCTTCTTTGTATTCTGTAAAATCGACTCCGTCTCGGCAATCTGCTTCTGCAGCGCACCGCGCTTACCTTCCAGCTCACGAATCAGCTTGTTCGATTGAGCAGAAAGCGGAATTGCCAGCCAAAGGCTGCTTACCAGAATTACAAAGAGACGTTTTATCATAATAAAGCTACCAGCATTTTCATTAATTCTTCCAAAGAGACCTGACGGTATCTGGAAGTAACTTCTGTCGGAGTGATCGAAAGTTCTTTGGTCGAAAAATCATAGAGTTGTACTTTCGCTTTCTCCAGTTTGGGGATTCCCAGGTCTTTCCCGGATAGTTCAGTTTTTCCTCCGGGTTTAGAAGCGTCAGTCAGCAATTTCTCCAATTGGGAGAACTCTACGTTCTTCGATAATATTTCTTTCAGTTCTTTTTTGGTTGCGCGTACAAACCGCTTGTTCATCCGGTCGACGAATAATACTTCAGTAGGAGTCACCTCGATGCGTGCCAATTCCGTACGGAGAATAGGCATCAGCAAGGAAATCTGTACCCGTTCACGGCTCTTCATCTTCATGGTACCGCCCACTGACATACTTCCGCCTTTACTCGGAATCGTCAGCTGAAGTCTGGAAGCCAGATAGCTGGGAATAGCTCCTTCGGAAGCAGCTACTTCCGGCACCTTTGTCGCCGTCAGACGCTTTGAACTCTTACAACCTACCAATACGACTGCAATCAACAAAAAATAAGCGATTCTTTTCATTCTGCAATGTATTTTTTCTTTTCTATTTTCTGTTTCAATGTTTTCGACTCACTGCCCATTTCCAGTGCTTTCTTCCAGTAGGTAAGCGCGCCGTCCACATCTCCGGTCATATAATAGATATCTCCACAATGTTCTACAATCACGTCACTCTTATCGCCGCCCTCACTTTTCATGGCGTTATCGATGTAAATGCGAGCTTCCGCATAATTCCCTTTTTCAAAGAGAATCCAGGCATACGTATCCAGATAAGTGGCATTATTTGGCTCTGCCTTTACGGTCTTATAGCTCATTTCTTCCGCTTTATCCAGATCACGACGCTCTACTGACAGGTAATAGGCGTAGTTGTTCAGTGCGCCAATGTTGGACGGATTGTAGACCAGTGCCGAGTCATAGGCGGCATAAGCCTCCTTCATCTGCTTCTGCGTATGATACATATCCCCCAAAATAGAGTAGAACTCCGAAACGATTTCTTTTTTACCGTCAGCCGTCTTATGTTCCAGCGCTCTCTTGCAGATGCTTATCACACTATCCGGTTTCTCCGCCTGATTATAGGCAACAGCCAGATAATAATAAAATTCCAGCGCATCCGGAGTCGCTTCAATACCCGGCTCGCAGACTTTGATAATCTGCTTATAATCTTCTTTTTTTACCGCAGCACCGATCAGCATCATACGGGCAGCTTTATTGGTAGGGTCCAGGTCAACCACCTGTTCCAAGACGGGGACTGACTCCGACTCCATATTCTTGGACAACAGATATTGCGCATAAAGCATCGGAATCTGAGGATCATCCTGTTCCTGCTTCATGATCCGGTCAAACAAAGCGATGATCTGCGTACTGTCCTTATCGGCCTGTTCATTTTCCACAATCATCTGACGCATGACGCCCACTTTGGTATCAGGAGTCACCTTCTTATTCAGCAACAGTGTATCCAACTGCTGTTGGTAGAGTTCTTCCTGCCCTGTCTGTTTATAGTAAGAAGCCATCGAGAAGATAGCCATCGGATTATCGGGTTCCGCCGCCAGCACCTTCTGATAAACGTCATATGCCTCCTGTTTCTTGCCATTCTGAAGATATACATCCCCCAAGATGACTTGATAACGCATGTCCATCGGATATTCCTGCACCAGACTTTCTATTTCCTGAAATGCTTTCTTGTCATCCTTCATCTGGAGGTAAATACGAAACTTCTCCATGGACAACTGTTCATTCTTGCCCATACGCTTTTCCAGACGGTTTAAAGTAGAGATGACTTCATCATACTTTTCTTGTCGGCCATACAGGTCCAAAAGGTTGAAAAGCGGGTCCTGCTTGGCAGGGAAACGTACCACCATCTGTTCCAACAGGGTGACAGCCTTATCCAGTTCGTTCTGCTGCTGATACAAAGATGCCAGTCCCTGGCTATACCAGTAGTTATCCGGCGCATTCGCCACAGCCTTTTCCAGTGCCTCTTGCCCTTGCGGCACCTGACGAAGGAACATATAATACTGCGAAACCTCATAAAGCGCAGAAGCCGCATTCGGATGAATATCCAGACAATGCTGCAATAATCCGAAAGCGGACGCATAATCCTTCTTTTCTTTCAGGCGCATAGCTTCCAGAAAGAAATAATCATATTTCCGCTGCTGTTCGGGCGTTAATGAAGACTGCGCCAAAGCGACAGCTGGCTTTTCCCTTGTACTTTTCACCGTTCCGCACGAAACCAATGTCCATACAGCAACCAAAAGCCATATACTATTTTTCTTGTTCATTTTCTCTTTTTATGGTACTTATCCTCGTCCTGTATGTCCGAAGCCCCCTGCTCCGCGTTCCGTTTCATCCAGCACTTCCACTTCCTGCCATACTGCCTGCTCATGTCTTGCGATCACCATCTGGGCGATACGTTCCCCGTCCTCGATCACAAAAGGTTCGGAGGAAAGATTGACCAGAATAATGCAGACTTCTCCACGATAGTCCGCATCAATCGTTCCCGGAGAGTTGAGCACGGTAATACCCTTTTTAATGGCCAGTCCGCTACGGGGACGAACCTGAGCTTCAAATCCTTGTGGAAGAGCAATATAGATTCCTGTCGGCACCAGGCAACGCTGCAATGGCGCCAATGTGATAGGTTCAGAAAGATTAGCACGGATATCCATTCCTGCAGATAACTCAGTGGCGTAAGCCGGAAGCGGATGCTTCGATTTATTGATAACTTGAACGTTCATAAATGCACATTTACTATTTAACGGGCGAAAATACACATTTTGAACTGAAAATTAGTTAAGTTTGCAGTTAAATAATGTGGTAACAACCAATTTGCAAATTGTAATCAGCCAAATAGTAAATAAAATGATGAATTGGAAGCAACTAATATCAGCCAAACGCTTCGGAATGGAAGAATTTCACGAAGAACGGCAAGAGAACCGCTCCGAGTTCCAACGGGACTATGACCGCCTCATATTTTCCGCACCGTTCCGCCGCCTGCAGAACAAAACACAGGTATTCCCGCTGCCCGGTAGTATCTTCGTGCACAACCGACTGACACACAGCCTCGAAGTATCTTGCGTAGGACGGTCTTTGGGCAACGATGTAGCCAAAGCAATCCTGGAACGCCAACCGGAACTGGAAAGTTCCTTCCTGCCGGAAATCGGTTCAATCGTATCGGCCGCTTGCCTGGCGCATGACTTAGGCAATCCGCCTTTCGGGCATTCCGGCGAACGGGCTATCTCTACGTTCTTCTCAGAAGGAAAAGGACAAAGACTACAGGAAAAGCAGCCGGACGGAGAGCAACTTTCTCCGATGGAATGGGAAGATTTGACACATTTCGAAGGAAATGCGAACGCCTTCCGCATCCTCACTCACCAGTTCGAAGGACGCCGCAGAGGAGGATTCGTCTTAACATATTCAACGCTTGCCTCCATCGTAAAATACCCCTTTTCATCGAGCCTTGCAGGCAAAAAATCTAAATTCGGCTTCTTTGTCAGTGAGGAAGAAAGCTACCGCAAAATCGCAACCGAACTGGGACTCATCCAGCTTAGCGAACAGCCGTTAAAGTACGCGCGACACCCTCTAGTGTATCTGGTGGAAGCAGCAGATGACATCTGTTATCAGATGATGGATATCGAAGACGCCCATAAACTAAAGATTATCACTACAGACGAGACCAAGGAGCTGTTGATGGCGTTTTTCTCCGAAGACCGGCAATCCCGTCTCCGAAGTACTTTCCAAATAGTCAATGATATCAATGAACAGATAGCCTATCTGCGTTCTTCTGTTATCGGTCTGTTAGTCCGCGAGTGCACCCGTGTCTTTCTGGAACACGAGCAGGAAATACTGGCAGGAACTTTCCAAGGAGCGCTCATCAAGCATATCTCCGAAGGTCCGGCAGCCGCTTACAATCATTGTGCGGAAATATCACTGAAAAGAATTTATCGTTCGCAAGATGTACTGGACATCGAGCTGGCAGGCTTCCGCATCATCAGCACTTTGCTGGAATTGATGGTGGACGCTGTCACCCTGCCGGGAAAAGAAAAGGCTTACTCCGAGCTTTTAACCAATCGTGTTTCCGACCAATACAATATAAAATCGCCCGTACTCTACGAAAGAATACAGGCGGTACTTGATTATATATCTGGAATGACCGATGTCTTCGCGCTCGATCTTTACCGGAAAATTAATGGCAACAGCCTTCCTGCGGTGTAACTACCTTAGGAGTAAACACCCCTTCGCTCTCACAAGGCATTTTCAGCGCATCCGGATGACTTTCTATAAAGGTCTGGATGTGCCGGATTCGCTTGTCTTCAAGGATTTCATCTACAGCAATCAGGATACCGGTCTCTTCCACGTCACCAAACTCATAGTTGATAGCCGTCCCGAACATACGCATGGTAGGACTTAAGCTCATATAGGCATTGACCAGCGGCGGGATATTATAACCCAGCTTGCGAATCTCCGTATTCAATATCTTATAATCCTCTTTAAAGGTATCCTTGCAGAACAACGTTTTCAGTTCTTCATCGGAAGTTTCCAGAATCAGCGGTTCCATCGGTGTAACCAGCTCTTCCCGATCATTAAAATGCTTCTTAAGGAAGTACAGAATCATGTCGCGTCCACGACGATGATAGCTGGGATACATAGTCACCTTGCCAAAGAAGTACTTCACATTCGGCATCACCACTGTCAGCGCTCCCAATCCGTCCCACAGATTATCCAACGCAAACAGGCCTTTACTGCCGGCACGTGTAGACTGATATTCCAGCGTCACAAAAGAGCGTCCCAATTCAATGGTCTGAGGCAGATATTCCTTTATAAACGCATCCGAGAAATGAAACATGTGAGAAGTAGCCAGAATCGGAGCCCCCGCTTCGTCAAAGCGCACATCCGTTCCAAGCAAATACCGGTAACCACCTAATATTTCTTCCGCCTCCGGATTCCATACGATCAACTGCTTATATGGGTGTTCCATCGTGTCGTATTCGTCGATATCCATCGACAGGCCCGTTCCTCCACCCGCAGCACGAAAGGCAATTTCCCTCAAACGACCAATTTCACGCATCACATTAGGTGCATTCTGATGGGTAATAATATAAATCTGATTATTACTTTTATTGGTCATGCGCAACCGTTTATCCTCTGTCAATTCCGCTTTTAGTAGCTCTTTGCTTATCGGTTTAATAATCTCTTCCATATTCCTCGTTAGTGTAATTGTTCTTTTTCTCTTCTTACAGTTTATATACGATGTCCTTCACGTATTCCGCCCATTGCGCCGGTGTTTTCGATTTATCAAATGTCTGCCAAGGAATCGGTTTTCCAAAAGTGACTGTAAATGTCTTATGACGGTTTTTAAACATT
>OHAJ01001873.1_pt1 | contig 15023 bp, 8 predicted proteins | sample 1577101 | NCBI WGS metagenome assembly OHAJ01 (sample SAMEA3541531, study PRJEB24748) | human gut metagenome | biome: human gut; feature: human-associated habitat; material: faeces | place: China | collected 2012
GATTCCGGCAGCAACGGCCGCGCACATCGCAGCGCCCAGCGCACAGGTCTGATCGTATCGGACGACCCGGATCGGCATGCCCAGCACGTCGCTGAGCGTCTGCATCACGAAAGGCGACTTGACGGCGATGCCGCCGATGGCCAGAATCGAACGGATTTCGACCCCCTCCCCGGTAAAACGCTCTGCTATGGCCCGCGACCCGAAGGCCGTGGCTTCGACCAGCGCCCGGAAAATCATCGGGGCCGAAGTGCCGAGCGTAAGTCCGGTCAGCGCCCCGGTCAGGAGCTGGTTCGCATCGGGAGTCCGGCGACCGTTCAGCCAGTCGAGGGCCAGCACCGAGGATTCCCGGGGGTCGATCGCGGCCGCCTGCCGGCTCAGGCGCGGAATAACGTCCTCGGCCAGGTCGGCCCGTTCGGGAAGCAGTTCCCGCACCGGCCACATAAGCAGGTCGCGGAACCACGCATAGACATCGCCGAAAGCCGACTGTCCGGCTTCCATGCCGACATAGCCCGGCAGGACCGAACCGTCGACCTGCCCGCAGATGCCGCGAACGGCCCCGTCGAGTTTCCCGGCCGGAGCTACGACGATGTCGCAGGTCGAAGTCCCCATGATGCGGGTCAGCACACCGGGACGGATGCCCGCCCCGACAGCCCCGATATGGGCGTCGACCGCCCCGACGGCCACAGGAATGCCTTCCGGCAGTCCCAGCCGCGCAGCCCACTCGCCGCACAGCCCTCCGGCAATCCGCTCGGCGTTGCAGCAGTCGCCGCAGCTCTGGCGGCGGATATATTTTTGAATGTCGTCAAAAATCGGCATCAGCGCCTCGCCGTTTTCGGTCAGGCGGTACTCGACCCGGGGCGGGACCTCGTTGTAGTCGATGCGCTGCACCAGCCCGTCCGCGGCCAACTCCTTCAACTGGTTCGACAGCATCTTGTGGGTCACGCCGTCCAGCAGCTTGCGCAGCTCACCGTAGCGCAGCGTACCGTGTGCGCCCACCATGAATAAAATGCGCATCTTCCACTTGCCGCTGATCTGGTCCATGACCTGCTCCATCCTGTCACAGCCCACATCCGCATAGCGGCAGTTACAGTGTTCGTTCGGGTGCATTGCTCACACTCTCCTTTTGGGTAGCGGTTTCTAAAAAGTGCGTACTTGTCAAAAGTGCCTATTTGAATATACTAAGTATAGGGTATTTTCCCCGCGTTTGCAACTTGTTTCTTGGGAATGTTTGCGGTAATATAGTTGTGTATGATTATAAGGTAGGGCAGCCTGACCTCAGGCCGCCGCGGCGGGGTGGGGTCACCCCGCCCTACAATATTCACCGCCAAATGTGCGGAAAATCACCCAAGAGGAGAAAAAAACCTATGTACGATGATTTAGTAGAGTTTCTGCAGGAGTCCGTCACCCCGTTCCACGCCGCTGCCACCGCCGAAAGCTGGCTGTGCGCCGCCGGCTTCACCCGGCTGGAGGAAGCCGACTACTGGAACCTTGAGCCGGGCAAGGGCTACTACACGACCCGCAACGGCTCGTCCGTTGTGGCGTGGCGCGTGCCGCAGCACGCCATCGGCGGCTGGCGCATCGTGGCCAGCCACAGCGACTCCCCGTCGTGGAAAATCAAGGCCGACACCGTTGAAAACGACGGCTGCCGCCGCCTGAGCGTCGAGGGCTACGGCGGGATGATCATGTCCACCTGGCTGGACCGCCCGCTGACCGTCGGCGGGCGCGCCCTCGTCAAGACCGAGGACGGCATCGAGAGCCGCCTTGTGTACCTTGACCGCGACCTGCTCGTCATCCCGTCGCTGGCCATCCACTTTCAGCGGGACATCAACAAGGGCCACACCTTCAACCCGCAGGTCGATATGCAGCCGCTGTGGGGCCCCGCGGGCAGCCGCACCCTGACCGACCTCGTCGCCGAGTCCCTTGGCGTGGAGGCCGCCGACATTCTGGACAGCGATCTGCAGCTCGTCACCCGCCAGGCCCCGACCCAGATCGGCCCTGACGGTGAATTTTTCATGGCCCCGCGCATTGACGATCTGGAATGCGCCGCCACGACGCTGCTGGGCTTTCTGGATGCGTCCGGGGAGACCGACAGCGCCTGCGCCCCGGTCTGGGCGATGTTCGACAACGAGGAGGTCGGTTCCTCGAGCCGGATGGGTGCCGCGAGCAGCTACCTGCGGGACGTGCTGGACCGCATCCTTGAAGCCGTGCCCCACAGCGCACAGGCCAGCCACCGCGCCATGGCCAACAGCTTTATGCTGAGCGCCGACAACGCCCACGCGACCCACCCGAACTTCCCGCAGAAGTCCGACCCCTGCGCGCCCGTGCGGCTGGGCGGCGGCGTGGTGCTCAAGTACAACGCCAGCCAGAAGTACACGACGAACGCCGTCAGCGGCGCGATCTTCCGCGCCATCTGCCGGAAGGCCGACGTGCCGGTACAGGTGTTCACGAACCGCGCCGACGAGGCCGGCGGCAGCACGCTGGGCAATTTGCAGAGCCACACGCTGCCCATCCCGATGGCAGACATCGGCTGCGCCCAGTTCGCGATGCACAGCGCCGTCGAGACGGCCAGCGTCGCCGACGCCGAGGCCATGACAAAGGCCGTGGCCGCCTTCTACCGTGTCCATCTGCGTGCCCTTGGCGACGGCACCTACACGCTGGAATGAGCACGGGACGCTACGCGCCCAGCCCCAGCGGGCGGATGCACCTGGGCAACCTGATGTGCTGCCTGCTGGCCTGGCTGAGCGCCAAAAGCAAGGGCGGGCAGGTGCTGCTGCGCATTGAGGATCTGGACACCCAGCGCTGCCCCCGCAGCTATGCGGACGCCATTGTGGACGATTTGGCGTGGCTCGGCCTTGCCGCCGACGGCCCGACGCCGCCGGTCTACCAGAGTGACCGCAGCGAAATTTATCAGCGGTACTTCGACGAATTGTCCCGCCGTGGGCTGGTCTACCCCTGCTTTTGCAGCCGCAGTCAGCTGCACGCGGCCAGTGCGCCCCACCGCAGCGACGGGCAGGTCATCTACGCCGGGACCTGCCGCGGCCTGACGCCCGCTGAAATTGCCGAGCGCTCCAAGACCCGCGCCCCCGCCTGGCGCGTGCAGGTGCCCGACGAGGTCATCGCCTTTGAGGACGGCCACATGGGGCACTATGAAGAAAACCTCGCCCGCGACTGCGGGGATTTTTTCCTGCGGCGGGCCGACGGTGTGTTTGCCTACCAGCTGGCCGTCGTTGTGGACGACGCGCTGATGGGCGTCGATGAAGTCGTGCGCGGCAGCGACCTCTTGTCCAGCACACCGCGCCAGCTCTGGCTTTACCGGGAGCTGGGCCTGACCCCGCCGAAATTCTACCATCTGCCGCTGCTTTTGGCCTCCGATGGCCGCCGCCTCTCAAAGCGCGACGGCGACCAGAGTCTCGAGAACCTGCGTGCGAAATACACCCCCGAGGAGATCATCGGCAAGCTGGCCTTTGCCTGCGGCCTGCAAGCCTCCCCCGCCCCTACAACGCCCCAGGCCCTGGCCCGCACCTTCGATTGGTCCCAGGTCCCGAAAAGCGACATCGTTCTGCCGGAAAATCTGTTTTAATAAGATAAAAGGCTTCCCCCTCGGGGGAAGCTGTCACCGAAGGTGACTGATGAGGGCAGACCCCGCCAACACCACCCGCTCACGGGCAATATCCGTCAGCTCTCCCCTCATCCGGCGCTCCGCGCCACCTTCCCCCTCGGGGGAAGGCTTTCTCTGCACTACCAAAAAAGGAGTATCCCCATGCAACGCTACGAAATTACCGGCATGAGCTGCGCGGCCTGCGCAAGCCATGTGGAAAAAGCCGTTGCGGCGGTGCCGGGTGTGGCATCCGTCGCCGTAAGCCTGCTGACCAACTCGATGCAGGTAGACTACGTCCCCGACGCCGACCCCGATGCCACGGCCCGGCGCATCCTCCGCGCCGTGGACGCCGCCGGGTACGGCGCGTCCCTCGCCTCCGCCGAGAGCGAAAGCGCCGAGCTCGAGGACACCGAGACTCCCAAGCTCAAAAAGCGCCTGATTGCCAGCCTCTGCTTCCTTGTGCCGCTTATGTACGTCTCGATGGGCCACATGATCGGCCTGCCGCTGGGCAGTGTGTTCCACGGCGGCGGCTGGCACGCCATCCTGTACGCGGGCACCCAGCTGGTGCTGACCCTGCCCGTCTGCTGGATCAACCGCGCGTTCTTCATCTCGGGCTGGAAGGGCATCAAGACCCGCGCGCCCGGCATGGATACCCTCGTCGCCCTCGGCGCCGGCGCGTCGCTGGCCTACGGCGTGTTCGCCATCGTCATGATCTGCATCGGCCTGTCCACCGGCAACGACGACCTGGTCATGCAGTACCGCCACGACCTTTATTTTGAGTCGGCGGCCATGATTTTAACACTCATCACCGTCGGCAAAACGCTGGAAGCCTACAGCAAGGGTAAGACCACCGACGCACTGAAAAGCCTGATGAAGCTGGCCCCCCAGACCGCCTGCGTCCTGCGCGGCGGCGAGCAGGTCACAGTCCCGGTCAGTGAAGTCAACGTCGGCGACCTCTTTTTAGTCCGCCCCGGTGAGAGCATCCCCGTGGACGGCACCGTCACCGAGGGCATCTCCACTGTCAACGAGGCCGCCCTGACCGGCGAGAGCATGCCTGTGGACAAGTTCCCCGGCTCCCCCGTCAGCGCCGCGACCATCAACCAGAACGGCGCGCTGACCTGCCGTGCCGAGCGCGTCGGCCAGGACACGACGCTGTCCCAGGTCATCCGCCTGGTGCGCGACGCCGCCGCGACGAAGGCCCCGCTGGCCAAGACCGCGGACAGGGTCTCCGGCATCTTCGTGCCCACCGTCATCTGTATCGCCGCGGCTACGTTTGTCATCTGGCTGCTGCTGGGCCAGACCTTTACATTTGCGCTGGCCCGCGGCATCAGCGTGCTGGTCATCAGCTGCCCCTGTGCCCTGGGCCTGGCGACGCCCGTCGCCATCATGGTCGGCAGCGGCGTGGGCGCGAAAAACGGCATTCTGTTCAAAACGGCGGCAAGTCTGGAGCATACGGGTCGGACGCGCATCGTCGCCCTTGACAAGACCGGAACCATCACCTCCGGCCAGCCCGAGGTCACAGATCTCATCCCGGCGGACGGCGTGACGGAGCGGGAGCTTTTGCAGGCAGCCGTCTCGCTGGAGGCAAAGAGCGAGCATCCGCTGGCCGCAGCGATCATGAAGCGCGGCGAGGAAGAAAAGTTACAGCCCGAAGCGGCGGAGAACTTCGCCGCCATCACCGGCAGCGGCCTGACCGCAACAGTGTTGGACGCGCAGCTGCTCGGCGGCAGCGTCAAATATATGGCTTCGCAGCTCGCCCTGCCGCAGGAGATCCACAAGCAGGCGGACGCACTGTCGCAATCCGGCAAGACGCCGCTGCTGTTTGCGAAAAACGGAAAGCTCCTCGGCCTCATCGCCGTGGCGGACGCCATCAAGCCGGAAAGCCCGGAAGCCATCCGGCAGCTGCGCGGCATGGGCATCCGCGTCGTGATGCTGACGGGCGATAACCAGCGCACAGCCGACGCCATCGGCAAGCTTGCGGGCGTGGACGATGTAGTCGCGGGCGTCCTGCCGGGCGGCAAGGAGGCCGTCGTGCGTGAGCTTCAGAAATACGGCCCCGTCGCCATGGTCGGCGACGGCATCAACGACGCCCCCGCCCTGACGCGTGCGGACACCGGCATCGCCATCGGCGCGGGCACGGACGTCGCCATCGACGCGGCGGACGTCGTGCTCATGAAGAGCCGTCTGCTCGATGTTCCGGCATCCATCCGCCTGAGCCGCGCCACGTTGCGCAATATCCACGAGAATCTGTTCTGGGCATTTTTCTACAATGTCATCGGCATCCCGCTTGCCGCCGGTGCATGGATCCACCTGCTCGGCTGGGAGATGAACCCGATGTTCGGCGCGGCGGCGATGAGCCTGAGCAGCTTTTGCGTGGTGTCGAACGCGCTGCGGCTGAACCTCTTCCGTCTGCGCGACGGCCGGCATGACCGCGCCCTGCACCCGGTGACGCTGCCCAACATAGCCGCCCAGCCCGGCGCGAAGGTGCTGACGATGCGCATTGATGGCATGATGTGCGCCCACTGCGAGGCACGCGTGAAGGCGGCGCTGGAAGCGGTGGATGGCGTGCAGAGCGCGGCGGCAAGCCACGAAGCGGGTACGGCAGTAGTGACGCTGAAAGCCGATGCGGATGAAAACGCCTTGAAGCCCCTGCTCAAAGCGGTGGTCGAAGAAAACGACTACGAGGTCAAGGGGTTCGACAAGTAATTTCATAGCATTTCCCCCTTCCTGTCTCATGCGGAGACGTGGAGGGGGATTTTTCGCACGGCTTATCCACAGAAAGTGCATAATCTTGTGGATAACAATGTGCAAAAGCGGTGAATAACATCGTTTCAATCCCTTTTTAATCACAGCAGTTGTAAAATTCCGCCCCTCCATTGACATATCACGGAAACAATGATAAAATAAACGCAATCGAGAGCGGCGTTCGAGAGGAAAAAACATGCCGCAAATACACGGGGCAAATCCCCCGAACAAGGAGAAAAGGCACATGAAACGGTTGACTTCCTTGGTTCTGGCGCTGTTGCTGGCGCTGACGATGATGGTGGGTGCGTTCGCGGAAACGGCGGATGTGACCGGCGAATGGTACGGCGAGCTGCTTGGCATTCAGGTGACGCTGACCATCAACGCTGACGGCACCTACAAGATGGACATTGCGGGCATGGATTCGGAGGAAGGCGTCTGGGAAAAGAATGAGGACGGCAACCTCGTGATGGACAAGGGAACGGACGGCGAAGGCCTTGTGACCGTGACCGAAACTGGCCTGAGCACCGAGCAGGATGGCATGAAGATTGACTTCACCCGTGAAGCGCCTGCCGAGGACGAAGAGCTGACCATCAGCACGGAGACGACGGAAGAAGAACTGCAAGGCAAGTGGCAGGCGACGAGCGTCATCATGAACGGCATGAGCGTGCCGATGAGCATGGTGGGTCAGGAGTGCATCATTGAAGTGAAGGACAGCAATCTGTACCTGCTGAATCTGGTTGGTCAGACGGCGCTGGCGGAGATTCCGATTCCGATGACGTTTGTGGATGGCATCCTCACTGTGACGCTGCCGGTGGACGAGAACACGACGCAGATGTTCGGCGTGGCGAAGCTGACGGACGGCACGGTGCTGTTTGAACTTGTGCAGGGCGACACCACGATGGACTTCCTGATGGAAGCTGTTCCGGAGGACGCAGAACCTGCTGCGGCGGAATAAAATAATATCCAAATCATAACCACCATTGGGGCGGAGGACGGGAACGTCTTCTGCCCTTTCGTATTTCTGTACTGGACAATTCGTGATGCAGCAAGAATGCTTTTTGTTCGACCTGCGGTATGTGGTTCCCCAAAGGTGTGATTTTTTTTGTAGAAAATGCAATTTTCGCGCAACCGATTCCGCCTGCCGCGCGTCTAATGGGTGAAGCGCTTCCGGAGGCGTGGAATTCGTTTATAGACAGGATAGAACGAAAGGAGTCTATATCATGAAGAAAGTCTTGTGCGCATGTTTGGCGATGCTGGTGCTGCTCTGCGGCGCGGCGCTGGCGGAAAATTTCCGCTGTCAGTTGCCGGAAGGGGAGTGGCTGGGCGACACAGCGCCCCTGCGCGAAGGGGATGCGCTGCTGCTTGCGGGCGGCAAGGCACTCTACCGTGTGTCGCTGGCGGATGGCAGCGCGGAGAAGCTGGCGGATATGCCGGATAATGTGATGCACTCGGTGCTGCGGCGCGACGCGGAAGGGCAGCTGACGCTAACCGGCATCGGGTACGATGCTGACTGGAACGAACTGCTCGTGACGTACACACTGAATGCGGAGAACGCATGGGAACTGACGTCGCGCTGGGATGTGCGCGAAGCGCTGGATGACGAAAACGCGGGTGTCGGCGATTTGCTGGTGTCCGACAAGGCAATCTACCTTACCCTGCGCGTGGAGGGCAAGCCGCAGCAGCTGATTTACGAGAATCTGGAAACGAGCGAAGTGCGGCAAATCGGCAGTTTCACTGATGAAGAGTGGAGCGAGGTGAAGCTGTTCCTCCGCGGCGATACGCTCTGCACTCCCGAAGGGGATTACGACAAGCAGATGCTGACGCTGCACACCTTTGACCCGGCGACGGGCAAAGTCGGCAAAGAAACGTACACGTCGGAGACTGTGCCGCTTTGGACGGCGGACGATTTGCGCTATGTGAACGGGCACTATTACGCCCTGATGTATGACGACAATGTGCGCGGACTGTACAGCGGCGAAACGCTGGAAACCATGACGTGCATCGCGTCCCCGCTGACGACAATGGACAGCATCCTGCTGGTGACGGATGATGACGTACTGCTCGCCAACGGTACGCTGCTGATGAGTAGCCGTATTGTCTCCGAGACATCCGTGACGCTTGTCCTGAGCCAGACGGAAGCGCACAACGCGGCTGACTACATGCTGCAGAACGGCGTTACCTTCCGCAGCGTCTATGATCTGACGACCGCCGATATCCTCAACACGAAAAACAGCGATGTGGATATCCTCTGCATCACGCCGTTTGATACGGTGAGTTTGAAGCTGCTGAAAACCAAGGGCTACTTCACCGACCTGTGCAGCAGTACAATCCTCTCCAAGCAGGTCAGCCGCCTCTATCCCGGCTTGCAGAAAGGTATCACGACCGACGACGGCAAAATTATCGGCTGGTATGAGACGGTTGAAACCTATCTGCCTGATGCGGCAATGGATGTGCTGGAGCAGAACGGCATGACTTTTGCGAATACGCTGCTGGAGATGTTCCAGCAAATCACCCAGCTGGCGGATGAGGGCGTTTTCGCGGATGAAGGCATGGCACCCCTCGGCTACCCCGGTTACAGTCGCCTGAATATGCTGAACATGAGTATCGAGCGCTACCTGAACGAGCAGCAGCTGCTCGGCAATCGCATCACGCTGAATAACGCCGAATTGCGGGAGCTGCTGACCTACATCGTGGCGAACGTCCCGGAGGATGAAGACGCTTTCCCGCAGAACGAGGACGGGTATTCGCTCTACGAGATGGACGTCTCCATGCCGATCACGACGGATTGCCACATGCCGATGAAGGTCGGCGAATCGTCGCCCGCCGCGATTCCGGCATCGGTCTATGTGCTGGTGGTGAACCCGTATTCCCAGCACAAGGAGGAAGCCATCCGCTATCTGGAATACTGCGCGCAGAACGTCTACGATGAAACGCAGTACCGCATCTTCGCGGACATGACCGACCCGCTGGTGAACACCTATCAGCTGGAGCGGATTGCGGAGATGGAAAGCCAAATCGCCGCGCTGGAAGCGCAGGAGCAGACGGCGGAAGTCAAAGAGCAGCTGTCGGAGCTTCGCGCAAGCAAGGCGGAAGCGGAGAAGTACCGAAACATCATCGACGTGGAGGATATTGCCGCGTGGAAGCAGGTTGCGGGGAATATCGTCGTGCCGGAGGAAAATTATTTCACGGCGGATTTAAAGAAATTGGTGGAGCGCCTGTCGACGGGGAATTTGACGGTGGAGGCGTTTACGCAGGAAGCGAACCGCTACTTTGAGATGGTTTATCAGGAGCGTGGTGAATAAGGACGGGAGAAAGGGAAAACATCCGAAAACCGTATAAAAGCGTCAGAATATACGCCAAACTTGTAAATTCTGCATCCGCCCCCTTGCCTGTCTGCCAAAGGAATGGTATAATGAGAAACGGAAACTGTTTCGACAGGGGAGGATAACAGATGAAACGTCTGATGGCTCTTTTGCTGATGCTGTGCATTGCGCTGACCGGGATGGCGCTGGCGGAAGATGAGCTGTATGAGGAAGTGGACGACTCGGAGTTTAACGAGGATGCAGTTGTTCCGGTAGTAGGAGCTGTGTATCCGGATAAAGTGCTGTCGGATTTTGACAGCAATTCTCCGGCGCTCTATACTGCCCGCATGACCGCGTATACCAGCGGCTATGTGGAACGTGATATTGAGAGCGAGCGCGTTTTCCGCGTGGGCGACGCATCCGCGCGCGGCGAAGTGCTGTATATTGACCCGACGTGGGTCATCATGCGCTATCAGGGGAAGCTTGCGTATGTCAAGCGCCACCGCATTTTCAGTGTGACGCCGGTGGATTCTTCCACGACGCCGCCATACGGCACGCAGAAGCACGCCTATGTCGCCAAGACCGCCACGAATTGCTACGTCCGCAAGTCCATGAGTGATCAGGACGAAAGCTGGGTGGTGCTGAATCCCGGCACGACGATTTCCATCTGGTGCATGTACGACGGCTGGGCGGTCGTCAACTATATGCGCAGCTATGGCTATATCAATCTTGATCAGCTGACGGACTTGACGCCGGTGTCCCCGACGGATAATCCCCTGCGCGAGGATACCCCGATTGCAGCGTACACCTCGTATTATAAGATGGTGGACACGGAAAAAAACCATAACCGCATCTTCAATATTGCCCGCGGAAGCGAGCTGATTTCGGGTATTTACCAGCCTGGCGACGTCTTTGACGGCAACAAGATCATGGGACCATACAACAAGGGAAAGGGCTATTTGCCCGCAGGCGCGCTCTCTGACGGCACGACTACGACCAGCTACGGCGGCGGCACCTGTCAGGTGTCCTCGACGCTGTACAACGCGCTGCTCCAGCTGCCGGGGATTAACATCCTCTATCGCCGTGCGCACGGCGAGAATGCCGCGCCGTACCTGCCGCACGGTGTGGACGCGGCGGTCGGCAACAAAACGCAGAACCTTCGCTGGCGCAACGACTACGACTTCCCGATTCGCGTCGAAGCGCACACCAGCGGCGACGGCGCGCTGTGTATGCTGATTTACCGGGTGTATGACGAGGAATAAGGCAATATACACGCAAAGGGGCGAGCAATCGCCTCTTTTTTGATGAAATCGGATGGGAAAAGCGGGAAATCCGGCGAATCAGCAGGAATTTCGCTCGTCAAGGTCGAATATTAACTTGTTACCTCTTCCGCTTGAAAGGAGAAATCACCCGATGAAACGCTTGCTGTCGCTGATGCTGACCCTGCTGCTGACGGCAGGGCTGATGCTGCCCTGCGCGAAGGCGGAGGACACGGTGCTTGAACCGCTCTGGCATGTGCCGGACTATGTGCAGTGGCTGCTGGACGTGGCGCGCGGCGAAATCGGATACAAGGAAGGGCCGCACGGGTACTCCAAGTACGGCGAATGGGCGGGGGATGCCTACGCGCAGTGGTGCGCTGAGTTCCTCTGCTGGTGCGTCGATCAGGTGGATCAGCAGCACGGCACGGAACTGCTCCGCAATGTCTACCCCATGTATTCCGGGCAGAACGTTGGGCGCGACTGGTTCATCCGGCAGGGGCGGTATGTCACCCGCAACGGCAATCTGGCGAACTGGGGCTACCAGTGGATGAAGGACGATGACACCTACATCACCACCGGAACGTACATCCCGCAGCCCGGCGACTGGGTGTTCTTCACTTGGACGAGCAGCACGGACACCGACCACGTCGCCATGGTGGAATACTGCTCACAGGACGCAATGGGGAACATCACCGTGCATGTCATTGAGGGAAACACACCCGTTGCGGTCAAGCGCGCGGAGTACGCCTTGACCTACAACCGGATTCTGGGATACGGCACGGTGCATGACGTCGCCGACTGGACGATGCGCAGCGGCAACAGTGGGCAGAAGGTGCGCGAATTACAGGAGAAGCTGTCGTATCTGGGCTATCTGGCGGCGGACAAGGTGGACGGCGTCTATGGTGCGGCGACGGTGGAGGCTGTGAAGGCGTATCAGGGCAAGAAAGGCTTGAAAACGCTGGGCATCGCGAATATTGACACGCAGAAAGCACTGAACGACGAGTACCGCCTGCGCCTCTACACCGACCCCAATGCTTGGGCGGGGGTCGTGGATGACAACGAGGAAGATGACGATTTGGACTGGTAAGGGCAGAAAGTGCTTTTGACGACAGCTTTCCCCCGTGAAAGGAGAATACATAGATGGATCCGATTTATGTCTGCGGACACCGCAATCCCGATACCGATTCCGTGGTGTCCGCCATGGCGTTTGCGGCGCTGCATAATGCGCTGGGCGACAATGCCTATGTCGCTGCCATGCAGGGCGCGCCGAACGACGAGACGCAGTTTCTGCTCGACCGCTTCGGCTTTCAGGCGCCGACGCTGCTCACCAATGTCCGCACACAGGTGCGCGATATTGACTACGACCGTCCGCCAACGCTCGGCACAAGTGTCCCGATCAGTCACGCGTGGGCAGTGCTGCGCGAGGATGAAAATCTGTCTGCGGTGCCGGTCACGAATGAGGATGGCACGCTCTACGGGATGCTGACCGCGGGCGGCATTGCCGAAAAGGACATGGAGAGCATCACGAAGCCCGAAGTCCGCGACGTGCCGATTTTCAACCTTCTGTCCGCGCTCGAAGGGCATATCATCAACAACGAGGAGGATACGTTTGACACCATTTCCGGCGAAGTCGTGATTGCCCTGCCGACACCCGGCGAATGCCTGAAGGGTGTCAACAGCGGCAGCGTCGTCATCTGCGGTCAGCAAAAGGACGTGGTGGACAAGGCACTGGAAATCGGCGCATCGTGCGTTATTATTTGCCAAGGCTCACTGTCGGAAAAGTACCTCGGTTTGTCCAGCAAGACGTGCATTATCGCCACGCCCTGCGATGCTTACCGCGCGGCAAGGATGATTTATCAGGCAATTCCCGTGCAGCGCATTGCCCAGCATACGGGGGTCGTGCTGTTTCACCTCAACGACTTCATCGACGACGTGCGCGAGACGGTGCTGCAAAGCCGCTACCGCTCCTATCCCGTGCTGGACGAAAACGAGAAGGTCGTCGGCACGCTGAGCCGCTATCACCTGCTGCGGCCGCGGCGCAAGCGCGTTGTGCTGGTTGATCACAACGAGAAGAGCCAGTCCATCCCCGGTCTGGAACAGGCGGATATTATCGCGATTATCGACCATCACCGCTTGGCGGATATTCAAACGGGCGCACCGGTGTTCATGCGCAATGAGCCCGTCGGCTCGACAACGACGATTGTCGCGACGATGTTCCAGGAACGCGGCCTGCAGCCCTCTGAGAAGATGGCAGGGCTGATGGCGGCGGCGATTTTGTCCGATACGGTCATGTTCAAGTCTCCGACGTGCACGCCGCGCGACCGCCGCATGGCTGACCGTCTGGCGCGAATCGCAGGGATTGATTTGGAGACGCTCGGCCGCGAGATGTTCTCCGCCGGCAGCGGCGCGGACAAGCCCGTCGAACAGCTGCTCAATACCGACTTCAAGGAATTCCACATCGCGGGGCACAACCTCGGCATCTGCCAGATTACTTGCCTTGACACTGACCGAATGCTGGAGCGTTTGCCGGAAATTCTGCCCGAAATGCAGAAAATCAAGGACAATAAGGGCTACGATATGTTCCTTATGATGCTGACCGACGTCTTGCGCTGCGGCACGGAGTTGGTGTTCCTTGGCGGCGACGACGCGGTGCGGCAGGCGTTTAACCTCAATGAGGACACCTCCAGTCACCATGTGTGGCTTCCGAAAGTTGTAAGCCGGAAAAAGCAGATTGTTCCGGCGCTGGCGCTGCTATGGGGCTGATGCGGCGGCTGGCGGCGGCAGCGCTGGCGGCGGTGCTCCTGCTGTCCACGGCGCTGGGCGAGCGCGTCACGTTCCGCCTGAGTGCAGACATTGACCCCGTGCAGTACCCCGCACAGGAGCGAAAGCTGGCGCAGGGGCTGAAATCGCTCTTCCGCCTGCTGACGGTGGAGGGCGACGTGCTGGCGTCGGATGGTAGCTTTGACGCGCGCATTGACCTTGGCCTGACGAATGCGCCGGAAAAAACCGCGACCCGCATCCGCTTCTTCGGTCTGGACAGCCACTGGGGGATTCAGTCCACCACCCTCGGAGGCGAAACGCTGATGTTCAATCAGCTGGCGTGGCTGGAATTTGCCATCAAGGCGTACAATCACCTTGACTTGCCCTTGCAGCGGGTGTTCCTGTGGCTGTCCCCCTACGCGCACACCAGCGCATGGACGGGTGTCCAACAGGCGATTGCCGATTTGGCGGCACAGGAAAACGATGGTCGGCTGGAAAACACGGCGCTGATAGCCTGCGCGGAAGAAATCGCCCGCCTGTCCGAAGATGACAGGGCGCTGTATTACTATATTGAAGCGTTTGGCTTGGAAAGCGGCACGGATGCGGATATTTTTGACGCGCTGGCGACCTTGCCGGAGTACGTCGAAGCGAACTTCCCGGATGGCTTGAGCATCGAACACACCGAAAACGGCGTCAGCTGGCAAAACGGCGAGGAGACCGTCTTTTCGTACGCGGATGCGGACGGCACGCAGGTTGTTTCGCTGCATTTGCCTGATTTGGTGGACTTCTCCGCGACGCTTCGCCGGGATGCGCTGCTCTTCACAGGTGCGCTCTCCCTGCAATCGGACGTGCTGAATGCGCAGGTTTCGTTCTCCCTGCCTGTAAGCTATCCCGTCACGCTGCCGTTCTACGCGCAAATCGACGCGGACGGCATGATGACGGGCGACGACGGCATCCACCTTGCCTTTGAGGGCGAGGCGCAGGGCGACATCGTCATCATCCGCTGGATTCAGCCTGACCATAGCGCCACGATGATGACGCTGACGGTCAAGGTGATTCAGGTGGCGGAGGGCACGGTGATGTATGCGCCGGAGGATGTGCAGGGCACGAATGTGCTGTCGGTGGATGGCCCGGCATTGGCGGAGCTGATGGGGAGGATTGGAAAGCCGATGGTGCGGAAGGTGACGCAGTGGCTTGCGGCACTTCCGGCGGAACTTGTGCAGGGCGCAATGGACGCGATGGAGGATAGTGGATTGCTGGGAACGCTGACAGATGCGATTCTCAACGGCGAAGCAGGGGAGTATTAAGGCACCACCGCACAATTCGGCGGCGCGTCTGGCGATGTCTTTTCCGCCATCT
>OHAJ01001878.1_pt1 | contig 14988 bp, 16 predicted proteins | sample 1577101 | NCBI WGS metagenome assembly OHAJ01 (sample SAMEA3541531, study PRJEB24748) | human gut metagenome | biome: human gut; feature: human-associated habitat; material: faeces | place: China | collected 2012
TGGCCCCAGGGGTCATCCGCGCCTGGGTTTTCCAACGTCTTCCTTTACCGCTCTGAAGCGCTATGAGAACATACCTTCAGCCTGGACGGTGTACGAAGTGGCTGTGCCTGAAGGCACTCAGTATGCGGCCATTCGCTGCTTCTCGCGCGGCAAGATGATGATGCACGTTGACGATGTGGAGTATATCCCGCAGGGCGAGGCATCGCTCATACTGAAAGGATATAATATCTGGCTCGACGGAGTCCGCGTAAACCAAAATCCTGTAACAGAGACGATGTATAAAGTGCCGATGTCGGACAAGGAGCGACACTTCTTCGCCGTTACGGCCGTTTACGACAAGGGCGAAAGCGGTCCTTCCAACACTGTTGAGACGGCCTGGACCGGCGTTAACGGCACCGACACCGATGAGGCCGGATGGAGCATAGTGACGGAACCCGGACAAATCACCGTGTTCGGCGCAATAGACAGCGCTTTGCGTATCTTTACGGCTGATGGCAAGCAAGTTGCTTCAATATCTGCCGGACCGGTTACGCCTGCCACAATAAGTCTTCAGCCCGGCATCTATATCATAAACGGTGTAGGCAAAACATCAAGGCAATTGTGCCGTATGTTCATGGCAGAGTTACAAAAGGTGAATCATCTGCGGTAACTTTCTCGAAGCAACATTTAACTCAATCAGGGTCGTGCTTTATTGGCACGGCCCTTTTATGATAGATGAGAGATGGGACGCAAATATTGTTAAATTGAACGACAATATTCTGTAAATGAAGAAAAATTGTTATCTTTGTATTTCAAAATCGGATGTATGAGATTCAGTTGCGGAAGATATAGGTTGCAATGGGCCGGCGCACGACTGCTGATGGCGGCGGTTATGACTATGACGTGCCTTGTTTGTGCCGGATGGTCAAGGGTGAGCTTCTGGCCGGGCGGAGTTCAGGTGTTGGCTAATCAGGAAAAGGAGGCAAGAACGTGGATGTGGGCGCCTCCTGAGCCGTCAGGGCGTTATTGTGTGGCGGTGAGGATGAAGAATCTGAATGCCGAGCCTGGGCGCCGTTATGGCAATGTGAAGGCCGGAGATGATTCGCCTGCTCAGGGCTTGTGTCTGACATCTGCTCAGGGCGATACGCTGTCGGTGATGATGAATATTCACCGCGCTGAGGGTCTGCTCGACTATGAAGATGAATATGTGGTGAATGTGCTGCGAAGCAAGGGCAACCGGACGATTGTGCAGAAACGCTTTGTACTCAAGGATAAGGCGTTCAGGAAGTTGCCGCCGGAGGTTACGTTGCGTATTTCGGGCAATGACGACGGTTTTATGGTGGAGTTGGGCGATAGGGAGTGCTTGCCGCTCGAGCATTTCAGATGCGGCGAATTGGTGGTTGACAGCGTGGGCTTTATGCTCGCTCCCGGGGCTAAGGTGAAGGTGCGCAACGGCACAATGTTTACTTACGGCAGTGGTTTCGCCAATGAGAGCGCTCCGGCCGATGTAGCGCACCTCAGGGACAGCATCAAATATTCCGTTGACCCCATGGAAGGGGAATGGGGATATTTCGACCGTCAGATGGACGAGAGTCTGCTGCACTTAGGAGGCGATTACAGGCTGCTCATAGTGAAGGAGGTTCCCGGGGTGTATAACATCTATTATCTCTCCGGCGCAAAATTAAATCCCGGCAGATGGCACGCGGGTATGCTCAAAGGCAAGTTGACGGAGACGGTGCCTGACCGCTATCAGCTTCACTGGCGTGACGCCGACGGCGACTGGATGACTTACGGTTTGAGGGCCGCATTGGAAGAGGATGACCTCCTGACGCTGATGTTCCCGGCTCATGCCTCTAACATGAGATTCGTAAGAATCAAGTGAAAAGAGGGTTAAATTTGTTCGACTACATGAAGTCGAACAAATTTTTTAAAATCTCACCGACTAAAAACCCGTTTTAAACAAGAATTGGTCGAAAAGGCGCAAGTACGCGAAATTCAATTAGATAAGTGGGTACTTGAAGGTTGGCGACGGCCGATTTTGAATAATTTGTTGTTTGAGTTCATGAATCCGATTAGAATTACCGCTAAGGGTGTTATAAATTTGCATTGAAAATCATTCAGGACCAGAGTCTGCGAGTTTTAACATTCCACGACTCTCAAAATAAAGACCTTGAATAGTGTGAGTTTATGATTAATGGAACTCCGATGAGTGGACTGCGGTGACGTAGACCCAGGAAGCCCAAATCATTGAGAAAAATTTGATTCGTATAAGAAGATTGTGGAATAAATTTAAGTTAGCATCTATCTTTGTTACTCGTCGTCGGGAGGACGGCGAGTAACTTTTTTTATATCCATATTTGTCCGCACTTTTTATGCTTTTTTACCTGCATTATTTAGACCTTTCTATAAGAAAAAATCATTAACTTTGCAGGCACATTTGAAAGAGGTGTTTTGCTGCTTACTGAACGCGACTAACCTTATAGAACTAAACCTGTGAAATGACCGCCAAAATTCAGTATCATGAACTACGGTTTCCGGGGCAGAAGGCCGTCTCGCCGCAAGAATCAGTATTACACAAACTGACAAAAGCTGAGCTATAAGCCAAATAAATAGCATCATGAGTGATCAGATATTGCACCATGGAGTGGTAGAGAAATTGATGCCGGGCAGGAACATGGTTGGAGTGCGCATTGCCGATTCTGACGAATGTGCCGCCTGCGCCGCCGCCAAGATATGCCGAGCCGGAAACAACAGTAGCGAACTGTTGGCCGTTACGGTGCCTCCCGGTATGCGTCTGAACATAGGCGACAAGGTGGAAGTGGCCGGCTCCGAACAGCTGCATCGTAAGGCAATAAGACTGTTGATGCTCTATCCCACAATGGCTATTATAGCCGTCATGGTAGGCGTTTATCTGCTGTGGGGTAACCAGCTCATGGCCGCTTTGGCCGGAGTAGGGGTGATGTTTATGTTTTTCATAATCCTTTATGTGTGCAGAAATCGCATAAACAGAGAATTTGTGTTCGTCATAAAGAGGAAATTGGAGGCAATTGATAAGTAAATATGAATGAAATCTGGATAACTGTGCTTCTGATGGGCGGCATAGGTCTGGTGGCGGCATTGCTGCTATATCTGGCTGCCAAGAAGTTTTACGTTTATGAGGACCCGCGCATAGCTGAGGTGGAAGCGCTGCTTCCCGGGGCCAATTGCGGCAGTTGCGGCTACAGCGGTTGTCATGCCTTTGCGGTGGCCTGCTGTGGTGCCAAGAGCCTTGACGGGCTGAACTGTCCCGTCGCCGGAGGGCCTGTAATGAAGTCTATTGGCAATATTGTGGGTATGGCCGCGCCTCAGATAGAGGCCAAAGTGGCAGTTACGGCATGTAACGGCGCGTGTGCGCTGAGGCCGCATACTTCGCTCTACGACGGCGTGCGCAGCTGTGCGCTGGAAGCCCTGGCCTGCAGCGGCGACACGGAATGTGCATACGGCTGTCTGGGCTGCGGCGACTGTGTGCAGGCCTGTCCGTATGATGCCCTGAGCATGGATGCCGAAACCGGGTTGCCAAAGGTGAATTATGACAACTGTGTGGGTTGCGGCAGGTGTGTGGATGCTTGTCCGCGGTCGCTGATGAAGCTCGTGCCTCAGAGCAAGAAACAGAGCTTTGTGGCCTGCAGCAACCACGACAAAGGTGCCTTGGCAATGAAAGAGTGTGAGGTGGCTTGCATAGGTTGCGGCAAATGTATGCGCGTTTGCCCCACAAAAGCCATCAAAGTGGTTAACTTTGTGGCAGTTGTAGATGCCTCCCTCTGCATAGGATGCGGCGAATGTGCCGAAGTCTGTCCCCGCCATAGCATTCTGATGTTGAACAGCCATAAAGAATTGCAATCGTGAAGACATTCAAGATAGGAGGTATTCACCCCGATGCCGCCAAGCTCACAGCAGCGCAGCCTATACACATCATTGACGACCCCGATGTGCTGACGCTGATGTTGGGTCAGAGCATAGGCAAACCGGCCAAAGCTGTTGTAAAGGCCGGTGATATTGTGGCGCAGGGTCAACTGATAGCCGAGGCCGACGGCGTTATGAGCGCCAATGTTCACGCACCCCGTGCCGGAAAGGTGAGCAAGTTGGCAAAAGTGCGCAATCCCCAGGGTTATTGGTCCGATGCCATAATAATAGATGTAGACCACACGGCAGACCCCGTTGAGTATGTACCCATGGACGCTGCCGAGGTTGAGGCTCTCGACAGCGGCGCCATCATCGACGCCATACGCCGCGCCGGAATAGTGGGAATGGGCGGCGCCGCCTTCCCCACGGCCGTGAAGCTGACTCCGCCGCAGGGTATGGTTCCCGATGTGCTCATCATCAACGGCGCCGAGTGCGAGCCTTATCTCACCTGCGACGACCGTCTCATGCGCGAAGAGCCCGACGGAATAGTGCGCGGCGCTCATCTGCTGATGCGGGCCATTGGGGTAAGCCGCTGCATGATTGGCATTGAGCATAATAAGCCTGAGGCCATCAGCGCCATGAGTCAGGCGGCTCAGGCCTTTGAGGGCATTGAGGTGGTAACGCTGAAGACCAAATATCCGCAGGGCGGCGAGAAACAACTCATAACGGCCCTTACAGGCAGGGAAGTGCCGTCTGGCCAGCTGCCGGTTTCCGTTGGCGCCATTGTGGATAACGTGGCCACAGCCTTTGCAGTGTATGAAGCCGTTTATCTGCGTAAACCGCTGATAGAGAGGGTGTTGACCGTTACCGGACTGGACCTTGAACATCCGGGCAATTTCCGCGCACCCATAGGCACGGCACTGAGCCATCTGATTAATTTGGCCGGCGGATGTCCGGAGTCGGCAGAGCTGAAGGTGGTGGCCGGAGGTCCCATGATGGGTCGCGCGGTGAAAGACACCGACTCTCCGAGCGTGAAAGCCACTTCCGGGCTGTTGGTGCTTGACGGCAAAGCCATTGAGCGCCCCGCAGAACAAAACTGCATACGCTGCGGACGTTGCCTCAACGCCTGTCCCATGGGTCTGGAGCCTTATCTGTTTATCGCGCAGGCACGCCGGCAGATGTGGCCCGAGATGAAGCAGAACTTTGTGATGGATTGCATTGAATGTGGATCATGCAGCTGGTCATGTCCGGCTCATAAACCCTTGCTCGATTTCATCAAGCTGGGCAAGTTGGAAATTAGAAAACGAAAACTCTGATGGAGAGAGAACTGACAGTATCATTATCGCCACATCAGCACAGCGGCGCCAGCGTAAAGCGCTGTATGTGGAACGTGGTCGGAGCGCTTCTTCCCACCGTTGGCGTGGGTATATGGGTGTTTGGCCTGCCGGCGCTGTGGGTAGTGCTTCTCAGCATCGCCGGATGTCTTGGCACGGAGTATCTTATTGACCGCTGGATGGGGCGGAAAAGCACATTGACCGACGGGTCAGCTCTTATTACCGCCCTGTTGCTGGCCTGCAACCTGCCCGCCATCTTGCCATGGTGGATGGTCATCATAGGCAGCATCGTGGCTATCGGCATTGGCAAAATGAGCTTCGGCGGCCTCGGCACAAACATCTGGAACCCGGCTTTGGTAGGTCGCGTATTCCTGCTAATCTCCTTCCCGGCGGCTATGACCACATGGCCCAAAGGCGTATCAGCCGGCATTCACGCCATTACAGGCGCCTCGACATATGCCGATGCCGAAACCGGCGCCACCTTTCTGGCACAATATAATGCCGACTGGGCAGCCGGCACGCAGGTGCATGTAGACCTCGTTGATATGCTTACCGGCCAGATAAACGGCTCGTTGGGCGAGGTTGGAGCAATAGCTATCCTCATAGGCCTTGTGTGGCTGTTGCTGGCGCGTGTCATCACATGGCATATACCCGTTTCGGTGCTTGTGGGAGCCGCCGCTCTCAGTGCCGCTTTGGGCTGCAACCCGCTCTATGACCTGCTCAGTGGAGGCCTGCTGCTCGGAGCCGTGTTCATGGCCACCGACTATGTAACGTCGCCTACTACTCACCGCGGCCAGATAATCTTCGGACTGATGATTGGCTTCATCACCATTATAATAAGGCGCTTTGGCGCTTATCCCGAAGGCATGAGCTTCGCCATACTGCTCATGAACAGCTGCGTGCCCCTCATCAACCATTATTGCAAGCCGCGCCGCTACGGCCACGGCAAGAGCAGAAAGGAGGTAAAGGCATGAAGAAACTCGCATCCACGCTGCCCAACATGGTCATCGCCCTGGTTATGGTAACCGTCGTTGCCGGCGCATTGCTCGGAGGCATGTACAGCATCACCAAAGAGCCGATTGCCAGGCAGGCTCAGATGGCTCAGATAAAGGCTATTCAGGAGGTGGCACCTCCCTTCGACAATAATCCCGAAGCGGATGCCGACACCGTTACCACGGCCTCTAAAATGCAATGCGTCATCTACCCGGCCTACCTGAAAGGCAAACTTCAGGGAGCCGCCGTGAAAGCCACCACAAACGAGGGCTTCAACGGCGAAGTAGTGATTATGGTTGGCTTTGAGGCCGACGGCACGGTGCGCGATTTCCGTGTGCTGCAACAGGCTGAGACCCCGGGACTCGGCGCCAAGATGGCCGACTGGTTCCGCGATCCCAAAAACGACCGCAGCATCATTAGCAAGAATCCCGGTCAGGTCAGCTTCTACGTAAAGCAAGATGCTGCCAAGCATGGGCAGATAGATGGCATCACGGCCGCCACCATCTCCTCGCGCGCCTTCCTCGGAGCCGTGCGCGAGGCTTACGACACGTTTAAATCTTACAGCAAAAAGCCATGAGCAAGTGGAAACTGATATATAACGGCATAGTGCCGGGCAATCCGGTGTTTGTCCTGCTGCTTGGAATGTGCGCCACCTTGGGCACCACATCCTCGGCTCTCAACGGCCTGATGATGGGATTGTCGACGGCTGCCGTGCTGGTCTGCAGTAATGCAGTGATAGCGGCAGTGCGCAATTTCATACCCGATAAAGTGCATATTCCGGCCTACATCGTCATCATAGCCACCTTCGTAACCCTGTTGCAGTTGGCTGTGAGTGCCTGGGTGCCGGCGCTCAACGCCTCCTTAGGCATCTTCATACCCCTTATCGTGGTCAACTGCATCCTGTTAGGCCGCGCTGAAGCCTTCGCCGGCAAGCACAACGTTATAGACTCCGTATGCGACGGCCTCGGCTGCGGAATAGGCTTCATCCTGGCCCTTACCCTGCTCGGAAGCGCACGCGAATTCCTCGGCACCGGCCGCATCTTCGGCGCCGTCATCTACCCCGAAGACTATGGCATGCTGCTCTTTGTGCTCGCCCCCGGTGCCTTCATAGCCCTCGGGTATCTGATAGCCATCGTCAACAAACTCCGCAAAAAAGCCGAATAAACCATGCTCGAATACATCTCAATAATCATCACCGCTATATTCATCAACAATATAGTGCTGGCCCAGTTCCTCGGCATCTGCCCCTTCCTGGGCGTGAGCAAGCGCATCAGTTCGGCCGTGGGCATGGGCATGGCCGTGACGTTCGTCATCACCATCGCCACCACCGTCACCTGGCTGCTGCAGTACTTCGTCCTCACCCCCCTCGGACTGGAGTTCCTGCTGACCATAGCCTTCATCCTCGTCATAGCCTTCCTGGTGCAGCTCCTGGAGATAGTCATGAAGAAGACCGTGCCGGCCATGTACCAGGCACTGGGCGTCTTCCTGCCCCTGATTACCACCAACTGCGCCGTGCTCGGCGTGGCCATCCTCGTGGTGCAGAAAGGCTTCAACCTCATGGAGAGCATCACCTACGGCGTGGCCACCAGCATCGGCTTCACCCTGGCACTGTGGATCTTCGCCGGCATCCGCGAGCAGCTGGAGCTGAGCGACTCCCCCCGCGCCATGCGCGGCACGCCCCTGGCCCTGCTATGCGCCGGACTGCTCGCACTCGCCTTCATGGGCTTCTCCGGAATCAAGATCGGATAACTCCGTCGTCCCGCGCTTTTGATTACCAGCGATAAGCGTCGCCGCCTATTGCCGTGGCGGGTATCTCGGGAATGGCACCCGGCGGCATCATGGCGTTAATCATCATCACCGACACGAACCCCTGTAGGTCCGCCAAGGTAATGTCGGCCTCACTCAACAGGCCCTTTTCTAACAAGTGTCTGCGCATGACCCCGCGCAGCAGCGGCGTCCGCGGTGTGTAAAGCCGACCCTCCCGGCTGCGGAAAACCAAGTTGGAATAGGAGGTGTCGGTGACGAGCCCTTGGCAGACTATCACCACATCGTCGGCATCGCCACGCTGGGCACGCAAGGCTGTCAGCGCCGATCGGTCAGCATATTTCAAGTGGTAGTCGAGGTCTGCCGACGCCTCCACCAGCCTGAGGCTGCGGACGGTCCTGGGCGAATACCGCTCAAACTCCACCGCCTCGATCTCCCGGCCATAACGCACCCTGCACTTCACCTCGCCCGTGCGCATATCCACCGGGACGTCGGCCATGCCCGGGCAGAGCCCGCAATTCGGTCGGCCATAGGCCTCTGTCTGTGTGCGGCTCATACGCTCGGCGTGGAGCGGCAGCAGCATGAACCGCCCTTCGCTCACCCTTATCGTCTCTAAGAACTCGCTCATATGTCTTAAGGTTATCCACAATTTTACTCCTGTTGTCAAACGTGGAGCGTCGAATCGTCCACGCTGTGGGCGTGTAGTCCGACCTTGTTCCTATCGTTGACACAATTGGTGATAACCATATATTATTTAGTAAGGTACACCTTCTCCAGCACCTCGCGGTACTCGTCGTGACAGCGGCTGTTGATGGTCACACCGCCCCCGCTGTGATAATAGAGCCGTCCGTCGGCACTGCGCTGAAGGCAGCGAATCATGACGGCCGAGCGGAAAGCATGACCGTCGAAATAGCCGAATACGCCCGTATACCAGCCCCTCGGACACCGTTCCGACCTGGCTATCAGCTCCACGGTGGCACGCTTCGGCGCCCCGGTGATGCTCCCGGCCGGCAGCAGCGGGAAGATGATGTCGCCAAAGCGTCTTTCCTTGCCCTCGGTCAAGGAGCCGCAGATTTCCGAGCTCGTCTGCAGGATGGGGCCATGCATGGTCTCGACTCGCTCCACATACCGATAGCGCACCACCTCAACGGCATCCGACACCATGTTGAGGTCGTTGCGCATCAGGTCGGTGATGGTGTGGTGCTCGCACGTCTCTTTGTAGTCGTCGAGCAGCTGCCGCTCCGCGTCTGGCAAAGTGGCGTCGATGGTGCCCTTCATCGGGAACGTGGCTATGCCCCTCCCCTCCACACGCACGAACGGTTCCGGCGAGAAGCACACGAACTCGCCGGGGATGAGCAGCCGGAAGGGAGCCCGCGACGTCAGGAAGACGTCCCTCAGAGAACCCTTCAGGCACACCTCGGTGGCCGTGGTGAGGTTGGCCAGGAAAGAGTCGCCGCGCATGAGCCCCGCTTGCAGGGTTTCGAACATTTCCGCATACTCCTCCCGTGTGGGAGCGGACACAATCGCCATCTCCGGCGACGGCTCCTCCGGCGTCAGGCCGCGGTCATTGCCATCTGCGCCGATGTGCCACAGCACCCCGCGATATTCCGGCGAGCAGATGAAGCCACGCGTCAGACCGTAGTCAACTCCCCACACGAAAGGTTCGCATCGTTCACCACGTTCGTTCATAGCCCGGCGCAACTCCGCCGGTGTTATACATTCCATGCCGCAAAATTAATGAAATTTCACTAATTTTGCAGCATGAAAATCGCATTGGCCGATAACCGCGACTCGTTCGTGCACAATATCTGCGGACTGCTGGAGCGCGTCAGCCCCCGCTGCCAATGGACGGTCGTGCCCACCGACGTGCTTGCCGACTCCCCACTCGACTACGACGCCCTCATCCTCTCGCCCGGCCCCGGTCTGCCGCAGGAGATGCCCGGGCTGATGCGACTTGTCGAGCACGCCGCCGGCAGTGTGCCCGTGCTCGGAGTATGCCTTGGCATGCAGGCCATCGCCATTCATTTCGGGGCCCACCTGCGCCAGCTCCCCTGTCCGCGCCACGGCCACCGTTCCCCGCTGACAGTCACCGACCACTCAGACCCGCTTCTGGCTACATTGAAAACCCTCCCCTCTCCGCCTCACGTCGGCCGTTACCACTCGTGGATCGTCGACCCCTCAACTCTGCCCGCCACCCTGGTCGCCACCTCCCGCGATGAAGAGGGCAACATAATGTCCCTGCGCCACCGCACCCTCCCACTCTTCGGCCTCCAGTTCCATCCCGAGAGCGTCATGACCGACTGCGGCCTCGACCTCCTTGCCGCCTTCCTCCGCCTCGTCGCCTCCCTTCTCCGATAAACCGCTCCTTCAACCCAATCTGATGAAGAGGTGCGTTTTAAGTTTTTAACACGAAAAAAACCGCGAAATTTGGCCGGGAACAAAAAAAGTATTAATTTTGCACGCCGATTATATCCAAGCTACTAAATGGCAATCGAAGCGGGCGGTTAATTGGCCTTTCCCGCAGCAGAGATTACCGCAACAACAAACAAAGAAAAGCAACGATTTAAAGTGGACTCTTTAAGTTACAAAACGCAATACGCTACTCCTCAGACCATCAAGAAGGAGTGGGTAGTCATCGACGCAACGGATCAGATTCTGGGTCGTCTGTGCGCAAAAGTGGCAAAAATACTGCGCGGCAAATACAAGCCCGACTTCACGCCCAATATGGATTGCGGCGACAACGTCATCATCATCAATGCCGAGAAGGTGCAGATGAGCGGCGATAAGATGAACAAGCGCGAGTATCTGCGCTTCACCGGTTATCCCGGTGGCCAGCGTGTTTACACCCCGGCAGACCTCATGGCCAAATCTTTCAAAAAGACCATCAAAGCCGGCAAGCACCCCTTGTTTATCAAGGTGGTAAAGGGAATGCTGCCCAAGACCAAACTTGGCGCACAGCAGCTCAACAATCTTTACGTCTACAACGGCGCTGAGCATCCCCACGAGAACATGAATCCCAAAACGATCGACATCAATAAACTGAAATAAGAGATGGAAATAATCAATGCCATAGGCCGTCGTAAAGCTGCGGTAGCACGGGTTTACCTCACTGAAGGAACGGGCAACATCACCATCAACAAACGCCCGCTTGATGTTTATTTCCCGTCTCCCATTCTTCAGTATATAGTAAAACAGCCGTTGAAGACACTTGACGCCGAGGGTAGCTTCGACATCAAAGTGAATCTTAACGGCGGCGGCTACAAAGGCCAGGCCGAAGCTCTTCGTCTTGCCATAGCCCGCGCACTTGTAAAGAACAATCCGGAAGTAAAGCCGGCTCTCCGCGCCGAAGGCTTTATGACCCGCGACGCTCGCGTAGTGGAGCGCAAGAAACCCGGCCAGCCCAAGGCCCGCAAGCGCTTCCAGTTCAGCAAACGTTGATGCATTACGCACTTGCAGTCTGAAAGTTTTACGCTTGACGTTGCCGGTAAAGGCGACGTCAAGCGATACAACGTTTTTTACGGCTTTTACAGCTGTATTCCCTTCCCACTCTTCTCAAACCCCTCCTTCTCAGGGACTATCAGTCTTGAAAAGGAATCGCACCTTCTCTCCTCCTCTCCTCAAAGAGTTTAGTATCTAAACCGGCAGGATGGCATCGTTCCCTACCCGTCGGTTGCAATGTAAAACAGAACGTAAACAAACACAAACAAATCAATGGCAACACCTACCTTTGAGCAACTTCTCGACGCCGGCTGCCACTTCGGCCACCTCAAACGCAAATGGAATCCCGCAATGGCTCCCTACATCTTCATGGAGCGCAACGGCATCCACATCATCGACCTCTACAAAACAGCAGCCAAGCTCGAAACAGCCGCCAACGCCCTCAAGCAGATAGCCAAGAGCGGCAAGAAGGTGCTCTTCGTAGCCACCAAGAAGCAGGCAAAAGACGTCATCGCCGATCGCGCCAAGAGCGTCGAGATGCCTTTCGTAAACGAACGCTGGCCGGGCGGCATGCTCACCAACTTCCCCACCATCCGCAAAGCTGTCAAGAAGATGACCACCATCGACAAGATGAGCAAGGACGGTACGTTCGACAACCTGTCGAAGCGTGAGAAACTGCAGATTACCCGTCAGCGCGCCAAGCTCGAGAAGAACCTCGGTTCAATAGCTGACCTGAGCCGTCTTCCGTCAGCACTCTTCGTAGTTGACGTGATGAAAGAGCACATCGCCGTTGCAGAGGCTAACCGTCTGGGTATACCCGTATTCGGCATCGTCGACACCAACTCAAACCCTGAGAACATCGACTTTGTAATCCCCGCCAACGATGACGCTTCAAAGAGCATAGAGATAATTCTTGACACTGTAGTAGCCGCTATCGCCGAAGGTCTGCAGGAACGCAAGATAGAGAAACTCGACAACGACGAGCCCGAAGAGGAAGAGGCAGCAGCCCCCGCTCCCGGCAAACGTCGTCGCGTACGCCGCAACGAGAACGCCGAAGCCCCCAAAGCAGAAGCCCCCGCTGAAGAAGCAAAGGCAGAAGCTCCGGTAGAAGCAGCACAGCAGACTGAAGAGGCTCCCAAAGCCGAGTAACAGTCAGGAACAATATTAACCGCGGGGCTTCGGCCACGGAGCTCCGCACCCTAAATCAAAATTGACAATGGCAGTAAGCATTGAAGATATTAAGAAACTGCGTCAGATGACCGGCGCAGGCATGATGGACTGCAAGAACGCCCTTGCCGAGACCGGCGGCGACATTCAGGCTTCCATAGAGATAATCCGCAAAAAAGGTCAGGCTGTTGCCGCTAAGCGCGAAGACCGTCAGGCCGCCGAAGGTTGCGTTTTCGCAGGCACCAATGGCAATTTCGCAGCCGTTGTAGCTCTGAAGTGCGAGACGGACTTCGTTGCCAAGAACGAATCATTCCGCACCCTCACCCGCGAAATCCTTAACGCTGCCCTCAAAGCACAGCCCAAAGACCTCGAAGCCCTCAAAGGTCTGGCCATGGAAGATGGCCGCACCGTAGCAGAGCACATCACCGACGAGATTGGTAAAACCGGTGAGAAGATGGAACTTGGCGTTTACGAGTGCCTCGAAGCTCCCACCGTATCGGCTTACGAGCACCTCGGCAACAAACTCGCCACAATAGTTGGTCTGAGTGAAGAAGTTGCTGACCTGCAGGTAGGCAAAGAGATTGGCATGCAGGTAGCAGCCATGAACCCCATCGCACCCAACCGCGAAAGCGTTCCCCAGTCGGTTATCGACGAGGAGCTGAAAGTGGCCATTGAGAAGACCCGTCTGGAGCAGGTTAAGAAAGCCGTTGAGGCAGCCCTGAAGAAAGCCGGCTTCAACCTTTACATTGCCGAGAGCGAAGAGCACATCAACGAAGGCATCATGAAGGGTTACATCACCGAAGAGGATGCAGTGAAGATTCGCGAAATCAAAGAGAAGACAGCCGCCGAGAAGGAAAAGAACATGCCCGAGCAGATGATTACCAACATCGCACAGGGCCGTCTGAAGAAATTCTTCAAAGAGACTGTACTCATGGAGCAGGAATTCCACCGCGACGCCAAAATCACCGTCGGTGAATACCTGAACAGCGTCAACAAAGGCCTTACCGTAGTAGCCTTCAAGCGCGTAAACCTCAACCAGGACTAATTCCGCAGACTTATAAAAACAGATCGGCAGCGTTTTTGATACTGCCGATCTGTTGCTTTTCCTAACTGCCGACAACAAAAATATTCTTAAATTTTTAATTCTTACTTAGTTAACCAATAATTCAAAGAATAATGACAGTAAATATAGGAAATATTCAACAAAGAGTAACTAAAAACGGGGGGCATTATCCATGGCTTGATCTGATTCGCTTTATAGCGGCATTCGCTGTGATGGCCGGACATTACAGAGGAGCATTCTTGCCTGAATATTCAGACATACCTCCGGAACAAAGGAACATCTCTATCTTCCTGTTTTACACAATAACGCATTTCCCGGCAGAAGCAGTGCTGTTGTTTTTTGTGCTGTCGGGCTTTTTGGTGGGAGGTAAGGTGATTGAACGATGTAACGCCCGAAATTTCGACACTTTGTCATATACCATCGACAGGTTCGTGCGCATTATGCTGCCGCTTGTCTCAGCCTTGATTCTATCAGTGGTGATAGATGCGATACGAGGAGTTGAAATTATACCGGGAAGAGTTATAGGTAATCTTTTCTCACTGCAAGGCATCTGGTGCAACAGTCAGGTTGAAGTGCTGTGGTCATTGTCTTATGAAGTCTGGTTTTATATTCTTGCAGGCTGTGCCGGATTCTTGATAATGCAAAAAAGAGGAAGCCGCACAAAAACTACAGGTTATATACTTTTGGGACTGTCGTTGTTGGTGTTTACCAAGCTTGATACCCACTACCTAATTATATGGATATTAGGCGCCATCGCATTTGTAACCGTTCCCGCTACGCGCAAGCGTTATAGATTGTGGCTTTATGGCTTATTCGCCGTTATCGCCCTCTTCATGCTGCAGCTCAACTTCCAGGGCAACTATTCTTTGGCTATGACTAAATATCTGCCCACAGATAACAGAGCGGCCTTATCAGTGATTTTTGGACTTGTGGCATGCCTTTTTGTCCAAAATATTATTTTATACGAGCCGAAGAAGAGATTTGCCATCGGCATAAATAAAGCCGGCACATGGCTCGCTGCGTTTTCATACACCCTTTATCTTGTTCACGTACCTCTGATGCGGCTGATGGAATATTTGGGAGCAACCAGAGCAACAGTTTTTTCAGCCGGAACCATAGCTGCTTATTTTGGCTATATGTTGGCCGGTATGTTTGGCTCATACTGCATTTATTTGCTGTTCGAGAAACACACGGCGGCGGTGAAGAAGTTTATTCGCAAAGGTATAGGGCAAAAGCAACAAGCCGGTTGAATTCACTCCTGCAGAATTTGACAATTAGGGGAAGCGCCGAAGGTTGGATGGCGCTTCCCCTAAGTATCCGTCCGAAAAAAGCCGACTTTTGAATAGCATTTTTACTTGCGAACTTTGC
>OHAJ01001884.1_pt1 | contig 14968 bp, 7 predicted proteins | sample 1577101 | NCBI WGS metagenome assembly OHAJ01 (sample SAMEA3541531, study PRJEB24748) | human gut metagenome | biome: human gut; feature: human-associated habitat; material: faeces | place: China | collected 2012
ACAGCCGATGCAAGAAAAAATTTATTTATTATGGTTTTCATATGTTTATATTTTAACAGGTTATTAGAATGTAACATCTACTCCGAATGTCAGCAATCTGCTGAACGGGAATGTGTTATTTGAATTTTCACCATATTCCGGATCATATCCATCCTTTACTTTTGTCCATTCCCAAAGATCATCACCGGAGAAGTAAACTCTCAATTTACTGAGTCCGGCTTTTGAAATCCACTTTTGAGGCAATGAATACCCCACTACCAAAGATTTCAAACGGACATACCGATTATTCTGAACACTGACATCTTTATTATTATAATTCCACTTATTAAAATTCTGGTCACGTGAAGCAATAGTATATTCTGCATCCCGATTATTCTCACTCCACATTTTCCCTGCGAAGTTTTTATTTTGCAGAACATAATTTGTAGTCCATGGAGCAGCCAAATATCCACCTCTTAACAATACTTGTTTACCTACTCCTTGGAAGAAAGCCGAGAAATCGATTCCTTTCCATTCCAATCCCAATTTAAAGCCAAATGTCAAACGAGGGGCCATATCTCCTGCATAGTAAAGATCATCTTTTGTTATAGCACCGTCACCATTCAAATCGACTACTTTACGAGCCCCCGGACGAAGTGTATTAGTAGATGCCTCCTGAGGTGCAGGAAGAATATTATTAGCTTTCGGTCCTGAATGATCCGCATTCCAATAATACTTCTCATAATATGCAGCCACTTCATCTGCACTTTGGAAAATACCATCAGTTTGGTATACATACAATGCTTGTCTTGGCATACCGATTAAGCGATTTTCATTCTTACCCTCATTAGGTACATTTTCATTATTAGCTAATTCAAGCACTTTTGACCATGCATCCGAAAGAGATCCTCCAATGTTATACTTTACCTGACCTATTTGATCATTCCAATTCAAAGCCAACTCCCAACCACGGGCACGAAACTTACCATTGTTGGTTTTAGGAGCAGCCGCACCTAAAATAGAAGGATATTGTACATCAATAAACATACCGTTATTGGTCTTGATAAAATAATCAAATGAACCTCTCAAACGATTGCTAAGAAAAGCAAAATCCACTCCCACATCGTGGCTGTCAATAGTTTCCCATGTACGTTCCGCAGATCTCATACCGTCTACCCACAATGAAGTATGCGTACCGGGATTTACACCAAAAATAGTCGTACCAGTTTTGATAGTAGCAAATCTCTCGTAATTGTCAATACCTTCCACACTACCTGTTCTACCATAATTGTAACGCAGCTTCAAATCACTCAACCATGAAACATCTTTTAAAAAGTCTTCATTTGAAAGTCTCCAAAAACCAGAAATAGAATAAAAATTTTTCCAACGTTGTTCTTTCGCCAACTTAGAAGACCCATCCCGACGACCCAATACCTCTATTGAATATTTATCAGCATAAGTATAATTCAAACGCCCTAAATAAGAAACCAATCCCCAAGAATTCTGTCCACCATATGCCTCATTATTATTTCCATTCACCCATACATCCAAATCTGCTAATCCAGACCCCGGATAAACAGCACCGGATTTACGAACCGCACCTACCCTTTTATATGTTTCTTGTTCGGCAGTCATACCCAACATGGCAGAAACGCTATGCACATCAGCAAAAGTACGATTATAATTAGCAAAAGCACCTAAAGTAATGTTTTCCCATTTCGCTATTTCTTCTTTCAATTGTCCGGGACCTTGCTTATTACCAGTCTGTGTACCTACCCAATCATAATATTGTACTTTATTCTTCACTTCCTGCATATTTCTCTGTACAGTCTTATAAGCCCCCGAAGCTGAAATAGAAAGTCCTTTTACCCATTTAGAAAAATCATAAGTTGCTTTAGCACTTCCTCTAAAAGTTGTCAATGAATTTTTCTTCTCCCCTCCTTGGGTCAACCCACCAATAGGATTCCGGTTACCACTAAATGTATCATAAGCCTGACCATTTTTATTATACACAGTCCAAAACCAAGGATCAAAATATCCAGCTCCCACATCAGTAGTTGGGGTTATAATATCACGTTTGTCATACGACATACTTGTTTCAAATTTCAAAGCATCTGTCGCTTGATAATCAGCATTTAAACGACCACTATATTTTTTTTCTCCATCATTAGCAACTTTCAACTGTGAATTATTATCCGCATACCCCAAAGACGCTCGATAACTAAACTTTTCATCTGCTCCAGAAATACTAATCGAATGCTTTTGAGAAGTTGCCTGACCATAAAGATAATCCATCATATACACATTTGGGTCCCAACGTTCCACTTTATCACCATTTTGTAATGTCAAGACTTTACCTGCACGAAGAGCATTAAAAAGAGTTTCCCCCTTATATACTGTTGGTGCACCAGTAGCCGGATCAATATCCGATTGATCCAAAGTAGGACCACCAAAAGAATTAAATATCCACCAATTTACAGCTTTATGAATTTCATCAGCAGTAGTTAAACTAGGATTTAAAGCGGCAGCATCATTATATTGAGCTTCATAAAACATATCCAACCATTCCCGATTATTTGTAATAGGAGGCTGAATACCGTTAATTGTGCGACTAACAGAGCCACTATATGATATTTGAGCCTTTCCTTTTTTACCACGCTTTGTTGTTACCAGTACAACACCTGAAGCCGAACGGGCACCGTATATCGCAGCCGAAGCATCCTTCAAAACTGAAATATTTTCAATATCACTTGCATCCATAGCATTTAACTCATCCAATGAACCTGTTATACCATCAATGATAACTAATGGAGAAGATTTTCCATTAACAGAAATATCACCACGTATTTTCATCTCTGCTCCCTCACTACCCGGACGAGTAGAAGTGCGTGTAATAGTCAATCCCGGAACTTCACCTTGCAAAGCTACTGTAGCATTAGCAATACCCTTATTTTTAAAAGCCTCATCCCCCTTGATCTGACTAATAGAACTAGTTAAAGAAGCTTTCTTTTGGGCACCATAACCAACTACTACTACTTCATCCAGCACCTCAGTATCCTCTTTCAAAACGACCTTAACGTTTGTTTTCCCTGATATATTAACTTCCTGAGTCTTGTATCCGATATAAGAAATGACCAATATGCCTTTTTCCGGAACATTATTCAATGTAAAATTACCATCAAAATCGGTAATTGTACCATTAGTCGTGCCTTTTACTTGTACCGTAGCACCAATTACCGGTTCTCCTGTAGCATCCACCACTTGCCCTTTTACCGTTCCAGTCTGCATAACAGTCTGCACCCCATTCACCTCTGCAAATACAGTCTGCGGGCTACCTGCCAACAAGGCAGAAGCCATCACCGTAGAAAACAAGATTCTTCTCGATGAAAATTTAAAGAATTCGTTTTTCATAAACTTAAAATTTAATATTAACAGTTTTATTGTTGTTTTCTTATTATATACACTGTTTGATAAACTCGCGCACCTCATGCCGCCCTATCCTTAAATGGTTTTCAACGGTACGGTGCGAAAGATTTAATTCCGCTGAAATATCTGAAATAGATTTGTCTTCAAAACGACTCATTGCATAAATAGTACGACGCCGTGGAGGAAGCAAAGACAATCTATATTTCTCACACGCTTCCAAATCATTGGCCACCACACGAAGTTCTGTTTCATTTGTATAAGCAACCGTATGCTCATATAAATAAGAAGTAACTTCTTGCCTCTTATAATAACGACGTAAATAGTCAGTTACCAAATTACGGGCAATAGTAAAAATAAAATACTTAATAGTCTCTGCACAGAGCATCCGATCGTAGTCCATCAGCCGTACATACACATCTTGAGCCAAGTCTTCCGCCTCTTCTTTATGAGCTATCCTATAATAGATATACAGATAGACCGAATGATGATAATTCGTATAAGAATCCTCTATTAATTGAGTAGATTTCATGGATATGTTTTTCATGTCTTCAGCTTTTTGGGTTACATTTACGAATGCAAATATAGAAGGTAGAAGGACAAGAAAAACACTTTTTCTATTCTAATAAATCTCATATCATTACCCTAGACCAAAGACATACTAATCCGCTAATTTATAACAGATTAAGAATTTGACACACTCAGTATCATATAATAATTTGAGACTCTCAACAAAAAATAGAGAGGTTATTCATTGTTTTTCCCAATACTTCGAATGTACTCATTGGGAGTGATATTAGTCGCTTTTTTAAAATATCGAAAGAAAGAAGCTCTTGAACTGAACCCACACAACTCAGCCAAAGCACTCAAAGTGTATTTAGCATATTCATCTTTCTCCACCAAGCGCTTGAATTCAGCTATGCGATAATCATTGATATAATCATAATAATTACGGTTTAGATACTGATTAAATAAATAGGACAAAGTATGAGATGATGTGCCAATGGACACAGCCAAATCGGCAATCTTCAAATTAGGATTAGTATAAGGTTTTTCTCTATGCATAACAATCTCCAATTTCTCAGCCAACCGTTTACATTCCTCCACACTTATCTTATTTGTCCTGTATTTCTCTTCCGCTACAATATGGGATTCCTCAACTGGCTGAATCTCCTTTTCTATAACTTTAGCAGAGTCAGGCATCAGTTCTTCCCTTTCGTTCTCCACCTCTTTCTTTTTTTGATAAAGGACAGCAATACTTCCGGTCACCACAGCTATCACGATGAACACTATGCTCCATATACTAATAGAAGACGCTATTTTAACCGTTAGCTGAGTTTCTGACTCTGGATTCCCCATCTGTCTTACTTTAAAAGTATAATTACCGGACGGTAAATCATAATAAGTAATATCCGAACGACCTGTCAAAGCCATCCATCCGGTATCCTCACCCTCTAATTGATATTCGTATGACATAAAAGCAGGTGCCGTATAACTGAAATCAGAAAAGTAAAAGGTAACATTCTTCTGAGAAGCTTCCAATGAAATTTCACTCTTGCCGCCATCTCCCACAACAGATTGCACTACAGATTTTCCATTTACACATATATCTGTTATGGCAACCGAATAGGGAACGGATTTCCTCTGATTCATCCGCACTGTATCCAAATACAGAAGCCCTTTGGAGTTTCCAAACCAAATGCCGTTCTCATCACGTACCGGCGGACAAAGAGTAAAAATGGAACTGGGAATACCATCAACAAAATTATAAGGAATAAAATGGTCTTTCTTATCATACCGGAACAAACCATTGTTAGTTCCCAGCCATAACCACTTTTCACGATCCTCTACAATAAACATACCATCATTCCCATCCAAAGGAGTCCCCGGCTGCAAACGCCTAAAAATAGTCATAGACAAATCAGAGATAAAAAGAGAGCCTTTGTCCGGAAAAAAATAAAGATCATGGTTGGAATCTTCGTAGATCACTCTTATTTTTTCCTTATGAATAAATCCCTCAGGAAACACATCGGTTTTCAATGTCCGGGCAGAGGGGTCCCAAATGCACATTCCATTCTCTGTACATATCCATCCTTTATGAGTGGAATCAAAATAGATTTCATATACGTTCCCTTCTGGCAACTTAGAATTGGCACTGGTATAATGAGCTATCTGTCTGCCGTCTTTATAGCAGAATATTCCTAAAGATGTTCCTATCCACAAATTCTTTTCACGATCCTGCTTGATACAAAAAATATGTCCCTTACTAAAAGGCATTCCTCCATCCGGTTCAAAATCTCTGAGTGTCAAAGTCGCAGGATTTAAAACATACATTCCACCACCGTATGTACCTATATAATACTCATTCTGATAATACAGACAACTGAAAATCATATTTGAGCGTAACTGTGGAACCTTGAAACTTTTATAACGATGATTTTCTTCGTCAATATAAAAAAGTCCGTCACGAGATCCAATCAGTTTTTCTTTCTCTTTGATAGCAAGTGCACGTACTGGCATATCTCTGGAATCAAAAAAAGGAGCATACGTATAAGTGGAGAACAGCCCACTCTGATATAATGTGTAATCCAACCCCAGCTGATAGAATCCTACCCAAATCAAACCTTCTTTATCAACCAAAACAGAATAAACGGAATTAGAACGCAAAGTTTCATCCTTCCCTGTTTCATGACGCATGGAACGAACAACTTTCTTTTTATCCGTTGATACAAAATGAACTCCGTTACCATCGGTTCCCACATACAAAAGGCTTTTCCCATCACCGGATAAAGAAGAAATTACATTACAACCTACATCAACAAAACGAGCAAATTCTTTAGTTTGTGTATCAAAACTGATGATTCCCTGCCCCATCGTTCCTAAATAAAGCATACTCCCAATCCTAGCTATATTCTTAAAAGAACAAACATGCTTCTCTTCCATCACATTATGATAAGCCTCTATTTTTCTATCTGAAAGTCGCAGAGAATAAAGACCATTCTCCGTAGCCATCCAAAGTATTCCATCTTCTCCCAAATTCAAGCCACCAATAGAGTTCGCCGCCGACAACATATTAGGATCTATCATAATTTGGTTCAAGCTACCTCCTTTATAAATGAAAAGCCCCCTTTCTGTTCCGATATAAAGTATTCCTTTCCCATCATGTAAAAGAGAGCGCACAGCATATCCTATCGTTTCACGGGCAATGGGCTCCAAACTATTTTTCTGCTTGCTAACACGCCATAATCCACTACCATTCCCCATCCACAATTCATTGCCAGGCATCTCAGCAATGGCATTTACCCGTTTCAATTTTTCATCTGAACCCGGAATAAGATAATGCTTGAAATGAATTCCATCAAAACATTCCAACGAATTGCCGGTCCCCAACCACACATAACCTAAAGAATCTTTATAGATGGCATTTACCACTAAATCTGATAATCCCTCAGTTACAGACAAGCCACGAAAAGCGTAGGAACGAGAGAAAATGGGTAAAGACAAGAATATAAGAAACAATATAAATATAAATCTTAAAATGTTTTTCATTACATTGTGCATATTTGGAACCTCGTGTTTATCAAATAATGCAAATATAGTGAAAAGGGAATATATTTTCCCTATCAAAAAAAGAAAAAATCATCATCCACTTCTTATTTGCTGTATGAAAAAGAAAGGATGATGATTTAAAAAGATTACTTTATAAAAGAAAGTTTATATCAAAGTTTGCGTAAATCATGTCCGGGCAACAAATTATATTCTTTTCCATTCATCCTGACTTTACAAGGTGCAGAAGCTGCATATTTCCAAACGCCCTCTTTATACACCAACATCACATCTGTTACTGTCAATGAACTTATTTCAACATGTGGAGTTTTCAATAGTGTACCTCCTCCCAAAAAGAAAATACAATCATCGCCTTGTTTATTTCCCCACAATGCATAAGCAGCTTGTACAGTCATTTCTCCACTTTTACACAAATGACCTGCATCATCCGAAGAAATAATCCGGTCCACACGCCCCTCTTTTTGTTGAATACAAATTCCGACATGACTTCCAGCCACACCACTTTCCACTTCTGGAAAAGTAACGGAGGAAATACATCCCGGCTCCTTTACCGAAGAAGGTTCATAAACAGCTACAAACGGACGATTCCAAGCTTCACCTTGTTGGCGGGCTACAAAAGTCAACGTAGGTTGCTCTTTGATAGCATAAGGCATATCCGGAATCCGGCTCAATCCTTCAGTCATCGGGCTCAAAGCCGAGAAGACTTTACGTTCAGGAGCACCTTTCATCCACATATTCATACTGATATTATCCTCATCCGGCATCTGTATAGTAAACGTTGTTTTAATATCTTTGGAGGTCTCGGCACTTTTCTTGTCAAACAAATAAGAATAGGCATATATATGTGCCCCAGCAAAAGCCAGTTCCTCCGTTGGTTGAAGAAACAAGCTACTCCCGTCAGCAGCAGTCAAGTTCATGGTTTGTCCCATATTATGATAAAAATAATCATGCATTTTATCTCCTCCCTCCACTTTCCTGCTACGGAAAATATCGACATAATATCCGTTCTTTTCTCCTGTAGTCACAATACTCATCATACGGTTTTGATCAGCTTGTGATTCAGGTTCACGGAAAAAGACTTCACTATAACTCACAGGCTGATAATCTACTTTCATCCCTGCTTCGGGGTAGCAGTTCAATAATTTGAAAGCATGATTGCTTTTCATAACCGGATAAGAAGAGATTCCATCTACACAAACCGTATTGTGTGCAGGGAACTGACTATAATACTCCAAATAATCCAAACCGGAATAAAGGGTCAAGCCAATACCTCCATCCGGTGCCAGACGATATCCTTTTCCATAAAGTTCCATGCTGATGCCATTGGCATGCATGTGATTCCCTTCACTGGCATTTTGGGCAATCATCAAACTATGACGTTTGTCCATGCCATTGCGTTGCACCAACCAACTGGCATTGGGAGCATAAAAAGTAGGAGTTACATAATCATTGATATCACCGGCAGGTATCTTATCATCAATTACCAAAGGCTTGTCACTGAAAAAAGAAGTTACCGCCACCCTCACATTTTTCTTTTCAGTCGCCGGTTTGGAGGCATCGGGATCAAATAACTTCAACATAGCAGTAAATTGTCTTTCCTGATCTTTTTTACCATGTTTCTGGGCATTAGCTACCATACGGGCAAAGATAGCAGGATTCAATTTACCGGGATGTGTATCGCCAAAACCCATTGTCATACAATCCGGAAACAAATATTGCGGGTCGGCGGCCACCACTTTTTTTATGACAGGAATCTCCTCGGTCAGGTCCATACCCAAATTACGGTCAAAGATAGTGACCATATCCGTATAATCCCCGACAACTACCTGACTATAACCCGGACATTCAGCCCAAATACCGGTTTCAGCATCATAACCATAATCAGCAAGCTGTTTCAGTGACCATTGACGGATGGAAGAACGATTCAACACATAATCAATATAATACTCGCCTCCCTTTTTATCCGGATAAGAAGCATCAGATTCCAAAATCATGCCGATGCTCATGATATAACGTGCCTGCATCAGATTCCAGTTATTATGCGGCACTCCATTATCAATGATATTATCCGCCCATTTCTTGAATGCTCCGGCATAGATGTCCATCTTATCAGCCTTATCGGTTTTCAAATAATCATATAAAAAATCATACAATGGAACCAAAGCATTCACAGCATCCTCGTGAATGACTTCAAAACTGCTCATACCCACCAAAGTCTGCTGATGTCCATGATTCAAATCCTTGGGAACATTCCGGTAATAAATCCCCGTCATATAAGTGTCAAATACCGAAGCTGCCAAATCAGCATATTTCTTCTCCCCGGTCATCCACCAAAGAAAAGCGGCATCACGGGCGATACCCAGTATCTCTACATTAATACTTTGGATGATATTTCCGGTTTTACTGATATTCACCCATTCGTACGGTCTGCCTTCCAACGTCCCATTTGCCAGATACATTCCCCGAGCATCTTCCTGATAAGGCTTCAAATCTTCCAGCTTGGGACGTACATAGTTAGTTGCATGACTGCGTGCACCGGTATACATCACCGTAGGAGCCGGCGCCTTCTCTCCTCCTGCATGATCATAATATTCTCCTTTAATATATACCTCCGTTGCATGAGTTTTCCAATACATTTGCAAACGGGAAGTAAGCCATTCAGGCCCTCGGTCAGCATACCGGTCAGTCCGTTGCTTTAACTTTTCAAACACTTCCTGTGCCCACGGTTCTTCCTTTATCAACTTCTGCGTTTCAACTTTGCCATTACTATCCGTCAGATAACGGGGATGACCTTGTGACAGTTTCACCGATAAGGAAGTTTCCTGTGCATATAATACACTTGTTACAAGCAAGCATATCCATAAAACGATCTTTCTCATAATTCTATTCATTCTCTTTCACAAAAATACGTATCATAAAGCTATTCCACTCAATCCAAATGAATTATTTTATCATCCGCCTCTTCCATTCAAATTTAAAGTTACCGAATATAAAATGTTTGCTTTACCGGCTCTGCAGTCTTTATCTTAGGATCAGAGTTTTTTCCGTATTGCCATGCTATTACAGTTACTTTTACCGGATAGGTGGTTTTAGGAGGAATAGCAGTTAATATCAATCGATTACCATCCACATAAGCCGGTCCCGATTCCACATAAAAATCGACCGGCAAGCCACAACTGGAAACAGCAGATAAAGAAACGTACTTAGTACCACGCTTTATGTCCGGTAACGTTGCAAACTTAATATATTGCTGCTGTCCTTCCGTATTTTTAACCGGAATTATCATCTGAGCTTGCTGAACAGCCGGTTTATATTCTTCATCTCCCGGATGAGTTATTGAAAAAACAATATCCGATTTCTTGTCCGTCCATAAAGTTCCCCGATTCCATTGTATTCGAAATGTCACAGAATCAACTAAAACAACTGGGCCGGTAATCATCTGCAGGACCGGAGCTTTTCCAGCATGACCAATAGATGCCCCAACAGGCAAATCAGTCCAATTGGAAAGTCGGGGACTTTCTCCTGGAACAGTATCCAAAAAAACAGGGGTCAATTGAAATGTGATACCATCTTCCTGTGGTATAAAAGCCGGGTGAACTTGTAAATGAGTATTCTGTTGGGATACTGTTTTTCCGTTTTGAGACACACTTACCAATTGTGGCTTCATATCGTAATATCGGGATTGATACGCCAAAGTAGCCTCTATCATCTCACGATCAAAAAACCAAAATGCTTGTGCAGGATCCCCTTTAAATTGATTTACCGGTGCCGGAATACATGAAGGCTTTTCATTTTTTTTCCATCGCTCCATCAACCATCCCTCCTTTGTCGGATCTACGTGTCCATAATGCATTGCCTTCTTGATATAGAGAGCTATATATTGTGCTTTTTCCGGAGTATAGGCAAAGTGTCCTTCAGCAGGACAGGCCAACATGCTTAAAGGCAGCAATGGATGCTCCTTACGTTCTTTCAAACCTTCATTGCTCCATGTATGTGCTGATTCATATTCTCCCATGGTTTCCAGACAAGGAATTTTATTGATGTTACGTTCTCCCCAAATATCCGGACATAGCCAGCGATCACGATGATATGGCCACTGACCACTGACAGAAATGCATGCCAATGTACGTTCCGGTTTATAGGCAGCAAGATAATAAGGCCAACTAGCAGCAGCCGAATGTCCTATGGCTATTAAAGGAGCTGTAGACAACTCTTTATATCCAGATTCTTCAGCAAGATCTGCCAAAAGGCCATCCAAAGTTTCCCATGCCCCATCCGTAAAATCAAATCCATGATTGAAAGAAGGACATACCCATATTTGAGCAACATCAAGCTCAGCCATACGTTGTCGGAAAGCCTCATCTTCAAGGATAGAAATTTCCTCCATATTGTGTTGGGCAACCAAGATTGCTTTTACTTGTTCACACTGCCCGGGAATCCACAAGTAAGCCCTTGACTCAGAATTTTTGGGATGAGTGCTAAAATTACGAACAGGTACAGACCATTGCCAAATTCCTGTTTGTGCAACAAGCGTAAATGATAAAAGCCAACCGAATATTCCAAATAAAAATACATGTTTCATAGCTATCTTCATTGTTTATTATAAAAACGAACCAGAATCAAGAAACACTCAACTTTATTCTAAAATTATCTTCCAAAGAAATGAGTAAAAAACTATCTTTGTACGTATTAGATATATACAAAACTTAAATAGCATGAATAAACACACTTTATCTGTAGCAATCACTTTCCTATTCTGTACCCCAATATCAGGGGGCACACCGGACGGAATTTACCACAAAGGATGGATAGACTTCAACAAGAACGGGAAAATGGATCTATATGAAAATCCTAAAGCCCCGCTGGAAGACAGAGTACAAGACCTGCTTTCACAAATGACACTAGAAGAAAAAACCTGTCAAATGGCCACCCTTTACGGTTCAGGACGCGTACTGAAAGATGCGTTGCCTCAAGACAATTGGAAAACAGAAGTATGGAAAGACGGAATAGGAAACATAGATGAAGAGCATAACGGATTAGGGGCTTTCAAGTCCGAATATTCTTTTCCATACGCCAAACATGTGGATGCCAAACACACCATTCAACGCTGGTTTGTAGAAAAAACACGTTTAGGTATCCCAGTAGATTTCACCAATGAAGGTATTCGCGGATTATGTCATGACCGGGCAACCTACTTCCCCGCCCAGTGCGGACAGGGTGCCACCTGGAACAAAAAATTAATAGCCCGTATCGGAGAAGTGGAAGCTAAAGAAGCGGTAGCATTGGGATATACCAACATCTATTCTCCCATCCTTGATATCGCCCAAGACCCTCGCTGGGGAAGATGTGTAGAAACATACGGAGAAGATCCTTATTTAGTAGGAGAATTAGGAAAACAAATGATTACCAGTTTGCAAAAATACAATCTGGTAGCTACTCCGAAACATTTTGCAGTTTATAGTATCCCGATAGGCGGACGTGACGGAAAGACATGCACAGCTTTACCGCACGGATTCTCGCGATCATGGTGGCGCTGCTGCTTCTGTTCTGCGCAGTCAGTACACTGGCGTGGTATCGGAGCTTCACACGCGAGGCGGTTGAGACCGCGCAGGCGCATCTGGATACGGTCATTGAAACGCTGAACGAAACGTTTGAGGAAAGCCTGCGCGAAATCGACTATACGACCGCGTTTATTTCCAACAAGGTCCGCTCCACGCAGAACAACTGCGTTGTGCAGTTTCTGACCGCGCAGGAGTCCAATGCGCAGATTGCCTCGTTACAGCAGGCGCGGAGCTATCTCTTCAACCGCTGCAACTTCAAGGCATATCTGAACGGTGTTTCCATCTACGGCTTCGACGGTCGTATCTGCACCTATGGGATCACAACGCCCTATGACGAGGTTTCTCAGACGGAGTGGTTTTCCCAGATACAAAGCGGTCAGGCGGATGTCGTTTATCTAACGCCGCACGCATATACCAGCAAGCAGCCGTCGCCCAAAAGCAGCTACGTCTTTTCCATCGTCCGCCCGGTGCTGAACAACGGCACGATCATCGGCGTGATCAAGGCGGATGTGAAAAGCAGCCTTCTGGAAACGATCTTTGACATTCAGGAAATGCAGGGCTATGCGCTGTATGTGTTTGACCGGGACACCGGCGAAGCCGTCTATGTGCCGGAGGGCGCGGACACTCTGCCGCTGACCCGTTTTCAGGATTCCGTCCCGCGCGGGCACGGAAGCTACACCGATCAGATCGGCGGCGCGGACTGTCTGGTCGTCTATACGACCTCTGAGATTACACCCTGGCAGATCGTCGGCGTCGTCCGGCAGAATACGGTCATATCGGGCTTTTTACAGGTCCGAAACCGTATGCTGCTAATCGTCTTGCTTTGTGCGGCACTGTTTGCGGTCATCGCATTTGCGCTGGCGCACTATCTGACGAAGGATTTACGGAGGCTGACGCGCGCGGTGGAGCAGACCGGCGATGAGGCGCTGGAGCTTCCGATCCGTATCACCCGGCAGGACGAGGTCGGCATTCTGTATCAGCGCATCTGCGCCATGCTGGCGCGCATCCGCACCCTGATCACGAACATCCGCTGCGCCGAAGCGGAAAAGCGCACCTCCGAGATCGCGATGCTTTCCATGCAGATCAACCCGCATTTTCTCTATAACACCCTGCACACCATCAAGGTGCTTTCCATCATGCAGGGCGTTGAGAATATCCAGACGGTCACAGACGCGCTTTCCCGGATGATGCACCTCAATCTGGACACACGGAAGCTCATCAGCGTTGCAGAGGAAGAAACCTATCTGCGGGACTATCTGCAAATTCAGCAATACCGGTACGCCGGCAAATTCACCTACAGCATTTCCATCGAAGCGGAGGCAAAAGGACATTTTCTGCCGAAGCTGCTCGTACAGCCGGTCGTTGAAAACGCATTACAACACGGGATCGCAAAGGCGCAGGCGACCGGCATCATACAGATACGAATTTTTCTGGAGCAGGAACGGCTGCACATTCTGGTGCGCAACAGCGGACCGGGCTTTGCGCCGGGGCTGCTGGATGGGCAACACTACTGCGGCGGAGGCTCCAAGCACATCGGACTTCAGAATATTGACCGGCGGCTGCATCTGCTTTTCGGCGATGCGACGGAGATGCGGATCTTCTCGGGCGAGCAGCTGCTGACGTCCGTGGAGTTGATTTTGCCGGAAATTACAGAAAGCGAGGCGGAGCAGGATGCGGATTTTGATCGTGGATGATGATTTTTTGGTTCGTTCCAATCTCAAACGGCTGATCGAGACCTCGCCGCTTTGCAGGCAGCAGGGCTTTTCCGTCGCGTGCGAGGCGACGGACGGAGAACAGGCAATGCAGATGATTCCGTCGGCAAGGCCCGACCTTGTGATCTCCGACATTCGGATGCCGCAGATGGACGGGCTGGAATTGCAGGAGGCGCTCAAGTGCGCCTATCCGGATATTCTGCTGGTCATGCTCAGCGGATATGACGAGCTGGATTATGTGCGGCAGGCGCTGAAAAATGGGGCGATCGACTATATCCTGAAGCACGAGCTGAATGCACAGGTTTTGGAGCAGACACTGCGCACCGCGCAGGAGCGGATACAAAAGCCGCACACGCCGGAGGATGATTCGACGGATAGCCAGCTGGCGCTCAAGCGTGATTTTGTGATGAAGCTGATCTCCGGCTGCTATCGCAGCGAGCAGGAGATCACCGCACGCGCGGGTGTATTGGAGTTGAAGCTGGGACTCAAAAGCATTTCCGTCATTCTTATGCAGGTCCAGCCCCAGAAGGGGAATATGATCGCGGCATATCTGCTGGAATACTCGATTTTGAATATTGTGGACGAAATTTTACAGGATTACCGCGCCGGTATCTGCTGCCACGTTTCGGACGAAAAGTATGTATTTCTGCTCTGCTATGAGGGCACCAACAGCAGCCGGGTACTCAGGCAAGTTTCATCCAAAGAAAGGTTTTCTCCAATGTTTTC
>OHAJ01001887.1_pt1 | contig 14955 bp, 11 predicted proteins | sample 1577101 | NCBI WGS metagenome assembly OHAJ01 (sample SAMEA3541531, study PRJEB24748) | human gut metagenome | biome: human gut; feature: human-associated habitat; material: faeces | place: China | collected 2012
CGGCAGGATCTATCTGTACTATCCAATCAATGAAGTGGTGGAGCTGCTTCACTGTGGTAGGCAGAAAGCGGTCAACACTCTGCGAGAATTGCAGTATGCAGGGCTGGTGGAGATTAAGAAACAGGGCTGTGGAAAACCAAACCGTATTTATCCACTTTTCTACGAAAGCAGTACCAATCACTGAATCGTTGAAGTACGGAAATGGTACGCCTGATGTCTGGAAACCGTACTTGAGAAGTACCGAAATCAATCTTCAAGAAGTACGGAAACCGGACGGAATATAGAAATACAGAGATTAAAAAGATTGAAATATATCTTATCCATTCCAATCCTATCAGAGATATTTCCAGCGGGATTTTCCTGTGGAAAAATCCCGGACGGGAAAGGAATGGATGGATAGGAAAGGAAGTTCATGGCGCAATATGCGATTTTAAGATTTGAAAAACACAAGGGCACTCCTGCAAGAGCGTTGGAGAGCCATCACGAACGACAGAAAGAAAAATATGCCAGCAATCCCGACATTGACACAAGCCGAAGCAAATACAACTTCCACATCGTCAAGCCGGAGGGCAGATATTATCACTTCATCCAGAAGCGTATCGAAGAAGCCGGGTGCAGAACACGAAAGGACAGCACCAAATTTGTTGATACGCTGATTACCGCAAGCCCGGAGTTCTTTAAGGGAAAATCCCCAAAGACAGTACAAGCCTTTTTCCAGAGAGCAGGCGATTTCCTCATTGACCGTGTGGGTAGGGAAAATATCATCTCTGCGGTAGTCCACATGGACGAGAAAACGCCCCATCTTCATCTGACCTTTGTACCGCTAACGGAAGATAACCGTCTGTGTGCCAAAGAGATTATCGGCAACAGGAAAAATCTCACGAAATGGCAGGACGATTTCTTTGCCTACATGGTAGAGAAATATCCTGACTTGGAGCGTGGGGAGAGTGCCAGCAAGACACCGTTCCGGATCTTTGCGTTCAGCATATTTCCCACACCAATCTCCAACGAACGGTACAGGAATATCTACCTTCTCATACATATCCAAATATCGTTTCGGAGGATCGTACGGACTATGAGGACGAGCAAAAGAGACCTTGAGGAACAAAGGTTGATCGCTATCATAATTGCGTATCAATTCACAAGCAGTCTGACCTGTCCAGGCCGTAGGATGCAGCCTCTCTTCAAGTTTATAAGTCCCGGCATTATGATTATTCCAGCCGATTCCTGTTAAATCCGGATTCTTCCCGGGAGCTTGCAACTGAAACCATTCCCGATAGTCACTGATAAAATCACGGGTTTCACTGCGTGATCGATATTTCCTTTTCAGATCACCGGAGTGTTTCAATTCGTTCTGCTGTTGGTCAGCGCAAGGTTCACCACCTGCTCCTCTCCGCCACGCAGCTCGGTCAGTCCGTCAGGGATGGCATAGGTGATTATTTGACCGCTCACGGTGATTTCTATCCACGGGGTGTCGCTGACGACGGGCTGAGGGAAGAGGATGGCGCGGAAGCGGTTGCCGTCACCGTCAGTGGATTTCAGAGGGGTGAAGTCGGAGAGTGTCCTGTGGGTAGTCACCTTGCCGTCATAGCCTATAGTACCCGTGGAACGCATATTCTTTATCACGATCGTGGCGTTATTCACATCCTCCTGCGTCAACGTGCCGGGCGTGGCGGAAAGGCTGAGGCTGACCGTGAGGCGGTACATTACGTGGCGGAAGTCGAGGGGAACGGCACCGTCGCTTTCCACACGGTGGAGGGAGGAGGCATGAAGCAGGTCGGTGGCGGCGTATTGCTCCTCGGTGCTCTGGTCGGTGGGCAGGGTGAGTTCTTGGATTGTTTCCATGTAGGTGCGTGCCGGGAAAAAGGCAAAGAAATTGAGCTCGGCGCTGTTGCCGAATCCTTCCCACGTCAGGTTGTCGGCTTCCCATGTGCCGTTGCGGAAGATAGCGGGATATATCATAGCGGATTCGGGGCGGTCCTCATGGGCGATGAATATCTCCGTTTTGTCACCGTTGTTGAAGCTGCCCTTACCGTCGTCGTTGATGGTGGCGCGTGTGGCGGGGTCGGCGGCGGCATCGCTGCCCGTGAAGCCGGCGATAGCGGTAGTGAAGCGGATGGTGTTGCCGTTGTCCGTGCCGCTATCGGGAGTCAGTGCATCGTCCTGCGAGCAGGCCGATAATCCGACCACACCCGACAGGATGGCGATAAGGCATATATTCTTTTTTATTATTTTCATATCGTTGCGTTTGTTAAATTACGTTGTTTTTATGGATTGTGGTTGAAGTTCCCGAAGTTGAACTTTGGCGGTGCCGAAGCTGAACTTCGACCGACTCGAAGTTCAGCTTCGGGAAAGGTGCGGATTATGGCTGCTGCGCAAAGCTGATGCTCTTCCATTGCATGAGGTAGCCGCTGCCTTTCTTCCCAGCCCATTCGTTGCCGTTGTGGACTTTGGGGAGGGCCGTGCCATCGGGCTTTTTGTCGGCGTTCAGCACGAGGTCGCAATTGGCGGGGTCGAATGCGTTCGCTCCGGAATGAGCGGCTCTGTTCTGAAAAACGCTGGTGTTCCCTATATTGCTGGTATCATCATCTATATTAACGAAATCTCCGGCTGCTGCGGCTTCTATCCGGGTGAGGCTGCTACAGCCCGTTACGATATAATTGCCGAACCGGGTACATGCCGGCAGTTTGAGCGTTTCGAGGCTCGTGCATCCGTAGAAAGCAGCCAAATCTATCGCTTCCACATTATCCAGCGTGAGTTCCGCCAATGAAGTGCATACCTGAAATGCGTATTGATCAATCCGGGTGAGCTGCGGAAGATTCACCGTAGTCAGCGCAGTGCAATTGAAAAAAGCATATTCTCCGATTACCTGCACATCACCGGGCAACACCACCTCCTGCAAAGCAGTGCAACCTGCAAAGGCGCTGCCGGGCAGTGTTGCCGATGTTCCCCAGCCCGTCACTCCGCTGAGGTCGCATTTCGTGATTTTCGTATTATAGGCAAATGCACCCAACTGACCATCGCCCATTCCTGTCTTGGAAAGTTCGCCCGTCAGCTTGATTTCGGTGTAGCCTGCGGCGAGGGCGGCCCGGATAGTTAGCTGTGCTTCGTCGGCGGTCATGGAGGTCATGTCGATGTCGCCGGAGGTGGGGGGTGGGAAACCTTTCGGGCACAGCTTGATTTGATGATCCGCCGGGTCGAGGTAAATCTCGAAGTTGCCGTCGTATTTCATCGACTGCCCTCCATAGAGGCTGACCATTGACTCTGGATTCACTATCAAATGATCGCAGTCCGCCTGCGTCAGTTGGTAACCGCCGGTTCCCCCGGCGATGGAGATTATGTCGACCAAGTAGAGCTTGAGGTGCACATCATCCGTGAGGGCTTTCGGAACGGAGATAAGGGGGTTGGAAACGGGCAGAATGCAGTTTAGATTTATGTAAGCCCCGTCGGCGGTCTTTCCCCCGTTCAGCACGAGGGTGGCGCCCTCCATGACTTTTGCACAGCCCGAACTGCCTGCCGCGTAAGACAATTCGCAGCCGTCACCCAGTTCCAATGCTGCTTTCTCGTCGGAAACCACAATCACAGGCATATTACCGTTGCCGTCCAATATCACGTTCCCGCCCAGCGTAATCCTGCCGTTACAAACACCTACCACGGCAGAATATGAGTTTGGAGCTTGAACCAACTTGATATTGGTGAGTTCGATATAGACGGCATCAGCGTCGGTATTGGCATTTCCGAGGAAGTAATAGCTGCCCGCTTCCCAAGCGAGGGTGTGGCCGCCGCCGTCTATCTTGAAGTAGCCGCTGCCGTTTATGTATGTGCGGCTGCTACTACTACCTCCTGCGGGTATCGTGATGTCGCTGCCCAGCGTAATGAGCGTAGGGGCGTCGGCCGAGCCGCCGCCCGTCTGCAGGGCTTCGTGCAGGGCTTCGTAGGTGGTGATGCCGGAAGTACCGCCGCCTATCACCACTTCATCCGTAATCTCCGGCTGCGTGTCCCAGCCGGAGATGTTGCTGCCGGTGAGTTCCACTTCAGTGTCGCCCGTGCCGGATTTTTTCTTCAGCTTGAGGTTGAGGGTGAGCCGCTTGCCGCTTTCGAGGCGGGTTTGGTTGCCGGGTTCGGCAGTGTTCAGGTCGGCAGGTACATGATAGTACCACACATCCTCGCCTACGGTTATTCTGAGCCATTCCGCACCTGCGGTGAGGTCTTGCGGTGCTACTTTCCAGTCGGCATTGGCGCCACCTTCGTTACTGAGGATTACACTGCCATCTACCCGGTCGTAGTTCACCACGCCGGTCAGCAGGTTCACCTCCACGCTGGCAAACATCGTTGGCGCGCCATTCTTTGCCACGGAGTTTATTAGGGCGGAAGACAAGTTCGTGCCGGTCATGCCATCGCCCGCTGCTAGGTTGATGACGAGCCGGTGCATCAGATGCTTGAATGTCAGTGCCACCGTTTTGCCCTTGCTTGCGGTGGCGGTGGCGTGGAGCAGGTCGTCCGTGTGGTTCCACGCTTGGGGCATATATAGGTATGCCGCCGGATCGTCAATGTCTGGCATGGTGTTCGTGATGCGTGGGTAGTGGGCGGAGAAAGTGACCGCTTCCGTTTCACTCAGGTCTTTCCAATAGAGCGGATTGCTGTTGCCGGCCCGGTAAGCGATGTTTTGGTTACTGTATGCCGGGGATGTGGCATCTCCGGTAAAAGTGTACATGCCCCATTCATCGGCAGGCTCGAATGAGCCTGCGCCGTCGGCATCGAGCTGCGGCGCGCGTGTCTGCACTCCCTCGATGTCGGCGGTGATGTGTACCGCGCCTTCGGGCAGGGTGTTGCCGCCCGGCAGGTCGTCGTTGTGGCAAGCCGTCAGTGCCAGCATGGCCAGCACCAAAAAGGTGAATAAGTATCTTGTTGCTTTCATATCATGAGTTTTTGTTGTTTGTCAAAATCAGATTTCCAAATTACCCGACACTGTGCCTTGCGTGTCCCACGGTTGGATCGTGGCATTCACTTCCACTTCCGTACCTACAGGTGTGCGTTTCAGCGTAATGGTGAAAACAGTTTTCTTGCCTTGCTCGAAGGTACGCTCGGCTTCCACCGGCCATGTCAATACAGTGCCGCCCGTCAGGGTTAGTTTCAAATTCCTTCCGCTTGCACCCTCTTGCGGCAGGATGATGGCGGAGGCGGTCTTGCCATCGGCGGCCGTGTTCAACGTAAGGGTGGCGAGGTCCTGCCCGGCAGTCAGCGTGTTCTGCAACACGTTGAAGTCTGCTGCTACGGGCTGTTTGCTCAGCGTGATGCCCATGCCTGCCAGTTCCGCATCACTCACGCCTTCACCGGCGGTCAACTCTACTTCCACACGGCTTAGGCGGTGGAAGAACTTCAAATCGACAGTATTGGTACTTTTGTCCTTTCCCGTGGCGTTGTCGCTCCGCAGCAGGTCGATGTCGGCAGGGGCCTTTTGGTCGCTCACATCCACCTTATATATATCGTCCGTCAGGTCGGTTTGCGGGTAGTAAGCAATGAAGTCCACCTTCTCATCCGCATTCAAAGGAAAGTAAATGGTCTGTTCTGTTCCGGCAGGTGTAAACTTTCCATCTCCGGCGGTGGTCACATACTTGCGGTTGGTGGCGCCGTCCGTCACTGTCTTCATTCCGTGTTCCAGCATATAGATACCGATACCGTCGTTTGCCTCCCATGTGTCGGTCGTGGCGCGGGGAAGCGTGATTTCTCCGGCAAAGGAAACGGCTATACGTCCGTCATCCACTTGCGGTTCATTTTCATTATTGCTACATGCGGCTATCATCAGGGCTGCCATGCCGATAAACAGATAATTTGTTTTCATCATACTATTTGTCATTTTAAATTTGTTACTTGATGGTTATATTCACCACTTCCTGTACCTGCCAATCGGTGATGGTTGCTGTACCTGCCGGAGTGTTGTTGCGGGCATCTGCTGTCACGCAGTTTCCGTCACGGGTAAATGCAGGTGCGGTGGTCATCGGTTCCCCACCCGGCGTCTGTGTATTGGCTTGGATGTCTTTTCTTGGGACGCGGCTGCTGTTTCGGACAGCTTTTGAAGGCCAGTTAGGGTCAGTTCGTCCTGTTTTGCGTTTTCTGCCGTTTTCACCTTGAACATATTATTTTCCTCCACAAAATGGAATACCATTTGCGGAGCTTTGTTTGTTGCCGGCGCAAACATCGGTGCGGCAACCATAGCCAGTAGTGTGTATACAAGCATAGTTTTCCATGCATTCATATCAGTATGGTATATTAGTGTTTTTTATATAGGATGCCTTGCGGCTGTTTTTCGTGCAGAAAGAGAAAAAAACGGGTTGCTGAAGAAGCTTTTGTGTTGCACAAAAATATAACATGTAAGTAAATGATTGCAAATAAAATCAATTGTCTTTCGTTCAAGTCAATGAAAGACAATTCTTTATATGCTGAAAAGCAGGAAAACTAACGAAAGACAATGTTTAATTAGCGAAAGACAATTTTATCCAAGTACGAAAAACAGTGTGGCAGTTGAGGACATTCAGAAAAAACAGGCACATCATTCACCGGTAATCTGATGCGCTGGATGTGGGAAAGATGATTTGGAAGGCAAAGATGTCAGGAGGATGTTTCGATTTCCGCATCAGTGTTCTTTAAGTAGATTTGTTTACAGTAACTTTTGGGAGTCATTTCCATCATTTTTTTGAAATCTCTGTTGAAATTACCGCTATTGTTGTATCCTACCATTTCACATACTTCTTCTATCGTATATCCGGGATTTTCGGCAAACAGACGGGCTGCTTCGCGCAAACGAAGCTCCTTGCGCCACGGACGGAAATCCATTCCGTAATGGTCTTTCATATATTGCCGGAAGAATGATTGGGACACTCCGAAAGAATCTACCACGATACCGGAAGGGATATCCTTCTCACAGTATGCTTTCTCATCTACATATTTTTGTAATCTTTCTTTTAATAGCCGCTCTTTTTCTTGAAAAACAGTTTTTGACTTTTCCTTGTTCTCTTTTACGGACTTGTCTGTTTCGCCCATGTCTGTTTCCATCGGATGTGCATAAATCTTTGTTTCGGGTGGAACAGCCGCAATGACCGGAATCGCAAATTTCATCCTGCGATAGTAGTTGACGAACCACATCACCATGAAGCTGTAATAAAGCACATACAGTGGAACAAAGAATTTGTACCAGTCGGTAAAAAATAAAATGGGTATAGCCATGATCCCAATAGCCAGTGCACTATAAAATCCGGTCTTTACCCATGCCAGACGATTCTCTTCGTCCTCATCATAATAGTCCTCTACCTCTTGTACCGTCTTGCGGTAAGCTTGCGTGAATTTTCGGGTATAGATAGTTAACTGGATAATATAAGCGGCGATGCCCGTATAAAAGAACCACAAATAATAGTCTATAAAACAAAACAAGGCGACAAACAGGATAATGCCTGCCGCTGCAATGCCTCCGGCCTGTCGGAACACTATGCTCCATCTGACTTCACCCGGACGTATGAAAACCAACATGGATATGGTAAAAAGAAAAGCCTGAAACGATGCAACGAAAAGTGTACTGGCAGGTTCAATACGATGGTCATAACCCGTAAAGCAGCATACCAGACTGAGAAGGGCGAGTACGAAATAAGAGGGCACAAGGATATTACGGGCCTTCCGTAACTTTTCTAATCCGCATTCCGGCGGTATCGTTGTAGTTGCTAGCATGCTTCCCAGCATCGCTACTATGAAAGCTGAAGTTCCCATCAAAATTTTATATGTCGTTTCATCCATGTGTTCAAATCGTTAGGGTTACAAAAGTAGTCTTTTTTGTATTGCGTGCCAAATAATTGGTTTTCAAAGAATAAGAAAAAATAATGATGCCCGTTGTCTCCTTTTCCGCCGAATAAGAATAGATTGGAGAAATTCTTATGATTAAAAATGGAGTTAATAAAAAATATACCAGTCTACACAGACTGTTCTGAATCTTGCCGTATTTCAGTTTTCTTTTTCTTATACAAAAATGAAAAAAGGAAGTAGAGATGGCTGATTAAACTGTTTTATGAGCTTATTGCCGTTTTTTAGCTATTGGAAACATATTGGTTAAGGAAATATTCAAAATATTGCAGATAGAGGGCTATAGTTAACGAAAAAAGGGGTGCATGATGAACACCCCTTTTGCTCAGTAAAGATAAGGCCTTATCTTTACTGGTTGTTTGTAACATTCTAGTTGCGGAATTTTAATCCGTCACCCGCTGTTTCTACGATAATCGGTTTGCTTCGGTCCACTTCCTGTGACAATAGCTTTTTGGACAAATCATTCAGCAAATAGCGTTGGATGGCACGTTTCACGGGACGGGCGCCGAATTCGGGATCATAGCCTGTGCTGGCAATGAAACGGACGGCCTCATCGGTCATTTCCAAAGTAATGCCGTTGCCGGCCAGCATATTCTTGATACCGTTGATTTGTAACATCACAATCTGTTCTATCTCTTCTCTGTTCAAAGGCAAGAACATGATTGTTTCATCTATACGGTTCAGAAACTCCGGCCGTATCGTTTTTTTCAACATGGACATAACCTCTTTCTTCGTCTCTTCAATCACCACTTCGCGATTCTCGTCATTAATCTTTTCGAACTGGCTTTGAATGTATGCGCTGCCCAGATTGGAAGTCATGATGATAATTGTATTCTTGAAGTTTACCGTACGTCCCTTGTTGTCAGTCAGACGTCCGTCATCCAAAACTTGCAGCAGAATATTGAACACATCGGGATGTGCTTTTTCTATTTCATCAAACAATACCACAGAGTATGGTTTGCGTCGGACGGCTTCTGTCAACTGACCGCCTTCATCGTAACCTACGTATCCGGGAGGCGCTCCGATCAGACGGGATACAGAGTGTTTCTCCTGATATTCGCTCATGTCGATACGCGTCATCAGACTCTCGTCATCAAACAGGTAGTCGGCCAATGCTTTGGCAAGTTCTGTCTTACCTACACCGGTAGTACCCAGGAAGATGAATGAACCTATCGGACGTTTCGGATCCTGTAATCCGGCACGGCTACGGCGTACGGCATCGGATACGGCTGCTATGGCTTCATCCTGACCTACCACACGCAAATGTAATTCTTGCTCCAGATGAAGCAATTTGTCACGTTCGCTTTGCAGCATCTTGTTGACCGGTATCCCTGTCCACCGTGAAACAACATCGGCAATGTCCTCAGCGGTAACTTCTTCCTTTATCATGGCACTGTCACCCTGCTTGTGTTTCAGGTCTTCTTGAATATCCTTGATCTCGTTCTCTAAAGCCTGTAATTTCCCATAACGGATTTCGGCTACTTTACCGTAATCTCCCTCACGTTCCGCTTTCTCGGCTTCGAATTTCAATTGTTCTATTTCCTGCTTGTTTTGCTGAATCTTGTTGACCAGTTCCTTTTCACTCTGCCATTTGGCTTTGTAAGAGGTTTCCTGTTCTTTCAGTTCGGCAATCTCTTTATTCAGTTGTTGTAATTTCGGCTCGTCTTTTTCACGTTTGATGGCCTCACGTTCAATTTCCAGTTGTTTCAGGTGACGTGAGATTTCATCCAGTTCTTCAGGCACGGAATCACGTTCCATACGCAATTTGGCAGCAGCTTCATCCATCAGGTCAATAGCCTTGTCCGGAAGGAAACGTTCGGTAATGTAACGGTTACTCAATTCTACAGCGGCAATGATGGCTTCATCTTTGATACGTACCTTGTGATGGTTTTCGTAACGTTCTTTTAACCCACGGAGAATGGAGATGGTGCTCAGCGTGTCCGGTTCGGCTACCATAACGGTTTGGAACCGGCGTTCCAATGCCTTGTCCTTTTCGAAGTACTTCTGATATTCGTCCAAAGTAGTGGCTCCGATGCTGCGGAGCTCACCACGGGCCAAGGCGGGTTTTAATATATTGGCGGCATCCATGGCACCTTCACCTTTACCGGCTCCGACCAAGGTATGGATTTCATCGATAAACAGGATGATGCTGCCTTCGGCTTTGATTACTTCATTGACAACAGATTTCAGACGTTCTTCAAATTCACCTTTGTATTTGGCTCCGGCAACCAGTGCGCCCATATCCAATGAGAAGATTTGTTTGTTCTTCAAGTTGTCGGGTACATCACCTCGGATGATACGGTGTGCCAAGCCTTCAACAATGGCGGTCTTACCGGTACCCGGCTCACCGATTAAAATCGGATTATTCTTGGTACGGCGGCTTAATATTTGTAATACCCTACGTATTTCTTCATCACGCCCGATAACCGGATCAAGTTTTCCGCTGCGGGCAGCCTCATTCAAATTAATGGCATATTTGCTTAAGGATTGATAAGTGTCTTCACTGGATTGTGAAGTTACTTTTTCACCTTTACGTAGTTCTGCTATGGCGGAGCGCAGCTCTTTGTCTGTCATTCCCGCGTCTTTCAATATGGTAGCGACAGTACTCTTTACATTCAACAAGGCCAGGATAATAGCTTCCAGTGAAACGAATTCGTCACCCATCTCTTTGGAATACTGTACGGCTCTTTGTAATATCTCGTTGCTTTCACGGCTAAGGTAAGGTTCTCCTCCCGAAACCTTAGGCAGTGAGTCAATTTGCTTGTCGATGACCAATGCGATCTGCTGGGCGTTCATTCCCAATTTCTGGAAAATGAAGTTGGTGACGTTTTCACCTACTTTCAGTACTCCGGCCAACAGATGCACAGGCTCGATAGCTTGCTGTCCGCGGGCTTGAGTTACGTTCACCGCTTGTTGCACTGCCTCCTGTGATTTAATTGTGAAGTTGTTAAAATTCATATTGTATCTCCTTTCTAAATATTATTCAAATACCTATTGAAAACGTAACTGTCACTGCTTTGTTCAGTGGCTTTTGCGATTTCATTTGATAATCGTCAAATAGTTTGCCAAAAAGAAAAAGAAAGCTAATGAAGTAAAATAGGAAGACAAAATGGCAGGCTCTCCGGCTTTTAAATGAAAAAAAGTCCGAATTGTACACAAAAAGGCAGATAACTCTTTTTGCAAGCAGATGATAATTGCTATCTTAGCATCGAAATCATAAAATGAAAACGAGATGACAAATGAAATAAAGTTTGCAGATACTGTAATTCTGGTGGATGTAGCCTATGTAGACAGGGTGGCGGGTGATTTATCCAAACATTTTGGTGACGTGGTGGGCCGTAAGTTGCCGAAAGCGGATTTACCGGTGTTGTTGGAATGTCTGTCACTGGATAGTGGAATACCCTTGGGGGAGAATGCAGTTCAGGTATTATTTATTTATGACGAGGAAAGTAAGAAAATGGATGCTTTTCAGCCGTCGGATTTGGAAAAGGAATTAAATAACGTGGCTTTCAAAAGCCAGTTGGGAGAGTTTGCACTTTATTCTTTCGAACCATCGGATATGGCTAGTCGCGAAGAGTTGTTTCTGGAGTCTTTGAGAGTGGTGGTTGATGCAAAAGAGGTGAAACGGGTGATTATTGTCCCTGCCGAAGAAGAATATGGAGATAAAGTTCCTGCTATATTAAATAAGGTGGACGGAAAAGAAAAAATGACGGTATTCGGTATGAATCCTCCAACCAGTGAAGTCGCTTATCAGTGGGAGATGTTTGGATTCGCTGTTTTACAGTCGTTAGGAATTAAAGCAGACGAACTATAATCATTAAAAAACATGTCTGATTTCAGGTTAAGAGTATTCAGTAGTGTTGCGAAAAACCTCAGCTTTACAAAGGCTTCGCAAGAGCTGTTTATCAGTCAGCCGGCTATAACCAAGCATATTCAGGAATTGGAAACGACCTCGAAGCCCGGCGGTGCGGTGAACCTCTGGGCCGTGGTGCGGGCCGGCGGCGTGACCATCGCCGAGGACTGGGGCAGCGACGAGGCCGACCGGGACGGCGAAGTGACCCTGAACATCGCCGAAGAGCATTTCTTCCCGTGGAGCCCCGACAGCCCCTTCCTCTATGATCTGACGGTCGGCACGACTCAGGGCGAAGAAAATGACTTCGACACCGTCCACAGCTATTTCGCCCTCCGCAAGTGGGAGTGTAAAGAGGATGCAAAGGGCATCCGGCGTTTTTTCCTGAACGGCAGGCCCATCCTGCTCAACGGCCTGCTGGACCAGGGCTATTGGCCCGATGGCCTCTACACCCCGCCCTCCGACGCCGCCGTGGAGCACGAACTGCACACCGTGCGGGAGCTGGGCTTCAACCTGCTGCGCAAGCACGCCAAGATCGAGCCGGAGCGCTGGTACTACCACTGCGATAAACTGGGCATCATCGTCTGGCAGGATATGGTCAACGGCGGCGGGGCCTACCCGATGTGGTACGTCACCTACCTGACCAACGCCTTACAGCCCTTGATGCGCCATGCCCCGGACGGGAAGCTGCTGTGGGGCTTTCTGGGCCGGGGCAGCGCCCACAGCCGGGAGGAGTACGCCCGGGAGCTGGCCGACACGGTAGCCGCGCTGGGTCGGCACCCCTGCATCGGGTGCTGGGTGCCGTTCAACGAGGGGTGGGGGCAGTTCGATGCGCGGAAAGCCACCGAGACCCTCCGCGCCCTCGACCCGTCCCGTCCGGTGGACGAGGCCAGCGGCTGGTTCGACCGGGGCGGGGGAGATGTGCATTCCATCCACAACTACTTCTATCCGCTCCGCATCCACCCGAACGTGCGCACGGTGGCCCTCAGCGAGTACGGCGGCATTGCATGGCCCATGCCCGGCCATGAGCCGCCCCGCAAGACCTACGGCTACGGCACGGCCAGAAGCCGGGCAGAGCTGACGGAGCGCTACTGCGATCTGCAGCGCAAGACGATTGATGACCTGACTGATAAGGTCAACAGCGGCAGCGGTGAAACTGGCACTCTGGCAGCGCAGTTAGAGGCTGAGATCATCCGGGCTGGACAGGCAGAGCTTGCGCTGTCGGATCAGATCAAGGCGGAAAAGGATCGAGCCGAGAAAGCCGAAAAGCAGATTCTGGAGGACGTGGCTGCTGGCTACACCACAAAGAGCGAACTGTCGGATGCACAAAAAGCGGCGGATCAGAAGTTTACCGATGTGCATACCGAAATTGAAGGGATCAAATCGAAGCTGGACATCATGGGGCCTTATAAAATGGTCGGTGGACGGCTCTGTTTTGTAACAAAGAAAAAAGCCTGATGGCTAAGAGGAAAGGATGGTGATGCCTATGATTGTCTAAATCATTCCGCAAAAATCTTTAACAGGAGGTTTTTATGGCAGATAAACGAATCCAAGATTTTGCAACGCTGGCAGAGGCAGCGGACGATGACCTGATTCTGGTATCGTCCAGCGGTGAAACCTATAATATCAAGGTTTCCACCCTGAAAGCCGCTGTGTCTGCTGCATTGAAGTCTACTCTGGACGGTCTTTCTACGGGAAAGGCGGACAAAAGCACCGTTAATAATCTGGATCAGAATTTCAAGAACTTTGTCAAGGACACCAACACCGCGCTGACTAATAAGGCAAGCACGGATTCCGTGTCCACCCTTAATACCACGGTGGAAGGGCTGAAAACGTCCAAGGCCAATGCGTCCACCGTAAATGCCCTGAACGGCACTGTGGAAGGGCTGAAAACGTCCAAGGCCGATACATCTACCGTCACCAAGTTACAGCAGAGCATTGACGGTCTGGGCCTTGTTATCAAGGACGGCAAACTCTGCATCAAGATCAAGAAGGAGGTTTCCTAATGGCTACTAAGAAAAATGCTGCTGCGGTTCAGGCCGCTACCGAGGACGAAGCCATGACCACGGCAGAGGTCAGCACTCAGGCGGATGAGCAGGAGGATGAGGTCGCAGAACCTATTCTGCTGGATAACACATTCAAGGATACCATGAACCAGACCAATGCACTGCTGGCTGCTATCGCGGGTCAGAACTACCCGATCACCAGCTGGAAAGCCGTGCAGAACATCGTCCGGCTGGGCCTTGCTCCTAGCGTGTTCTCTGTGGGCGATCTGTTCAAGGTCAGCAAGGGTTCCGAAACCCTGACCTTTGAGGTCGCTGGTTTCGATAGTGAAACTCTGGTGGACAAAACCAAGAAACACAGTATGCAGCTCCATCTGCTGAACGTCTACAAGCAGATGCAGGTCGATAACACCGAGGCCCTGTATTATACCAAGGACGGTCTGGCCGCTGGCATTTACCACTTCACCCTGCTGCCCGGTTATGATACCACCTACGGCGGCGGTTCTACGTTCCAGTTCCAGCTGACCAAGCCTGTTCCTGCTGGCGGTATCCTGATGTTCCCGTGGGGCTGGAATACGCAGGCCAGCACGACCAAGATCAGCAGCTACACCAAGGTGACGGACACGGATGCAATCGAAACCGTGCCCGTTTCTCTGGGCGCGGGCGGCACTGATCTGGGCACGGCAGACGGCAAGACCGAGAACATGAACCACACCCACCGCATCCGCTACGGCTCTAACAACTGGTCTGAATCCGCGATCCGCCAGTGGTTCAACTCTGACGGCGCGGCTAGTACGTTCTGGGTTCCTAAGACCGTCTTTGACCGTCCTCCCACATGGAATAGCTCTATGGCGGGCTGGATGAACGGCATGGATGCTGACTTCCTCGAAGTCATCGCCCCCGTCAGACTGACCACCGCCCGGAACAACGTCAACGAGGGCGGCGGCAGCGATGTGACCATCGACAAGTTCTACTTCCCCTCCCGCCCGAACCTGTACATGGGCAAGGAAAACAACATTGATGAAGGCCCCGCATGGCAGCGTTATTCCGCTTACAGCGACAAGGATGCCGCCAATACTGGCGCGGATTCTGCCCGCGTCAAGCGGCTGAACGGCAATCCGCAGTGGTATTGGATCAGAACGCCGCACACCGGCAGCGCGAGCACTGTGCGCTTTGTCAACTCTGACGGTTCTCTGAGCGACATCGGTGCGTACGGCGGCAATGGCGGCGTGGCCCCGGCTTGTACCATCGCTT
>OHAJ01001888.1_pt1 | contig 14953 bp, 20 predicted proteins | sample 1577101 | NCBI WGS metagenome assembly OHAJ01 (sample SAMEA3541531, study PRJEB24748) | human gut metagenome | biome: human gut; feature: human-associated habitat; material: faeces | place: China | collected 2012
TCATAGATATATTTTGAATATTGAGGACGGAAATAACGACCACGAGTCTGCAAAGTATGCTCAACGCCGCGTCGTGGAAAAAGAAGAGCAAACCCGTCTTCTCGATGAACGACCCTTCGTGGAAAAAAGCAGCGGAAAACCAGACTCCGGCCGCGGCGGGCGTCTATGCCCCGGGGTCCCCCTTCATCATCCCTTCGCCCGACGGAACCGAGTATTTCCTGGTTTACATGGCCCGCGATATCGTAGGAGACCCCTACCGGCCCTATTCGCGCACGGTACGCATGCAGAAAATCGGATTTTCGGCAGAGGGAACCCCAGAGTTAGGAGAACCCGAACCGATCGGCAAAGCGCTGAAAAAGCCATCAGGCGTAAAATCTACATCTAAAAAGCTTAACACAACGAACGATGAATCCAAGTAAACTAATTCTTCCGGTTTCGCTCCTGACCGCAGCGGCCGCCGAAAGCGAGCAATGTGCGGCCAAACCCAAAAAGGACGCGCGGCCCAATGTGATCGTGATCCTGGCCGACGACCTGGGTTTTTCGGACATCGGCTGCTACGGAGGTGAAATCCACACCCCGAACCTCGACCGGCTGGCATCCGAAGGCCTGCGTTTCAACAATTTCTACAATACGAGCCGCAGCTGCCCGACCCGCGCGTCGCTGCTCACGGGGCTTTACCAGCATCAGGCCGGAATCGGCCGGATGACCTTCGACGACCACCTGCCGGGATACCGCGGCACGCTGTCGAAGAACGCCGTGACGATCGCCGAGGCGCTCCGCGAAGCGGGTTATCACACGGGCATGGTCGGAAAGTGGCACATCGCCGAGACGCCCCTGCGCCCTGACCAGCGCGAATGGCTGGCCCACCATGTTTACCACGAGGAGTTCGCCGACAAAATCATCCAACTATTATACCAGCCCTGCTCTTTAGGCATCAGGAGGAGGTTTTTCAAATTAGGATTATTGTCCCATAGCTCCTGTTGAAACTCCGAGGGTTTATTGCGTTCCTGATAAACGATATTTATCAATTGTGTGAGTGGACGAGATTTCAGATAATCGGCCATTTGTTGATTTGTTAGAGCCAGTTCGTCCATCGCTTTTTTTCTGGCATCTAACATAAGTTTGTCAACAACTTGTTTCTCCGCACCCTTTAGAGCGTCATAACCTTCATATTGCAAGGTAAGTAAAGCACCTTTCAAGATGTCTTCGGCGCTCTTGCCCCCAAGTTCTTTTGACAAAGATTCGATCTCGTTTTTATCAGTTGCAAGCCTTTTTAATTGATCTTTAATGGAGTCTCCAATGGGATCTTCCTCGATAAGTGAAATTTTAAGCTCGGTACCAATGTCGAGTTTCATCTGCTTCTTCATATCTTCTGATAATGGAAGCCCGCCAATGTAAGAAGTAAAAATAGTTCTTAGTTGGTCTTCTGTATACTCCGCCATATCAGCACCTTGATTCCTTAATTCAGTTTTAAATCCGTCAACCAAATCTTTTGCAGCTTGTTTTGCGGCTTCTGATGCTCGACCCCATCTTCCTGCGGCATTCCATATATTCAATCGCTCAATAGATTGGAATCCCTCTCTCCAGAAACCACCATTCAAGGCTTCTTTTATGGATGATTGAATATCTGTATTCATTTCTTTCCAATATTTCCCGGAGTTCATGGCAAGCTCCTGAAACTTTTGCTCGTCATGCGTCATATTGGAAATTGCTTTACGGTAGGCGGGACTAAGGTTTGCTGCCTCTTCGATTATACCATGTAGACTTGTCTTGTTGGCTTTCTCAAAAGCAAGAATATTGCTTTTTGCATCCTCTATTGCACTCCCCAAGTCTTGATATTGTTTTTGAATATCATCCGTTAAAAAGTTTTTCTTTGTGCTTTTGATTGCAGATTCGAGGGCATTGGACACTTTTTTGTCTGCAATTCCCTCAAAGGAGTCACCCAAGCCAACAACTCTTTCCTGAAGAATGTCATATTGATCTGTCAAATCTCTAACGTGTCCTTTCTGATCAACCAGCGCATTGTTAATGTCTTGAATTGGAGTAGGAGAATAGTCTTTTATTGCCTGCTGCATTTGCGCTATCCCTTGTGTAAGCTCATGTTCCGAAAGCCCGGCAGACGGCTTTATGCCTTCAATAATTTTTTTGAGATTATTTGCTCCTTCTGCGGCTTTTGTGTACACATTCTCACCTGCGACTTTTGCTTGATTACTAAGTTCGGCATTCCTCTCCAAAAGCATAGCAACCGCACCAATAGCCGCAAATATAGCAGTAGTCCAATTGAAGACGGAAGCTAATGCCAATCCGATAGATTGACGTATTCCGGCAAGTCCAACTTTGAGGCGCGCATAGGCGCCGGCGAGTCTGTTTGTTCCTATTATGCTTTTGGCAGTTTGCGCGTCTATCATTCCCATTACAGCCAGCCTCTTTACCTCTTCAGCCGACAGTTGCTTTGTAAGATAAAGCATACGGACCGTATCTTTGGCTATCCCTTCTTTAGCATAGGCTTGTTTTATATCTTCCGCTGTAAGACGGCTTGATGTGCGAATAAGTCTTTCTTCCTCTGCATCCAACCTTTGTGTAAGCCGGATAGCACGAAGTCGTGCCGCTTCCTTCTTTTTGTCAGCAAGAATCTGTTTTGTGGATGTGCCTACAGATTGTTCCATCGCACGATTTAGCCCATAAGTAGCTATTCGTGACACGCCTAAGACTGCAACAGCCGAAGTTATACCGGCACCAAGCATTTTCCAGTTACGTGTCAATGTTTGCAAAATCTCCGCAATGCTTTTCAATCCGTCCCCTACACTTGACTCCGCAATCTCGCCAAACATCAGTTCGATATTGTCGCGAACGAGTTTCCATGAGGTTTTGACAGAACCGGCGAGAGCTTCCTGCATGTTGTAGAATTTACCACCCTCGTCTGTCATGTCCCACAGTACATCTTTCACGATGTCGAAACTGATTTCGCGCTTGCGCATACGCTCCATGACTTCAGCTGTAGTGACGGCCTGTCCCTCCAGCTCTTCGAGTTTCTTGCGCACCATCTCGTAGATAGGGATGTTGGCATAAGCGAACTGCTTTGCTTCCAATCCATCAAGGAATCCACGAGATTTGGTTTTGCCGAAAGCAAGGATCAGACGGTTGATGTCAACAGAGGTTGCTGCCGATATGTCGGCGAGACGTTTGGCGGCGTCATAGATCTCGTTGTATTCCACTCCATATGCAGATAGGGCCTTTACAGATTTGGAAAGTTCCATGACACCGAATGGTGACGTGCGGGCAAGTCCCTTTATCTGGCCGAACAGTTCATTAGTCTTGCTCTTGTCGCCGAAGATGGTATTCATCGCGATTTTTTGATGCTCAAGTTCACCGCCGATCTCGATAACCTGCGAAAGAAATTCTTTGGCAGCATGAATTGAATAGATCGAAGTCATGGCGGAGCCAAGTTCTCCGGCAATAGTGATATTGCGCCCCATTGCGCCCCCAAGATTAACCGAAGCCGTGGCATGTGCTTTCGCAGCGTCCGCGGCTCCCATATGGGCAGCTTTCAGACGCATCAGTTCCGCCTGTGCCGCTTTCATCTCGCCTGTCTGCAAACGCTGATAGGCGAGAGCTTGGTCCTTACCCATTACCTGTGCTCTGAGCAAAGCATCCTGTACGGCCTTGCGGGCCTGATCCTGCATTACTTTTATCTGAATCGGGAAGCGGTGATTCCCCAACGCCTCGTCAATGGACCGATAGAGTATGTCCCGGCTGACTTTTAAACCGAAATACCGGCTCTGCACCTGCATCAGCGAAGCCTGTACCGATCGTGTGATCTCTGCGGCATCCGCATGTATCTTGACGGTATAGCGCGTGCCGTTGAGTTTCTGCTGAACTACTTTGGTAAAATTATCGTTGAGGGTGGAGACGGTGATCATAAAGCCGTGCTTAAGCAGTACGTCTTCGATGCGTTTCCGCAGTTTCGCGGACTGCACGCCCACCTCCATCTCCGGCGGATTATCTTTTGTGGCGTCTTTCAATGCCTTGCGCAAATGGGTCAGCAGAGGCATGATCTCCACCCTCATGACCTTGCCCTCTGCCGCTTTCGCAAGAGTTTCGTTGGAGATAGCTTTCAACTGCGGATCAAGTTCCAGCTTGATCCCTTTGGGAAGAATCTCATTGATGGACTTCGCAAGTTTTGGATTTATCAGCAAATCCGAACCTGCGTTTTTCAACTTATCGTTTATCTTTTTAAATTCTGCGTCAAGCTGCTTGGAATCTATTCCAAGCGTGTACCATAAATTACCCAATGACGGCATGATTCCTAAAAATTAAAAGAGCCTATCGCAGACCGAAGTCTGAAATAAGCTCTTTTGGCTTTAGGCGATATGCCCTTTGGTTAATTAACTATGCAAAGATAGCTATTTTATGGGGAAATACAAAGTGTAAATTAGTTTTGTTGTGACGTGTCGGTTGACTCTTGATCAAAGATAGCGCCTTTTAACTATGTAGTTGTGGATTTCTCTTTTGACGCGACCGAATTTAGGTAAACCGTAGCCGCATGTACGCATTTTGCGAGTGTGTAGCAGATGATACAGCCTATTATTCCAGAAACCACGAAGCAAATAAGTCCGACGGGATTTTCATCGTATCTGTTTGCAAGTATTCCACCTTGCCCACACAGATTAAAACCAAGAATTATAGAGCCTATAATATTAATTATTCCTATAATCCGCAATGCGGTTGCCAATCCGCATTTACCAAGTGTGGATGATTTAGGATCAGAGTCATCTATATAAACCCCATTGTAAAGTTTTTTCATTTTGTTGTTGATTTGGATTCTTGATTTAACTTTTCTGTAATAGATCGAATGTCATTGCAAGCTTTCCATAATTTGACAAATAGGCAAATATTTAGTATGCCCGCAACTAACATTATAATTATGACAATGATTGTTAAACTGCTTACTCCTGCGCTTGCTGGTCCCATATCGTTACTGTTTTGGTTAAGCTGCAAATTTAATATTTTAATTGGTATTTTTATATGTTGCAAAACTATGTTATAAAACATATAATTAAAATAACAGATATTTTGCTGTTATTTTATAGAAAATAACTAACTTTGCATTGTAAAACATTCTTCGTGGCAGTCGAGTGTTGAAAAGACATACAAGCATCCCTTTTGGAACTGACTGCCACAATAAGTTTCATTAGGGGTGCTTGATTTTTTAGGATATAGACAAAATAAGATATATGACAAATATTACTCTCACCGTCAAATCCTCAAATGAGGAACTGAAAGCCTATTTCGAAGCTGTGTGTAAAATCGTGGATTCCAATAGTGACGAGTTCCCTATCAATCTTGATGAAGTGTGGCCGTTGTGTTATGCTCGCAGAGACTACGCTACAGATGCTCTCAAAAAGGATTTCATTGAAGATGTGGACTATAATATCACTTCGGTAAAAACCGAAGTGGGTAGTACCAGATACGAATATCGCCTAACAACATCCTGCTTCGAGTTCTTTATTGCCAGAAAGGTACGGCCCGTGTTTGAGATATACCGTAGGGTGTTCCATGCTGCACGCCGAGGGGAATTGTTGTCCACAAATCAGCAGACATTACTCCACGACAAGATGATGGCGGCAAAATGGGCTGCTGACTTCCTTAATCTCAATGAGGTGTCGAAGTTGCTCATGGCAAAACAGATTCTTGACCCGCTCGGCTTGCCGACACCCGATTATGTTCCAAGCAAAGGAGTGAAGCACTCAGCAAAAGAGCTACTGGGGAGAAACGGGATACAGATGTCGGTGCAGTCTCTAAATAAGGCTCTCGCAAAGGCTGGAATTTTAAAGCAGCACACACGCTCCGGTAAAGGCGGCAAGGTTCACAAGTGGTATGTAATAACAAATTTGGGCAAATGTTTCGGGGAAAACGACATTTGTCCTCAGAATCCGAAGCAGACGCAGCCGTTATGGTATGATGATATGTTCTTAGAACTTGTAGAAGCCGCAAATAAAGTTACTGCATAGTCTGTTATTTTCCCATAAAATAACCACATAGTTAATCTTTGTTAAAAATATTTTTCACAGAAAAATTTGGAAGTTTGGCAAAAATTACAGTAACTTTGCAGTGCCAACTCAGAGTATATTACTCCCGTAAGAGCATCGGTTAATTGCTCGGACATACTTCGGGTTATTTTTATGCCCATACATAAACGGCTACGGCTGTTGCTTCCTATGTACTTTTGCTCTACGGAGTAGAGTGCTCTGAGTTTGGCGACTTACGGAAGTGACAGCCGTTTTTTCTGTCGCAAAACGCCAAACTCAGAGAAAAAAATGAAAGAAAAAGAAAACAAAGGGCGGAAAGCCCTGCTCGCAATCGCTGTGGCGGTTGCGGTGTGCGCGTCGTCGTGCAATGAGGGACCACGCCAAGTAAACAGAACCGTGGAACTCCACTACATTAATGGAGAGGTGGAAACGAGAGTGCTACGCGGTTACACAAACTACCAGCCGGGAATATATACTAATTACGGGACGCCAAACTACACTGACGGTAACAATCATATCTATGGTGTAGTCCGCTTCCGAGTGTTGCGGGTTGACTCCCTTGAACAGAAAGGAGGTCAGCGATGAAAACGACTGTGTATGACTTCTCAGAAGCGATAAAGCAGGCTAATACTTGGTATAAGCCAAGCGAACTATCCGAAATCCTCAAAGACGCTGCGCTACATTTGGCACATCTTGTTCAGTCATACCCCGAAGCGGTATGCACAGTTCAATGCGCTATCAAGAGTGTTTGCGACTTCCTTGACACAATAAAAGAAATGGAGGTGGAGCAATGAACAACTTGGAAGCCCTCTCAAGAAACGACGCGAGAGAACTCTATCAAGATGTTCTCGACGCCATCCGCAGACTCGGAGAAATCTCAAACAAGCGTAACAAGAAGAAGACAACTATGATTTTTCTGACGCTCATAGATTGCGCCGATTTGCTGAAAATCCATATGACGAGTATGGACAATCCGATTGAACACTCATGACGATGCTATCAATGAGATCATATTATTTATGAATAAGAATCGACCGCCCTCTGGAGAAATCCTCGGGGCGGTCGTGTATTTTATGAGAAACTGAATCCACTGAGATCTATTGTCGGGTTAATCACATCATCCGAAGTCTCAAATCTTTCTCTCGCCTCATTGAGTGATCGCGGGGACGGGCGATTGAATTTATGGACTTTTCCTTTGCCGTCCTTAACTGAGTCTGTCTTGGGATAGACTGTGACCGCACAGTCAGCACACATGAGTTCCACCTGTCGTAGGCTCATGCTCCAAAGATAATAAAAGGGAGGTGTTACCGGGACGCCGAAGACTCTGAGGGGTTCTGCGAGCCACGGACGTTCTTTGCAGATTTCCCACGACTGTCCGTAGAAAGTTCTTGAAGGATAGCTTTTGCTTCCGCCCGATTCATCTTCATTACTGTCTCCCTCGTCTCTATCAGTAATGTGGTATTTAGCGAGTACACCGCAAGAGCCGCAATTGCTTTTTTTTTAATCAGCGCGACAGCTTCGGCAATCTCAATATCGCGGTACTGTCGTATGTAGAAATAAAACCGCCATAGAAACCACCAAAGAAATTTAATCTTGAAATACCCGTTGAGACGCGCGGCGGCAAGACATTGACAGCCTACGGAAAGCTCGTCCTCGCTTTTCTTGACCATGATCCGCGATATTTTGTGTAGACCCCAACCGTTGATATCGCGGAATACGAAACGCCTGCCACGGATGGTTATGTATTCTTTGTCATTATCGACTATACTCTCCAGCTCTCGTTCATCGTCAATTGTCGGCTGTAGCGGTGCTTTGATTTTTCTTGCCATATCTGTGTATTAAAAGGGCGACGGCATTCCTACCACCGCCCTCCGGTTGTCGGGTAAGTTCGGGTTATGCTCCGGCTGTAACGGATGTCTTGATACCTATGTAGTAGTCGGCACCGGTGCTGTCGGGAATAGGAGTGATCACACAATTGAAATATGAGGGATTGTCACCGTCTCCGAGGACCGGAGTCGCGAAGATCTCCACATTGGGGAGGTAGACGCACACCTTTTCGTCGTCGGACACGAAGAGAAGCGAACATTCGACTTTCTTCGGGGTTGCCGAATAACCCTGGAATTTGATTCCGAGGGTGGTGTTGCTGGCGGCTGTACCCTTCTTGTTGCCGAGAAGAGTGGCGATGTCATCGGAGAACGACGGAACCTGGAACGAAATATCCGGGTCTCCCTTTTTGGCATAGGAAGTCCAGTTGGTCTGGTCGATCAGCTTAACGCGGGTAACGTCAGCCTCGCCCATATTAAAGGTGACGGATTCGTCAAGAATCGGGAGCTTGAAGTCAAAGGTTCCTGTCAGAGCTGACGGAAGCTTGTTTACTTCTTTATCGAGAAATACTTTCTCAACACGCCCGAGGACATCATGAAGATCGCTCGGGTTCTTGGTGGCGGTGATTTCAGTTGTTGCCATGATTTATCGAGTTTAGAGAGTGAATTTTTCTGTTGGATGAATGTTAAAATCCTTATGGATTCGGATGTTGAACTGAATGATGAGCGAGTGAAATCCTGCACCGTCGGAACCTCCGGGAAGAAGAACGGGGCGAGTAGCGAGATAGAAGTCAGAGCGGATCGGAAAGAGTGAGCAGACGGCATCCTGCATAAGTTCGAGAATGACGCTGTTTTCCAAGCCCCCCTGAACGTCGCGTGCGAAAACTACAATCTGCCCCGTCGTGAGCTGATAGGTGTCTCCCGGCTGAGTTATGCGCTGAGAGAGCCGTACCAGCAGAAATTCCTCCATCTGTTCGCCCACGGCATTGGGACGCGTCGTGATGAAGCGGTTCGGCGTGATGTCGGCTGTCAGCTCATAGAGCGACTGCAACACGTTCATGCGGGGGTAGACGATAGCACTCATGGTTAGGCAGGTATTGGTTTAAAGAACTGAGAATGATACGCCTTGAAGTAATCCACAGAGCCGGTCATAGTGTCGGCGTTATAGACATTTTCCTCATAAGTGGCATATTCAACGCCGTTCGCAATTACCACCGTCCAGCCGTTCGGATTGGCTCGATATGACTGAATGAAGGCTATCGCGCGTTCCGGCTCGGTTGAACCATTGTGTGGTGCAGTTCCTTTTGTCGGAAACATAGAATGTTGAATCTCTCCATCCCATCTCTGTCTGCCCGGCTGATAACGGTAGACCTTATGCGTGAGCGGTTTTGGTATACTCTCCCATGAGCCGCGCATATAGGCTAATTTACCCTTGACAAACACCCCGACGACATATGAGTTGATAGTATTGCCTGTCATGTTGTGGCCGTCTGCAATTCGCTTCTTCACCACATAGTCAAGCATATCATTCGCCATCGGGATAAGAATCTGATTGACGATATGGTCCTCAATCAGTTTCTTGGCTTTTGCTGTTCCTTTCTGTAATGCGGCCGCGTTGCTCATGACTTTAGTTGCTTGAAGTGTTACACAATACCGCTGTACCGCCGCCCATGAGCTGCGTAGCGTCGATCATGACAATTCGCATTCCTTTTTCAGTGCCGATAATGTCGGTAACGTCTATGAAGTCTCCTTTTTGGATTCCCTTTACGATACCCGGCATACTCACGCGATAGTCTGCAATGTCAACTTTTCCGGTCGTATTGCTTCCGGTGTTGAATGTGCGGATATTGGTAGAGCTGCTTTTACGGCATACACCTTTGTATATCTCCTTGAGCGTACCGCCTCCGAAGCTTGTGGCTCCTTCTTTGCGGTATATCACACACTGATGCGGAAAACGGGGATTGTTCATCTTCTGCGCCATACCCTCATACCTCTTGCGTGGACTTTGATTGTTGATTTCCGTAGCACCTTTTCGCCCCATTTCTCGCGTAGCTCGACATATTTCTCATACCATCTGCGGAGATTTTCTCCGCTTACGGTCCAGCCTCCGGAAGTACTACTCCATGAGCCGTCAACCTCTTTGCTGGTCGCGCCTCCTACGGGCTGGTCGCACAACTTGTAGTAGGCTTCTGCCTCGGCCAGCTCAATCTCCCTTTCAGTCAGATCGTCGTATGGGGTATTGTATGCGAGCTTGCGTTTCCGGAGCACCACCCGAATATCCCCCTCTGTCAGAAGGGGAGATATTTCGGATAGATGCTGACCTATCGTGTCGGATCCGATGAACTCGGGGCAGTTGCAGGAATCAATCTCGCTCATCGGTTATCAACCTTGGATTTTGAGGTAGTACATGTGACGGGTTTTCTGAGGCACGCACAAGCCCATAACCTCGGATTTGATAACCTGCACCATGTTTTCGTCATTAAATACCTGGCGGAGCAGGGTGCGGCCACCGTCGTACCAAGCGACACGGGCACCAGGTGTCTGCATCACCTGTATCTTGCCGAACTGAGCGTCGCCTATCGCACCGTCGGGCACATATACCAGTACGTCATCGTTGAACGATACAACTTCGGTCGTGTCAATCTTACGGGTCGTAGGATTGAACTTCTCGATGAATGCTTTGTCATCAATGACACGGATGGTTGTGTCTATGGCTTCCTCGATATACGCCTTGATTTTCGCATCGGGGATGGTTTTGCCGAATGCGAGCTGTTGAGCGGCATCTGTAATGTCGGGACGATTGGAGAGGACATAACCGATACGGAAGTAGTCGAGCTTGACGATTGCGCGCCAAGTCTTTTTGGAACACTCCCAGTGTCCCGGGCCGGCGGCGTCAACTTCTTCGGCGTTGGTCTGCACATCCTGCATGACCTCAATAGGTATGATGGACTTGCCTACAGTGGTGTTCTGTGTGATTGTCCCGTTTGCGGCTCGTTTGTACCACTTGCTTTCCATGATATTCTTGTCGGGAACACCGAAGTCAAGCTCGATGGCAATGCCGAACGGATTGTTTTTCTTGTCGATCACGAGCTTGCCGAAGTTCGACACAATCTGATTTCGCTGATAGCGGAATGTGTTGTAGTTGCCTCCGAGAAGTGAATCTACATTATTGAAAAGAAGCTCCATCACAAGTTCGTCGGTGTTGCCGGGATATACACCGGTCTCCTGCGCAATGAGAGTCTTTTCGCGAATCATCTTGCGGTTGAGGACAAGTTCGTGCTTGAAGATGGGGATTCCGCCCATCTGATACACCATGCCGTCCGTTGATTTGGTGGGACCGTCCGAATCCTCGTCAACGTATGCAGCCATAGTATAGGGGCGGATCGTTGCCTCAATCTGGGCGTATGTCGGGTTAATCTTGATTTCGGGATTCAGCGGGAAACCCATCTGCTCGAAAGTCCGCTCGGCATTGTATTTCTCGGCGAACATATCATTTACCCAACGGCTAAGAGCCTCGTCACCCGTATAGCCCATAGACGCGAGTCCATTGGCTACGACATCGTAAAATTCTTTGGTTCTTGCGTACATAGTAATTCTGTTTAGGGTTCGGTGGTTGCATCTGCGGCATATTCCGCACCTTCGCGCATGAATGAGATCATAGGAAGTTTGCCGTTGTTTTCCACGACAAGAGGGATACCGTCAACTCCGGCACGATCCGCGTAGATTTTGCCGGAGGTCACGATTGCGCCAGAAGCGAGCACAGGATTGGAGGGGATGCAGATGTCGTTGTAGATAAGTCCGTTGACTTTTTTGAGCTTGTCGGCGGCATCGGAAGCCTTGACTATTTCGATGGTGTTTGCCTGCTGGTCGAAAATGGCCATCGAGCCTGCGGGAATCACATCTCCCGGCTGGTACTGCGACACGTCAAGATTTCCACCGAAATGCTCAACGCGCTTTACTCGCACCCAAACGACAAAATTGCCTCCGAACTCGGCTCTGTATGTGCCGATTGTGTTGAAAGTTCCATTAACTTTAGGCATCGTTTGTTTTGATTTTAATTGTTACTGATTCTCTTTCTTAGGCAGTTTGCCGCTACGGCGCATCTTCTCCTTGAATCGCTCCCTGCGGTCTGCTGCCTCTTTTTCCGCCTCTTTGCTTGCGCCTGGTCTGCCGGAACTTCCATAGGGGGCTGCCCCTTCGCCCATGTAGCGGCGAAGTTTCTGTTCATAGAGTTTCTTGGCATTGGCGGTGACATCTTCGGCGGTGTCGTTGTCGTTGACCCGCACAGCTTCCACGGCATCGGCCCAAATCGCTTCATTCGCGACTTTCAGCGACTTTCCCTTTGCGGTCACTTCGGAGCGCAAAGCGGCTATAGATGCGTTTTTCGCATTGGCGGCATTCTGCTGTTCAAGCTGTTCGATACGCTTCAAGAGGTCGGGGTCTCCGCCCTTGTCAGCGTGTTCGGTTGTAGAGGATTGAGGCTTATAGGTTCTCTTGAAGTCCTCAATCCCTGCGGCTAAATCGGCGCGGTAGTTGCCTCCCATTGATTTCAGGACCGACGTGTGGCGTTCCCAATAAGCATCGTCCGGTTCAGTTCCTTCTGCGGGAAGGTTTTGGTCAACGTATGCGCCGATTGTTCTCGGAGAAAGGGGTGTCTCCCCAAGTTTCTCAGTAAGAGTGGATAAAAGTGTCTCTTTTTCCATTTGTTTTTCAGATAGTTGAATAAAAAAAGAGCCTCGAATCGGAACATTACTGTTCGTCATCGAGGCTCTTGGCCTTCTTCTCCTTGTGGAGTTTATGTATTTGTGGCGCGGGACGGATTCGAACCGCCGTCCTTTTGCTCATGAGGCAAACGAGCTACCGCTGCTCCACCGCGCTATGTCCTAAAATCAATCTTTTTCACCTATAACTCCTACACGTATGTATTTTCTGCATCTGCGACACTTCGTGCGAATAAGTCCATTCGTATGCAGGCTTTTAACCTCAAAGAGCTTTTGTTTGCAGATAGGACATATTGCGAGCCCTTCACTTTCCTCCTTGAAGTCCTGGTCTGTATCTACTTTCGCTATAATAGTCATGGTTACTTATTGTTAATCGCAAAATTAATTCTATTTTCCAATAAAACAAAATATTTTAACAAGAAAAGTGTGTTATTTTCTATAAAATAGATTAAATTTGCATTTGAATACAAATAATAGAGCTTTATAAAGCCGGACTTCTGCTTCACAGCGGACTTCCGGCTTTTCTTTTTATGACAAAAGGCACAGACATAATGACATTCCTTGACGGGCGCAGAGTTGTGCCTTATGAGGATGTTGTGTCGTTGCGTGAGCAGAAGGACTCCCGGAATATGATAGCACAAAAAGGAGGGCAGGAAAATGCTCTTGCATCGGATGCGGATATTGTCATAGCGGGAGGAAACCGAGGTGGCGGAAAGTCGTGGATGCTTCTTATGTCGATACTTTATGACATTTACAATCCTAATCAATGCGCACTTATTGTCCGCAAGGAGCGAGACGACCTTACTAACATTGTAAGCAAGTCTGAGCGTCTGTTTAATGATTTCGGTACCTATAACCGCTCGCAGGACTTGATGTATTGGAAGTTCAAGGCGGGTGGCGCGCTATATTTCAGCTATCATGCCGGAGCGCTAAAAGCATTTCAAGACCGATTACAGGGCCGCGAATATAATCGCATAGGCATAGATGAAATAACACAGATCGATTTCCCAAAATTCAAGTATCTACAGACTAATAACCGAAATGCCTTCCACATGAAGAGTCAGCTTATCGGTACTTGTAACCCGGATCCGGATTCGTGGGTAGCGAAGTTTATAGACTGGTGGATTGGAGAAGATGGATTGCCTATAAAAGAGCGCGACGGTGTTCTTCGCTACTGTTTCATGAATGGCGAGGATGTGGGCGATATAATTTGGGGAGATACACCGGAGGCGGTATATGAGCAAGCTAAAGACATTATCGATGATGTAATGTCAGAGGGCGAGGATTGGCACGATTACATACTTTCCGCAACATTCATCCGCGCGGAACTTGACGACAACCTTGCCCTGATGGAGTCAGACCCGAAATATAAGGCAAAACTCGCCGGTCAGAGCGAGGAGCAACGACAGCGAGATCTTAAAGGCAATTGGCGTTTTAAGTCCGCCGGAGACGATCTTATAAAATGGGCACACATGGATGCTTTCTATAAAAACGCCTTTCAGTTCGGCGACAATGTGAAACGCGTTTCATGTGACGTGGCATTTGACGGAGGTGACAATCTTGTAATGTGGCTGTGGGTGGGTAATCATATACAGGATATTTATGTATGTCATGAGGATGCTTCCCGGACGGTCGAGATTGTCAGGGCAAAATTAGCCGAATGGGGAGTGAGAGAGGAAAATTTCACATATGACCTTAACGGCGTAGGTCAGACATTCAAAGGTTTCTTTCCCAAAGCTATGCCCTTCAACAACATGGAAGCCGTCGAGGAGGGAGCTAAACATCTTTATGTAAATCTTAAAAGTCAGGCCGCATATCTTTTCGCTATGGATCTTATAGAAAGTCGCATTTCTATTAATCCGGCTCTCCTTGACCGTAAAATCGGAAAGCAGACATTGCGCGAAATTCTCAATGTCGAGCGCAAGGCCATCCGCCGCGACGATTCCAAAGAAGACAAAGGCTGGGCCATCATTCAGAAAAAGGTTATGAAACAGATTGTCGGTCATTCTCCCGACCATATCGAGGGGCTGATCTACAGAAAGATTTTTGACATAAAAAAACGCAGGCACACCAAACCGCGCCTGATGAAATATGTAAACCCGATGAAACACAGATAACATGAAACCAAGAGACATCAAGACACGTCGTCCGTGGAGGCTTGTTCGCCCCGAGGGGTACTACAGCCACGGGAGTTTTATCGCCGAGAATGAGCCTACCATGCCTGTTGACGCATTGAAATCCGACATCATGACGCAGGCGGACATGCTTCGGCAATATTATCCGTCGGGACACATTATTAACGACCCGACTGTATACCCCGACATCTTCCGCGAACAGCAGGAACCGATATATGACGAGCACGGCAATGACACAGGCAAGA
>OHAJ01001890.1_pt1 | contig 14949 bp, 13 predicted proteins | sample 1577101 | NCBI WGS metagenome assembly OHAJ01 (sample SAMEA3541531, study PRJEB24748) | human gut metagenome | biome: human gut; feature: human-associated habitat; material: faeces | place: China | collected 2012
CGGATATCGACGGCCGGGATCTGCGCGACATGGGCATCGCGCCGGGGCCGCTGTTCGGGCGCATCCTGCGGGCCGTGCTGGTCGGCAAGCTGGATGGAGAGACGCCGGATGCGGACAGCCAGCGTCGTCTGGCGCTGGACATGGCCCGGCAGGAAGGCGTATTTCCCAAATAAAAGAGCGGCGTTCAGGGCAGGACTTGCCCTTGGCGCGCAAGCCGTGTATTGAGGAAAAGAAAATGAAACAATTGTGGACGCCCTGGCGCATCGAGTACATTCTTGGCCCCAAACCGGACAGCTGTGTTTTTTGTCTTCCTGAAAACAGGGATGAAGACGAAGAACGCCTGGTCCTGTACCGGGGCAAGCATGCTTTTGTGATCATGAACAAATTTCCGTACAGCAACGGGCATATCATGGTCTGTCCCTATCGGCATGTGATGGCGCTGGCCCAGCTTGAAAAAGATGAGACGCACGAGATCATGGACCTGATGCAGCGCTGCACGCTGGTGCTGCAGGAACATTTTCACTGCGAAGGCATCAACATCGGCCTCAACCAGGGGCAGGCTGCCGGAGCCGGTATCCGGGAACATCTGCACTTCCATCTCGTGCCGCGCTGGAACGGGGATTCCTCCTTCATGGCCGTGATGGATGAGGTGCGCACGATCCCGGAACACCTGCGCAGCAGCTATGCCCATCTGAAGCCGTATTTCGACAGGTTTTGAACACCACCGCGCAGAGGAGGAGACTATGCGCTATATAAAGGTCCTGTTACTTGTTCTGCTGATTTTCTTCAGTCTGGTCTTCTTCTTCCAGAACCAGACGGCCCTGTCGACGGCCATGACGCTCAAACTCAATCTCTTCTTCGTGCCTGAGATGACGTCCATCCCGCTGCCGTTCTACTTCATCGTCATCGTGGCCTTCTTCGTGGGTGCCCTGCTGGCGGTGGCCCTGCTGCTGTGGGACAAGATGCATCTGACGGCCCGTTACATGAAGAGCAAGTGGCGCGTGTCCGCTCTGGAACGTGAAGTGGCCAAGCTGAAGAAGAGCCTGGACGGTGAGACCGCGCGCGGCGATTTCCTCCGCAAGGTCTCCCAGGAAAAGGCCCAGGCCATCGAAGCCGCTCCTGCCAAGGAAAAGGCTGAACCCAAGCCGGAAGAAGTGACCGCTCCCGATCCTGACAAGGCCTAGTCCCTTTCCCCGCGCATCAGGCGCATTTTTCTGCAGCGGCGTCGTCCTTGGATGGCGCCGCTGCGCAATTACGCATATGGCAGAAAAAACTCCCAAGCTGACTCCCATGTTCGAGCAGTATCTGCGCATCAAGGCCGACTACCCTGATGCGCTGCTGTTCTATCGGATGGGCGACTTTTACGAGCTTTTCTTCGACGATGCCGTCACCGCGGCCCGTGAACTGCAGATCGCCCTGACCAGTCGCAGCCGGGACACGGAGAACCCCGTGCCCATGTGCGGTGTGCCCTGGCATGCCGCGCAGGCCTACATCGCCCAGCTCATCGACAAGGGCTTCCATGTGGCCATCTGCGACCAGACCGAAGACCCCAAGGCCGCCAAGGGGCTCGTGCAACGGGCCGTGACCTGCGTGGTGACGCCCGGCACCGTGCTGGAAGATGCCAACCTGGACGCCCGCAGCCACAATTATCTGGGAGCCGCTTTCTGGGAGGGGCACAACGGGGCCTTCGTCTGGGCGGACATCTCCACGGGCCAGTGGTCCGGCATGGAGGTGAAGCGCCTGCCCGAGCTCTGGCAATGGATCCAGAAGCTGGCCCCGCGCGAGCTGCTGGTGCCGGACGACAAGGAATTGCCGCCCAAGTGCCTGCTGGAAGGCGTGCGCCTGCTGCGCCGTCCGGTGGCCGGTTTCGACGCCCGCAAGGCCGAACGCCGCCTGCTGGAAGCCCAGTCCGTACAGGAACTGGCAGCGCTGGGTCTCCAGAACAAGCCCTGCCTCGTGCGGGCCTGCGGCGCATTGCTGGTCTATCTGGAGCAGACCCAGAAACGCCGCCCCGAGCATCTGATGCCTTTCCAGCCGCTGGATCTGGGCCGTCACATGCTGGTGGACGACGTGACGGAACGCAATCTGGAGATCTTCCAGCGCCTCAATGGCCGCAAGGGCAAGGGGACCCTGCGCCATGTGCTGGACGACACCATGACGCCCATGGGCGGTCGTCTGCTGGAAGACATGCTGCGGCATCCGTGGCGCGAGGCGGCCCCCATCCTGGCCGTGCAGGACGCCGTGGCCCTACTGCATGATGACGACAACCGCCGGGCCCTGTTGCGAGAAGCCCTGAAGGACGTCTATGACCTGGAGCGCCTGTCCACGCGCGTGACGGTCAACCGGGCCACCCCGCGGGACTTCATCGCCCTCGGCAACAGCCTTGCGGCCCTGCCCGCCGTTCTGGCGGCCCTGACGCAGCCCCTGGACGGGAAGTATCCGCTGCCGGGGCAGGAGAACGGGGAGGACGCGCCCCGTGTCATCTATGAGCTGCTCAAGGGCTGGGACGATCTGGCCGATTGTGCGCATCTGCTGCGCAGCGCGCTGGTGGACAGCCCGCCGGTGGTCATCACGGACGGCGGCCTGTTCAAGGCCGGATACAATGCCGAGCTGGACCGCCTGCTGGATCTGGTGGAACACGGCGAGCAGAAGCTGCAGGAAGAACTGGCTCGCGAGCAGCAGGAGACCGGCATCGCCAAGCTCAAGCTGGGGTTCAACCGGGTCTTCGGCTATTATTACGAATTGAGCAAGGCCGCGCACAGCGGGCCGGTGCCGGAACATTTCATCCGCCGCCAGACCCTGGCCAATGCCGAGCGCTTCACCACGCCAGCCCTCAAGGAGCTGGAAGAGGCGCTCCTTTCCGCTTCCGAAAAGCGCAAGACGCTGGAATATCAGCTCTATCAGGATCTGCGCACCTTCATGGCCCAGCAGCGGGAGCGCATCCTGCACATGGCGGACGTCATCGCCCATCTGGATTATTGGCAAAGCCTTGCCGAGGTGGGGCGCCGTAACGGCTGGTGCCGTCCCGAGCTGGACGGCAGTGCCGACATCCTTATCGAGGAAGGCCGCCATCCGGTGGTGGAAGCCATGATAGGCGCGGCCAATTTCGTGCCCAACAATATCACGCTGGATGCCAAGCGCCGCCTGTGCCTGCTCACCGGTCCCAACATGGCGGGCAAGTCTACGGTGTTGCGGCAGGTGGCCATCATCTGCCTGCTGGCGCAGACCGGTTCCATGGTCCCGGCCACACGGGCGCGCCTGGGGCTGGTGGACAGGCTGTTCTCGCGCGTGGGTGCTTCGGACAACCTGGCCCAGGGGCAGAGCACCTTCATGGTCGAGATGATGGAGACGGCCCGCATCCTGCGACAGGCCACCAAGCGCAGTCTGGTCATCCTGGACGAGATCGGGCGCGGCACCAGTACCTATGACGGCGTTGCCCTGGCCTGGGCCGTGGTGGAGGATCTGGCCGCCCGGGCGCACGGCGAGGTGCGCACCCTGTTCGCCACCCATTACCACGAGCTCACGGCGCTGGAAAAACGTGTTCCCGGCGTGTTCACCATGAATATCGCCATCCGGGAATACGGGGGCGACATCCTTTTTCTGCACAAGCTGGTGCCCGGCCCCGCGGACCGCAGCTATGGCGTGGAGGTGGCCCGTCTGGCGGGCGTGCCTGCGCCGGTGGTGCAGCGGGCACGGGCCATCCTGGCGGGACTGGAGCAAAGCCGGGGCGAGGGGCGGCGCATGTCGCCCCAGACGGAGACGCTGGCCCTTCCCGGCATGGAAAAGCGGGTCGCCCGCGAAGAGCCTCCGTCCCTGCCCATCGACATCCCGGCCGCACCGGCCGCCGGGCCGCATCCCCTGGTCCTGCTGCTGCGGGACCTCGATCCCGAGGAACTTTCGCCCCTGGCGGCCCTCAAGCTGATCATGGAGTGGAAAAAGCTCTGGGCCGATGCTCCCGATACGGAGGAAAAACATGTCTGAGGTCAGTCCCTGGTCCGTCATCCAGTCCATTGCCGAGCGCCGTATCGAGGAATCCATGGCCAAGGGGGATTTCGATGATCTCCCCGGCCGGGGCAGGCCGCTGGAGCTGGAAGACGACAGCCATGTCCCCCCGGAACTGCGCATGGCCTACAAGGTGCTGCGCAACGCCGGCTGTGTGCCGCCGGAGCTTGCCGAACGCAAGGAGATCAGCAATCTGGCCGACATGCTGGAACATTGCGAGGACGAGCAGGAGCGCGTGCGCCAGATGCAGAAACTGCGCTTCATGATCCTGCAGGCCCGCATGAAGCACCAGCGGCCCCTGAACCTTGATGACGATACCTATTATGACCGTCTGCTGGAGCGGCTTTCCCGGCACGACAGGAAGGAAAGATAGCGTCTTGCTGTCCTACAAAAAAGGCATGAAAAAAGGCTGTCCGTAAGATACGGACAGCCTTTTTTCAGTATCGTCGCGTCGGACGGTCGGCGTTAGCCCACCAGAGGACGCTTCATGTCGGCCTTGGGCACGCCGAGGCGCACGATGAGGTCCACTTCGCAGGGCTTGCAGGCCTGGCAGACTTCCAGGTCGCCGCGCAGGGACATGTACAGGTAGGCGTCGGTGGCATCCCAGCCGGTGGCGGCGGCCACCAGGCCCTGCATCTGCACGCTGGCGTGGCGCAGGGCTTCTTCATAGCCGGCGGCGCTGGCCATGGTGTACCAGGTGTCGGCGGTTTCCAGCACGGGCCATTCCAGCGGGCAGTTCTTGATGACGCTCACGCGGGCGATGACGGTACCGTTGATCTCCAGACCGGTGCCGCACAGTTCGCTGTCACCCATGACGGCGTGCATGTCGCCCATCTGCACCAGACCGCCTTCCACACGCACGGGGAAGTAGGCGGTGTTGCCCTTGACCATCAGCTTGCAGTCCAGGTTGCCGCCGTGGCTGCCGGGGTAGCCGCAGGGCACGCTCTTGCCCTTTTCGGGGGCCACGCCGATGACGCCGATCATGGGATTGATGGGGAAGGTCACGTCATTGAAGACGGCCTTGCCGTTCTCGATGGGGATGCGCTTGGTGCGGGTCTCGCACTTGTCCCAGAGGGGGCCGATCTTGGGCAGGGTGGTGGTGGTGCCGATGGTGTCGCACTGCACGTCCAGCAGTTCCACCTTGATGACGTCGCCGGGCTGGGCGTCGCGCACGAACAGCGGGCCGGTGGCGGGGTTCATCTTGCTGTAGTCGCAGCTGGTCACCAGCTGGCTTTCGGAATGCATCTGGTTGCTGAAGCAGTCCTGGGTGCGGAAGATGACGATCTCGCCGGAATCGATGGTGCCGGTGGGTTCGTTGTCGGCACTGAAGGTATAAACGACCTTGTCAAAGTACTGCATGATTCAACTCCTGCAATGAAGGTTACACCATATCGCTCTTGCGGAAGGCTTCGGGGACGACCTTGTAGCCCTTGCTCTTGACGTAGCCGATGACCAGGCCGATGGCCAGCCAGCTGAAGCCCACGATCTGGGTCATGCTGTCGAAGGAGAGCCACACGTAGCCGAGGATGAGCACGCCGCAGAAGGGGCAGATCACATAGTTGAGCAGGGCCTTGCCGCCGCGCATCTTTTCACGGCGCCAGAAGAAATTGTACACGGCGAGGTTCAGCAGGATGAAGGAGGTCAGGGCACCGAAGTTCACCAGGCGGGCCAGGTCTTCCACGGTGGAGAGCTCGGCCACCAGGATGGAGAAGATGCCCACGGCGATGGTGGCGATGTAGGGGGTCTGGAAGCGGGGATGCACCTTGCGGAACAGGCCGGAGACGCCGGGCAGCACGTTGTCGCGGGACATGCCGTACAGCACGCGCGAGGTGGCGGCCTGGGCGTTCATGGTGTTGGCGATGCCCACGGCCAGGATGTTGACCACCAGCAGGACCTTGCGGAACCAGTCACCGCCGGCGATCTCGGCAGCGTCGAAGAAGGCCGTGTCGGGATTCATCTTGCTCATGTCGGGCTGGATGATGGTGGCCACGTAGGTCTGGAGCATGAACAGGAAGCCGATGCAGAGCAGGGCGGCCATGGTGGCGCGACCGATGGTCACTTCGGGGCGGTGGGTCTCTTCGGCCAGGGTGGAGATGCCGTCAAAGCCCAGGAAGGAGAGACAGGCGATGGTGCAGGCCAGGCCGATGAACTGCAGGTTCATCTCGCCGGGGCGGTACAGGGGATCCATGACCAGCTGGCCGGTGCCGCCGCCTTCACCAAGGACATAGTTGAGGCCGAAGCCGATGAACAGGGCCAGGACCACGGCTTCCACATAGAACATGATCCAGTCGGCACGCGCGGTATAGGTGATGCCGCGGACGTTGATGAGGGTGTTGATGCCCACGAACACGATGACCCACATCCAGCGGGGCGTGGCGGGGAAGAGCTCCACACACCAGTTGGCGGTCATCAGATAGAGCAGGGCGGGCACGAACACATAGTCCAGCAGGATGAGCCAGCCGGCGATGAAACCCACATGGTGGTTCAGGCCGCGCTGCACATAGGCGTAGACCGAGCCCGCGATGGGGAAGCGGTTACTCATCTTCATGTAGCTCAGGGCCGTGAAGAACATGGCGCAGATGCCCACAAAGTAGACAAAGGGCGCCATCATGTGGCTGTCTTTGGAAATGTAGCCATAGATGGACATGGGGGCGATGACCACCATGAACAGCATACCGTAAACAAATACGTCCTTGAAGCTGAGTTCTCGTTTCAGCTCCTGGCCGTAGCCAAAATTGTCCGTGGAACCTGTGTTCGACATAAAGCAACCTCAAAAAAATTTTTACCGGGCAGACGAACCGGTATGTGCGTTTTAGCCCCTTTTTTCATAAAGTCAAAGCCTAATTGCCTGATATGCACAAAACGTTTGCCGGCTTGTCCAGGGATAGATGGGCAGGAGCGAGGAGGGGAGGAAATGCGTGGAGAGAAATTTTTTTGAAAAAAAAGCTTGCATGCGATAGCCCTTCGGTGTAATGTCCTCTCTTGCAACGGGATGTGGCTCAGTTTGGCTAGAGCGCAGCGTTCGGGACGCTGAGGCCGCGCGTTCAAATCGCGCCATCCCGACCATAAAAAAACAGACGGGTTCCAGTGAAAGCTGGGACCCGTTTTTTTATGGCTGAAATCTGGGCTCGCTTCCCGCTTCCTACCGTCTCAACCTGGGATGGTGGGGAAGGAGGCCCCACCTCTTATTAAGAACATTCCGGCCGCCCTTTTCCGATGTGCCCTGTGATGGACGGCTCGGGGTGCCTCCTTTCCGCACTTCTGCGGGATTTGCTTCCGCCCGATATCTTCCTCATATATGCCGGGAACGTTCGGTGGACTATCCGCTGTGCTGTTCCTTGATGGGCGGCAAATGGCACAGGGAAAAGGACCTGTCCTGCTCCCCGCCCACATCGAAAGCGGGGGCCGGCAATAGCGGCCGCATAAAAATTTATTTTTTGCGGAAAGTATTTGACAGGGCAGGGCGATTGCTATACATAGCTTTTCACGACGCGCTCGTAGCTCAGCTGGATAGAGCAACAGGCTACGAACCTGTAGGCCAGGAGTTCGAATCTCTTCGGGCGCACCACAATAAAAATAAGCGGTTAGCTGTAATAGGCTGACCGCTTTTTTGTTGTCTTTTGCAGGGGGCCAGAGCCGAGAGGGGATTTTTTGAAAGGGGCGTAGCTGCTGGTGCGTGTCCACCCTTCCTGGCAGCATATGAGGAAAGGACGATGGCAGCGGTGACTTGTGGCAGGGAATCAATGTGTCCCGGCCTGGCATGGGAGAGCGTCCCCGCCCGCCTGTAAAAGCAGTATGCAGCGATTTTAAACCCGTTGCGAGAAAAGCAGAGCGGGGCAATGAACGAAAAAAGGGCGTGGGATGTCTTTTCGACATAGTCCCCACGCCCTTTTGTGTTTGGAGAAAGCCGTGGACAACTACGGTCCCACGGCAAAAAAGTTCGAGTGCCGGTCTCAAGTTGCCTGACCGCCACATTCACAATTTTTCTACTGTCAGTACGCACGCAAACTGCTGCCAACAACTCCGCAAATTTATTGGCAGAGCCGTGCAACTTCTTGGTCGCAAAATGGTCGCAAAGCCAAAAAAATGGGATAACGGTTTTTACCGGTATCCCATTGATTTTGTTGTGGTGCGCCCGGCAGGAATCGAACCTGCGGCCTACTGCTTAGGAGGCAATCGCTCTATCCGACTGAGCTACGAGCGCGCGTCGTATCTTATAAGGCAGTCTGACGCGGACTGTCAAGTTGAAGCTGGCGGCGGAAGGTCCTGTATTTCCGGGGCTGAAGGCAGGCTGTTTTGCGCCGCCAAGCAGGAAGAATCCTTTGTGGGGATCCTGCCGTGTGGCGTGCGATCGGTTCAGGATCGCTTGTGCGGCAGGTGCAGCATGGGGCCAAGCGCGATGCCCATGGCACCCAGCACCACGACGACGGCCCCCAGCAGGCTGAGCAGGCCCAGATGCTCCAGGGGGAAGACCTGGGGCAAGGCCATGGAGCCCAGGGCTTCCAGCCCCAGCGTGAACAGCGGCGTGGTGGTGACCACAGCGCTGACCTTGGCGGCATGCCAGTTCTTCATGGCCGTGGAAAAAGCGCCGTAAGCGACGATGGTATTGATGCAGGCAAAAATCAGGCAGCCCGTCTGCAACGAATCCAGCTCAAGGAAGGCCGAAGGCGTGGAGAGCGGCGTCAGGGCCAGGGCACCGGCAAGATAGATGAAGCGCATGATGCGCCCGGGCGAGATCGTGCGCAGCAGGACTTTTTGGGCGATGCCGTAGCTGGCCCAGACCACTGCGGCCATGATCCCCAGCGCCATGCCGATGAGCATGTCACCGTTGGCCAGCTCCAGCAGACGGGTATTGAAGAACAGCAGAAGACCGCCAAGCAGGACGATGACGCTGCCCCCCTGGATGGGGAGGAAGGGTTCGCGCAGGACGAACACGCTGCCCAGCAGCAGGAGGACGGGGCCCGCCTGTGCCAGGATCTGGCAGGCAGAGGCGCTGAGGTAGGCCACCGACGAGTTGAAGAAAACGAAGTTGCAGCTCAGGCCCGCAGCGGCCAGGACCAGCAGGATCTTTTCCCGGCGCCCCAGCGGCGTGCTGTTGCCGGGATGACGGCAGGAAAGGCCCCAGGTCCAGACAGCAGCCACCCAGAAGCGCAGGCAGACGATGGAAAGCGCGTCCACCGTGGAAAGCAGGTGTTTGAGGGCCAGCGGCAGGGCCCCCCAGAATAAAGCCGTGAGCAGGGCCAGCATCAACCCGGTAGCGTTGGAACCCGGCATGGTCATCCTCCATTGAGCGTTACGGAGGGCACCCTACAGCTTTGGCATGGGCTTGTCATGCGGAAATGGAGGGGGGATGCGGGAGATTGCGCGAAAGGGCGGGAGCGGGGACCACGGGCATCCGGTGTGCTCCGGCTCCCGCAGACATTACGTTCCAAACAGGGCGGAGTTTTGCAGCAAATCCCTGAAAAGACGCATGGCAGGCGTGCTTTCCCTGTTTTTATGCCAGACGCAGATGGCCTGGACCAGACGGCCGGACATGCGTGTCGGCAGTTCGATCAGGCTTCCGGCAGCCAGTTCCTTCTCCACAGCAAACGTCGGCAGGAAGGAGACGCCCAGATTGGCGGCCACGGTCTTTTTGATGGATTCGATGCTCCAAAGCTCTATGGTGTTGCGGAAAAGGATGTCCCTGGCGCGGAGGTGGGCTTCCATGCGTTCCCGGTAGATGCTGCGGGGCTCGTTGATGATGAAGCTGGTCTCTTTCCTCTGGTGGGGCGTATCGAAATCCCGGAGTCCGGGAGCGAGCAGGGGCGAGGCGACGATGATCCCCTTTGCCTGGCCGAGCGGCAGTACTTCCAGCGTGTGCGGATGGCCGCCCACATCATAATAGACCCCCAGATCATACTGGCCGGAGAGGATGCCTTCCCTGATGTCGTGGCAGTTGAGGCTGTGCAGCTGGATCTTCACGGCCGGAGCCCGCTCCACGAAATCGCCGAGTAGGGCATGGAGCTTGTAGGAGAGCAGGGATTCCGCAACGGCCACATGCAGCTCTCCGCGCAGGGACGCAGGATCGCTGCATGCCGAGATGGCCTGCATGGAATGCAGGATGGCTTCCATGTGCGGCAGGATGTTCTTGCCGGCAGGGGTAAAGACCATGCGCCGCCCAAGGCGTTCGAACAGTCGCACGGAAAGCTCGTTTTCGAGCTGGCGTACCTGAAAGGTCACTGTGGACTGGGAGCAGTTGAGCCGCTGCGCGGCCTTCTGGAAGCTGCCTTCTTCCAGGATGGCCTTGATGACGACGATGCTGCGCGTGTCCATGCTCCCCTCCATGATATATCGAAATAATAGAATCCCTACTGCAAATATATTTGCTTTTTTGAATCATGTCATCAGCGTACCCTGCAGGGATGTCGCGTGGCCCGGCACAGGATCAGGCCGCAGCCGCGACGGCCATCCTAAAACGATATGGAGGGGCGCATGCCTGCATCGGTACTTTCGGCTTTTTTCGTCTTTACCTTCATCACGGCCATCACGCCCGGCCCCAACAACATCCTGGCCCTGACGACGGGCAGCCGGGCAGGAGTCAGGGGCAGCATCCCCGTGCTTGCCGGGATCTGCGGTGGCTTTTTGGCGGTCATGGCCATTTGCGGTGTGCTTTCTTTTTCGTTTTCCGTGCTGTCCGCCTCGTTCCTGCAGGTGATGCGCTATGTGGGGAGCGCCTATCTGCTCTGGCTGGCATGGAAGACAGCCATGCCGAAAGCGGGAGACAGTCATGGCGGACACGCCGGTGCGGGCTTCCTGACCGGATTCGTGCTCCAGTTCGTCAACGTCAAGATCATGGTCTACGGCATGACGGCCTATTCCGCGTTCATCCTGCCGTATCACGATTCTGTAGCGGCGCTTTTTGCCGGTATGTTTTTTCTGACCATGATGGGCAGCCTGGGGACTGTCGTGTGGGCCGTGGCCGGGGCCAGGTTGCAAGGACTCTTCCGGCGTCATGCCCGCATGACGAACCGGCTGCTGGGCGCGATGCTTGCCGGTTGTGCCTTGTCTCTGCTGGACCAGTGATGCCTGTGGATGCGCCGCAACAGCCGTGCGGGACATCCGGTAAGATGTCGCCCATATCATGCTTGAAAAGCATGGATAGATATTTGATATAGGTATTTTACCGGATAAGTCCCTTTCTGCTATCCCTTCTGGAACGGCAGGCGGTCGCCGGCAACCTTGCTGCAGCGGTCAGCCTGATCTTCGCCATGAGGGGAGAATGAGCCATGATGTCTCTGGATACGTTGCTGGAACACCTGGATGCGGGACAGCCGCTGGTCACAGGTACGGATGCTTTTGACTGCATGCACGCCTATTCGTACGAAGCCATGCGCCTGACCGCGGAACTGAACAATGCCTTCCATACGCCTGAAGAGATCCGGGAGATCATGGGGCGGATAACGGGACGCCCGATAGATGAGACGTTCCGTTTGTTCCCGCCATTCTATACCGACTTCGGCAAAAATATCCGTATCGGGCGCCGTGTCTTCATCAATGCCTGTTGCTGCTTTCAGGATCAGGGCGGGATCAGTATCGGCGACGGGACGCTCATCGGCCATCGGGTGACCCTGGCCACCATCAATCACGGCCTGCCGCCGGACCAGCGCCATGTCCACAATATCGCCCCCATCGTTATCGGCAAGGATGTCTGGATCGGTTCCGGTGCCATCCTCCTGCCGGGAGTGCATGTGGGCGATGGTGCCGTGGTGGCGGCCGGATCTGTCGTCCGTGAGGACGTTCCGCCCCGTACCATCGTGGCCGGGGTCCCGGCCAGGGTCATCAAAACTGTGGAGCAGGGCGCGTAGGCCCATCGTACCGTTGCACGCAGGACGCCGCCATGCGGGCCGTCCCGCCGGATCATGACACCGGCCCAAAGCCGGACAGGGGAAAAAGACTATGCAGTACGCGACGCATTACGAAGAAGGAAAAAAAGTTTCGTTCAAAAAGTTCGATCTGAAACTGGCGGGCCTGCTGTTCCTGCCCGATGGTTTTGATGCGGACGGCAGATACCCGGCGGTGGTGGTCACCCATCCCGGCGGCGGCGTGAAGGAACAGTGTTCTTCCCTTTACGCCTGGCATCTGGCCCGGGCCGGCTATGTGGCTCTGGCATTCGATGCCTCCCATCAGGGCGAGAGCGAAGGCCTGCCCCGCTGTCTGGAGGATCCCTTCTCGCGCGTGGAGGACATCCGCTCGGCTGTGGATTACCTCGTCACCCTGCCGTACGTTGATGAAGAGCGGATCGGGGCCATGGGCGTCTGTGCTGGGGGCGGCTATACCATGAGCGCCATCCAGACCGATGTGCGCATCAAGGCGGCGGCCGGGATCAGCACCTGGGACGTGGGCGACAGCGCCAGGAACGGCTTTCCCGGTGTCGAGATCGAGAACTTCATGCAGAAACTGCTGCAGGAAGTGGCCCGCGCCAGGACGGCGGTTGCCCGGGGAGAGGAAGCTCCCTGCTGGAAGTATGTCCCGGACGGGCCGGACGAGATCGACGAGCATACGTCCGTGATCCAGCGGGAAGCCTACGAATATTACAGGACGCCGCGCTGCAGTTATCCGACGTCCGTCAACCGTTACCTTGTTTCCAGCAATGACAAGCTGGCGGCCTTCGATGCCTTTGCCTATCTGGATACGGTATCGCCCCGTCCTCTGCTGTTCATCGTGGGCAGCCGGGCGGATACGCTCTACTTCACGGAAGATGCCTACCGGCGGGCCAGGGAGCCCAAGAAGATCCATGTGGTGGAAGGGGCCAGCCACGTGGACCTGTACGACAAGCCGGAATACGTCACCCAGGTGGTGGCGGCCCTGAAGGACTTCTTCGGCAAGGCTCTGTAGGCACATCCCGTCTCTTACTGCCGGTGCTGCCCTGGCGGGGCTGTCTCCTTCGGCAGCAAGGACCAGGCGGGGGACTGACCGTAGTCCGCCCCTTCCTGTGGACTGTCTGCAGGATGGCATGAGTCCCGGCGTTTGGGGATGTCCAGGTCTCTGAGCTGCGGGGAGAGCCGCAGGGACAAAGTAACGCAGCCCGGCCTCTTGATACCAGGGGGCCGGGCTTTGGCGTCATGCGCTGGAGAGGCGGTATCGACGCTGCGGGCAGTCCGTCCCGGCATGTCCTGGAGAGGACAACAGGCTGGCCGGGCGTGCTTTCCCGGCGGAAAAGCGTTTGACAGGCCCGGGCGAGAGTGGAATGGAATCATGTCCATGAACGCCGTCGTCATATCGCTGTTTCTGGGGGGGCTGGCCCTGTGCATCATCACGGGCGCATCCCTGCTGTGGGCTTTGGCCTTCGGCCTGCTGTGTTTTTCCGGCCATGCTTTCCGGCTGGGCTTTCGGCCCCGCGAGATCGTCGGCCTGTGCGGCCGGGGCGTGCGGACCATCGGCAACATCCTGAAGATCTTCGTCCTCATCGGCTTGCTGACGGCGGTCTGGCGTTCGGCCGGGACCATCCCTTACATCATCCATCATTGCCTGCCGTGGGTGGATCCTGCCCATTTCCATTTGTGGGTCTTCCTGCTGTGCAGCCTGCTGAGCCTGCTGCTGGGGACCTCGTTCGGCACGGCCAGTACCCTGGGCGTCGTCTTCATGCTGCTGGCGCGCACGGCCGGGCTCGATCCGCTCATGACGGCCGGGGCGGTCATGAGCGGTATCTATGTGGGGGACCGCAGCTCGCCCATGTCGTCCAGCGCGGCTCTGGTCTGCGCCCTGACGGGGACGTCCATCTATGACAACGTGCGGCTCATGTGGCGTACGTCTCTGTTGCCCTTCTTTCTGGTCTGCCTGGTCTACGTCCTGTTGCCGTCGGCCCGGGCGGAGACCCTGCCGCATGTGGACGGCCTGTTTGCCGACGGCTTGGTGCTGGATGCCCGGGCCCTGCTGCCGGCCGTCTTCATGCTGGTCCCTTTGCTGTTGCGGTGGGATGTCAAAAAGATCATGGCATGCAGCATCCTTGCCGGATGCGTGGTCTCTCTGACGGTCCAGCAGATGTCACCGGCGGCCTTGCTGCGCTGCCTGGCGTACGGATATGAGCCTCCGGCGGGCATGGAGATGCTGGCGGGGGGCGGCCTGCTCTCCATGGCGCAGGTGGCGGGCATCGTCCTGCTGACCTCGGCCCCCCTGATTTATTACGCCTCGTCGCTGCAAGGCATGATCCAGTCCATCTACGACTTCACGGCCAAGAGCTTCGGCTGGGGATACATCCTGCTGTATCAGCTCGGCGGCTTCTTCGTCTTCTTCATCGCGTTTTCCCCCTACGGCAAAATCAAGCTCGGCGGGCCAGACCAGAAGCCCGCCTTCAACAACTTCCACTGGGGCAGCATGATCATCGCCGCCGGACACGGCATCGGCATGGTGAACTGGTCCATGGTGGAGCCGCTCATCACCAACAACGCCGCCCCGCTCGCGGATGCCGGAAGGATCACGCCGAATCTCGACAACTGCATGGAACTGCTGCCGAAACTCCGTCCCGCGCTCATGGGCCTGCCCCCCTGCCCCGCGCTGATCCTGTTCGACGCCCTGTCCGGGCGCTACGCCGAGGCCCGCGCCCAGCTCGTGCCCCTGTTGCAGGACAAAAGCGAATTCCGGGGCCCGATGTTTCAGGGCATCATCACCTTTCTGGAGGGCGGCGACGCCGTCCCCCCGCTGAAGGAGGCGCAGAAACGGTTTCGGAAAGCCTGCGGCAAACGCAAGGCCGTCCTCCCCGGCCCCGGCGGCCTGTGCCTCGCGCTGGCGCTGATCCGCTCGGACCAGCCCGGCCTGCGGGAAGAATGCGCCGCCCTGCTCCATGAGCTTTCGCCGCGCCAGCCCGCCTACAAGGGACTCATGGCCGCCCGGACCCTCCTCGGGCTCGCCGCCGGTGCTAAATTACCATCAAATTTGGAAAAGAGTCTCCAAAAAAGTAACTGAATACTT
>OHAJ01001891.1_pt1 | contig 14944 bp, 11 predicted proteins | sample 1577101 | NCBI WGS metagenome assembly OHAJ01 (sample SAMEA3541531, study PRJEB24748) | human gut metagenome | biome: human gut; feature: human-associated habitat; material: faeces | place: China | collected 2012
CGAAACCGAGCTGCGCCCGCGCGAACGCGAGGCTGTGATCATCCTCGGCTCCGGCCCGAACCGCATCGGTCAGGGCATCGAGTTCGACTACACGTGCGTGCACGCCGTGCAGGAGCTTGGCAAGGACTATGACACCATCATGGTCAACTGCAACCCGGAGACCGTGTCGACCGATTACGACATGTCCGACCGCCTGTATTTCGAGCCGCTCACCTTCGAAGACGTGCTCGAGATCTACGAGGCCGAAAAGAAGATGGGTCCGATCAAGGGCGTCATCGTCCAGCTCGGCGGCCAGACCCCGCTGTCCCTGGCCGCCCGACTGAAGGCCGCAGGCGTTCCGATTCTCGGCACCACGCCTGAATCCATTGATCTGGCCGAAAACCGTGAGCTCTTCGGCGAGGTGCTGAAGAAGGCCGACATGAACGCGCCGCGCTACGGCACCGCGCTGAGCCTGGACGAGGCCCGCGAGGCCGCGCACGCCATCGGATACCCGGTGCTGGTCCGTCCGAGCTACGTGCTCGGCGGCCGTGGCATGGAAATTGTCTACGACGACGCCCAATTGCGCAAGTACGTCGATCGCGCATTGAAGGAAGCCCAGGCCGACACCGTCGTGTCCGGCCGTCTGCCTTCGCCGCTGCTCATCGACAAGTTCCTGCAGGATGCCGTGGAAATCGACGTCGACGCGCTGTTCGACGGCGAGGAGCTGTATATCGGCGGCATCATGGAGCACGTCGAGGAAGCTGGCGTCCATTCCGGTGACGCCGCCTGCACCCTGCCTCCGAGCACGCTGTCCGATGACCAGATCCGTCGTCTGCGTGAAGGCACCTACGCCATTGCCAAGGGCTGTGGCGTGCAGGGCCTGATCAACGTGCAGTATGCCTTCATGGCCAACACTCTGTACGTCATCGAGGCCAATCCGCGTGCCTCCCGTACCGTGCCGTTCGCTTCCAAGGCCACCGGTGTGGCACTGGCCAAGGCCGCCGCCCGCATCATGGTCGGCGAAACCATCCAGCAGCAGCGTGACAACGGCCTGCTCCTGCCCCACGGCGACGGTGGCGACATCCATCGTGGCCAGCAGGTGGCCGTCAAGGAATCCGTGCTTCCGTTCAAGCGATTCCGCACTCCGCTCGGCAAGACCGTCGACGTGCTGCTCGGACCGGAAATGCGTTCCACCGGCGAGGTCATGGGCTTCGACCGCGACTTCCCGCACGCGTTCGCCAAGAGCCAGCTCGCCGCATACGAAGGCGGCCTGCCGACCAGCGGCAACGTGTTCATCTCCGTGAACGACACCGACAAGCGCCAGCTGCCGCTGTTCGCCGCGCGACTGGTCGAGCTCGGCTTCAACATCTGGGCCACCGAAGGCACGGCATCCGTGCTGCGCCGCTACGGCATCGATTCCAAGATCGTCGACAAGATCAGCGTGCGTATGGACTCCGATCCAGACGACCCGATCACCACCTACCATGCGGAGGGCAGCGTCGGCAAGAACGTCGTCCAGCTGATCGAGGAAGGCGCGATCGACCTGATTCTCAACACGCCGAACTCCCGCGGTTCCCGTTCCGACGGCTACGCCATCCGTTCGGCGGCTATCGCAGCCGACCTGCCGCAGTTCACCACCATGACGGAATTCTCCGCCGTGTTGATGGCTATCGAGGCGGTGCGCAATAATGATTATCAGATCATGAGTATTCAGGATCATTCCACGCAGCTGTTCGAATTGGAAAGCCGTGACTAATGATGAGTAGCCCCAGCAGTGAGGAAGTGAATGCCCAGCGTTCGGATTTCGGTCTGCGACTGAGCAATTCAATGGCCAAATACGGCCCGTTGTGCGTCGGCATCGACCCGCATCGGCAGCTCCTCACTGACTGGGGCTATAACGTCGACGCGTTGGGGGCGGAGCTGTATTCCATGCGCATGCTGCAGGCGGCCAATGGCCGTGCCGCAGCTGTCAAATTCCAGTCCTCCATGTTCGAGCGGTACGGTTCCAAAGGCATCGCCGCGCTTGAACGCGTGCTCTATGCGGCACGGCAGATGGGTGTCATCACCATCGTCGACTGCCTGCATGGCGGCCTGCCGACCACGATTTCCGCGTTCGCGGACGCCTATTTCAAGCCGGGCGCGCCATTGCTGGCAGACGCCATCACCCTGCTGCCGTATTACGGCGCACGGTCATTGGGAGGCGTCATCAATGACGCGCTCAACAACGGCAGGGGCGTGTTCATCGCATCGTTGACGTCCAACCAGGAAGGCGCCAGCCTGCAGACGGCGATTCGTCAGGCAGGCGAATACAAGGGCAAAACAGTGGCGTACGGCATCGCCAGCACTGCTCAGAAATTCAATAAGGGCAATGATGGAATGGGTTCCGTCGGCCTTATCATCGGCGCCACCATCGGGCAGTGGATCAACGATTCGGGCGTCGACCCGGCCAAGTTCACCGGACCGATTCTTTCCCCAGGCTACGGATGGCAGGGAGCGGAGACACGCGATCTGAAGACCGTGTTCAAAGGCACCAAGGGCAATGTGCTGGTTACGGTATCTCGTTCCATCGCCACGCACGGTCCCGACATCGCAAAATTGACCGAAGCCACCGCGTCGGTCGCCGGGGATATTCGGCAGGCATTGACCGAGGCTCAAAACGAAAGCGCCGATGATGCGGCTGACGGAGACGCCGAATAAATTCTTTTTCTGAATAGCTTCCTTTTTGGAAAACAAGACATAACCAAGAGTGGGGATGGAATGGCTGATTCTCAACATGGACGTTTGATTGTGCTCTGCGGACCCGCCGGAGTGGGCAAAGGCACTGTTCTGGGGCGCGTACGCGAACAGCACCCCGAAATCTGGCTGTCGGTGTCCGCCACGACACGCCAGCCTCGTCCGGGCGAAGTGGACGGCGTGAACTATTTCTTCATGACCGAACCTGAATTCCTGGCCAAAGAAAAGGCGGGGGAGTTTCTCGAAACCGCCGACGTGTTCGGCCTCGCCCACTACGGCACACCCGTGAAACCAGTCGTGGAACATCTGGAACGCAATATCCCCGTGGTCTTGGAAATCGACCTACAGGGAGCCCGGACGATCAAACGGCGCGCGAAGGAACTCGGCCTCGAAGTGCTTACCGTGTTCATTGAGCCGCCGTCCTTCGAAGAACTGAAACGTCGTCTGATCGGCCGTGGCACCGAAACCCCTCAGCAGCAGGCCAAAAGGCTTGAGACCGCCAAGGTCGAGTTGGCCGCTGCGCCGGAATTCGACAAACGCATCGTCAATAACGTGGTCGACGAGGCCGCAGACGAGCTTTGGCATATCATCGCCGAAGAGTTCGGCCTGTAATCCGTCAATCCGACTATCCAGCCAATAAAAACCGGCATACGAAAAGGGCCTGTACGATTTCGCGCAGGCCCTTTCCGTATGTTTGAATCAGGCGAGACCGGACAGCTTGTCGATCAGCTCCGGATCACGGGTCGCTCCCTTGTCAGCGGAGCGGGCGAAGGCGGCATAAGCCTTCAGCGCCTGAGAAACCTTGCGATCACGATGGGCGACATAGCCATCGCCGGCCTCCAGCTCGGCGCGGCGCTGAGTCAGCTCCTCGTCGGAAAGCTCGACGTTCACCGTACGGTTCGGAATGTCGATGTTGATGATGTCGCCGTTCTTGATCAGAGCGATCGGGCCCTTGTTCGCGGCCTCAGGCGCGATGTGTCCGATCGCCAGACCGGAAGAACCTCCGGAATAGCGGCCGTCGGTGAGCATGGCCACCTGCTTGCCGATGCCCTTGCCCTTCACGAAGGAGGTCGGGTACAGCATCTCCTGCATGCCCGGACCGCCCTTCGGGCCTTCGTAACGGATGACCAGAGCCATGCCCGGCTTCAACGTGTCGTTGAGGATGACCTCGATGGCCTGCTCCTGGGATTCGACGACCAGCGCCGGTCCGCGGAACGTCCAGATCTCCTTCGGCACGCCTGCGGTCTTCACCACGCAGCCGTCAGGCGCGAGGTTGCCGCGCAGCACGGCCAGGCCGCCTTCGGTGACCGCCGGATGGTCGATGTCGTGGATGGCGCCGTTGACACGGTCACGATCGAGCGAATCGAACAGCGTGGTGTGCGTCCACGGTTCGGGGGAGACGATGTGGCCCGGAGCGGCCAGATACATCTGCTTGGCTTCCTCGGTGCAGGTGTCGCGCATGATGTCCCAGTCGTTAAGCTTGTCTTCCAACGACTTGTAATCAATGGAATGCACGTCGCGGTGCAGCTTGCCGGCACGGTCAAGCTCGCCGAGGATGCCGGTGATGCCGCCGGCGCGGTGCACATCGGAAATCTCCCATTCGCCGGACGGCGACGCCTTGCAGATGCACGGCACGGTGTGGGAGATACGCTCGATGTCATCCAGTGTGAAGTCCACGTCGGCGGACTGCGCCATGGCGAGGATATGCAGCACGGTGTTGGTGGAACCGCCCATGGCCACATCCATGGTCATGGCGTTCTCGAAAGCCTTCTTGGTGGCAATGGAACGCGGCAGCACGGAATCGTCGTCATCGTCGTAATACTGCTTGGCGATCTTCACCACCTGCTCGGCGGCGCGCTTGAACAGGTCCTTGCGGTAGGAATGGGAGGCCAGAATGGTGCCGTTGCCCGGCAGAGCCAGACCGATGGCCTCGGTCAGGCAGTTCATGGAGTTGGCGGTGAACATGCCGGCGCAGGAACCGCAGGTCGGGCAGACGGTCTTCTCGTAGGCGAGCAGATCCTCTTCGTTCAGATTGTCATCGGCGGAGGCGTACATCACGTCGATCAGATCGGTGTTCTTCTTCACGGTGCCGTCGGGCAGCACGGTGGTGCCGGCCTCCATCGGGCCGCCGGAAACGAACACGGTCGGAATGTTGAGTCGCAGCGCGGCCATCAGCATACCCGGCACGACCTTGTCGCAGTTCGGGATGCAGATCAGCGCGTCGGCGCAGTGCGCGTTCACCTGATATTCCACGGTATCGGCGATGATGTCGCGGCTCGGCAGGGAATACAGCATGCCGGTGTGGCCCATGGCGATGCCGTCATCAACGGCCATCGTGTTGAACTCGCGCGGAATACCGCCGGCTTCCTTGATGGCATCGGAAATCAGACGGCCCACTTTGTTCAGGTGCACATGTCCCGGCAGGAACTCGTCGAAGGAATTGGCAATGGCGATGATCGGCTTGCCGAAATCCTTGCCATCCACACCGGCGGCGCGGTAGAGGGCGCGAGCGCCCGCGAATACTCGTCCATTCATTAGTTTTGCAGATCGCATTTCCATGCCTCCTATTGTGCTGGCTAAACGGGACACGTGTTTTGTCAAGAGTCACTATGTGGAAATTTTCGGAAAACCGTGTGATTCCCTTACAGGTTGGATAACTACGCTGGCGGAGAAGGCCTGTGGGAGAGGCAAGGTTGAGGTCCAGTGGATTGCCTATACTAATGATTTTGGAAAAGAAGCTTTTGGCTTATCTGATGATTTGGAGATAATCACTATGGCATTCGGCACTGAGCCAACCCCGACCGGTCTTGCGGATCCGCCGATCGACGATTTGATGGAGCATGCGGACTCCAAGTACGCTCTGGCCATTTTCGCGGCCAAGCGTGCCCGCCAGATCAATTCCTATTTCACCCAGCTCAATGAGGGTCTGCTGCAGAACGTCGGCCCGCTGGTGGAATACCAGAATCAGGAGAAGCCGCTGTCCATCGCGTTCCGCGAGATCAACAGTGGTCTGCTTGAGGAAACCCTTGGTGAGGACGATCTGACCGAAGGCAACTGATCTACACGGTTCCCATAGAGGGACTGGCATCATTTTTCATTCGCCCCGATACCTGAGCGGTGCGCTTTGAATAGTCAACAATTAACTATTGATTGCGTCTGTGAAGGACGGGGCGTTTTTCGTGGGCGATCACAGGATGCGAACGGTTGGGTGTTCGCGAAAGGAGCAGCCGTATGGCTGAATTGAAGTTGATTTCCGCCGAGTCGGTGACGGAGGGCCATCCGGATAAGGTCTGCGACCAGATTTCCGATGCGATTCTCGACGATATGCTCGCGCAGGATCCGCATTCCCATGTCGCCGTGGAGACCTGCGCCACGGTCGGACAGTTCTTCGTGTTCGGTGAGGTGACCAGCGAAGGCTATTCCGACATCCAGAACATCGTGCGCTCCGTGGTGCGCAATATCGGCTACACCAGCTCCCGCGTGGGACTTGACGCCGATTCCTGCGGTGTGACGGTGTCGCTTACCGAGCAAAGTCCGGAAATCAACCAGGGCGTTGCCCGGTTGAGTGGCGAGGAGGAGTCGAAGGCGTCCCGTGAACAGCGGTATGAGGCGCAAGGCGCGGGCGACCAAGGCGTGATGTTCGGCTATGCGTGCGACGAGACCGACGTGCTTATGCCGTTGCCGATTCATCTGGCGCACCGTCTGGCGTATCGTCTCGCCGAAGTGCGCAAGAGCGGCGAGGTGCCGCATCTTCGTCCGGATGGCAAGACGCAGGTGACCATCGAATACGACGACGATGACCATCCCGTGCGTCTCGACACCGTGCTGGTCTCCACCCAGCACGACCCGGAAGTGGACCAGGCATGGCTTAAGGAACAGCTCACCGAACATGTGATCCGTCCGGTGCTGGATGACGTGCTCGCCGACCGTGTGGCCCACGACGAATACCGCGTGCTGGTGAATCCGACCGGCTCGTTCATCCTCGGCGGTCCGGCAGCCGACGCCGGTCTGACCGGCCGCAAGATCATCGTCGACACCTACGGCGGCAGCGCCCCGCACGGCGGCGGCGCGTTCTCCGGCAAGGACCCGACGAAGGTGGACCGCAGCGCCGCCTACGCCGCGCGCTACGTGGCCAAGAACATCGTGGCGGCAGGGCTTGCCCGCCGCTGCCTCGTGCAGCTTGCATATGCCATCGGTGTGGCCGAGCCCGTGAGCGTGCTCGTCGATACGCAGGGCACCGGCGCCGTTCCGGACGCACAGATCGCCGCTGCCGTGCAGCAGGTGTTCGACCTGCGGCCAACGGCCATCATCCGTGACCTCGACCTGCGCCGCCCGATCTACCGGCAGCTTGCCGCCTACGGCCACATGGGCCGTGAGGAGCTCGGCGTCCGCTGGGAGGACACCGACCGCACCGACGCCCTGCGCGCCGCCGTCGCTGGGACGAACGTGTGATTCAAACCTCATGAAAAACCTCCGCAGCTTCGGCTGCGGAGGTTTTTTCATGTTCATTCGAGAACCGGCGCAGCGGTGCTCTATGGGCATATGCTCAATAATACGAATGCCCCCAGGTGGTGGTCTCGTAATCTGCGAGGAAGTCGGCGTTCGCGCGCTCGGTCGGCGTGAGCGAATTGTTATCGAACGACGCGCCGGGCACCGTGCCGTGATACCAGCTCTGCGCCTCGAAATAGGCCGCGATCTGCGGCGTCTGGAAAATGCGGCCGTGGCGCGCAAAAATTTCATTGCGGGCAAGGCAGCACTGCTCCCACGTGAGGTCGGCTACGTCTGCCTGCGTGAGCCGGCGCGTGGCGCTGTCCGGCAGGATGTAGCCGCCGGAGGCCGGCTTTTCGGTCGGCTTCGGGCTCGGCGTGGGCGTGGGCACAGGCGTTTCCGTCGGGGCAGCGGACGGCTCCGCCGTCGCCGTCACGGAAGGGGTCACGGCCACGGCCGGATCCTTCGGCTTGGGCTTGACATTGAGCGCGATGAGCAGCACGATCAGCGCCACGCCGAGGGCGGCAAAGATCGCGATGAGCAGCGCCTTGCTGCGCGGCGCGTCCTGAGCCTCCGGCGCGGGCTCGTAAGGCGCATCATCCTCCCAGCCGGGTACCGGCGGGTCGTCGGTCCAGGTATCGTCCGGCGGCTCGGCTTCATCGTCCCAGTCGTCGGCGGGGGCGTCCTGCCAACCGGAGGCGGCATCCTCCCCGTGCCGGTCATCCGGCGGCGCGGGATCGTCCTGCCAGCCGTCTGATGGGATATTTTCGTCCTGTAATTCTTCCAGCGGCGCCTGCTCGGCCCCGCAGTAGGGGCACCAGCGCGCATCGTCCGGGATGTCTCGTCCGCAGTAGGCACACTGCATTGGCTTCACCTGCCCTTTCACACACACACAAATCGTTTTCCTCAAGATACCATATTCCCGGCCATACCGCAAGGATAAAAAATGTCCCCCGGTGTTCGCCGGGGGACAAAAGAAACGCTGTTAACCCGCGATGCGCTTGGCGCCCACGTAGTTTTTCAGGTAGTAGCTCGAGCTCAGGTCGCTGATGACGACGCAGCCTGCGCCGGAGCTGCTGTGGATGAACTGGCCGCTGCCGATGTAGATACCGACGTGGCCGATGCTGGAGCTGTTGCTCGCAAAGAACACCAGGTCGCCGAGCTGGAGGTTGGCCTTCTCGACATAGGTGCCGTTGTTGTTGTAGATGCTGCTGGCCACACGGCTCATGGAATAGCCGCAGAGCTTGTACACGTAGTTGACAAAACCGGAGCAGTCGAAGCCCGAGGGGCTCATACCGCCGTAGACATACGGCGCACCCATGTACTGCTTGGCCGTGGCGACGATGGTCTCGCCGATGGAGCCGCTGGGCGTGCTGCCGCCGCCGGTAGTGCCGCCGTCCGACTTCGTGGTGGTGACATACGTGCTGTTGACATAGCCCTTGACACCGTTGATCGTGACGGCCGTCCAGTTGCCGCTCGTGCCGGTAATGGTCAGCGGCGTACCGTTGTTGTACGTGCCGAGGATGGAATAGTTCGTGCCGGCGCCGGAACGCAGACGCACGTCGTTGCCCTTGATGTAGCCGGTCTGGCTCGCAGAGCCGCCGCCGTTATCGGGCTTCGTCGTGGTCATGTAGTCCTTGCAGACATAGCCGTCCTTGCCGCTGTAGCTGACCTTGTACCAGTTGCCGCTCTCGCCGGTGATGGTCATCTCGGTGCCGGTGTTGTACACGCCGAGGATGGAGCTGGTCGTGCTCGCACCCGAGCGCATGCGCACGCCGGTGCCCTTGATGTAGCCGGCCTTGCTGTCGGCCCCGCCGCCGGAGACGTAGTCCGAACGGATGTAGCCGCTCACGCCGCCGACGGTGACCTTCGACCAGCCGTTTTCCGTGCCGGTCACAGTCAGAGGCGTGCCGTTCTGGTAGGTACCGAGGATGGAGTAGTTCGTGCCCGGGCCGGAGCGCATGCGCACATCGCTGCCCTTGACCGAACCGTTGGAGCTGCCCGTGCTGCCGCCGTTGGACGTGACGCCCGAGAGCGAGACATAGTCCGAGTGGACATAGCCGGCGGTGCCGTTGTAGCTGACCTTGTACCAGGCACCGCTGACGCCGGTGACCGTCATGGTCGTGCCGGAGTTGTAGGTGCCGAGGATGGAGCTGCTCGTGCTCGCGCCGGAGCGCATGCGCACGTAGCTGCCGTCGATCGTGCCGGTGCCGAAGCTGGCATCCATGTCATTGGCGCGTTTGAGGTAATCGGAAGATATGTAGCCGACGGTGCCGTTATAGACCACCGTGGCCCAGCCGCCGCTCGACTGCGAGGACACCACAACGTGGGTGCCCGCCGGGAGCGTGGAGATAATGCCGTAATTCGTTCCGGCGCCCGTTCGGAAGTTGACGGCCGTCGTCGTGGTCGCGCCGCCGTCACTCGCCGCGGAAGCCGAAACGGCCAGCGTGAGCGCGAAGAGCGCGGAAACAACGGCTGTTTTCAGAAATCGTTTCGCCATAGAATCATCCTTTGCTTAGTTATTTGCGAGCGCGCGGTCCAGCCACACAGCCGCCACGTCCATGGCGTTGTAGAGGCCGTCCTTTTCTGTCTTTTTAACCACACGGTCGCGGGATTTCAGATCCGGGTCGGTGAGCTGGAGCTGCACGGAGACCCGCGTCGCCACGTCAAGGTCCTTGACCTTTTGCGTGTCGAGGATCTGCATCATAATGATGTACTTGTCAGCCATGCTGCCGTAATAGAGCAGGTTGTCTTTCCGGCGCAGCGGATGGCCTTTGTAGCACAGTTCGGTCGATTTTGCTGCCAATGAGATACACCTCCGATACCACTGTCTTCAAATTGTAACACATTTCAATCTTTTTGTCAACACCTCGTGCCCCGCGCTGTCGTTTCGGCGCGGGGACACGCGATGGGGCAAGCATTTGCGCGCGGCTCAGCCGGCGTCCGCATCGTCGCCGGTGCCCTGCGACTGGCCGGAGAAATTGCCGAAAATGCCGGTCGGCGCGCCGATGGTCGGCGTCGGGAAGCTCTTGGTCGGCAGGTCCTTATGGATCGGGTCCATGACGAGCTTCCAGATCTGGGCGGCGGGGTTGCCGGAGAAGTTCATATACTCGGGCATATCGTAGCCGGTCCAGACGGCGGCCACGTAGTACGGCGTGAAGCCGACGAACCAGCGGTCGCAGTTGTTCGTGGTCGTACCGGTCTTGCCGCCGACGGGCATGCCGGTCAGGCGGGCCTCGCCGCCGGTGCCGCTGTTGACGGCGTTGCAGAGCATGTCGGCCATGTTCCACGCGGTGTTGGCCTTGAAGGCCACGATCGTGCGCGCGGGATTTTCAAGCACGACCTCGCCGCTGGAATCCTTGACGTAGGAATACGTGCGGCCGTAGGTGAACACGCCGTCATTGACGAAGGCGGAGTACGCCTGCGTCATCTCGCGGACGGTGATGCCGTGGGTAAGCTGGCCGAGGGCGAGCGGCGCATAGTCGCAGTCGGACTCGGCAAGGCTCGTGACACCGAGCTTGTCCTTGAGGAACTCATACGACGCGCGCGGCGTGAGCTTGTCGAGGATCTGCGCCGACACGGTGTTGAGCGAGCGCTGCAGCGCCTCGCGGATGGTGACGACGCCGTAGTTGCCGCCGCCGGAGTTTTTCGGATACCAGCTCGTGCCGGTCAGCTTGATGTCCGGCGCGTCATTGACCTGCGTATACTGCGTGATGAGGCCGAGCTCCATGGCCGGGCCGTAGGTCGCGATCGGCTTGAGCGACGATCCGGGCGGGCGCTTGGACTGCGTGGCCCGGTTCGTGCCGAAGTTGATGGTCTTTTTGCCGGTGCCGCCGGACAGGCCCTTGATCTCGCCGGTGTAGGGGTCCATGACGGCGATGGCGGACTCGAACTGCTGGCCGGAGGCCGACGGGCGCTGCGGCATATTGTCGAGGTCGGTATAGACGTCGTCGATCGCCTGCTGGATGCTGGGATCGTAGCAGGAATAGACCTGATAGCCGCCGGAATAGAGCAGCGTGCGCGCCGTGTCGCGGCTGACGCCCTTCTGCTCGACGAGGTCGTTGAGCACGTCGTTGATGACGGCCTCGGCGTAGTAGCTGTAGATGGTCTGGGTGGCATCGTCGGACTCGCTGCGCACGAACACGAGCTCCTGCGCCACAGCCTCGTCATACTGCTCCTTCGAGATATAGCCCTGCTCGTACATCTGCTTGAGGATCGTCTCCTGCCGGGTCTTGTTGTTCTCGCGGCTGATGAAGGGGTCGTACTTCGAGGGGTTGTTCGTGATGCCGATGATGCTCGCGCACTCGGCGAGCGTGAGATCCTTCGGTTCCTTGCCGAAATAGGTCTCGGCGGCGGTATAGACGCCGTTGCAGCCCTCGCCGAAGTAGACGATGTTCAGGTACCACTCCATGATCTCTTCCTTATCATAGGACTTCTCAAACTCGAGCGCCTGGAAGATCTCGAGCAGCTTGCGCTGCACGGTGATGTCGTCCTGCTTGGTAAGGTTCTTAATGAGCTGCTGCGTGATGGTCGAGCCGCCGAAGTCGTTTTTCATCGACAGGAACATATTGATGAACGCGCCCGTCGTGCGGTACCAGTCGACGCCCTTGTGCTTATAAAAGCGCTTGTCCTCAATGGCGACGGCCGCGTGCTCCATGTCCTTGGGGATGTCGGCATAATCGACCCAGACGCGGTTTTCCGTGCTCGAGAGGTTCGTGAGGTTCTGCCAGTTGCCGTCTGCGTCCTCATACAGGATCGAGCTCGAGAGCGAGACCGTAAAGTCCGAGAGCTGCACGTCGAGGTCCGTGGACAGGCAGTTTTTCACATAGTACGCGAAGATGCACAAAAACAGCAGCCCCGTGACGAGCACGATCAGCAAGATCGTGCCGAGCACGCGCAGGATGGCGCCTGCAACGCTCACGGTCGCATCCGCGGCCTGAGCCGCGCGCGGGGCAGATGATGATTTCGGTCGTTTTGCCATAGGCAGTGACGCACCTCCCTGATAATACACGTTAGCGGGTCAAAAACCCGGTCGATATTCAGCGCATAAAAACGGTTAAATGATATTATAACACACTCTGTCAACCGGGGATAGTGTTTCGCGCGTTTTTGTCCCGCGGGTATGAAATGCGCGCACATTGGACAAACTTTCCGGTGAAAGGAGCGAGGCATATGAAACGAACGCTGGCACTGACGGTCGTGACGGCGCTGTGCGCCGTGTCGCCGTTCGTCGCGGGGGCGGCGATGTCCTCCCTGCAGCGGCCGGGCGCGGACACGCCGGCCACGTCCTACGACGGCGCGCAGGCGGAATATATCCTGCGGGATTACGAGGGCTATGTGAGCGTGTTCGCCTCCGGCGCCGACCGCAAACCCCTGCAGGTGACCGGCATCGAGGTCGCCGGACTGCGCCGCGCCGACCAGGAGCTGCTGCGCGGCGGCATCACCGTCGGCAGTCAGGAGCAACTTTTGCTGCTGCTGGAGGATCTGGGGTCGTAAAAGGACTTGATTTTACGCGCCGGATGGGGTACACTGAAACCAGAACACGATCACGACTGGAGGACACCCCGATGAGTGAAGCATTCGGCAGCGATTATCTGACGATCGAGGACGAGGAAGGCAACGAGTTCGAGCTGGAAATTCTCAATGAGTTTGAGCTCGACGGTCAGGACTACCTCGCGGCGCTCCCCGCCGACATGGATGAGGACGACCCCGATTTCGGCATCATCCTGCTCAAGATCATGGAGGAAAATGGTGAGGAGCTCTTCGGCTCCATCGACGATGACGACGAGCTGGACAAGGTGTACAATTACTATATGCAGGAGATCTTCGCCGACGAGGACGAGGATTCTGACGGCGGCGCGGAGGAATAAGTTCCCGCGCGGCGCATAGCATGGGAATAAGTCCTGCTGTGTGCGTGGAGCACGATCGGGTGCTCGGAGCCCATTTAAACCCACATCTCTGATAAGGGATGCCAGAACTTCCGCTGCGGATTGCAGGCCTCCCGGCCGGCTGAAAGATGCCGGTTGGACGTTGGAAGCAGAGAAACAGCAGAGAGGCGACCCACCTGCCTTCTTGTGCAGGTTGTAACTGGGCTCACACGGCATTGGCGGGCTGGCCGGCAGCGAAAGCTGCCGGCTTTTTCCTTGCCCAAAAGGGCAAGGAAAAAGCCAGATTTTATCCGAGGCGGGCCTTGCCCCCTCGGGCTCCCCTGCGGCTCAAAAGCTTCGAGAACAGCGACACCGGTCATGCGTCTCTCATCTGACGGACACAACAGATGCGCATCTGAAGTGCAGCACCCGAAAAAGCGGCACAGCGCATTGACAACCCCCGCCGCCGGGGCTTATCATAACCCCGGCGGCACGCGCAGCGTGCCGAATTTTGTCCGAACGAAAGGAAAACCGCCATGCTCCGCTTCCAGAATGATTACTCCGAGGGCGCCCACCCGAACGTGCTGCGCGCCCTGTGCGATACGAATCTCAGCTCCACCCCGGGCTACGGGCTCGACGACGACTGCCGCCGCGCGGCCGACGCCATCCGCGCCCGCTTCGCCTGCCCGGATGCCGACGTGCACTTTCTCGTCGGCGGCACGCAGACGAACCAGCTCGCCGCGGCCGCGTTCCTGCGCCCGTGGGAGGCCATGGTCGCGGCCGACACCGGCCATATCAACGTGCACGAGACCGGCGCCATCGAGGCCACCGGCCACAAGGTGATCGCCATGCCCGGCACGGACGGCAAGCTCACGCCCGCCGCCATCGCGGACGCCGCCGCGCAGCACTGCGCCGCGCCGGGCGTGTACGACGAGCACATGGTGCTGCCGCGCATGGCATACATATCCGACGCGACGGAGCTCGGCACCGTCTACACGAAAGCGGAGCTGACCGCCCTGCGCGCGGCGTGCGATGCGCACGGGATGTACCTCTATCTCGACGGCGCGCGGCTGGCGCAGGCGCTCACGGCCGCGGGCAATGACCTGCAGCCGGAGGACCTGCCGCGGCTGTGCGATGCGTTTTACATCGGCGGCACGAAAAATGGCCTGCTCTTCGGCGAGGCGATGGTCATCGTCAACGACGCGCTCAGGCCGGGCTTCCGCCGCGCGATGAAGCGCAACGGCGCCATGCTCGCCAAGGGCCGCCTGCTCGGCGTGCAGTTTGCCGCCGCGATGGCGCACGACCTCTGGCTCGACATGGGCCGCCACGCCGATGCACAGGCGCAGCGCATCGCCGCCGCGCTCACGGACCGCAATGTGCCGATGTACGTGCCCTCGCCGACGAACCAGATCTTCCCCATCCTGTCGGACGCGCAGATCGCGCGGCTGCAGGAGCAGGTCGCGTTCAACACGACCGCCCGCGTGGACGCGGCGCACCAGGCCGTGCGATTCGTGACCTCGTGGGCCACGACAGACGCGCAGGTCGACGCGCTGCTGGCCGTGCTGGCGCAGGTGCTGGACTGAGCACACAACATCGAAATATGGAAACACGCCCGACGCATCCGCGTCGGGCGTGTTTTCTACATTATAAATGTTCCTTCTGCATCTTCGCCCAGCGGCGGGGATACTTCGGCGGCGTGGGCGCCGTCTTGCGGATGACGACGACGCTGTGCGTCACGTCCGTGCCGGGGATGGTGTAGCGCACCGTGCGCTCATACGTGCCGCCGAGCTTGCGGATGGCGCTGCGCGCCTCGTCGAGCTCCTCGGTGCAGTCCGGCCCCTTCATGGCGAGAAACACCCCGCCCGTGCGCACAAACG
>OHAJ01001892.1_pt1 | contig 14943 bp, 9 predicted proteins | sample 1577101 | NCBI WGS metagenome assembly OHAJ01 (sample SAMEA3541531, study PRJEB24748) | human gut metagenome | biome: human gut; feature: human-associated habitat; material: faeces | place: China | collected 2012
AAGCGTCCCTGCCAGTAACTTTGCGCGTCCGCAGACGCGCCCCCAAGCTGCTCTTTCCCCCAGATTCCGTGAAGAATCTTTTTGTTTGGTGCGAAAAATAGCCATTTGGTTGATGTGCAGCACTTTCATTTCTGCTATTCTTAACGTATAAGGGGGGAGTTCTATGAGAAGCATCGTTGTCAGTATGCAAAACATGCTTTTATCAGAGGCCGTCGCACGGACGCTTGCGGAAACAGGAGAGTTCCGCGTGGAGCAGGTTCTGCCCGGAAAAACCAGCGATACCTTCTCTCTCTGCCGAGCCATGCAGGCGGATATTCTGCTGATGGAGGTCAGCCGTCTTCCCGCCTACACGCTGGAAAATCGACTGAATCTGATCGCGTGCGTACGCAAGGTGATGCCGAACTGCAAATTCGTGCTGCTGTGTGATGAAAACGTCGATCCGGAATTGGCGCACCGGGTGATGACTGTCCGGCAGGATCGATTGATTGATGCTTTCCTCTATGCTTCCGTTACCCACGCCTATCTGACTGCCGCGCTGGATGCGCTGTGAGAAAGGAGCGACCGCCATGAAAAGACGATCCCAAGGGGTGCTGCGAAAAGGCTTCGGCAATCAAACATTTTTTGCGCAACTGATGGAGGAAAACGGATTTAACACGTTTGTCTTCTAATATTATGATTGATGAAGAAATGGAGGAATCAATTCATGAAAAGAAAGCTATGTCTGGTTCTTTTCCTGCTGATGCTGGTGACCTGCGTCACAGCGTCGGGCGAAGCTGCCGACTGGAATTATGACGCGAACTACGCCATACTCCGCGGCTATAACGGTGCGGGCGGCGACGTGGTTGTGCCCGGCGAATTGGACGGTTTCACGGTGGATGTGATCGGTGTCAGCGTGTTCCGCGGGGAAACCATCACCTCGCTGACATTGCCCGAAACCGTGCTGGAGCTTCGAAGCAACGCCATCAGCACATGCGACAACCTGACCCGCGTTTCCCTGCCACAGAGCCTTGTGGTCATCAACCGCATGAACTTCTTCAGCTGCACGGCGCTGACGGAAGTTACCATTCCCGCAGGCGTGCGCTATATCGGCGACGCTTCATTCAGATACTGCGACTCGCTGCGCAAGATTACCTTTGAGGGTGTATGCCCTGCAATCGACATTGACTGCTTCAGCCTTCTGCCCGAGGGCGCGACGGCTTACGTCCCGGACGACCAGCTGGATGCCTATATCGAGGCGTTTGAAAATGCCGGCAGTGAAGTAAGCGTCCAGCCCAGCGGCAAAAACGCCGTGATTGTGGAAAACAACGGCTATGTGGAATCGGAGTTCGATTTTGACGCTTCCACCGGCACGATTACCTCCTACAACGGCTACGCCACTTATCTGGCCATCCCCGAAACCATCGGCGGCGCGCCGGTAAAGGCCATCGGTCCCGAGGCGTTCGCGCAGCACACCTATCTGGCGCTGCTGGAACTGCCTGAAGGACTGGAAACCATCGGCGATCGCGCGTTTTATAACTGCGAAACGCTGGCCCGCGTTCACTTCCCCTCCACGCTGAAGTTCATCGGCGACAGCGCGTTTTACAACGCCTACAAGAGCAGCATTCTGGAGCTGCCTGAGGGGCTGGAGCATATCGGCGCATACGCCTTCTATTTTGCCGGCATCAAAGGCTTTCTGACGCTGCCCGAGGGGCTTAAAACCATCGGCGAAAGCGCGTTTGAATCCTGCAGCAACATGGGTGGCAATCTCTATCTGCCCTCGACGCTTGAGTCGATTGACTCCCGCGCCTTCAAGGGCGACTACAACATTCAGTACATCGTTCTGGAAAGCCTGACCGCGCCCACGCTGGGCGAGGACGTCTTCGCGGGCTGCGATTATCTGTACGACATCGACCTGAACGCACACGGTACGCGTCAGGAGATGCAGCAGTGGCAGGCGTATGTGGATGCGCTGGGGCTTCCCTGCCGCGTGTGGCGCGCGCAGGACCCGACTGCCCAATCGCCTGAGAAGGGCGCGTATCGGTACGAAAACCGCGTGTTGACCGAATACACCGGCACAAGGACGCGCATTCACCCCCATCTCACCGTTTCAAAGGAGGCGGTGGTCGGTCTGGGCGACGGCGTGTTCAAGGGCAGCCAGACCATCGAATACTTCTCCGTCGCCCACAACGACGAATTCACCACCATCGGCGCGGAGGCCTTCATGAACAGTTCCCTCCGGAATGTGGATCTGTTCGACTCCGTAACCACCATCGGCGCGCGGGCGTTCGCGGGCTGCACGCAGCTGGAAGCCCTGACCCTGCCCGACTCGCTGATCACCATCGGCGAAGGCGCGCTCGACGGTCTGACAGGGCTGAAAAAGCTGGTGATTCAGTGCGATCCGGCGATTATCCCCGCAGGCGTGTTTGCAAATCTGCCCGCTTTGAGCGACGTGACCGTCGAATTCGGCGCAATTCCGGCGCATATGTTTGAAGGCAGCGGCGTGACCGTGCTCACGCTGGGCGCGGGCGTGACCGAAATCGGCGACAGCGCGTTTGCCAATACCGTGCTGACAAGTGCCGAAATACAGAACGTGACCGCCATTGGCGCGGGCGCGTTTGAAGGCTCCGCGCTGGAGCGCGTGCGCCTGAACGCGGCCGCTTCCGTGGGCGAGAGAGCCTTCGCGAACACAAAGCTGACGAAGATGGTCATCCCCACCGCCGGCAGTTTCCCGCTTTCCGCCGTCGAGGGCACAAGCGCCGAGCTGCGTCTGCCCGCCGACGCGACCGATGAGCAGCTTGCCGCGTGGAACGAGACGCTCCAGCGCCCATGGTACGACCCCATGCTGCGCGAAGGCGAAGTAAGCCAATTCGTAAAGATGCCCTTCGAGCCAACTCCCGCCGAGAACTTTGAGTTTGATCCGGATACCGGTCTGATCGCCGCCTACATCGGAACCGACGTGGATGTGGTCGTGCCGCGCGAAATCAACGGCGTAACCGTGGTCGGCTTCAAAAACTACAACGCCTTTGACGCGTGCCATGACTATACAGATTCCTCTGTGACGAGTGACCGTACCGAGTGGGTGCGCCTGCGCACGCTGGTGCTGCCCGAAACAATCAAAGAGCTGCCGGACATGATGCTCGCCTACTGCCAGCAGCTGGAGACCTTCGTCTGCTACGCGCCCCTGGAGAGCACCGGCGGCAATCAGTTTATGCTCTGCCGGAGCCTGAACAACGTAATCTTCGTCAATGGCGTGCGCGAAATCGACAATTACGCCTTCGACAGCGCCGGGCCGCTGGGCAACCTGTACTTTGGCGAGCATCTCATAAGGATCGGCCAGCAGGCGTTCAATTTTGCCGGCCTCAGTTCCTTCGTCGCCGATGCGGAGCGTGTGGAATACGGCGCGTTTACTGAATGCAAGAACCTGACCAGCCTGCACTTCACCAGCAAGATGAAGGACTTCGGCGAAAACTGCATCGTCAACTGCCCGAACCTTGCCGAAATCTGCTTCGACGGCTGCGATTTGACCGCGTCCCCCATGGGACTGATGATGAACGTCGCGCCCAAGCTGACCGTGCGCGTACCCGAAAGCATGAGTGAAGAAAACCTCAGGCACGCTCAGAATTGCCAGAGCTGGAGCGAAAACCGCAGCGAGGTTACCGTAATCACCGAGCCATGCGCCCACGCGAAGCCCACGCTGCCCGATTTGCCTGCGCTGCTCCCCACCCTGAAGCTGGATGCAAGCGTGGAAACCGCCGCGCCCGCGCAGCCCGGCACGTTAGGCGCGGCTGAACCCGAAGTTGCGCCTGAACCCAGCCCCATTCCCGAACCTGTCGCGCAGAGCACTGGCATTCCCGATGAATATCTGGGCGTGTGGTACGGCGTGCGCATGGAGATAGGGGGCACACCCTATCCGCTGGCCGACATGGGGCTGGATGTAACCTTCACCCTCGGCGCGGACGGCGCGGCTGAAATGAACACGAACGGCGACGTGGACAGCATCCATTGCGCCATGCAGGACGGCGTACTCATGGCGGACGGCATATCGTTCACGCTGCAGGACGCGCTCCTCACGGTTTCCATGGACGGCGTGACCATGACGTTCAGCCGCGAGAAGCCGGAAGCCTCAAGCGCGGCCGTCCCGAGCATCAACGAAAGCGCCATTATCGACGATTTCAGGGGCTTCTGGACGCTTGCGCGCGTCACAGCGGACGGCATCACACTGCCCGCTGAAGCCGCTGAAATGGCGGGGGATACGCTGGTCATTTACGGCACTACCTGCGACCTGACCCTGCATGGTACGACGCTGGACGGTCTGTCCTGCCGCATGGACAATTTCACGCTGCTCATCTCCATCCTGAACGGCGAGACTGCCGTCACGCTGCGCGAGGATGGAACGCTCAGCCTTGAAATGAGCGACCTCACACTGTGGTACGAGCGTACCGGCGATGCCCCCGAAGCGGCCGCCGAACCAACTGCGGAATTCAATCCCGCCGTCACGCCCGAACCCGCCGCCGGCGCCGAGATTATGCTGGAAAAGAAGTACGTCATGACCGACGCGGATGTAAGCGGCTACAACATGACCGCCGCGCAGCTGGGCAATTATGAGTATTCCCTTCTCTTCCATGAGGACGGCACCGTCAAATTGGTCATAGCAGGCGCGGATATTCCCGGTCTCACATGGGTCTTTGGCAAAGCGCCCACGGAAGCGGGTGAGGTCGACGGCATTGTCATCAACTATTACACGCAGGCGCTGTACATCGTGCCCACGGAAAAAGGCTGCGATATGGACTATTTCGGCTCTATGCTGATCCATTTTGCGCCGGAAGAATCCGCAAAATAATGCCGTTTCTGAATGAAGCACTGCGCTGTGCTACGCGGAACGAGCGACCGTCATTTCTTTTTCATTGATCAAACAAAAAGAGGAGGATTTTCCCCCATGAAGAAAATAATCGTTTTCCTGTTGACCGCACTGCTGATGTTTTCCGTGGCCTTCGCCGATTCTGTTCCGATGAGCAAAGAGGATCAAATGGCCAGTCTGGTGAAGAATTTTCTGGAAGAAAATGAATTTCCCTATGAATATGACGACTATACCTTCACCGTGCCCTTTTCCGTCGATAACTCGATGGAATACGCCTTTATAACCGTTTATATCTACGATGATATGCTGTCCGTGTCCGTAGACGCGCCGATTCACGGAACCCGGGAGGTCTTTGAAAAGATGGCCGTGTTCACCACGCTGGTCAACAACGAGATCTACTATGCACAGTTCCGCCTCGATCTGGATGGAGACGAATTCTATATCTCCTGCCGCTCCTGCAACCTGGTGGAGGACGTTCTCCCCGGTGAGAACGAGCTGTTCTACCTGTTCGCCATGCCGCACAGCTATATGGAAGATTACGGCGACGGCATCGTGGCAGTACTAAGCGGCGGCGATCCCTACGAGGCATTTGAAGCCTGTCAGGCGGCGGTAGACGCGCAATGACAAACATCACCAATCCATACTTGAGCGCAAAGGCTGTCGCCAAGAAAAAAACGGATATTCCCGTTGTGCTGGTCTGTGCCATTTTTGCGGCAGCGACTGTCTCCGCGACGATAACGATGTTTTCGCAGGGGAAAACGCTGTCCGGCGTGATGGGTATTTTCCTATTCGCTGCGCTCATAACGCCTGTCTTTCGCATTCTTCGCCATGCATACCGCAGAGCCTGCGCGCGCCGTATCGCAGGCGCGCTGCTCCCGCTGACCGAAGAAAGCCTGACCTTTGACCAGTTGGGCACGGTTCTCTCCTCCAGCAAAGCCCTTGAGCAGCTCCGATCGCTCATCGGCACGGGATACCTGCAAAACCTGCAGATTAATGCTGCGACGCGCACGGTTGCGCTGTACACGCCGGAGGGCACATTCGTGCAGTGGATCTGCCCCGGCTGCGGCGCGAAGAACAGCGGCCGACGCGGCAGCGCGCCGCGCTGCACATACTGCGGTCAGCCGTACGCAAAATGACGACCAGCCCCCGGCATTCGCGACAGCAAGAAAATGGTCAATTTCTGCGCCACGCCGGGGAATATAGCACAATTTTCAAGCATCGTCAATTGTGCGCAAATGCAAACGCGCCCGCCAGCCTTTCCGCTGACGAGCGCGTTCTATTTTTATACTATTTTCAAATTCGCTGCGCAGGATTTCACGCCCGCAGGGAATCTCACTGCCCCGCCGCCGGCGTCGGCAGCGGCTCCGGCGTGCGGTCATCCGCCGTGACCTCCGGCGTGGGCGTCGCCGACAGTTCCTCCGCATACAGCAGATTCAGCGTCTTGACATCCGCCGTCCCCGTTGCAGACAAACTGTTCGCCTTCTGGAACGCCTTCACCGCGTTCTGCGTGCCTGCCAGGAACGTGCCGGAGCATTTGCCCGAATAGTAGCCAAGATCCGTCAGCTTCCGCTGCATCCAGTACACATCCTCGCCGGAGCTGTTCACTTTCAGCGTCCGGAAGGGCTGCGGCGGCATCGTCCCGGCGCGATAATCCGGCTCGGCGGTCGGCTGCGGTGTGACGTAGGGCAGCATGTTCTTCGTGTTCAGTGAGGGCAGCTTCAGCGCGGCGCGGAGTTCCGGGTCAGCGGGCATGTCGTTGCGAATCGTGACGACCGTCCCTGCCCCGCAGTTGTTGTAAATCCACTTCGCATCCGCAACGGTCAGGCGAATGCACCCGTGCGACGCGCGCTTGCCGAGGTTCTTGTAGGACTTGACCGACAAATCCATGGTGTTGACCGTGTTGTAAATGACGGAATGGAACGCAATGGACGAGTTGATGCGCGTCCAGTACTGCGCGTGGCTGCCCCACTCCGGGAAGTAGCACCAGCGCGCCGTGCGCCCGTTGAGTGTGAATGTGCCGATATCCGACGGATTCTTGCGCGTGCCGGTGGAGCAGAGCATCTGCCGCACAACAACGGTGTAATCGCCGTTTTCGTCGCGCCCGTAGACGGTCGTCACCTGATTGTTGACGTCCACCGTGATGGCAAACGGCACAGGCGTCGGTTCGGGCGTAGGCTTCGGATCATCGGTCGCGGCACGCACATCCGGGTCGTTGAAGAGCGCGTTCCATGTGTTTTCGCCCACGATGCCATCCACGCTCAGCGCGTTCTGCTGCTGGAATGCCTTCACCGCGTTGCGCGTGTGTCCCAGAAAATTGCCGCTGATGTTGCCAGAATAGTACCCCAGCTCGGTCAGGCGGGTCTGCACGAGCTTGACTTCTTCGCCCTTGGACTTGTTGTATTGCAGTTTCTTGACGAACGCCACCGTCGGCGCGGGCGTCGGGGTGGTGGTTTCATCCGAGAGGTGCATTCCGGGCGTGGGCGACGGGGTGGGCGTCGCCGCGGCGGACGAATCCCGGCTGATGGCATCGCCGCTGAACAGGCGTTCCAGCGTCTGCACATCCGCTTCGCCCGTAATCGGCAGGGCGTTCGCCGTCTGGAACAGGCGGATGGCTTCCTGTGTCGCGGGCAGATAGCGCCCGGAAATCTTGCCCGTGTAGTAGCCCAGCGCCATCAGGCGAATCTGCGCCTGCCGCACGTCCTCGCCCACGCACCCCAGCCGCAGCGGGCGATATTCCGCCGCATAGATGGTTTCCTGCGTCGCTTTGTCCGCCACGCCCGTCACCGCAAGGGCAAAATCTCGCTGGAAATCCTCCACCGCGGTTTTGGTCGCCTCGCCATAGCGCCCGGTTACGTCGCCGCTGTAATAGCACAAATCCGTCAGCGCGGTTTGCAGGGCGGACACGTCGTCGCCCTCATCATTCAGGGTCAAATCGCGCGTGATGTTCGCCGCGCCCTCCGTCCACTCCACGCTGTCATCCGGCACGGCCTCCCCCGCGTCCTCCGCCGACGCGAAGGGCAGTATCATCATCACCGCCAGCAGGAGCGCCGCCAGCGTTCGTTTCCACAAAGGCATCAAAAGCACCTCGTTCATGCTGATATTCAGGGATACGATTCTATTGTACTGGTTTTTCGCGCAGTTTGCAAGCGGATTTTTCCCCACGCAAAAGGCTGCCAAGCGTCCTGCGCCTGACAGCCCTGCGGTTATTGCCATTAGGAAGTTATTTTTTCAGCGATACCTTGTGTGTCTCCTGATTTTCGCCGTCCGCTTCCGGCTTGGGTGCTTCTGCCGGAACATTCTGCGCTTGCAGCTTCTCCAGCTTTTCGGCGATTGCCTGCATGTTGGCGGCGATGCTGCGGATGTTCTCGTCGCGCGTCTCCTCCACCCACGGCGAACCATCCGCCGGACGAAGCGAATCAACGCCGATTCGGATGAAGTCAATCAGCGCCCAAATGCCAAAGCCGCCCGCGGTGAGCAGTTTGTAGCCAAGGTAGAAGCGGTCAACGCCGAAGAGCCCCGTGAATCAAGCTCAGCAGCCGAAGCACCACCGCCAGCACGATAAATGCCCAATTCAGCCCTTTTCTTTGAATTTCCACGTCATTTCCTTCCCTTGTGATTCCTTACTTTCATTCTACCCTGCCCTCAAAAAAAGTCAAGCATTTTCTTTCTGAATAATATAATTTTGGAATTACTAACAAAAGCATCCCAAATTGTTGTGGAACCTCACAAGAGGATTCCGCTGCTTGCGCCATCCGGGCAGCAAAAAAGACTGCCCGCACCCGGCAGGCAGCCTCGCTTCTGGTAAGCCCTTCATCAATATCGGTAGTTATACTGATAGCTGCTGAGCCCATCCATGATCGACACGCCCATCACCATCCCGACAATCGACAGGATAACCGCCACGATGACCGCCACCAGCACGCCGCACCAGTAACCGCGCGCAAAGTTGCGGCGATTCAGGTTGTCGTCATTCAGCGCAAAGACGATGGCGAGAATCCCGCCAATGACCGGAAGCGTGAACAGGATGCCATAGCCCACATACGCCCACGGCGACAGCAGTCGATACTGATTGTTTTCGTTCTCACTCATGCGAAAAGCCTCCTTTTTCATCAGGCGGATTTGTCCGCCGTGATACCCCTTTCAGTTTTCCCTTATTCCTGATAGTCCTGCAGCGACACCGACACCATCCGGCTCACGCCCTGTTCCTCCATCGCCACCCCGAACAGGCTGTTGCAGCGCTCCATCGTCCCCTTGCGGTGCGTGACGACGATAAACTGCGTACCCTTCGAGTATTCCTTCAAATAATCCGCGTAATACCCGATATTCGCATCATCCAGCGCGGCTTCAATCTCGTCCAGAATGCAGAACGGAGTGGGCTTCAATTTCAGCATCGCGAACAGAATCGCAATCGCCGTCAGCGCGCGTTCGCCGCCGGAGAGCAGCGACAGGAGCTGCAATTTCTTTCCCGGCGGCTGGGCGTTGACCTCGATGCCGCAGTTCAGCGGGTCGTCGGGATCCATCAGCTTCAGTTCCGCGTGACCGCCGCCGAACAGCCGCGTGAACGTCTCGGCGAAGTACCCCTGCATCTTCGAGAAGTTCTCGACGAATGTAGAACGCATCTGAATCAGCAGCCGCTCGATGAGTTCGCGCAAGTCCATTTCCGCGCGCTTCAAGTCCTGCTGCTGGGCAGTCAGCTCGTCCACACGCGCCTTGGTTTCGGCGTATTCCTCCACCGCCCCAACGTTGACCGTCCCCAGCGCGCGAATCTGCCCTTGCAGCTCGGCGGCGCGGCGGTCGCTTTCCTTCTCGTCGAAGGGCGTGCGGCGGAATTCCTCTGCCCCGGCGTAGGTCAGCTTGTAGGTGTCCCAGATGCGGTTTTGCAGATTCTTCTGGTCGCCCTCGATGCGCGCCTTCGCCAGCTCGGTCTTGTGCAGCTTCTCGCTGTCACGGTTGTAGGCTTCGTGCAGGTTCTCCATGTCGCTGAGGATGTCACGCAGGTCACTTTGCGCCTGTGAACGTCGCTGCTCGATGGCCTGCGCGGCGCTCTCCTGCCGCAGCTGCTCTTTCTGGCGGCGGGCGGATTCGGCTTCCTCGCGCTTCATGTCGTTCTCGTCAATGGCGTCCAGTTCGTCCATCTCGTGCAGCAGCTGTTCGCGGCGCTCCTGTTCGCGAAGGATTTGCGCCTGATCCTGCTGCGCGTGGGCTTCGTCGCGCTCCAAGTCGCTTAAGCCGTGGCGCAGGTCGGACAATTGCAGCGTGCGCACCATCAGGCGGTCGTTTTCCGCGCTGGCTTCCGCGCGCGCCTTGACCAGCGCATTCTGCATTTCAATGGTCTTTTGCTCCATCGCGCTCTGGTCGCCCTGCGCGCCCGTGCGCTGATGTTCAATGGTCTCCAGCTGCTGGCGAATGTCCTCCAGCGACTGACGCAGCTGCACGCGCGCCTGCTCAGTCTCCTGCATCCGCTGCAAATGGGTGTTCAGGTCGGCGGATACGCTTTCGCGGCGCGCCTGTTCGCGGGCAACGGCAATCTCCTGCTGATGCAATGCGTTCACCGCGTCGCTGACCTTCTGCCGCTTCTCCTGCATCGTCTGCTGACGCTGCGTCAGTTCCTGACGGCACTTGTCCAGTTCCGCGCGCCCGGTTTGCAGCTTCGCGGTCAATTCTTTCAGTTCGCGCTCGCGGCTGAGCAGGTTAGACACCTTCGACTGCGCCGAACCGCCCGTCATCGAGCCGCCGGAGTGCATCACGTCGCCCTCCAGCGTCACCAAGCGGAACGCGTGATTGCCCACGCGCATAATCGGAATGCCGTGGTCGAGGTTGTCGGCAATCACCGTGCGTCCCAGCAGATTTTCCACAATGCCGCGGTATTCCGGCGCGCACTGCACCAGTTCGCTCGCCACGCCGAGGCAGCCCGGCAGCTTCAACGCATTGCGCTCATTGCCATAGAGCGTTTTGCCGCGGATGGCGCTCATCGGCAGGAACGTCGCGCGCCCCAGCCGATTCTGGCGCAGGTAGTTAATCAGCTCCTTCGCCGTCTCTTCGGTGTCGGTGACAATGTTCTGCTGCGCCGCGCCAAGCGCCATATCAATCGCCGTTTCGTACGCCTGCGGAACGGTCATCAGCTGCGCCAGTACGCCCTTGACGCCCGTCAAGCCGCGCTGCTTGGCGTACGTCATCGCGCGGCGAACCGCCATGTTGTAGCCTTCCATGTCGCGCGTCATTTCGGTCAGGACGTTATGACGGCTCGCCGCCGCCTGCATATCGGCGGATTGCTTTTCGACATCCGCGCGCAAATTGGCATACGCGGCATCCGCCTCATCCGACGCTTGCCGCGCCTGCGCCAGCTTCTCCTGACACTGCTGCTGATGCTGATTTTCTGTTTTTAGCTGCTTTTCGACGGCAGTCAAGGCTTCCCGCAGGGCAGCTTCCTGCTCCTGCAGTGTCCCTCCTGATTCTTCAATCTCCGTCAAACGCGTTTCCATCTGCGCCTGCATCGTGTTCAGGCGCGTCTTGTCGTTGCGCACATCGGACAGGCGGTTCATTTGGTCAATGACAGCGGCTTTCTGCGCTTCCAGCGCGGCGTCCGCTTCCTTTTCCTTCGCCTGCGCCTTCTCGGCGGCTTCCTGCGTCGCCCGGAGGATTTGCTCCGCGTCGGCAATCAGGCTGTGCTGCTTCTCCACGTCCGCCTGAATCCGTGTATGATCCTTCTCGATTTCCGCCAGCCGCTCCTGTGCTTCCTCCTGCTCGCGGACGATGCGCTGGCGGTTCTCGCTGCGCGTCTCGCGGCGGCTTTGCAGGGCGGAGAGCTTCTTCTGCGATTCGTGCACATGCTCGGCGCATTCCATCAGTTCGGTGCGCGCCTTCGTGATGGCTTCTTCCAGCTGATCGATGCGGTTCTGCGTCTCATCGCGGCGGGTGGTCTTGTCGGTCAGGTTGCTTTCCGTGTCCGCCAGAATCGTCTGGACGGTCAGCAGTTCGCTTTCCAGTTCGGACAAGCGTGCCCGCGCCCGGTCGGAGCGAATCAGGAAGAGGTTCAAGTCCAAATCCTTCAGTTCGGTGGACAGTTCCAGATATACGCGGGCGTTGCGGCTCTGCTCTTCCAGCGGTTTCAGGCGCTTCGTCAGCTCATCCAGAATATCATCGACGCGCTCCAGATTTTCCAGCGTCCGCTGCAATTTCTTGTCTGCTTCTTCCTTGCGCGCCTTGAACTTGACGATGCCCGCCGCTTCCTCGAACACCTGCCGGCGATCCTCGCTCTTGCGGGAGAGGATTTCGTCAATGCGCCCCTGCCCGATGATGGAGTATCCCTCTTTGCCGATGCCCGTATCGCGGAAGAGGTCAACCACGTCCTTCAAGCGGCAGGCGGTGCGGTTTAAATAATATTCGGATTCGCCGTTGCGGTAGACGCGGCGCGTGACCATGACCTCGGCAGCTTCCATCGCCAGCGCATGGTCATCGTTGTCAAACACCAGCGATACTTCGCAGTAGGACAGCGGCTTGCGCTTCTGCGTGCCGTTGAAAATCACGTCGGACATGCTCGCGCCGCGCAGGGTTTTCGCGCTCTGCTCGCCCAGCACCCAGCGCACCGCGTCGCCGATGTTGCTCTTGCCCGACCCGTTCGGCCCGACGATGCCCGTTATGCCCTCATCAAAGACGATTTCCGTCCGCTGGGCAAAGGATTTGAAGCCATACAGCTCCAATTTTTTCAGCTTCATTTATTAACTCCCATAGCGGGGGATGCCCGCTGGCTCATGAGCATTCCAATAAACGCCCATAATAAGTATAGCACAAACAACCGTCCGGAACAAGACGAATTTCATCCAACCCGTTGCAAAGGCGGGCATTTCCTGCTATACTGCAAGCAGATTCCTGCAAAGCAAAGGAGAAGCATTATGTTCCGTCCCCTCTGCGCGGATAATCCGCTGCCCGCCGCTCGGCGCATCTATGAATACCTGCAATCGCTTTCCGGCAAGTGCCTGACCGGGCAGATGGAAAGCCAATGGTGCCGCTCGACTGAGCATGAAATCAGCTATCTGACCGATGTCACCGGTCGTCAGCCTGCCATTCGAGGGCTGGATTTCATGGATAACGACTATCTGGGCGTGACGCAGCGCGCAAAGGACTGGTGGGCGCGCGGCGGCATTCCCACCATCTGCTGGCACACGGGCGCGGATTTCTTCTCCGGTTACCCCGAATGCCGCGAAAGCGAACTGGACTGGGCTTCCGCTTTTGTGGACGGCACGGAAGCGAACCGCCGTCTGCTGGATGGGCTTGACCACGCCGTCCCCTACCTGAAGCGCTTGCAGTCAGACGGCGTTCCGATTCTTTGGCGGCCTTTCCACGAGATGGACGGCGGCTGGTTCTGGTGGGGTCGCGGCGGCGCGGCGAATTTCGTGCGCTTGTGGCGGCTGATGCACGACCGCTACACGCATGTTCACGGTCTGCGGAATCTAATTTGGGTGTTGGGCTTCTCTGACGCGACGGAAGATTTGCGCCCATGGTATCCAGGGGACAACGTGGTGGATATTCTCGGCGGCGACAGCTACAAGGGCGGTGCGCAGGGGGATTTATACCGGCGCTGTGCCGCGCTTGCCCCGACAGGGATGCCGATTGTGTTCCACGAGTGCGGACAGATTCCGACCCGCGCGGAAATGGACGCGGCGAATGCCCCGTGGGCGTACTTCATGGTGTGGCACACCAGCTGGCTGACGGACAGCAGCAAGGGGAACACGCCGGAGTCGCTGCGGGCGATTTATCGGGATAGCAGCTTTGTAACGCTGCATCAGCTGCCGGATTTCATCGAAATCGACGAATGATTGCTGAAGAACATGCAAGGAGGTTATTCTCATGACCCTTCACGAACAAGTCACCGATATTCTCGCTTCCGCTGTCGAAGCGCAGGAGTGCGCGGGCATCAGCGTACTGGTACGGCGCTGCGGGGAGGAAATGCTCTATACGCAGGCGGGCATGTCCGACATTGCGTCGGGGCGGCTGATCCACCGCGACAGCATCTTCCGCCTGTACAGCCAGTCCAAGCCGATTACGGCCGCCGCCGTGATGCTGCTGGCGGAGCGCGGGCAGATTGACCTGATGGACGGCGTAGATCGCTATCTGCCGGGCTTCCGGAATGCGCGCGTCGTCGATAAGCAGGGCACGATTCGCCCCGCGACCCGCGCGCCGTGGCTGATGGAGCTGCTCGGCATGACGGCGGGCGTCTGCTACCCCGACAGCGACCCGGCGGGGCAGTACGCCGCAAAGGTGTTCGACGAAGCAACGCAGGAAATCCTTGCGGGCGGCGGCGTGCCGACGGTGGAGTTCTGCAACCGCTTGGGGCAGCAGCCGCTTTCCTTCCAGCCGGGCACGCACTGGCGCTACTCCACCTGCGCGGACATCCTCGGTGCGGTGGTGGAGGTCGTCAGCGGAATGCGCTTCGGCGAGTTCCTCCGCAAGGAGTTCTTTGAGCCGCTGGACATGGTAGACACCGGCTTCTACGTTCCCGAAAGCAAGCGAAATCGCCTTGTGACCGCCTACAAGCGCACGGAAAACGGACTTGTGCCGTGGACAAGCACACACCTTGCCGTCGGCGTTTACGACCGCGAACCTGCCTTTGAATCTGGCGGCGCGGGGCTTGTTTCGACGCTGGAAGATTACAGCCACTTTGCCGATATGCTGCTGGCGGGCGGCACTTACGAGGGGCGGCGGATTCTCTCGCCCGCGACAGTCGCCTGCATGACACAGCCGCAGCTGAAAGACGCTGTTCGCCGCGATATGTGGGATTCGCTGGACGGGTACAGCTACGGCCACTTGATGCGCATTTGCGCTGAACCGGGTCGCATCGCCGGATTGGCTTGCGCGGGCGAATATGGCTGGGATGGCTGGCTGGGAACATACTTTGCCAACTTCCCCGAACAGCAGATGACGATTCTGTCAATGCAGAACACGGTTGATTCCGGTACGACACGGGTGGTTCGACAGATGCGCAACGCGGTTCTGGCGGCACTCAGCCGCGAAAATTAACCATAAAGGAAACGCGACCAAGCCGGGGCGCAAAAAAAAGGGTCAAGGGACAATGTCCCTTGCGGAGTCCAGAGGCGGCGCCTCTGGTG
>OHAJ01001894.1_pt1 | contig 14939 bp, 10 predicted proteins | sample 1577101 | NCBI WGS metagenome assembly OHAJ01 (sample SAMEA3541531, study PRJEB24748) | human gut metagenome | biome: human gut; feature: human-associated habitat; material: faeces | place: China | collected 2012
AAATAATCTATGACACTGACAAATAATCAGTTAGCTATTTTCTGAGTAGCCCTAAGTAAATTTTCCCGTTAAGGGAGCATTACGATTCAGGCAACCCGGACTCTATGCCAGTCTGAGTTGCCTGAATTGTCAAATAAGCGGCAAAAAAGCGGCAGGCACACTGTCTGCGCAATTTCGTGTGAAAAGATTTGTGCGGGAGAGAGGAAAATATTAATTTTGCGGCATCAAAAGGCACGCAGCGGGGAACCGGGTGAGAGTCCCGGACAGGGCCGCTGCCGTAACGTCAGCCTTGAAGCACGCCACAGACCCCGCAAAACGGGGTTTATCCACTGAGCAAATGCATAGGGAAGGAGGCGTGTGGAGCTGCGAAGTCGGAATACCAGCTGTGGTGCCGGAATTGTTGCATCGTCATGGATTCTCGCGCATCAGAATCGCTGCGATGGCCTTTGCCTCAGCTTTGCAAAATGGTAACGGCTCCCGGCTTTTTGTTGTCTGCGATTTCCTGATTTTTTCCGGCACCGATAACCCTTATTTCCGGCCGAGCGCGTCTTTTTGAGCTGATAATGAAGGCATCAGGAAGAATCTTCAGCGCATTGGCTGTGATAACCGCTCTGACTCTGACAGAAAACGTCGGTGTCAGTGCCGCTAATTCATCATATACCGCATTTCCAACGGCAGCCGCCGACACCATTACGGCGGCGCACGCCTCTGACTCTGTTTTCAACCGCAGTCTGGAAGAAGTGGTGGTATATGGCGAGCGTAACCGCAACAAGGAGGTGATACCGTCGCAGACCCTTAGCGGCGAACAGCTGCAGGGCCTCAACTCGCACTCGGTGGCCGACGCAATACGCTATTTCGCCGGTGTGCAACTGAAAGACTACGGCGGCGTGGGCGGCGTCAAGACGCTCGACATACGGTCGATGGGCACAAACCACATGGGCATTTTCTACGACGGCATCCAGCTTGGCAATGCTCAGAACGGACAGATTGACCTGGGGCGCTATTCGCTCGACAATATAGAATCAATCACCCTTTACAACGGGCAGAAAAGCAATGTTTTTCAGGGCGCCAAAGACTTCGGCAATGCCGGAACGGTGTACATAACCACGAAGCATCCCGGCTTCGCAGCCGGCAAACGCACCAATCTGAATGTAACTTTCCGCACAGGCAGTTTCGGACTGGCCAATCCCAGCTTCCGCATAGAGCAGAAACTCAGCGACGCTGTGAGCATTTCGCTCAACTCGGAATACACCTACGCCAACGGCCGTTATAAGTTCACTCTGCGCAAGAAGATGCCCGACGGCTCGCTTGCCTGGGACACTACGGCAACGCGTCGCAACGGACAGATTCATGCCCTGCGCGTGGAAGCCGGCATCTTCGGCAAGGTTACTGACTCGCACTGGTATGGCAAAGTCTATTACTACGACTCCGACCGTGGCATCCCCGGCGCCATCGTCAACAACGTGTGGAAGAACTCGCAGAAGCAATGGGACCGCAATTTCTTTGCCCAGGGAAGCTGGCAGCGCCGCTTCGGCAAATACGAGACGCGAGTCAACGCCAAATATGCACGCGACTATATGCGTTATCTCAACCCCGACACCACGCTGATGTATCTCGACAACAAGTTTCATCAGGACGAGCTTTACATATCGAGCGCCAACTGCTACACCATCATACCGGGTTGGGAGGCAGACGTGAGCGTGGATTATCAGTGGAACCATATCACCGCATCGCTGGCCAACTTTGCCAAGCCTGTGCGGCATACGCTGCTCGGCGCCATAGCCACTGCGTGGCGCCGCGGCCCGCTGAAGGCTCAAGGCTCGTTGCTGCTGAGCCATGTAACAGACCGCTCGCAGATAATAAACGGCAGCGAGAACCTTGGGCACCGCACCAAGAGTCTCACCCGCTGGACACCGGCCTTCTTCCTGAGCTGGCGACCGGGTATGGACCGCGGCCCGTCGCTCAGAGCCTTCTACAAGCGCACGTTCCGTATGCCCACATTCAACGACCTCTATTACACCGACATCGGCAATGTGGACCTGAAGCCGGAGTATGCCACACAGTATAATGTGGGCATGAACTACGACCTCACCTTCAGCTCCTTGTGGTTTGAGAGCCTGTCGCTGAGCGCCGACGGCTATCACAACCGCATCAGCGACAAGATAATAGCCGTGCCGAAGGGCACAGGTCAGTATCGCTGGATGATGATGAACATCGGCAAGGTGCGCATCTGGGGTCTCGACCTCACGGCTCAGTGCGAGTTGCTGCTGCCCGGCAATGTGAGCCTCAATGCCCGCGCCTCTTACACCTATCAGCGGGCAATGGATTATTCCGACCCTGCCGACAATATCGGGCCGGAAGGCACTTACAAAGGGCAGATAGCCTACATACCGCGCCACAGCGGCTCGGCCACAGTGCAGGCGGCATGGCGAGGCCTGCAGATGAATTATTCGTTCATCTATGTTGGCGAGCGTTACCATAACTCGTCGAACATCCCGGCAAACCACGAGCAACCCTGGTACACCTCCGACATCGCTTTCAGCTACCATTTCATGGCGGGCAAGTCGCGCCTCAAGGCATCGCTGGAGATTAACAATCTGTTCAACCAGCAGTATGAAGTGATTCTCAACTACCCCATGCCCGGAAGGAATTTCAAAGTCATTCTGCAATGGGATATATAAAATAAATTACAAAAAGAAGGAATACTAACCATGACCCGAAGAAAAGCAATAACCATATTCGCAGCAGCAATAATATTGTTTGGGAGCACAACGCTGACATCGTGCCGCGAAGATGACCCCGTAATACCGCCCACTCCCGACCAGGTTCAGGACCCTGCCATCCCCGTTCCCGGTCAGGATGGTTATACCCTGCAAGGCTTCTATATGCTCAACGAGGGAAACATGGGCACCAACAAATCCACCCTCGACTATATGGACTTCTCCACGGGTGTCTATACGCGCAACATCTACGCGACGGCCAACCCCAACCAGCCCATGGAATTGGGCGATGTGGGCAATGACCTGGCCATTTACGGCTCCAAGCTGTGGGCGGTGATAAACTGTTCGAACAAGATTGAGGTGATGCGAGCCAAGGATGCCGTGCGCATAGGCCAGATTGATATACCCAACTGCCGCAGCATCGTGTTCCACAAAGGCTATGCCTACGTTACCTCTTACGCCGGACCGGTGGAGATAAAACCCGACTACACGCAGAAGGGCTTCGTGGCAAAGATTGACACAGCCACGCTGCAGGAAGTGGGCCGCTGTGTGGTGGGTTTCCAGCCCGACGGCATAGCGGTGAGCGGCGACAAGCTTTATGTGGCCAACTCAGGCGGTTACATGGTGCCTAACTATGAGAACACCATGAGCGTAATTGACATTGCCTCCTTCATGGAAGTGAAAAAGGTGAAGGTGGCCATCAACCTCAACCACGTCATCGCCGACAAACACGGCAATGTGTGGGTGTCGAGCCGAGGCGACTATTACAACGTCAAATCAAAGCTATACTGCTACAACCCGTCCAAAGGGGTGGTTACCGATTCCATCGACACTCCGGTGTCGGCCATGACCCTGAAAGGGGATTCCATCTACATAGTATCGTCGGCTTGGAGCAACATCACCATGAGCGATGTGGCCTCAACAGCCATTGTGAACACAGCCACGCGCTCCAAGGTCAGCGACGGCTTTGTGGCAGCCGACATCATAACGGCGCTGAAGAAGCCTTACGCCATAGCGGTGAATCCGGTAAACGGCGACATATATATCACCGATGCCGGCAACTATGTAACTCCCGGCTGGCTCTATTGCCTGAAACCCGACGGCACTCAACGCTGGCGTCAGCGCACAGGCGACATCCCCGCGCATTTCGCCTTCTATGCCACCATTGAAAAGAAACTCAACAAATAGCAACCTAAGCTGCAAAAATCTCTGCTTAAATGAAGAAGATATTTCTTGCTTTGGCCTGCCTTCTGAGCCTGCAGGCTATGGCAAAAGACAACAGTCCTTACATATACAAAGTCTACGACTTCCGTCCGGCTCCGGGTCAGTTTACCAACACTCTGCCGGAATATGAAGCCGGCAACACGCAGGCCGACATGAACGCCAAATGCGAAGAATATCTCGCCGGACAGGCAAAAGGCAGCATGGTTTGTCTGGGCGCTTACGGCGGCTATATAATCTTCGGGTTCGACCATAATGTGGCTAACAAACCGGGCGACTATGACTTTAAAATCTACGGCAACGCGTTCAAGGAACCAGGATTAGCCAACGCCGGCAGCGCCGAGCCGGGAATAGTAATGGTCAGCTACGACAGCAACCACAACAACCAGCCCGACGACCAATGGTATGAGCTGGCAGGAAGCGATTACTACAAAGCCTCCACTCTGCACAGCTACGAAATCACTTACTATAAGCCCAGGGGGAATGAACCCGACGACACTTACATCCGCTGGAGCAGCAACGACAGCGCCGAGCCGTCGGGCTATGTGAAGCGCAACACCTTCCACCGACAGAGCTACTGGCCCGAATGGATTGACGGCAATGAAATCAAATTCAGCGGCAGCCGTCTGGCCAAGAACGCATATATGGAAAACAACACCTGGCTGCTGCGTATGTTGGCCTGGGGATATGTCGACAACCGCCCCAACACGGAAGACCCCGGCTTCAAGATTGACTGGGCGGTGGATGCGAACGGCAATCCGGTGCAGCTTAACCAAATCTCGTTTGTGAAAGTCTATACCGGCGTCAATCAGTATTGCGGCGACCTTGGCGAGACGTCAACGGAAATCATCGGCGCCGAAGACCTTCATCCCACCTATGCCGGAGTGGAGGGCATCACCGACGAACACCACATAGCGTTGTTGGGCAGCGGCAACGGACTGTTACAACTCGACAACGGCACTGAGACGGCCGTGAGCGGCATTCTCTATGACCTTCAGGGTCGCTCGGCAATGCAGATACTTATTGAGCCGGGCTATCAGAGCATCGACGTAAGCAGCGTGGCACCGGGACTGTATGTCTTACGTGCCGGAAGTGCTACGTTCAAAATAAAGCTCTAAAGCCACAGCAGGCAAGCTGAAAATGCGGGTATAAAGGTTGGTGAGAAGCCTTTATACCCGCACTTTTTCACACCGCCAAAGGACATGAGCGGCGCAAGGGCAAAATATATGTTATAAAACATAATCAAAGAGATGTTTTTTAATGAAGAAAAATTTTGCGGGGCGCCAAAATTGCATTAATTTTGCCGCGATAAACAATACCTTAAAACTACCTTCAAAAACACCTGAAATGGAAGTCAAAAATGCCCAGGCGGGCACTTTGGAATCGGGCGATATACTGGTACAGATATCCCCGTCGGAAACATCCGGACTAACAGTCAATCTCGACAGCACGGTGGCCTATCAGTTCGGCCGCCAGATAGAAAAACTCATCCGTGAGGTACTCAGCGAACGCGGCATAGAGAATGCCGTTGTCGACGCCACCGACAAAGGCGCGCTCGACTGCACCATCCGCGCCCGTGTAACGGCAGCCGCCGTTCGTGCCACCGGCAATGACGTGTGGCAAGACTGATAAATACTCTCAACCTTAAAATCTCTAAATACCAAAACTATGCAAAGACTTCGCAGGACCATGATGTTCGTGCCCGGCAACAATCCGGGTATGATGGCCGACGCTCATATCTACGGTCCGGATTCCATAATGCTCGACCTTGAAGATTCCGTAACGATGGCCGAGAAAGACACCGCCCGTCTGCTGGTACATAATGCTCTGAAAAGCATTGATTACGGCGACACCGAAATGGTGGTGCGCATCAATCCGTTCAACACGCCTTACGGCAAGAAAGACATTGAGGCAGTGGTAAAAGCCGGCGTAGACGTAATCCGTATGCCGAAGACTGAAACCGCTGAGGAAGTGATAGAAGTGGAGCGCGAGATAGAGCGCGTGGAGAAAGAAATAGGCTGCCTTGGCCGCACCAAGATAATGGCAGCCATAGAGTCAACCCTTGGCATCGTCAACGCCTACGCCATAGCCACGGCATCGCCGCGCATGATGGGTATAGCCCTTGGCGCCGAAGACTACAGCGCCAACCTGAAGACACAGCGCACTCCGGGCGGCGACGAACTGCGCCTGGCTCGCGAGACTATTGTGGTGGCCGCCCGCGCCGCCGGCATAGATGCTCTCGACACCGTTTACTCAAACCTCAACGACATGGAGACGTTCCGCAAAGAGGTTGAGTTCATCAAGACCCTCGGCTTCGACGGCAAATCAATCATCAACCCGCGTCAGATTGAGGTGGTGAACGACGTATTTGCCCCGAAGGAGAAAGAGATAGAGAAGAGCCGCACCATTCTGGCAGCCATCAAAGAGGCTGAGCGCAAAGGCAGCGGCGTGATAGCCGTAAACGGCAAGATGGTTGACCGCCCTGTAGTGCTTCGCGCTCAGCGCACCATCGACCTGGCAATAGCATCCGGAATTCTTAACGAGGAGGACCTGAAATGAGCACACTTAACGACAGAAAGAAAGATATAGAGGCTCAGGCCTTGAACATGAACAAACCGGTTTTCAACGGTGAATTAGTGAAGAATGCCACTCCGAAGAGCGAGCTTCAGGCCTCCAGTCCCAAACTCATGACTCTGGAGCAGGCCATAATCCATTCGGGCCTTAAGGATGGCATGACCATCAGCTTCCATCACCACTTCCGCGGCGGCGACAAGGTGGTGAACATGGTAGTTGACAAACTGGCCGAGATGGGCTTCAAGAACCTTCACTTGGCAGCTTCGAGCCTTCAGGACGTTCACTCGCCCCTCATCGAGCATATCAAAAACGGCGTCATCACCCGCATCTCCACATCAGGCATGCGCGGCGAGCTGGCCAAGGCCGTCAGCGAGGGTCTGATGGACGAACCGGTGATTTTCCGCAGCCACGGTGGCCGCGGCAGCGCCATCGCCAACGGCGACCTCCACATCGACGTGGCCTTCTTGGGTGCTTCGAGCAGCGACGCCCTCGGCAACGCAGCCGGCTATTCGCGCTCGGAAAACGCCAAGAGCATCTGCGGCTCGTTAGGCTATGCTCTGCCCGACGCTCAGTATGCCGACAAGGTGGTGATACTCACCGACGACCTGGTGCCTTATCCCAACGTACCCAACGCCATCTCCGAGCGTCAGGTGGATTACGTGGTTGAGGTGGACAGCGTGGGCGACAGCTCGAAGATAGCCTCGGGCGCCATCCGCGACACCAAGAACCCGCGCGACATCCTCCTTGCCAAAGAGGCAGCCAAGGTAATCATCAACAGCGGTTATTTCAACGACGGATTCTCAATACAGACCGGTTCGGGCGGCGCATCGCTGGCAGCCGTTAAATATATCCGTCAGGAAATGATAGAACGCGGCATCAAGGCACGTTACGCGCTTGGCGGCATCACCGCTCACATGGTGAAGATGCACGAAGAGGGCCTCATCGACCGTCTTATCGACGTGCAGAGCTTCGACAAGGTGGCCGCCGAGAGCCTCCGCGACGATATGTTCCACAAAGAGGTGTCGGCCAACGAATATGCAGCCGCCGACGAACCCGGCTCGGCAACGCATTATCTCGACATAGTGATTCTGAGCGCTCTTGAGGCCGACGTCAACTTCAACGTCAACGTGCTTGTGGGCAGCGACGGCGTCATCCGCGGCGCCATTGGCGGACACCCCGACACAGCCGCCGACTCGGCTCTAAGCATCATAGTCTGCCCGCTGCTGCGCGGCCGCATCCCCTGCATCGTTGATGAGGTAACCACCCTCATCACCCCGGGCAAGAGCGTAGACGTGATAGTAACGGAATATGGCGTTGCCGTCAATCCCAACCGTCCGGAACTGGCCGAGCGTCTGCGCAAGGCAGGTCTGAAGGTGGTTGATATCACCACGCTGCGCGACAAAGCAAAATCCATCATCGGCCAGCCCGACGCACTCCCCTTCGGCGACAAGACAGTGGGTGTGGTGATGAACCGCGACGGCTCGGTAATGGATGTGATAAAGAACATCAAGCCCATAGAGAAGTAAAGGCATCGACAGTGTCCGTTACCATAACGCTTGACGAGCTGCTTGCCTCGCGCGACAGGCGCCGCGCCATGCAACAGCGGTTACTGGCCATGTATCCGGGGCTTACCCCTGTGGTGCTCACGGTAGTCATGCCGGGTTCTGTGAAGCAGACGCGCAGCGCCGCCATAGTGGCACAGGCAGGTCTGGAGGCGCTTCAGGCAGCCTTCGGGCCGGTGCGCGTGATACGCGATCTGCGCACAGGTTATGAGGCTTACTGGCTCACCGACTTAGGCGCCGAAGAGGCCAAACGACGCTGCGTGGCCATTGAGGAGCAACATACCTTAGGGCGCCTGATGGACATCGACGTGATAACGGCCGACTGTGTGCCCTTCAGCAGGGCCGATTTGCAGTCGCCGCCACGGCGTTGTCTGATTTGCGGCCGCCCTGCGCGCGAGTGTATGCGCAGCGCAGCCCATCCGCTGCAACAGCTATTGCAACGAATAGACAGCATTTGTAATGAGCACATTCCGAAATCTGACAGTGCAGGACATCTTCCTCTCCATTCCGGGCAAACGGACGGAGTGGACCAAATTCCTGCAATCGTTCGGTCTTGATACTCCCTCAGACCCGGAGTTTGTGGCAGGCATTTATGATGACTGCGACAAACTCGCGGGTACCGCCTCGTTAGTGCGGTCATCGTCGGGCTATACGCTGCAAGGTGTGGCGGTGGCTACCGGCGAACAGGCGGGAGGGCTCACCGGAATGTTGGTGCAATATCTGCAGCAGAAGGTGCGCGAATATGCCCCCGAGACGCAGAACATCCTGGTGTTCACCAAGCCGGAATACAGCGTCAAATTCCAGTCGTTGGCCTTTGGCGAAGTGGGTACAGCGCCCCGCGCAGTACTGTTGGAGAGCAACCGCCGGGAACTGGCGACATACGTCGGCTATCTCGGCAAGCAACGCAAACCGGGCGTAAACGGCGCCATTGTGATGAACGCCAATCCCTTCACCCGGGGGCACCGCTATCTGGTGCAACAGGCTGCGGCACAGGTAGATAACCTGTATGTGATACCGGTGCTCGATGACACGCCCGGCGGCTTTCCGTATGCCTCGCGGCTGCAGGCCATACGTCAGGGTGTGGCCGACATAGCCAATGTAACGGTGCTTGAAGGGAGCCGGTATGCCGTCAGCGCCGCCACCTTCCCCACATATTTCATAAAGGAGGTAACGGACCGCACAGACACTCACATACGGCTCGACCTTGACATCTTCAGCCGCCATATCGCGCCGGCGCTCAACGCGGCGATACGTTTTGTGGGCAGCGAGCCTACGGACGCTCTCACAGCGCGCTACAATGAGCTTATGCGTGAGCTTCTGCCTCAGCACGGCATCGAGGTGAGGCTCACCGAACGTGCGGGCGTGAACGGAGAAGTCATAAGCGCCACCCGGGTACGCGAGTTGTTGCGCCGCAAGGATTTCGCCGGTTGCCTGCCGCTGCTGCCTCCGTCTACCATGGCTATGGTGCTTGGCGGTATGGCTGAGGAGGCTTTGCGCCGGGAATTGGGTCTGCATCCCAAACCGGGATTGGTGACTCCGCGCAGCTGCGGTTCGCACACAGATATGGACTTCAGGCTGATGAGCCGGGCCATAACGGCGTTGCGCGGCAGCTTCGAGGCTTTTGCGCTGCAGCAGCTCGAAGACCGCTACTCGCACGAGGCTCTGGTGGCCGAAGGGCTGAAGGCGGAGGAGGCCATGAACGTTGCCACGGGTAACATCAACACTCACCGGGGCGCCATCTTCGCCCTGGGGCTTACTGTGGCGGCCGCCTCGCAGCTAATCAGTCGCGGCGAGGCTCTTACGCCGCAGCGTCTCAGCGCTGTGATTCGCAGTCTCGCGGCTCCATTCTCCGCCACGGAGGGGACACACGGCGACAAAGCCAGGCGCGAAGGAAAGCTGCGTTCGGCGCTGGATATGGCGCAAGAGGGATACAGTGATGTCTTCGACTACTGGCTCCCATATCTGCGTTCGCTGCCGGAGGCTGACGCTTTCAAGCTTCAGCGGCTGCTGCTGACGATTATGTCGACGCTCGACGACACGAATGTCTATCACCGCCGTGGTGCGGAAGCGTCGGAAATGCTGAAACAACGTGCCAAGGAGGCACTCCAGGCTTCAGGCTCTCGTTTTGAGCGCTGTCTCGACGACCTGGGCCGCCTCTGCACGTCAATGAATATCTCCCCCGGCGGAGCGGCCGATATGCTGGCGCTGACGCTGCTCTGCGACTCTCTGATTCCCTCTCCCTCACCTGTCTGAAAAACTCAAAATAATAAAATACACATCACTACCTAAAATCTAAAATCATGGTTGAACTGATTGACAAAGGCGTGTATCTGCTTGACGGCAATACGATAGCAGCCGACACCACGGGACTTCCTTCTCCTAAGGAGGCACGCGAAAACACAATCACCTATTCCATTTTGCGGAGCCACGACGTAGACGGTTCCAAGGGCGACAAGATGCGCATCCGTTTCGATGCCATGATGAGCCACGACATCACTTATGTGGGCATCATACAGACAGCCCGCGCCTCGGGTCTGGAGAAATTCCCTCTGCCTTACGCAATGACCAACTGCCACAACTCGCTGTGCGCAGTGGGAGGCACCATCAATGAAGATGACCATGTGTTCGGTCTCTCGGCTGCCAAGAAATACGGCGGCATCTATGTACCTGCCAATCAGGCTGTTATACACCAGTATGCACGCGAGGCAATGGTGAAATGCGGCAACATGATTCTGGGTTCCGACTCTCACACCCGCTACGGCTCACTGGGCAACATGGGTGTTGGCGAAGGTGGCGGCGAGCTGGTGAAACAGCTGCTGCGCAACACCTGGGACATCAATGCTCCCGAGGTCGTATTAGTATGGCTCGAAGGTACTCCCCGTAAGGGCATCGGCCCCCACGATGTGGCTATCTCGCTGGTGAAAGCCGTGTTCGACAATGGCTTCGTGAAGAACAAGGTGCTTGAGTTTGCCGGCCCCGGTGTGAAAAACCTTCCCATCGACTTCCGCAACGGCATCGACATCATGACCACGGAGACAACCTGTCTGAGCTCTATCTGGGTTACCGACGACGAGGTGAAACATCACTATGAGATTCACAACCGTCCGGAGGATTACAAGGAACTGCGTCCGGGCAAGGTGGCTTACTACGACGGCATGATTCGCATCGACCTGAGCAAGCAGGAATCGATGATTGCTCTCCCCTTCCACCCCAGCAACGCCTACACCATCCACGAGCTGCAGGCCAACCCTGAGAAGATTCTGCGCGAGGTCGAGGCCGACGCCAAGAAGCGCTTCGGCGACAAGGTAGAGGTTGACCTGGTAAGTAAAATCAAAGACGGCAAGGTGATGGCTGACCAGGGCATCATAGCCGGCTGCTCGGGCGGCACATACGATAACCTGGCTGAGGCTGCCTCCATCCTCAAGAACCAGAGCGTTGGCAACGACTATTTCACCATCTCGGCTTATCCGCAGTCAGTGCCCGTGTACATGGCCACCACGCGCGACGGTGTTGCCGAAGAGCTGCTTGAGGCCGGCGTTGTCATCAAGCCTGCTTTCTGCGGACCGTGCTTCGGTGCCGGCGACGTTCCTGCCAACAATGGTCTGAGTATCCGCCACACCACCCGCAACTTCCCTAACCGCGAAGGCTCCAAACCGGGTCAGGGCCAGCTCAGCCTCGTGGCTCTTATGGACGCTCGCTCCATTGCCGCTACAGCTGCCAACGGCGGCGTAATCACCGCAGCTACCGACGTGGACTACACCAACAGCCACAAGCCTTACGAATTCGACGCCAAGATTTACGAGCGCCGCGTTTACAACGGCTATCAGCACGAGAAGCTCGACACGGAGCTGCGCTATGGTCCCAACATCAAGGACTGGCCCAAGATGTATCCCATGCAGGAGAACATGCTGCTTGAACTGGCAGCTGTTATCCATGACCCCGTAACCACCACCGACGAGCTGATTCCTTCGGGCGAGACTTCCAGCTACCGCTCGAACCCGCTGAAGCTCAGTGAGTTCGCTCTCAGCCGCCGCGTGCCTGAGTATGTAGGCCGCAGCAAGAAGATTCAGGCCGAAGACCTGGAACGCCGCGCAGGCCACACTCCTGCCGACATTGAGGCTGTATTGGAGAAGGTAGGCGCCAAGGCTGCCGACACGTCGCTCGGCTCATGCGTATTCGCCAACCGTCCCGGCGACGGCTCGGCCCGCGAGCAGGCTGCTTCCTGCCAGAAGGTGCTCGGCGGCGACGCCAACATCTGCTACGAGTACGCCACCAAGCGTTATCGCTCAAACTGCATCAACTGGGGTATCGTGCCCTTCACCATCGCTGAAGGCACTCCGTTCGACTATCAGGACGGCGACTTCGTATTCGTGCCGGGTATCCGCAAGGCTATCCTCGACGGCAAGGAGGAGATTGACGCCAAGGTGATCACCAAGGCCGGCAAAATCAACGACCTGCACCTCTATTTCCGCAACCTCACTCCCACCGAACGCCAGATTCTGGCCGACGGCTGCCTGATGAACTATTACGCTAACAGAAAATAAAAACCGACCGGAGCCGGCTCTTATTAGACTAATTAGACCAATTAGACCAATAAGCCGCCGGCTCCCCAAAAAGCAAATACCATGGAAAAGATAAAGATGACCACCCCGCTGGTGGAAATGGATGGCGACGAGATGACCCGCATCCTCTGGAAGATGATCAAAGATGAACTGATTCTTCCGTTCGTAGACCTCAAGACCGAATATTACGACCTCGGCCTGGTAGAGCGCGACAAGACTGAAGACCGCATTACCGTAGAGGCTGCCGAAGCCACTAAGAAATACGGCGTTGCCGTTAAGTGCGCCACCATCACTCCCAATGCAAAGCGTATGACGGAGTACAATCTGCACAAGATGTGGAAATCGCCCAACGGAACCATCCGCTCAATCCTCGACGGCACGGTATTCCGCGCACCTATCTGCCTGCCCACCATCCATCCGGCAGTTCGCAACTGGGAGAAGCCCATCACCATTGCCCGTCATGCTTACGGCGACGTTTACAAGAGCGTAGAAATCCGCGCTGACCAGGCCGGCACAGCCAAGCTCGTCTTCACTCCCGAAAACGGTGAGCCGGAAGAGGTAGTTATCCACGAGTTCAAAGGCCCCGGTGTGCTCCAGGGTATGCACAACACCGACAAGTCCATCCGCTCGTTCGCTCACAGCTGCTTCAAGTTCGCCATCGACACCAAGCAAGACCTGTGGTTCTCCACCAAGGACACCATCTCGAAGAAATATGACGCTCAGTTCCGCGAAATCTTCGAGGAAATCTACGAGAAGGAGTATAAGGCCGACTTCGAGCGTCTGGGCCTGGAATATTTCTACACTCTGATTGACGACGCCGTAGCACGCGTAATCCGTTCAAAAGGCGGCTTCATCTGGGCCTGCAAGAACTACGACGGCGACGTGATGAGCGACATGGTATCGACCGCATTCGGTTCACTGGCCATGATGACGAGCGTGCTCGTATCGCCCGACGGCAACTACGAGTATGAGGCCGCTCACGGCACCGTAACGCGCCACTATTACAAGTATCTGAAGGGCGAGGAGACATCCACCAACCCCATGGCAACTATCTTTGCCTGGAGCGGCGCTCTGCGCAAACGCGGCGAGATGGACGGTCTGCCCGAGCTGATCAACTTCGGCAATGCCCTTGAAGATGCCTGCTTCGACACCCTCAACGCCGGCATAGTAACCAAAGACCTGGTTAACCTGATGGACGCCGAGGCTATGCCGAAGGCCGTGAACAGCGCCGACTTCCTCAAGGCCATCCGCGCCAACCTTGAAAAGCGCCTTGCTTAAGCGCCTGACAGCCCTTTAAGGAGCTTAAGGGAATTAATGAATTTAGGGAGCTTAAGGAGTATAAGGTACTTAAGGAGTTTAGAGAAATAGCCTCTAAGCTCCCTATGCTCCTTAAGCCCCTTAAACTCCTTAAATGCCTTAACCACCCTAAGCCCCTTAAAAACCACCTCATCGATAATTTACACAAAAGCTTTTCGCCATGGAGAAGTTAATCAGATCCAACGGCAATTATAAATCTCTGCTTTGTTATAAGAAAGCAAACACCATTTTTCTACTCACCTACTATTTCTGCGAGCATTATCTATCCAAAGGCGACCGCACAATAGACCAAATGGTACAGGCTGCCCGTACGTAGCGGCAAACAGAATATCGTGGAAGGGTGCGAGGCTGCTCCTACCTCGGCTAAGACGGAAATCAAACTGATAAATGTGGCGAAGGCAAGTCTGAAGGAACTTTTAGAGGATTACGAGGATTATCTCGGTTCACGCGGGCATCGGCAATGGGAGAAGGGAAGTAAGGAATATGAGGCTATGCGGCAGCTTGGCATGACACACAATGATGCCGATTTCTTCATGCGAATTGCCGAGACACGACCACCGCAAACCATAGCCAATATGGCGATTATATTGCTTAATCAGACCGATTACCTGCTGCACAGGCTCTTAAAGCGGCTATCAGAGAAGTTTATGCAAGAAGGCGGCTTCTCCGAGCGCATGATGCGCCTCCGCAAAGACCGGAGAGGCTTCTGAAAAGCAGAGCGAAATTAGGGGGGAGGAAGGAGATTAAGGAGATTAAGGAGGTTAAGGAGCTTAGGGAGCTTAGGGAGCGCCTTATTGAAAGGCTGCTTTAAACTCCTTAAGCGCCTTAAATTCCTTAAGCGCCTCTAAAGGAGGTGCGCAGTTTTGCAGATTTACGGTAAAGTAACAATCATTCTGATGATTCCGGCAATTGGTTGTTCTGCCTTTGCGTTTGTGTTAAGATCCCATCTTTGACAGTTGTAAGGTGGCAAAACGGCTACAAAC
>OHAJ01001896.1_pt1 | contig 14910 bp, 10 predicted proteins | sample 1577101 | NCBI WGS metagenome assembly OHAJ01 (sample SAMEA3541531, study PRJEB24748) | human gut metagenome | biome: human gut; feature: human-associated habitat; material: faeces | place: China | collected 2012
CGTCCGCCGAGGCCAACGGAATGCTGTGACTCCCTGTGGAGTGAGGAAACCGAGGCGGTTCGGGTACTGGAAGCGACTTGCTGATGGGTCACGCCCGTCTGCGACTTTTGAGAAGCGCTTTCGCTGCGCGTCTGCTTCGCCTGATGAACAACGCTTGACGCCTGCCGCTCGGCATTTACAGTACGCTCTGTGGCCTGATGCGCGGCGGACATGGTGGAGGAAGACGCTTTCTGCGTCGTTTGCGTCGCAGTTCTTACGGCGTCATTGGTGATTTTCCGACTGACAACGCCGGCCAGACCACCTTGCAGAAAGCCGGAAGATCCGGATGCGGCGGCGCCTGCGCGGCTGGAGGCTCTGTCGGCAAAGTTTCCGACAACTTTTCCAGCCATGCTGGCAGCGAGGGAGACACCCTTGAATGCCACCATCGCTTCACCCAACATGGAGCCGCCGGTATGCCCCACGTTGACACCGATACTTGCCATGAAGCTGTCGATTTTCTGTGAGACTTTGAGAAACCCAACCGCACAGAGAAACCAGACCAGCACATTCCCCGTCACGGTCTCGCGGCTGGAACTGCTGACTGCGGCTTCAACATCGCTTTCCTCCAGAGCAAACGCAGGTACCGCCAAGGTGAGCGCAAGCAAAAGAACGGTGCCCAGCAGCGGAATGATTCTATGATATTTCTTCGTGGTAATGACCTCCTACATGGAAAGCGGATTTGAGATGAATGTGCCGACCATCGTGATAAACAGCCGAAGACACCACGCGTTCATCAGCAGCAAAAATATCTGGCCGCCGAACATCCGGCACCAGCTCTTAAAAATATTTGCGGTGGATTGCGACGCGCCCATGGCAAAGGCTACCGGTGCGGTATAGACCAGGACGCCCAGCAGCACATACCGTTCTGCCGCTTCAAACAGCAGCTTAATGTAGTTCCACGCAAGAATCAGTGTCAGAATCAGAACGATCAGCGCAACGCCGCCGTTGGCACAGACGCCGATGATGGTCAGCAGAACAGAATTGAAGCTGGCAAAGTCCAAAGAAGGAAGCTCTGAGGACAGTATCCACGCATAAGGCGTTCCGCCTATTGTCAGCGCAATGTTTACGATCTCATCCGCGTAGTACGCAAGTACGATGAACAAGATCGCTTTGGCTGTCAGCCTGACCGGATCTTCAGCTTCAATTCCCAAGCCCAGTCCGTAGTTCTTGAACAGATTCCAGACCCAACCCAACAGGATCAACCCGATGGCAAGTGCCACCAGAAGGCTATACATGGTTTCCGCTGCGGGAAAATATCGCAGAAATGTGTTCATGTCACAGCCCAATGCCCCCAAAACAGAGGTGTTGATCATATCCAGACCGTACATGATCTGCTCCGCGATCCACTCTACAATACCGTCTAAAATTCCCATAGCTTTTACGGGGCGGTCCACTGCCCGCCGCTGAAGAAGGGCGTAACATAGCTCATAATGAAGCCGAGACCGTTCAAAACAGCCCATGTGATGATGATTCGCTTGAGCCAAGCCCGGCTTTCATCGACGGTTCGGCCGCTGCGGGAGAAATTCATCATCAGCAGTGCGACTGCGGCCGTAACGATGGCTGCAATCGTGGAGATGCCGAGGATCTGCGTATAGACATCCCGCATGATCTCATTGGCCTTCTCCCACACGGTTGCGGCAGAGGCCGGCTGACAGAGAGAAGCGGATAGCGTGGCGGTCAGAAACGCCGCATACAGCCAACGGCCGATATTGCCACGTGGCTTTTTCCCAATACGGGGAGACGGACACTTGTGCTTCAAAAGCATTACCTCCTTGTGTTGCCCAAACGCGGCAAAGTCCGTCATTTTGGCGTATTGGCGGAATTCCTTGCGGGAAAGAATCTTTTCCATGACAGCGGGCAACGTGTCATATACGTCCCTTGTCAGCAGGCGGCTGGCGGTACGCGGATAGGAGATCAGTTTCTTTTCGTACAGGCCTTGGGTGATATCCTGTACCTGTATGGCTGTCAGGTTGTGGTAACGGTTCGCGTCCTTCTGAAGTTCGGTCAGGTTGTAGGGAGCCGGTGCCCGGATGTCCTCGCTCTCGCGGTTGACCGCTGCGATACGTGCGTTCCGTACCGCCTTGCAGTCACCGTACAGTTCTGACGCGTACCGGTACTCCTGAAAATCTTCCGTGTGGCGCAGTTTTATGATTTGTCGGTCCTTGCAGAGACTGACGAATACCTGCCAGCTGTCGGCTGGCAGGAAATTCTCCCTCTCCCGGTACCGTCTGCATATCTCCGCCAGTACGGGGGTCTGTACCCTGCCCAGCGAATTGTTCCCGAAGCCTACCGCCTTACAGATGGCATAGCTTGAATTGACTCCCAGGAGCCAGTCCGCCCGGTTACGGCTGTCCGCCGCCTGGAACATCCAATACTGCCTCATATTGTGGAATTCGAAAATGCAGATTATTAAACTGTCAATAAAGAGAAGATGGGATCTATAGGATATACTCGGAAATATTACGAACATAACAAAGATTTGGGAAAGTATACCCTAAGATAAGGACAGAAAAGCAAGAAGCCATCATTACGGGTATCTATATTACTATAATTCCCTATCTGTAGCCTGCGTAGTGGGTTTAGGTGACGGAAAGAGGTTGTGGCAATCACAATCTCTTTCTTTTTATGATACATGGGGCAAGCTGTTGCATTTCAGATAAAATCCTTTACCTTTGCCGGCAAACACATTTATCAAGATATCAGGATGAAGAAAGTACTTAAATTGGCTGGAGGATTCATGGTCGGGGCATGCATCGGTTTCGTAGGAGTAATAGGTGTAAGAGTCCTGGTTTTGGGAGACTCGTTCGACGGTTTACACAGCAAGTTTGCCGAAACCGGCATGCTGGAGACAGTAGGAGTTTCCTTGTTAGCCATACTGATTCTGCTATTCTCCATCTTCCTGCAAGTACTTCTGCACGAAGGCGGGCATCTTGTCTGCGGACTGGCAACCGACTACCGCTTCGTCTCCTTCCGCATCTTCAACCTTACCTTCATACGGAAAGACGGGAAATTATGCATCAAGCGTTTCAGCCTTGCCGGAACGGGAGGCCAATGCCTGCTTACCCCACCCGAAAGGCCTCTTGAAGATATCCCAACCACCTTGTACAACCTGGGTGGAGTGCTTGCCAACCTGCTGACCGCCATCCTTGCCTTCCTCCCCCTGCTGACCGTAGACGGGCTGCCTTACCTGCTGAAATTCTTCCTTCTGATGCTCTCTTTGATTGGCATTCTCCTTGCAGGGATGAACGGCATCCCCATGAAGATGGGCGGCATCGGCAATGATGCCGACAACATGCGCCTGCTTCTCAAGGACAGCAAGAGCAAGCAGGCACTGGTCACCCAGCTGCGCATCAACGCACTGGTGCAAGAGGGCATGCGTCCTAAGGACATGCCTGCCGAATGGTTCAGCCAAACGGAAGACATCAACTACAAAGATGCCCTGCAGGTCACCATAGCCTTGATAAGCGCCTCGCGCCTGCTCGACTGCGAAGAATGGGAAGCCGCCTACAATGCATTTGAGAAAATAATGAGCCACCGGCACGAAGTCATCGGGCTTTTGATAAAGGAAACCGCTTGCGAGCTGCTCTTCACCGCATTGGTGACAAAGAGGACCGCACGGGCAGAAGAATTATATACCGATGAGCTGGATACCTACATCCGGCAATATAAGGATGTGACGTCTTCCAAACAGCGGCTGCTCTGCGCCCTGGCACTCTACCGGGACAAGGATACGGCAAAGGCAAAAGAGATTTACGAAGCCACCTGCCAACGGAAAAACAAATACCTGATGCAGGGAGAAGTAGATTCGGACATAGCCTTGATGAAATCAATCCTTACCGCCAAGAATGCCTTGTAAGATGGAACGATATTTCTTTTACTTGTTATATCTGCTGCTTGGCTGCTCACTATGCGGTTGTAGCAGAAAACAAGCGCCAAAGCAGACACAAGACCCGGATACGGAGACCACCATCCCGTACGCCGGCACCGTAGCGGCATCCGTCCCTCCGGCTCCGGCTAAAAGCCGGACAGCCCGCTACCTGGACTCCCTCGGTTTCGTCAACATCGCCGAAGCGGACAGCAGCATCGCCATCGACTTGATGTACACCCGTGCCGACAACTTCACCGGAACCCTATTGTACGAAGACCTGAAAGAAGCCTACCTGCACCCCGATGCCATGAAAAGCCTGAAGCGGGCACAACGCCTACTGAAAGAACAGTACCCCGGCTACAGCCTCATCGTCTACGACGCAGCGCGCCCCTTGTCCGTACAGCAGAAGATGTGGAACGTAGTGAAAGGAACCTCCAAATACATCTATGTCTCCAACCCCTCACGCGGCGGCGGCCTGCACAACTACGGGTTGGCAGTGGACATCAGCATACTCGACGATAAAGGAACCCCTCTGCCCATGGGCACCCCGGTAGACCATCTGGGCAGGGAAGCCCACATCACAGAAGAAGCCGTGCTCGTGGCACAAGGCAAGCTGACGGAACAAGAACGTGAAAACCGGCTGCTGCTCCGGCAGGTAATGAAAGAAGCCGGATTCCACCCGCTACCCAGCGAATGGTGGCACTTCAACCGCGTCAGCAGGCAGACGGCAAAGGAGCGATACCGGGTCATCCCTTAACTCTCACCCCCAGCTTGTCCGGAAACTTAAATTTGCTATCGCTTTGACGCAGATGACGCGGATTTTTAATATTCTTAATCTGTATTATCAGCGTCATCTTTGTCTGAAAAATAATCAGACAGAAAGCTGCGAATTTATGCCCCACTTTGTCCTTTTTGAGATAACTTTGCATCAGAATAAATAAGCCAAGCCATGCCTTTATCCCAAGACACCCTCCGCTTCATCCGCGAGCATCGCCGCGACGACGTGCGCAGCCTTGCCTTGCAGGCACGCCGCTACCCTTCGGTAGACATGCCCGCCGCCATCACACAGATTTCCGGCTGGCAGATTGCCAAAGAGAAGATACCCGCATGGGCCGAGAACGAGCATATACTCTACCCCGCCCACCTTTCTCTGGAACAATGCTCCTCCCAAGCAACGGCACAGTATAAAGCGGAGATTATAACTAACCTGCTACATACAGAACAAGAACATCCCGCGCAGAACAGTACCCCCGCATCAGCCGGCACCTTTACCGACCTCACCGGAGGTTTCGGCATCGACTGCGCCTTTCTCTCCTCCCGCTTCGGGCATGCCACTTACGTCGAGCGCCAGGAAACCCTCTGCCAGATAGCCGCACACAACTTCCCTGTCCTCGGCCTGAACCACATCTCCGTCTGCCACGCAGACAGCGTCTGCCATCTGCAAGAGATGGAACCCGTGGACTGTATATTCATAGACCCTGCCCGCCGCGACGGACACGGTGGAAAGACCGTAGCCATCGGCGACTGCGAACCCGATATAGCCGCCCTCGAAGAACTGCTGCTGCGCAAGGCAAGACACGTACTGGTAAAACTCTCCCCCATGCTCGACCTCACCCTTGCCCTGAACGATTTGAAGCATGTACGAGAGGCACACATCGTCTCCGTGGGCAACGAATGCAAGGAACTGCTGCTCTTGCTGGGACAAGGCGAAGGAGTGCCGGCAGACGACATCCCCATCCATTGCGTCAACTTCACCGGTGTACCGGCTCCCCAAGCCCTCGTCTTCACCCGCCGGCAGGAGAAGGAGCGTGCATGCCCCTACACCCCTCAACTGAAATCATACCTCTACGAACCGAATGCCTCCGTGCTGAAAGCCGGTGCATTCCGCAGCCTCTCCTCATTGTATAAGGTGGAAAAACTGCATCCCAACAGCCACCTCTACACCTCGGGCCACTTCCTGCCGGACTTCCCCGGCCGCAAGTTCCGGATTACCTCCTCCTGCGGCTTCGGCAAGAAAGAAGTGAAAGAGATGCTGGCTGCCGAGAAAAAGGCGAACCTCACCGTGCGCAACTTCCCCGCCACCGTGGCCGAACTGCGCAAACGACTGAAATTGGCCGAAGGGGGAGGCACTTATCTCTTTGCCACTACTCTGGCAGACGAGAAGAAGGTACTTATCCGCTGCCAGGCTACGGGATAAGACACCAACCCCTATACCTTCCCCTGCACGAGATGTACATCTCATGTTGCTCGAGATGTACATCTCATACAGTCCGAGATGCACATCTCGTGCATCTTTAGCGTCAATCTGCCAGATGACGGCAAAGGGAGATACCGCCGAAAGGGTACTACCTCCAAGAATTTATGTAACCTCATTGTAACTGAATCGTTATCTGTTCTTCAACGCTCCGCAATCTCCACGTAACGGCAACCCTCTACTTTTGCGGCAGATTATTAACAGATAATAACAAGTATGAAACAGATTTTGAGAGCATTCTTATTCTTACTCCTATTCACCGCCACCGTCAATACGGCCATTGCCGACGAAAAAGCAAATGTCACGAAACAAGGAACTGTACGTGGACGCATCATCGACGCCACTAAACAAACTCTCCCGGGCGCATCCATCTACATCGAGAAACTACACACTGGCGTGACGAGCGACGTCAACGGCTTCTACACTTTCTCTAACCTTGACCCGGGAACCTATACAGTAAAGGTGAGCTACGTGGGCTACTCTCCCGTAGAACTGAAAATCACCATCCCCGCAGGCCGTACACTGGAAAAAGACGTCGTACTGAACGAAGGCGTGGAGTTGCAGGAAGTGGTGGTAGGCGGCGCCTTCCAGGGACAGCGCCGTGCCATCAACTCACAGAAAAACAACATGGGGATTACGAATGTAGTCTCTGCCGACCAGGTAGGCAAGTTCCCCGACTCCAACATCGGTGACGCCCTTAAACGCATCTCCGGCATCAACGTGCAGTACGACCAAGGCGAGGCACGCTTCGGGCAAGTGCGGGGCACGAGTGCCGACCTCAGCTCCGTCACCATCAACGGCAACCGCGTTCCCTCTGCCGAAGGCGATACGCGCAACGTACAGCTCGACCTCATTCCGGCAGACATGATTCAGACCATCGAAGTGAACAAGGTAGTAACCGCCGATATGGACGGCGACGCCATCGGCGGCAGCATCAACCTCGTCACCAAGAACTCCCCCTACAAGCGTACCATTGCCGCCACCGCCGGAACCGGCTACAACTGGGTGAGCGAAAAGGCGCAACTGAACCTTGGCTTCACCTACGGCGACCGCTTCTTCAACGACAAACTCGGCTTGATTGTATCGGCCTCCTATCAGAACTCACCTTCTGGTTCCTACGACACCGAATTTGTATGGGAGCAGGATGACAACGGCAAGACGTACGTCAACGACTACCAAATCCGCCAATACTACGTCACCCGCGAACGCCAAAGCTACTCCGCCGCACTGGACTGGGACATCAATGCCAACCACAAACTCACCTTCAAAGGCATCTTCAACAACCGCAACGACTGGGAGAACCGCTACCGTACCACGCTGAAAGACCTTGACCCCGACGGCAACGCCACCGTACGCATACAGACCAAAGCCGGTACGCCGGACAACCGTAACGCCCGCCTGGAACGCCAGCGCACCATGGACTTTGCCCTCGGCGGCGAACACCTCTTCGGCGCCCTCTCCATGGACTGGCACGCCAGCTATGCCAAAGCCAGCGAAGAACGTCCCAACGAACGCTACATCGACTTCCAACTGAAGAAACAGAAGTTCGACATGGACCTGAGCGACGAACGCCAACCCTTTGCCAGCCCCAAAACAGGCTCTACCATGACATTGAACGATGAATTCAGCCTGAAAGAGCTGACGGAACAGCAGGAAGACATCAAGGAGCAGGACCTGAAGTTCTCCGCCAACTTCAAACTTCCCTTCAAGAACGGCAACAAGCTGAAGTTCGGCGCAAAGGTAGTGCGCAAGACCAAGGATAAAGAAGTGGACTTCTACGAATACTCTCCTCTGGACGAGGATGCCTTCATGACGAACAGCCTAGCAAATACAGTGGACCAGACCAACAAGAACTTCATGCCCAACAACAAATACCAGGCAGGCATCTACGCCAGCAAGGAATACACCGGCTCTTTAGACTTGAACAACGCTTCCCTCTTTGAGAAAGAGCAGGTGCAGGAAGAACTTGCCGGAAACTTCAACGCCCGCGAAACCGTGACTTCCGGCTACCTCCGCTTCGACCAAAAACTGACAAAAGACGTGGAACTGATGACCGGACTTCGCATAGAGAACACCAACCTTGCCTATACGGGACGCACCTACGATGCCGACGAAGACCTCACCAGCAAGACCGACCGTCAGCGCAACAACTACATCAACTTCCTGCCGTCGCTGCTCGTAAAGTGGAATGTAAACGATGACTTCAAAGTGCGCGGTTCGTTTACCCAAACCTTGTCACGCCCCAAATACTCGGCCCTCGTGCCCAGTGTGAACATCAAGCGTTCCGACAACGAAATCACCATCGGAAACCCGGAGCTGAAACCTACCGTCTCCTACAACTTCGACTTGAGTGCCGACTACTACTTCCGCAGCATCGGTCTGATAAGCGCCGGCATCTTCTACAAGAAGATAGACGACTTCATCGTAGACCAGGTGAGCACCAACTACGAATACCAGGGTAACACCTACACCCGCTTCACCCAACCCAAGAATGCGGGCAACGCCAACCTGGTAGGGGTAGAGTTATCCTACCAGCGCGACTTCAGCTTCATTGCTCCCGCTCTGAAATGTGTAGGTTTCTACGGAACGTACACCTACACCCACTCCCGTGTGGAAGACTTCAACTTCGAAGGTCGCGAGAATGAGAAAGACTTGAGCATGCCAGGCTCTCCGGAGCATACCGCAAATGCTTCCCTATACTTTGAGAAAGGCGGTCTGAATCTGCGCCTGAGCTATAACTTCGCTTCCGATTTCATCGACGAAATGGGAGAAAGCACCTTCTACGACCGCTACTACGACAAGGTGAACTATATGGACGTAAACGCCAGCTATACCTTCGGAAAGAAGTTCAAGACTACCTTCTACGCCGAAGCCAACAACCTGCTGAACCAGCCGCTACGCTACTACCAGGGCACAAAAGACCGTACCATGCAGGCAGAATACTACGGCGTGAAAGTGAATGCGGGAGTGAAGATTAATTTTTAAACAGCGAATTCTATCTCAACAAGTTATCAACATTAACTACTCAACAATTTAATAATGACAATGAAGAAAATATTCCTTTTACTGTTTATTGCCCTACTCGGCAACGCAGCCATTGCCCAAATCACCGATTACTCCATCTTCGACAAGAAGTTCAACTTCTACGTAGCCAACGACCTCGGCCGTAACGGCTACTACGACCAAAAGCCCATCGCCGAACTGATGGGACAAATGGCAGAAGAAGTAGGCCCCGAATTCGTTCTTGCCACCGGCGATGTACACCACTTTGAAGGCGTACGTAGCGTGAACGACCCGCTTTGGATGACCAACTACGAACTTATTTACAGCCACCCGGAGCTGATGATAGACTGGTTCCCCCTGCTGGGCAACCACGAATACCGCGGCAATACGCAGGCTGTGCTCGACTACAGTAATATCAGCCGCCGCTGGACCATGCCCGCCCGTTATTATACCAAGACGTTCGAGGACAACGGCGCTACCATCCGCATCCTTTGGGTAGACACCGCCCCGATGATTGACAAATACCGCAACGACAGCGAGACCTATCCCGATGCCTGCAAGCAGGATTACCAGCAACAACTTTCCTGGATAGATTCCGTACTGACTGCCGCCAAAGAGGACTGGGTTATCGTTGCCGGACACCATCCCATCTATGCCGAAACCCCGAAGGACGAGAGCGAACGCGCGGATATGCAGGCACGTCTCGATCCCATCCTGCGCAAGCACAAGGTGGATATGTACATCTGCGGGCACATCCACAACTTCCAGCACGTACGCATGGCAGGCAGCGACATCGACTATATCACCAATTCTGCCGGTTCGCTCGCCCGCAAGGTGAAGCCCATCGAAGGGACCGTATTCTGCAGCCCCGAACCGGGTTTCTCCATTGTATCGGCCAGCAAAAAGACACTGGAACTGCGCATGATTGACAAGAAAGGGAATGTATTGCACACGGTGACGCGCAGCAAATAATCCAAGCCGGCACGCAAGCAGGCGCATTCCCCCGAAGCCCTGCCGAACAACCACTTTCCTCCCACGAAGCAAAAGACCATGTTTCGTAGGAGGATTTTTCCATCTCATACGACAAAAACAAAGCCTATCCGCAGGAATACAAGAAAAAGCCCTATATTTGCATTTGTCAATACATAACTATGATGAAGAAGATACACTTCCTGCTACTAATCAGCCTGCTACTTGCCACTTGCAGTGATGACGACAAAGAGAAACAACCCGCTTTTGTGACCAATATCACCATATCCGATGCCGGAAAGACCTTCAATCCCGGTGATGCCGTGACCGTCAAAGCCGACGGCTTGCAGAGCGGCGACCAAATCATATTGGACATCTACTGGCCGATAGCCGACAATCCTCTCTTTCCCGAAGGGTATTCACGCTACACACGCGCCGTTACCACGGAGCAAACCACCAACAGCATTACTTTCCTTGCCCCCGGACACTGGCCCGCCTCACGGGTAGAAATGTTCCTGGAACGGGCAGGACAGCTTCAGCCTCTCGGCCAGATTTCGGTAGCCGACGGACAATCCCCCGAAGAACCATATCTCTACGGTATCACCAACTCCCACGCCATTTACACACCGACCGTTCCCCGCGGCATCACCCGTATCGACCTGGTAACACAAGAAATATCGGAAGTAATCCAGTTCCATGACGACGAAGATTTCCACCTTGCCGCCAACATCCCCGGCACCAACATCCTCTGCGGGATACGGGAGAAAGACGGCAGTAGTTTCATCGACGGATACGACCTCTGCATGCACTATTGGTGTAACCCGGTAGAACGTAACGCAATTACCATCTGCTCGGACTTCAACAACACTGTTTCCCTGGAAATGGCCGGAGATAAGCTCCTCACCTACTGTAGCATCTCTTATCCGGTATATACCCGGTTGAATATGCCACCGATACATGCTCCCGAAATACCATTACCGGATGGACTGAAGCCCGAATCCCTCTCACGCTATCCGGGCGTGATAGCCGACGCCCACATGCTGCTCTCGGCCAACAACGGCGACGGCACCTTCTCGCCCGTCGTGATAGACATCGCCAAAGAAAAGATGCACTGCTACGACCCCATCAAGGCCGAAGCCTTGATACCTTTCCGGATTATGGAACCATCCCCCGAAAACCCAAACAGCCTGCAATGCAAAGGAGGCTATATCGTTTCCCGTGCCAATGGTGGAGATACGCAATTCTGCTTATGGGATACTACTGCCGGAAACTTGAAAGAGCCTTTCGCCACCTACCCCAACGCCGTACGCTCCGCTGCCATGTACTACTCCAAGGACGGGCAGACAAGGAAACTCTACGTGCAGTTTGCAGGCTATCGTGAAGGCGACTTCATCGAAACTTATGATTTCCAGACAAAGGAATGGAGGATGTTTATGTTCTACGTACCGTTTGCAGAGATTTTACTGGCACGATAACCGGCTCCCTTACTGCTTTTTCTCCCGCAAGTCATCCTTGGGTATGGTCGTCTCACTGCCGTCACGCGTAGCTATGTAGTGAGGAGACATGATTTCGATGCCTGCTTCGTTGAAGGCATCCTGGATATTCTGATGCAAATCAGAGTAAATCTGGCTAAGGCTGTTGGCATCCCTGATATAGGCATTCACTTGATAAACCGGATAATAATCTTGAAGGGAAGTCTCCAATACAAACGGACGGGGATCATCTATCACTCCAGGAGTATTCAATGCAGCCTCTATCAACAGCTGATGTGTCTTCCGCCACGGAACATCGTAGCCAATACTGACCTCCGAATGGATAATCAATCCATACTCACGGGCAGACTGGCTGTAATTGACCGTATGGGAAGACATGATGAAAGAGTTCGGAATGGTCACCACCTCATTCTTCGGAGTACGGATGCGGGTGACGAGCGGTGTTTTCTCAATGATGTTGCCCGTAGTATCGTTCAGCTTGATGCGGTCACCCAGCTTGAAAGGCCGCATGTAGGTTATGACCAGTCCTGCAATGATATTGCCGATAACCGTACTGGAACCGAGCGAAACAATCAAGCCGACAAACACGGAGATCCCCTGGAAGACTCCCGACTTGGAACCCGGCAGATAAGGGTAAATCATGGCAATCATAAACGCATAAAGCAAGAAGCGCACAATATGATAGGTAGGAATGGCCCAATCCGGATAGAAGCCGTTTATCTTCAGCCGTTCAGCCTGCACCTCATTGGCAAGATAACGCACCAGTCTGACCAGATACTTCACCGCATAGCATATCACAAAGATAGTGAACAGATTGGGTATATAGTCGGCTATTCCATTCAAGATGACCTTTATAGGATTCCAGATGTAGGAGAATAATGTATAAGCCAAGCTCTTGGTCTGAGGGAAAATGGAGAATAATAACGGAACCGTCAGCAGCAACTGCAACAGCATGACCACATAACGCACCAGGTTGGCAACAAACACCAGCAGGTTGACCTGCTTCTGCGTATCCAGCAATTCATAATCCTGAATAGAGATCGGTTTCAGCTTGGTATCCTTCAGCTTCTGAATGCGTAGTTTGAGTTTTCTGAACAGCCAGTTGGTAAACTTGAACAAGAAGAACTGTCCCACAAGCACCAGGATAAAGTACAAGATACGCTTACCCAACTGCCACAAGCTATGCTCCTTCTGTATGGCTTTCAGTTTGTCCACCACGACATGCCTCTTGCTGGCGGCCAGCTGGTCGCGGGTACAGTTTTCCCACAAAGCATCCTGATCGGTAAAGGAAATGATGACCTTTTCGCCATACATCAAGTCTGTAACAATATCCGTACTCTCTAAATAAACAGAGTCCGGACGCAGATTGAAACGCGTACCCAATGCTTCGATGACGTTGCTTACATCTTTGGCTCGCTGTTGGGGCGTATGCCCTCCACGCTTGGCATACAGATAGAACAAAGTGTCCTTCTCCACCACCACCGGAATACCCGGTGTCACCGTCCGCAACGAATCAATGCGTTGTTTCTGCAATGCCAGCTTCACCGAATCGGCCGCATAGCCCGCCAACTTCATCTGCTCCATTTCCATCCGCAGGTTCGCCTCATTCAGCCGGGCTGTTTCCAACTCCTGCCGGACAAGCGACAACTGAATCGAATCGGAGTCAGTCCTTGCCACTGTGACACTCCCCACACTATCCTCACCTAAAACACTGAGCACTTTATCTACCAACTGAGCTGACACTCCGTCTGCCAGCATCAACAGCCAACAAAGACAGAAAGCACGGATAACCTTCATATATAAACTTCTTGATTTGATTCTTTAATTATGCAAATATACCCAATAAATGCTTCAAACATACGGAATGTTTTTAACTTCCTACCCTAATCGACATAACTTTTTCATGCAAACATGAAAGTTCTGTATCCGGTTTGCATTATCTTTGTACTCAAAATTGACATGCCTATGGATATATTGTTTCTTGTCGGAGGACTGCTCCTCATTCTTTTGGGCGCCAATGGTTTGACAGATGGTGCCGCATCCGTTGCCAAACGTTTCCACATACCGTCCATCGTCATCGGGCTCACCATTGTTGCCTTCGGCACTTCCGCACCGGAACTCACCGTCAGCATATCCTCTGCTCTCAAAGGCAGTGCAGACATTGCCATTGGCAATGTGGTGGGAAGCAATACGTTCAATACCCTGATGATTGTGGGTTGTACGGCCCTTTTTGCCCCGATAGCCATCACCCGCAACACGCTGAAGCGCGAAATCCCTCTATGTATCCTTTCGTCCATCGCCCTGCTGATTTGTGCCAACGACGTCTTTCTGGACGGCAGTGGGGAGAACATACTCAGCATCACCGACGGTCTGTTACTGCTATGCTTCTTTGCCATTTTCCTGAGTTATACTTTTGCCATTGCAAAAAGGGATGGAAGTATGAAGGAACCGGAAAAGGAGCACTTACAGGAAGAAGACGAAATCAGGCTGTTACCCGCGTGGAAGTCCGCCCTATACATTCTCGGCGGACTTGCCGGCCTCATCATCGGAGGTAATTTCTTTGTAGACGGTGCCAGCGGCATAGCCCGCGGATTGGGTGTCAGCGAATCCATCATCGGGCTGACGCTCGTAGCAGGCGGCACTTCACTGCCCGAACTCGCCACCTCCATCGTAGCCGCCTTGAAGAAAAACCCCGAAATAGCCATCGGAAACGTCATCGGAAGTAATCTCTTCAATATATTCTTCGTACTGGGTTGTTCGGCCTCCATCACTCCACTGCGTCTGACGGGCATCACCAATTTCGATTTGTGGGTACTCGTAGGGTCCAGCATCCTGCTTTGGCTGTTCGGTATCTTTTTCGGGAAACGCATCATCACCCGGGTGGAAGGAAGCATTCTGATTCTCTGCTACATTGCCTACACAGCGGTACTGATATACAACCTCTAACAGCAAATTTACAAACACCCTACGCGGTATTTTAAAGATTATCACGTATTTTTAAATAAGGCAAGCTGTACCTCGGCATAAAAAATAAGCAAGCTTATTTTGTTCTGCTCTCAGTTTGCATTACCTTTGTGGTCTCAATATTGAACAACTATGGCAATTACAATCAAGAAAGTAACCACAAGACGGGAACTGGAGCGCTTTATCCGTTTCAACTACCTGCTATACAAAAACAACCCCTATTCCGTCCCCGACCTTTTCGATGACATGCTCAACACCTTCAACAAGAAGAAAAACGCTGCATTCGAATTTTGTGAAGCCGACTATTTCCTGGCTTATCG
>OHAJ01001901.1_pt1 | contig 14867 bp, 9 predicted proteins | sample 1577101 | NCBI WGS metagenome assembly OHAJ01 (sample SAMEA3541531, study PRJEB24748) | human gut metagenome | biome: human gut; feature: human-associated habitat; material: faeces | place: China | collected 2012
GTTTTTTGGCCATTTAGGAGTCTTTATACCTAAATCGCTTGGAAATTTCGGTCTGGTACTGTTTATCTTTACCATTGGATTACAGGCTGGTCCCGGTTTTTTTGATTCGTTTCGGAGTAAGGGCAAAACCTTGATTCTGATTACACTGCTGATTATCAGTTCGGCCTGCCTTACAGCTGTACGCCGCTTGCGTTCACAAGGTCTGCAAGGCGGTAGAGCAGTTCGCGGCTCTCGCGGCGGCGCTGCCGCGAGAGCTCGGCACTCAGCGCGCCGAATGCGCTGTCCAAATGGAAGTCCGCCGCGTGGACGATCTTCACGCTCATGTGTTCTCTCCTCTCATGCCTGCGGGGCGGGCGCTTTCTCCTTGCACACGTCGACCCAGGCGACAAAGTTTGAGGAATACTTCTCAAGCTCGTCGCAGGTCATCTCGATGGCGCTGTTCGCGCTGCCCGCCGCGGGGAAAACCGTGTCGAAGCGTTTGAGCGATACATCGAGATAGGTCTTCACATTCTCCGGCAGAGCAAACGAGCACACGCCGCCCGGCGCGTGGCCGGTGAATGCGCAGGCCTCATCAAAGGTCAGCATCTTTGCTTTCACGTGGAAATACGCCTTGTACTTGGCGTTGTCAATTTTCATATCTCCCGCCGTCACGATGATAATGGGCTCGTCGTCCGCGAGCTTGAAGCTCATGGACTTCGCGATGCGCGCGCCCTCCACGCCGACGGCGACGGCGGCCAGCTCGACCGTCGCGCTCGACACGTCGAACTCGCGGATGCCTGCCCCGTTTGTCGTTTATATCCACGGTGGTGGATGGGCGCGCGGTAATAACGGCTCGTCCCGGTCTTTATCCCAATACTTGGCGAAACAGAAAGGCATAACAGGCGTACGTGTCTCTTATACATTGGCACCTCAATCCGATGCAACGGTGAAAGTCTCTATCCAGGATATTCTGGACGCAGTGAAGTATGTACAGGAGCATGCCGCAGAACTGAACATTAACCCTGATTGCTTCGGTTTCCTGGGTACTTCTGCCGGTGCGCACTTGGCAGCAGTAGCTGCGATGACTGTTCCCGGTACAAAGGCTTTCGTAGGCTATTCCGGAATATATAACTTGGAAAAGGCTGCCATCACCATGAAAACAAAAGACCCTCAGCGTATTGCATACTTCTGTGACAGAGAGCCGAAAGTGCTTCGTGAAGCCTCTCCCATAAATCTGATTCCAAAGAAGGACGTTCCTGCTTCCATGCTGGTATGTGGCACGTGTGATGTTACGGTAGAGTGTGAACAGAGCGAAATGTTCGCATCGGCTTTAAAGAAAAGAGGGGGAGTCTGCGACTTGTTGAAGTATGAATACTATGACCATAACGTAAGTTCGAAGACTTCGGACAAGATGGAAGAGATTTTCTTCAAGTCGGTAGATTTCCTGACTAACCATATTAAATAAATCCAAATGAGAAAAGGAATTTTATTCTTAGCTCTTTTCGCCTTTATCGCCTGCTCCAACAGTTCGTCGGAAGTGATAGATGAGAAAGAACAACTGAAACCGGAACAACCGGTGGATGGCACATTAACCGCTGACGGTAATAGCGCAAAAACGTATGACTTGATTAAACGTTCGGGCTATAACCACGAAGCTCCCGACTCCTCGCGCGAACATAAGACAGATGCATATATTGAGAACTGTATTGTTGAAAGCAATAGTACAATTAAAGCTAATTCAAGGTATGTCGGGGAGAATGGTACAAGGATTGTTGTGGAGGACAGCCCTTTGTATTATTAAGAATAAAAGTTGCAACAGAAGGTTTTCAGACTAAAGTATAACAAGAACCGCATAGGTTCAAGAAGGGGTGCGTTATGAATATAACAGATGTAAGGGTAAGAAAGATTGCTAAAGAGGGCAAGATGAGAGCAGTTGTGTCAATCACAATAGATGATGAGTTCGTGGTACATGATATTAAGGTGATTGAGGGAGAGAAGGGCTTGTTCATTGCAATGCCAAGCAGAAAATCATCAGACGGAGAGTATCGTGACATTGCTCATCCTATCAACACTCAGACAAGAGATAAACTGCAGAAGCTTGTTCTTGAGGCCTATGATAAGGCGGAGGATGTAGAGGAGTAACAATTTAACACATTTAAAAGGTCTGACTTTGACAGATGCGTTAGCGCATTTTCAGAGTCAGACCTTTTTTATGCAATATAACCTTTTGCTTCCCTGAATTTGACAGGGGAAATACCTTTTGTTTTCTTGAAAACATCCCCAAAATAATTACCGGATTCATATCCACATAATGAAGCAACATCTGACATTGGAAGATTGGTTTCAAGCAATAATCTTTCAGCATGGCTAATCCTTATTCTATTCAGAAAATCTTTGAATGTCATTTCGGTTTCATCTTTAAAAAGCTTGGACAGATAAGAAGGATTCAGATGTAAATGTTCAGCCAAAGCGGTCAAAGAAATATTGGAGGAAAAGTTCTGTTCTATGTAATCAATGGCATTCTGAATAATTGTATTCTCTGTTTGTAATGAGTTCCTGACATTTAATGACGCTGTTATATCAAAACCAGAACGGATTATACACAGAATAATTCCCTGAATTGAATGCCTTATAGTTAATGAAGATATAGAACTGTGTTTTTTAGATTCTAAAAGAACAGTATCAAAATAATAATTAATCAGGTTAGATGCTGACAGATTAAAAGTAAAGAAATGACAGCAGTATTTATTATAAAAAGTTAAGTCGGGGAAACCTGATATAATTGGTGCTACATAGTCGTCTCCTAATTCAATTACAATCCGCTCATTATCTGTATTAGAATATATGGTTTTATGAGAAATATCACATGGAATCAGGAAAATGGTTCCTTCGTTTATTTCATATAAAGCATCTCTTATTAAAATGCTACAGCTTCCTTTGGTAAGGTAAAATAATTCCCAGAAAGAGTGTGTATGAGAAGATGACATTGAATTTTCTGGAGTGCGATATAATTTTGAAATGTTAAAATAATTTGAATTCATACATTCTCCTGAAGTTATATTTAAAGATATATTAACACAGATAAATGGAAAAATAAATGGATTAAAAAACGGAAAATTTTAGAGCAAAATAAGTGCAATATATACATTTTGCACAAAAAACATGTTGAAATATTGCTGTAATTAACAAATGGTTAAAAAATCAAGCCAAAATTATATGTAAAAACAACTCAAGAAACAAAAAAAGCGGTAGCAAAACACATTACATAAATGTATTATGGTAACAAAAGCGGAAAACTACCGCGAAAGACACTATCGTGTGCAAATATATTTAAGGAGGATAATTATGAAGTTTATGAAAAAGCGTAAGATCAGAAGAATTGCATCATTATTCATGGCGGTTCTTATGGTTGCAGCTCTCATGCCAGGCAGTATTACTAATACTAAAGCCGATGATAAGACCGCTGAATCTGGGGTCGTAGTAGACGCTGGTACATGGGAGAATAACGAAAGAACAACAACCTGGGATTTTTCAAAATACTCAGGAAGCAGTTCACTTACTTTAGCAGAAGGTGATGAGGTTGGCAGAATAAAGGTTGCTGCCGGTACAGCATATGTTAAGACTAAAGGAGCAGGATTATCAGCTCAGAAAACAAAGGATGCTGTTATTGCTGTTCCTGTTGACCCAACAGCAACATCAGCTACACTTACACTTGAGTTTTCTAGTAACAACAATAACAGATATGTTTATGTTGGCGATAAGAGCGGAGAGAATGCAATCATCTGTCTGAATACAGCAGGTAGAGAGGAACTTCCTAATGCTGTTAATATCAATGCTGATAAAGTAGCTACAGTAACAGTTTCATCAGCAGCTTTTGAGGATGGTTATATTTTACTTACACCAGATACACTTGCAAGCGGTGATTCAGGTGAGATGAAGATTAAGAATTTAACTTTAGTAGAATCAAAAGATAACGGAGACAGAACATGGAACTTCAGAAAAGGTTCTGAATTAATGGGTTCTAACGGAAAGCTCATTCAGGAAACTACAGGTGAAGTTAATGGCTTAGTTATTGATGCTACAACTGGTAAGTTTGATTCTACAAGAAGTGACTGGGCACAGTTTAACACAGGAGCTGTTGTTAAGATTCCGGTTAAGGGTTCATGTGAAATCACAATTGGATCATATAAAGAGAAGCAGGCTACAATTGAAGGAACAGAAGTCAGCACTACAGAATTCAAGTATCAATACTCAGGTGCAGCAGGATATGTAGAATTAGTTGCAACAGCTGATGGATATCTTGGAAGCATTGATGTAAAGCATATTGCAGAGCCAGAAGCTAATGTAGAAAACTTTACATTTGTTATGGACGAGCATGCTGTAGATGGTGTTGTTAAGACTGGTGAGTACAAGTTCGGAGACAGCACACTTACATTAGGTGGACAGACAGTAGGCGGAGTTATTACTCAGTATACAGTAAAGCCAGATAAGAAGGTTACAATTAATGGTGTTGAACATGATGCTTATACATCAGGTAAGAGACATGCTGATGCCAATAATATTCCTAATCTTCCAGGAGAGGGTGATGGATGTTTAGCTACATTTACACCAGCAGCTAAGGGTATGATGACAGTTTACTATAACTCAACTTCATTCCTCAGAGTACATACTTTCAATGCTGATGGAACCAAGGAAGGCTATGTTGATTCAGAAACAGGATTAACATCATATTCATTTAAAGTTGTTCCTGGTAAGACATATGTTATGTCAACAACAGGAAAGACTAATAATATGTTCTATGCTGGATACAGCTATGTTGCAGATGAGAAGATTACAGTTCCTGTAACTGTAAATAATATTGATGCAACAATTGGTAGTGGTTTAAAGTTATCATTAGTAGATGACCAGTTAGGTGGAGATAAGATATCTCTCAGCACAACAACAAAATCTCTTAAGCTTCTTAAGGGACACACATACAGAGTAAGTTCTAACGATGGCGGTGTTAAGCCACTTGTAGGTGATTCACAGACATTTACAGTAACAGGTGATGCAGTTACAATCACACTTAATAATGTTCCGGATGTTGAACTTACAGGTAAGATTACAGGTACAGATGCATCTAATGTAACTAAGCTTGTATTTACTAATAATGCTAGTGGAACAGTAAATGAAGCAACAATAACAGGAGATTCATACAAGGTTTCTGTAAAGCCTGGAGAATATACAACAAGCGTAGAGACTAAGGATGGATCAACAACATATGACAGAGCATCCGTTAAGGCTGGTGTTGATAATGTTAATGATGTATATGTAGAGAAGGATGATCCAGCATCTAAGAGAGATTACAGCTATACAAGAGTTCCATCTCTTGCAACAGCAGGTAGTATTGCAGTAGAGAATGGAAAGCCTCACACAGTAGCAAGAGCTGATTCTTCACTTACAATTCCAGTAAAGGGAAAAGCTAAGGTTGCTATTTCTACTTACTATGCATTCAACTTTACAGTTAATGGGGAGAAGTACGATAGTACAGAAACTGATAAGGGCTATACATCAGTTGGTACAACATCTAAGACAGATACATTTGAGATAGTAGTTGAAGGTGATGCTGTTGTTAACTTTGGTGCAACAACATATATTACAGGAATTTCAGTTGTTCCTATGACAGAATTCAAGTCAGAGATTAATGTTCCTGGCGATTATGATACATTAAATGAAGCTTCAGATGCTATTCTTGGTATGCAGAACAGACCAGAAGGCGAAGCAGGCAGAGTAACTATTAACCTTACATCTGATGTATTTGAACAGGTAGTTATGGCTGCACCATATGTAACACTTAAGGGTAATGGACATACAATTTCATGGTATTATGGTGTTGGAACAAAGTATTATTCAATAGATCCAGCAACAGGTCTTTACAATAAGACACTTGCTATGGACAGATACTCATCTGAAGAAGGAAATGGAAGTCTCTGGGGTGGAGTATTCATTGTTAGAGGTAATAATTTTGTTGCAGAGAATACAACATTCTTGAATACATACAACTATTACTTAACAGAGGCTGAGAAGACAGATATTGCAGGTTCAAATCTTTCAGTAGACAGATTAGCAGAAGGCGCAGATGTATCAGATTACAAGTTTAAAGAGAGATCAAATGCTTTCTATATTGATGCTGATAATATTGAAGTTTTCAACTGTTCAATTCTTTCATCACAGGATACACTTGGTAGAAATGGTTCAGCAAATTATGGATATCACGCATATTTCAACGGTTGTACAATCGGTGGTAATGTAGATTATATCTGTGGTGAGTTTGCAGCTGTATTTGATAACTGTAAGTTACAGTGGAAGACATATAAGAATGATGAAAATAACAATGCAAAGATTGGTTACATTGTTGCACCTAAGACAAGCCCATATGTATTCAGAAACTGTGAGGTTACAACAGATGGAGCACATGGTGATATAGCAGTATTAGGTAAGTATGGCAGAACATGGGGTGCTAACTCTAATGCATCATTTATTGAGTGTGAGACTAATGGATACATTGACTCAGAAGGCTGGACAGAAATGTCTAATGGAGAGAAGGCTTCAGCAATCTTCAATGAGTACAATAACACAAACAAGGGTGAAGCATTTGTGACAACAGGCTGCACTAATAGTACATTAGATGCTGTTGTTAATTATATTGATTCAGAAAATGTTTCTGCTGTTGATACAGTTCTTGGTACATGGAAGCCAGTTCATTATAAAGAAGTTATCTCTAAGGATGACGATTCATCAAAGGGTGATGTAGCAGACGGTGGAGAAACAGGAAAAGACAATAATGTTAATGGAACAACAGAGTCAACAGGTGAAACTGTAAAGACTGGAGATACAGCTCCAATTGCATTATATGTAGTATTAATACTTTGTGCATTAGCAGGAATTGTATTTGTATCAAAGAAAAGAAGAATATCTGTTAAATAATTATAATTAAATAATTGTTTAATATAACAAAAAGTCCCGCGGTCGTTATGACTTGCGGGATTTTTTGGATAAAGATAAGGTTGTCTTAACCTGTCAGGTTACAGATGATGCGTTAAGATAGCCAAAAGAAGAAATATGTTATATACTTGCTAATATATGATAATTAATCAGGAGGATGTTATGTATATAATAGCGGGACTTGGTAATCCGGGCAAAGAATATATGGGAACAAGACATAATGCAGGCTTTTCAGTAATAGACGAGCTTGCAGATAAATATAATATCAGTGTGGACACAGCAAAGCACAAAGGACTTATCGGAAAAGGCGTAATAGCAGGTCAGAAAGTAATACTCGTTAAGCCTATGACATATATGAATAATTCAGGTGAGTGTATAAGAGAAGTTATGGATTATTACAAATGTGACATAGATGATTTTATTGTTATCTTCGATGATATAAGTCTTGACGTAGGAAAGTTAAGACTCCGTGCAAAGGGAAGTGCAGGTGGACACAATGGAATCAAGAGTATAATAGCACATCTTGGAAGTGACAAGTTCAAGAGAATAAAGTTCGGAGTGGGCGACAAGCCTAAGAACTGGGATCTTGCAGACTGGGTGCTTGGGAAATTTCCTACAGATGAATATGCAACATTAAGAGAGGCTAATAAGAAAGCATGTGAAGCTGTAGAATGCATACTTACAGATGGAATAGAAAGTGGTATGAATAAATATAACGGATAACTGGTGGTATAATATGAAAGCAATATTTGAGCCGGTGTATAATACAGCCGGTGTGGAACAACTTAATAAAGAGCTTGCTAAAGATGGTGGCAGAACAGTAATGGTAAGCGGCTGTATTGACACGCAGAAGCTGCATTTTTCAAGTGCTATAGCCAGCAATTATAATTTCCAGCTTGTTATAACCAGTGACGAGGGGAAAGCAAGGGATATGGCGGAGGATGCCAGATTCTTTAACGGCGGAAATGTAATGTATTATCCTGCGAAGGATGTAATATTTTATAACGCAGATGTGCAGGGACGACAGATTGCCGGAGAGCGAATCAGATGTATAGCAGCCATAATTGACAGATTGAATAAATCGGACATTGTAAAATCTGGAACGGAGAAATCAACAGAGAAAGCTTCAGACGGACCGCTTACAATTGTGACAACCATAGATGGAATATCAGATATGCTTCTTCCAGTCGACAGATTTAAGAGGGCAGTCATTAACCTTAAGAAGGGTGACATACTCGATGTAGAGGATATGGCAAAGAAACTTACAGCTATGGGATTCGAGAGATTCGGAATGGTTGAAGCCAAAGGACAGTTTGCCATAAGAGGCGGAATAATAGATATATTTTCATATACAGATGAAGCACCTGTGAGAATTGAATTGTGGGACGATGAGATAGACTCAATTAGGGCATTTGATGCAGACAGTCAGCGTTCCATTGAGAACTATAAGAGTTATACGGTATTTCCTGCAACAGAGTTCCTTTTTACAGAGGATGAGATAGAGCAGGGAATTGAAAAAATCAGACATGAAAAAGATGAACAGATGAAGCTGTTCGGAGCAGATAAAAGAAAGCGTACTAAGGAACAGATAGAGGCTGGCAATCATCTTAACAGAATGTTTGATGACGCGTTAAGGACAGGAGATTACAGCAAATTCATATATACATTTGCAGACAGAGTGAGCAGCCTGGCAGAGTATTTCCCTAAGGGAGATACTCTTATTGTCGTGGACGAACCTGTAAGGCTTAAGGAACACAGCGACATGACTTTCTATGAGTACAGTGAGAGTATGAAGAACAGATTAGAAAGTGGTTATGTGCTACCAAGTCAGACACATATGTTTATGGATATGGAGACAGCCGTTCTTTCAATGAACGGACATAAGCAGCTTGTGCTGACAACACTTGAATACACACCTGAATTCTTTGGGATAGATTATTCAATGCATATTGAAGCGAGAAGCATAAGCTCATATAATAACAGCTTTGAATATCTTTCAGATGACATAAGGAAGTACAAACGCAGTAAATACGCAGTTCTTCTTGTGTGCAGCTCAAGAACAAGAGCTAACAGAATTGTTGATGACCTCGGAAGGCTTGGGATTGAGAGCTTCTATACAGAGGACAGCAATAAATCCATGGCAGGCGGACTTGTGATGGTTACTTACGGAAGCCTTCACAGGGGATTTGAGTATCCGCTGCAGGGATTTGTGTGCATTGCCGAGAATGACATATTTACAGAGAAGAAGCGCAAGAAAGTAAAGAAGAAGGAGTACGATGGCAAGAATATTGCCGGCTTTAATGAACTTAATATTGGCGATTATGTTGTTCATGAGAATTACGGTATAGGCCAGTACAAGGGCATTGAGAAGATTAAGGTTGAAGGTGTTGAGAAGGATTACATCAAGATATCTTACGCAGATAACAGCAACCTTTATGTGCTCGCAACACAGCTTGACCGTCTGCAGAAATTTGCCGGTTCAGATGTAGAGAAAAAGCCAAAGCTTAATAAGATTGGCGGTTCAGAGTGGGGAAAGACCAAGTCAAAGGTTCATTCAGCCGTTGAAGAAGTGGCTAAAGACCTTGTTGAGCTGTATGCCACAAGGCAGAGAATAGAAGGATACCAGTTTGGACCGGATACGGTATGGCAGCAGGAATTTGAGGAAATGTTCCCTTATGAGGAGACAACAGACCAGTTAAACGCGATAGAAGACACGAAGCATGACATGGAAAGCCGCAGGGTAATGGACAGACTTATATGTGGAGATGTAGGCTATGGTAAGACAGAGATTGCGATAAGAGCAGCATTTAAGGCAGTTCAGGAAGGAAAGCAGGTTGCTTATCTTGTACCGACAACAGTACTTGCAAGTCAGCATTTTACCACATTTGAACAGAGAATGAAGGACTTTCCGGTTACGGTAGCCCAGTTGTCGAGCTTCAGAACCTCAGCACAGAATAAGGAGACTATTGAGGAACTTAAGAAGGGCATGGTTGACATTGTAATAGGCACACACAGGCTTCTTTCTAAAGACGTGGTGTTCAAGGATCTGGGACTTCTTATTATTGATGAGGAACAGCGTTTTGGTGTTACACACAAGGAGAAGATTAAGAAGTTAAAGAATAATGTTGATGTACTTACGCTCAGTGCCACTCCGATTCCAAGAACGCTTCACATGAGCCTTGCGGGAATCAGGGATATGAGTGTACTTGAGGAGCCTCCGGTTGACCGTGTTCCGATACAGACTTTCGTTACAGAGCATAATGACGAGATGATACGAGAGGCAATCACAAGGGAGCTTGCCAGAAACGGTCAGGTCTACTATGTATACAACCGTGTAAGAAGCATTGATGAGGCGGCTGCACACATTCAGGAGCTTGTTCCTGATGCAAATGTAGCATATGCCCACGGTCAGATGGCTAAACGGGAGCTTGAGAAGATAATGTGTGATTTCGTTAATGGTGAGATAGATGTGTTGGTGTCTACAACTATAATCGAAACAGGTATGGATATATCCAACTGCAACACAATGATAATTGAAGATGCAGACCGTTTTGGACTTTCTCAGCTTTATCAGCTAAGAGGAAGAGTTGGCCGAAGCTCAAGGACTGCGTATGCATTTTTACTATACAGAAGAGATAAGGTGCTGACAGAGGTAGCGGAAAAGCGACTAAGCGTAATCAGGGAATTTGCGGATTTCGGTTCGGGCTTTAAGATTGCGATGAAGGATTTGGAAATCAGAGGCGCAGGAAATGTGCTTGGAAACAGCCAGCATGGTCACATGGCGGCTGTAGGATACGACTTGTACTGTAAAATGCTTAATCAGGCAGTCAACAATCTTAAAGGAATTAAGAATGAGTATGAGTTTGAGACAACAATAGATGTTGATGTGGATGCTTATATTCCGGCAACATATATTAAGAGTGAGTATCAGAAGCTTGATATATACAAGAGAATTGCTGCACTTGAGAACATGGATGAATTATCAGATATGAAGGACGAGTTATCAGACAGATACGGAAGTGTACCATCATGCGCTGGTAATCTGCTTATGATTGCGCTTATCAAGTCAAAGGCACATAAGCTTGGCATGATAGAGATAAAGGGCGGCGTGACACATCAGGAATCAGGAACTGCGGTATGGCGTACGGTGATGACAGTTTATCCTAAGGCTGAATTAGACCCGGATGCTATAAAGAAGCTTCTTGACGAGTATGGCGGTGCAATACAGATGAGAGTAGACGCCAATCCTGCATTCATATGGACTGTAACAAAAAAGAAATTCACTAATGCTAAGGAATACCTTAAGGGGCTTAATGCATTGATGGATGCGTTTATTGAGAGACTGATGGTGAAGTAAGATTTAAATTGATTTATTTTAATTTAAATCAAATTTAATTCAATTTTAACTCGACTGACATAAAAATACGAGTTATAATTCAATTAAACTTAAATAAAGGGGTAATATTTATGCGGACAATTCCAATTAAAGAAAGTCTTACAATTGAATTTAAAAGTGATAAAAAGAAATATTCTGATGCTGATCTGGTTGATGAAATTGTTGGTATGACAAATACAAAAGGTGGTACATTGTATTTGGGAGTAGAGGATAATGGAGAAGTAACAGGTGTTCATCCAAAGCATAAGGACGCAATAGGAGTTACTGCATTGATTGCTAATAGTACAGTACCATCAGTTTCAGTCAGGGCAGAAGTTATTACTGAGGAAGAAAAAGATGTTCTTAAAATAGAAATTCCAGTTAGTAGAACAGTTGTATCTACATCATCGGGTAAAATGCTACGCCGTCGGTTAAAAGCAGATGGTTCACCAGAAGTGATTCCAATGTATTCATATGAAGTTGTAACCCGATTATCAGAGTTAGCATTATTGGATTTTTCAGCAGGACCACTGGCGGGAGCGACAATAGAAGATTTTGACCCAAATCAAAGGATTCGCTTAAGAAACATTATACAGAATAAACCGGGTGGAGAAAAAAATCTTTTAGGATTGCAGGACGATGAACTGGATAAAGCTCTCAGATTAACAACAGAGGTAGACGGGAAAATATATCCTACGGTGACGGGAATGCTTCTTATTGGAAAAGAGAGCAGCATAGAAAAATTAATGCCTACAGCAAAAGCTTCATTTCAGGTTTTAGAAGGGACGAAAGTAAGAGTAAATATAGAGACAAGTGGTCCTTTATTGGAAGTATTTGAAAAATTTGAAACATATGTTGATGCATGGAATCCTGAACGTGAGATTGAATATGGTTTATTTAGAACAGCAATACCTGAATTTGATAAAGCAGCCTTTCGTGAAGGTTTAATTAATGCATTTTGTCATAGAGATTATACAATGTTGGGAACAGTACGTGTATTAATTGATGATGAAGGAATGACAATTAGTAGTCCGGGTGGATTTATTGATGGCGTTACGGTGGATAATCTGTTGACAGTCGAACCACATGGCAAAAATCCTGCATTAGCAGATGCTCTTAAGAGAATTGGGCTGGCAGAAAAAACAGGACGCGGAATCGATAGAATTTATGAAGGTTCAATTATATACGGAAGACCGTGGCCAGATTTTTCAGAAACAACAAGCACAAATGTAAAATTATTTATTCAAAGGGCGAAAGCAGATAACAGATTTACAAAGCTTATTGCTGATGAACAGAACAGATTGGGGAAACCATTATCAATTTATTCACTGATGATACTTTCACTTTTGAAAAATGAACGAAGAATGGATTTGGCAAGAGTAGTAAGCATGACACATTTAAGTGAGAGCAAGATTCGCAGTTCTATAGAAAACCTGATAGAAGATGGATTGATTGAGGGAAGCGGAAACGGAAAATCCCGTACATATACATTATCAGGCAGAGTATATAAAGAAAGTAATCAAAGTATCCAGTATGTTCGACAGACTGGGATAGAAAAGGTTGCATATCCCGAAATGATATTGAAACTTGCCAGAACTCAAGATGGTATTATTACAAAACAAGATGTTGCAGAACTTCTAATGATTACGCCAAATCAGGCATATAGCGAGATAAAGAAGCTTGTTTCTGAGAAAAAGTTATATAAATATTGTGGTGGAAAGTATACAAAATATAAGATATGTTAATGTAAGTTAATGTTGACAATAATAACAGATGTGTTATAATTCAAAACAGTTTAACGCTTTAAAGCGTAACGGTTTAAAGTGAAACGATTCTAAATGGAAATATTTCCAGAAGGAAACTTTTTAAGAGGAACTTTTTAGGAGGAAACAGGTTATGGCAGAAAACAGGGGTAATTTGACTTCTTACAGACCAGACATCAAGGTTATGGACTGTACATTAAGAGATGGAGGTCTTGTGAATAATTTTGAATTCACAGATGAGTTTGTTAAAGATCTTTATGAAGCTAATGTGGCAGCAGGCGTTGATTATATGGAATTTGGATATAAGGCTGATAAGGATATATTTGATGAGAAAGAATTCGGAAAGTGGAAGTTCTGTAAGGAAGAAGATATCAGAGCTATTGTTGGCGAGAATGACACACCACTTAAGATATCAGTTATGGCTGATGTCGGAAGAACTAATATGAAGAGAGATATTCCACCTAAGTCAGAGTCAGTTGTTGATATGGTGAGAGTTGCAACATACATTAATACAATTCCGGCAGCTATTGAGATGGCTAATTACTGTTCAGATATGGGATATGAGGTTACAGTTAACATCATGGCGATATCGACAGCAGGTGAGAATGAATTAGATCTTGCATTAGAGCTTCTTGCATCACAGAGCAAGGCACAGTACATATATCTTGTTGACAGCTATGGTTCATTATACCCAGAGCAGATAAGAAGACTTGCTGACAAATACATAAAGATAGCAGAGAAGTATGGAAAGAGCGTTGGTATTCATGCACATAACAACCAGCAGCTTGCATTTGCCAATACAATCGAGGCATGCTCAATCGGCGTAAGCCTTCTTGATGCAACAGTAAGCGGAATGGGAAGAGGTGCAGGTAACTGCTATTCAGAATTATTATTAGGGTTCTTAAGAAATCCTAAGTTTAATATAGTTCCAGTGCTTAAGTTTATTGAGAAGCATATGGTTCCACTTAAAGCATCAGGTGTTGTATGGGGATGTGATGTACAGTACATGCTTACCGGTCAGACTAACCAGCATCCAAGAACAGCAATTGCATTTACTAAGGCAGAAAGAACCGATTATGCTAAATATTACACAGAAATTACCGGAGATGAATAATGAAATGTTGACATGGCATTTTTAAGAGCGTAAAATATGCTCAAAATCGTGTAAAACATTTTTTACATCGGTATCTTTAGATGAAAGGAAGTACTAACAATGGAAAAGAAGAATATTGATTGGTCAAGCCTTGGCTTTGGTTACATCAAGACTGACAAGAGATTCGTAGCCAACTACAAAGATGGCGCATGGGATAACGGAACACTTACAGAGGATGATAAGGTTGTCATTAACGAGTGCGCAGGTGTCCTTCAGTATGCACAGACATGTTTTGAAGGTCTTAAAGCTTATACAACAGAGGATGGTCACATTGTTATGTTCCGCCCAGATCTGAATGCAGCAAGAATGAAAGATTCATGTGAGAGACTAGAGATGCCAGTTTACCCAGAAGATAAGTGGGTAGAGGCAGTTGCTAAGACAGTAGAAGCTAATGCAGCATGGGTACCACCTTTTGGTTCAGGTGCTACACTTTATGTCCGTCCATATATGTTCGGAAGCAATCCGGTTATCGGAGTTAAACCAGCTGATGAATATCAGTTCAGAGTACTTACAACTCCAGTAGGTCCTTACTTCAAGGGCGGTGCTAAGCCTATTACTATCAAGGTTTCAGATTTTGATAGAGCTGCACCACACGGAACAGGACATATCAAGG
>OHAJ01001902.1_pt1 | contig 14864 bp, 6 predicted proteins | sample 1577101 | NCBI WGS metagenome assembly OHAJ01 (sample SAMEA3541531, study PRJEB24748) | human gut metagenome | biome: human gut; feature: human-associated habitat; material: faeces | place: China | collected 2012
GATAATGATTTTGGCAGTGAGTATATTATCCCGGAATGTATCGGTTGGAAAGGGGCTGCTTCACAAGCGAAATTGGTGAATTTCGACGTGAAACAACAAGGAAAATTCGTGTAACCAGAGCCGGCATCCATGCAGACGGACTGCTTAAGAACGAGGAGATCTACAATATCTTCGATACTGAGAAATTCCTGAACCGTCCGGTATTGTGCGCTATTTCCAACACCTCTGGTCTGGCAGGTATCGCGCACTGGCTGAACACTTACTACAAGTTAAAGGGAGACAAGCAGGTACAGAAGAATTCCGAACTGGTAGCAGAGATCAAAAAGTGGGTAGACGAAGAATATGCCGGCGGTCGTGTCACCGTACTTACGGATGATGAGATCGTGGCATGTGTTAACCGTATTTGCCTGGAGAAGAATCTGAAGATCGGAGAGTAAACATAGAATGAGCATGACAACGGTAACAGTGTTGCCTGGAATCGAGGATTATAGTGAGTAAGTATGATGTAAAGCAGGAAGTAACGGACAAGTTCTCCCTGCGGGGACGGGTATTTCACAAGCTGAGAGAGGATATCTTAAGCGGAAAATATCAGGAACATGAAGAATTGAAGGAAGTGGCGATCGGCGAGGAGATGGGCGTCAGCAGAACCCCTGTCAGAGAAGCGTTCCGTCAACTGGAGCTGGAGGGACTGATCCAGATCATTCCGAACAAGGGTGCCTATGTCACCGGCATTACGCAGAAGGACGTGAAGGATATTTATATGATCCGTTCTTTGTTGGAAGGACTGTGTGCACGCTGGGCCACGGAGCATATCACTAAGGAACAGATGGAAGAGATGGAGGAGAATGTCTATTTGTCTAAGTTCCATGCTCAAAAAGGGCATCTGGAGCAGCTGGCGGAGTTAGACAACCGTTTCCATGACATTCTGTACGAAGCCTGTGACAGCAAGATGCTGGAGCATCAGCTGAAGGATTTCCATCAGTATGTTCTCCGTGTCCGTAAGAAGACGCTGTCCAGTGCCAATAGAGGTCCAAAGTCCAACGAAGAGCATGAAAAGATCATGGAAGCCATTAAGGCTGGCAACGCCGATCTGGCAGAGCAGCTGGCACATCAGCACATGATCAATGCCTATGAGAACATGGTAAAGAACGGACTGAATGAGGCTTATGCACAGCAGGCGGAAAGTCAGGAATAAGTTGCCTGTTGGAACGAATTACGTTAAAATGAAATAGAACGAAAATTAATACCGGAAAGGAAATCGTTATGGAAAAGATCAAAATGACAACCCCTCTCGTAGAGATGGACGGAGATGAAATGACCAGAATCCTCTGGCAGATGATCAAGGATGAGCTGTTACTGCCCTATATCGATCTGAAGACAGAGTACTATGATCTGGGACTGGAGCATCGTAATGAGACAGACGATCAGGTAACCGTAGATTCTGCCAACGCTACCTTGAAATATGGTGTTGCCGTAAAATGTGCTACCATTACTCCCAACGCTGCCAGAATGACAGAGTACAACCTGAAGGAAATGTGGAAGAGTCCCAACGGAACCATCCGTGCCATCTTAGACGGTACCGTATTCCGTGCACCAATCCTGGTAAAGGGCATCGTTCCCTACGTAAAGAACTGGACCAGGCCCATCACCATCGCCCGTCATGCTTATGGTGATGTCTATAAAAATACAGAGATCAAGGTGCCCGGACCCGGTAAGGCCGAGCTGGTATTCACAGCAGCAGACGGCACCGAGACCCGTGAATTGATCCATAATTTCGATGGAGCAGGTATCATTCAGGGTATCCACAATACCAATAAATCTATCGAGAGCTTTGCAAGAGCATGCTTCAGCTATGCGGTAGATACGAAGCAGGACCTGTGGTTCTCCACCAAGGACACCATTTCCAAAAAATACGATCATACCTTCAAGGATATTTTCCAGGAGATCTATGATAACGAGTATAAGGCTAAATTTGAGGAACTGGGCATCGAATATTTCTACACTCTGATCGATGATGCCGTAGCCCGTGTCATCCGTTCTGAGGGCGGATTCATCTGGGCATGTAAGAATTATGATGGTGATGTAATGTCCGATATGGTAGCTACCGCTTACGGCGATCTGTCCATGATGACCTCTGTACTGGTATCTCCCAGCGGCGTTTATGAGTACGAGGCTGCTCATGGAACTGTACAGCGTCATTACTACAAGCACTTAAAGGGTGAAGAGACCTCCACCAACTCCATTGCTACCATCTACGCATGGACCGGAGCTCTCAGAAAGCGCGGCGAGCTGGATCAGATTCCAGAGCTGTGCAACTTCGCAGACAAGCTGGAGCAGGCATGCATCAAGACCATCGAGGACGGCAAGATGACCAAGAGCCTGTCCCTGATCTCCACCTGTGAGCATCCCGTGATCCTCAACAGCCTGGACTTCATCAAGGCGATCAGAGAGACCCTGGACAGCCTGCTGTAAAAATAAAATGGAAGAAACGGATGCTTCCCTGTAGGAATGTGGGCATCCGTTTTTGGTGTACACCCAAAGATCTTACCGGAGGATTACAGAAGTGAATGATGAAAAAGAAGTTGTGTGTTCCGGAAGAACATTGACACCATTGCTACTTGGAGTGTTTTTCTGGTTCATCGGAGTGGGAGTTTTTTTAATATTGATTTCAAGCACTTCAAAGGAAGTGAAAGGCGCAGGTATTATCTTTTTTCTATTATGCGGAATGGAAGGAAGCTATTTCCTCCTGTTTTGGCGCAACAAAAGAATTACTATGACGCGGGATGATATTACTTATCGTTCCATTTGGGGAAAAGAGAAAAAATACTCATGGGAAGACGTGAGATCGGTGCGTTATAAGTCGGCTGGAAGAGGGGCGTATAGAATTCTGATCCAGACAGACCGAAAGATATGTATCGAAACCGGAATGATGGAAAACAGTGAAGAGGCTGAAAAACTGATAAAGGGAAAAGGGTATTTAGGTCTCCATTAACCTTCGGTAATCAATCCGTAAAGAGATGAACATTAACGAGTGGGAAGCTTAGTCTTCCCATATTTTTTACTCGAAATACAAAGGAGTAGTACCATGTTTACGCTGGAAGCAGAGATGATTTTAATATCGTCTCTGCTTTTTTCGTGGATTTTTTGTTAATTATCTTGGAAGAATTTGGGGCATTTTGGCGAGGAACAGTTGCGGGGGATCGGGGATACAGGTACAATAGAAGGAAAGGAATCGGCAAACGATAAAAGCGTGCGAAAGGGGAAGAAAGATGTTTCTTTTACAGGACATAAGTGATGAGAATAGGAAAAAACTGGTGGCAGCTATAGAAGACTTTTGTAGATCAAACGGTTTGAACGAGATACAGATACCTTTTGCTGATAGCACCATGGAGACAATAGTGGAGTGTTTATGTTCCATTGCGGATAGGATGGAACAGAGGATTAAGCAGGAACATACAAAAAAGTATGTAACAGATGATCTGGAAATTACATTTATGAGATTTTGCTGTAATTGCATGGATTTAATTCCTGTACAAGTTTTATCTGACGAAAAACTGATAATATTATTTAAACACAGACATTTTGGCTATGCTTTTTTTGAAATTGGAGATAAAACACAGCATTTTACAGAAGAAATACCCATTGTATTATATAAAACAGCATATTTGTCTATGGCAGAATTTTATAAGTATTATTATGGAAAATTCAGTGACAACGAAACTGCTATCAGACTCCTTTGCCAATATTTCAAAAATGAAATGGAGCTTGAAGATAAGGAACAACAAAGCATTGCGGATGCACTTATTGCTCATATCAAAAATGCCGGTGACCCCGGCTTGACGGGGTTCGCATATAAAGGGCTGGCGATGATTAGGGAATATATCCATTTTCTTCCGGAGAGTATTGTCCGAAAAATATTGGCAGAATATACTTTCAGTGATATAGAAAATAATTATATTTGTCGCAAGCAGGTCTTTACAATTATTACAAATTATTTTAATAGAGTCAAAGCTTGGAAAAATCAGTTCCTCTATCTGGATAGTGTGAGAATTCTGGGGATGTTGAAAGATATTTGTGGCGAGGATCGTATAGAAAAGAGGCAACCACTTATTGATTTTTTGGTTTTGGGAGGAGAGTCCATTGGTAATGGAAGCCTTGAAGTAAGAGATGAGAGACAGAAGTGCTATAAATTATACATGGAGACTGTAGGAAAATGCGAACGAGTCCTTAGAAGTGAAAGCGGAGACATTATATTTAAAGTCTCACTGGAAAAAAATAAAAAAATCATAGTTGAATATTTGAATCAGATCTATGAAATGGAATTAAAATCAGACATGGATAGTGTATTAAACGGTTATGGCAAAAATGTTTTTGCTAATATGAAAGAAGCATTGATAAACAGCCGAATAATTAATTCCATTTCATACAAACTGGTTTATTTGAACCAATATCATGGGATGACACAGCAAAAGTTTTACTTTGATAAGCGTTTTGACTATTCGGATGGAAAAATCAAATATGATGATAAGGAGAAGAAAAAGGAGATTCCCTTGACATATTCATCTAATATAAATTCCATATATGCTATCGTAGGAAAGAACGGAACGGGAAAAACAAGTCTTGTCAATTTTTTAGGAAATGATTTTGTTGATATTATGTATAGAATGGAAGCAGAGGCTCTAACGGTTTCGGAGATTGTAGAAGATTATGATTCTTTGCGGGGAGCAGAGTTTCTGGTGATTCTTGAGATGAATGAACAGTTATATTATATTTCCAATATATTTATTACATTATGTCCTGAAAAAATAATGCAATATAGCTCCGGTACAGTGGGCTCAATGAAACGCCAGTTGAGTAAAATGTTTTATTTTTCTAATAAAATTGATATGAATGAGGTGTTTGCACCTTTGAAGAAAGTAAAAGGAAAAGATGTGGGAGAAACTCAAAATTATTCGGAGCAGCGGGCATTTTCAGAACGACTCCAACAAATCAGAAGGGATAAAACGGGAACGTTTAATACGGATTATTTTAACAGAGACTTATTGTTTCAACTATTGTATTTAAGAGATCATTTTCAGGAGAAAGAAGAAAATCTGAAAAAAATGCTTTGGGAAACATTCTCGGTGGATGATTTGACTATTGGAGATAAAGAAAAGGATGATATTATTCGGAATTTTGTAAAGGGAGAGAAGACTGATATCCAGATGGACTTTTTTAATACAACAAATACCTTACAGTATTTCTCGTCCGGGCAATATGCAAGGTTTGATTTTTTTGCAAAACTATACTGGATCGTGAAAGGTTATGCCAACAATAAGGAGTTGATAAAAAGTCTTGGAGATAGTGGAAGGGCGTATGAGAATGAAACTATTGTTGAAAATGATTCCGCCATTCTGTTTATAGATGAGGGAGATCTGTATTATCATCCGGAATGGCAGAGACTGTATATCTCGGATCTGTGCAAAATTATAGAGGAAGCGGTTCCCTGTAATCTGCAAATTATCATTGCCACAAACTCTCCGTTTATTCTCTCCGATATTTTTGAAGATAATATTATCTTCCTGTCGGAGGAAGGGGAAAGCACGGAATCCCACGAACAAACCTTCGGACAAAATATCCATACACTGTTAAAGAAGGACTTTTTCCTGAAATATACCATGGGTGAATTCGCAAGGGAGAAGATCATACAGGTATTTGATGCGCTGGAATTAAATGAGGACCAAGAAAACAAGGAGGATCAGGAAAATAAAAAGTACCAAAGTAGGAAAAATCTGGCTGACAACATGTCGCAAATATTAAAGCCAGACATAACAGTTGAGAACGTGTACCAGAGAATCTCTGATTTCGCTATGGCAATTGGGGAAGATATTTACCGCAGCCATCTTCTTGGATTGATAGAAGAACACATGAAGAAAACAGAAAACAGAATCAGCTACCTGAAGAAGAGGCAACAGGAAATCGAAGAAGAATTGCGGGATCTGGAAGGAAAAACGTATGATAAAAATCAAGAAATATGATAACGAGGAAGTCGAGAAAAAATATTTTTATATTGTAGCAAATACAGTTAAAAGTAAAGATCAGAAAGATATTGTAAAGTATTTGAAAAAACATTTTAGCAATCTGATGGAGGGAGAAATAACATTTGAAAAATGGATTCTTGCTGAGTATGAAACACTTAAGGAAGCATATAATCAATTACCTCATGGTGTCAAGGATCCAGATGTATTTGTGAAAGATAAGAAAGATAAAAAAAGATTTAAAGCTCTCTATAAAAGATACTATAAGGCCTATGATAAAGTTCGGAGTGAATACATAGGTGACCAAAGAGTAAACATTTTTCTGGTAAAAAAGAGTAATATGAATGTTTGTCCATACTGTAACAGAAACTACATAACAGCCAGAGGTGAAAGCGTGTCCGGAACGCAGCTGGATCATTTTATTAGCCGAAGCGAATATCCGATTTTTGCATTATGTTTATATAATTTAGTACCTTGTTGCAGCGTCTGCAATTTAACAAAATTGACAAAAGAATTGGAAGTTTCTCCATTTGCTTCGGAAATGGATGACAACAGCTTTACTTTTACCCCAACAGGAATTTTGCCGGGAGAACAGCCTGCAGTAAAGATAAAAGCTAAAAATGCACAATTGGAGAAAAATATTGAGGTGCTTCACTTGCAGGAGGCGTATGATTTTCATAGCGATGACTTGAAAGAACTGGTAGAATTAAAGGAAATGTATCCGGAAACCCAGATCAGTGAAATCTGTGACCTAATCAACGGAGAGAGAAGGCTTGTTGGCAAGGCGAATCTGACATCCACAGATATCCGCGATATGGTATTTGGAAAACAGGTACCGTATGAAGAATATGGGAAGAAGCCGTTGGCCAAGTTCAGACATGATATTTTAAAGGATTTAGGTGTTTACACGCGCTGATAATGATAATATTTTGGGGAAAAAACGTTCAGTCAAAAAATGATGAACGTTTTTTATATTTCGATAAATTGAAATATACGCTTCGATTTATCGAAAAACCACACATTTTTATTGACAACTGATAATCAATATCATAAAATATTTCAAAACACTTTATCACGACAGAGGAACAACGTGTTAAAGAAGCAACCGGAACAAACTTTAATTGCGGTGCAGAAGCACAAATGAGGGAGGACAAATGCATAGTGTAAAAGGAAAGAAGTGGAACAGAAGGCTGAGCTTTCTGCTTGTTTTGGTACTGCTTTTTGGAGACAGTTCATTGCAGCACGTCATGGCGGCAGAGACCGGGACAGCAGAGACCCAAATAACAGAGCACCGGGTGGAAACAGAGGTTTCCGTATCCGGCGGCAATCCGGAGCAGACACCGGAACCGGAACAATCGGCAGAACCGGAACAATCGGCAGAACCAGAACAATCGGCAGGACCGGAACAGTCGTCGGAGCCGGAACAGACGCCGGAGCAGACACCGACTCCGCAGCCTGTGCCGACACCGGCTAGCGTATCCGGGAACGTTCCGCCCAGACAGCCGGAGAACTATTATCAGGATCCGGAACCGGAAAATTATGGTACGCTGGCAGCTTATGATGCGTACAGCCGAACCTACCATGTAGACGGTGACCGGTATGTGACAGTGATCGGCTACGATGGTAACAGCTATCTTGATGAGGACGGCAATCTGCAGCAGGCAGACAATACTCTGGTAGAGAGTGAGGTCTCCACCTATTCCCTGTATGGAGATGCAAAAAGCTACGTGAACAGTGCCGGAAGCTATCAGGCGATGCTTACAGTCGGAGCGGAGGAAGGTACAGAGCTACTGACCATTGCAAGTGACGACCATCTGCTGACACTGACTCCTGCCCGGGGAGATTTCACTGACGGTATCGTAAGAGACAACGCTATCCGTTACAACAATGTACTGCCGGATGTAGATTACCAGTACACCGTATTCGGAAACAGTGTGAAAGAGGACATCATCCTGTTGCAGAGAGGCACAGTCCACAGCTTCCGTTATCTGTTGAACACCTATGGACTGAAAGCCACCCTGAGCGGCAACACGCTGTACCTCTATGAAGAGGGAACAGATCCCGAACAGGACGCAGTATTCGTTCTGGAGGCTCCGGAGATGGAGGACGCGGTGGGAGAGATCTCTTTCGGCGTGGAACTTCAGCTGGAGGAAAGCGGTGAAGAATCCAATTATGCGGTTACCGTTTCCGCGGACAGTGACTGGCTGGATGCAGATGACCGCGTCTATCCGGTACGGATCGATCCTACCGCTATTCAGGTAGGTAAAAGTGCGATCCATGTGGCCTGCGCTGAGCAGGGCAGCCCGAATTCCGTGATCGGAGATAATGCATATCCTTATGTGGGCTATGATGACGGTATCACCTCCGGAAATCTGGCAGGCTTCCACAGCAAACATTTAAATTGCAGATCTTATTTTGCCATTGATTATGATTTCTCAGCGCTGGCGGAGGAGCCGGAGATCGTCAGTGCGGCATTTCAGGTGACCCAGAAGACCCGCTGGAGCAAGGGCAGTTCTGAATTCGGACTTTTCGGAGTGGAAGAGCCCTGGCAGGTGGGAAGCCTTACCTGGAACAATCAGTTAAATTACAACCATTATTTTCTGGATAGCAGAACGGCTTCCACTACCCGCGGAGAGGCATTATCCTTCGATGTAACGGAAGAAGTCAGTGCATGGATCAACGGAACCGCAGAGAATCACGGACTGGTCATGAAAGCACTGGTGGAAGCACCCAACGAGACAGCGGGCGATGCCGGTGCCTCCATGCAGTGTGAGGTATTCTACAACAATTCCTCCGCATCCTATGCACCGAAGCTGATCGTCTCATGGACAGGAGATCTGACGGATCTGGCGAAGCTTACGCTGGATGATACTACAGTGGATGTTTACCCGGTCGTAAGAAGAAATGGGGACAAATCCTGTGATACACTGGGAGTGGCAGCCCATGGACTGGCCAAGCCCGGCAGTACCGTGACCTACGAACTGGTCAACGGCACTACCGGAGAGACCGAAGCGCAGACAAAGCTTCTCTATCCGGATTCCGATGCTTATGCAGGGGAATATCAGGAGGCGATCGCCTATAAGCGGAGGCTTTCCAACTGGCAGAGCGAGGTGTTTTCCGGATTACAGCCCGGACAGGTCTACTATGTGGCGGCGACTGCTTCCTTTGGGGGCAAAAGCGGCAAGACCGTAGAATCCGACCGCTTCCTGATCTATGAGGAAGGTGCTTTCGACCTGATGCCCAGGATCGCACAGCATTACGGTGTGGAACTGAATACGATCCTTGCCGACATGCGGATGCAGGACTGCCTGACCAGACAGGGCAACCGTATTTTCATCAGGGAGCCGAAGAATACCATAGCTTACAGTTCCGGCGTGTTAAGTGAATATTATAAGGCGATCATCGACGGACTGCTGTTAGGCAGAGCGGAGAACTGTGAGTTCGGCTATGAGCCGGTGAACCTGAATACCGGTAATTTCTACATGGAACAGACCGATGCCACGATTGCGGACATCGGCGGTGATTTTGCCCTGACCAGACAGTACAATGCAAAGGGTGCGGCGTATGAGGGAAGCCTGGGCTTCGGCTGGACCTTTGCCTATGATGAACGTATGGGAGAACTGGCCGACGGATCGGTCCTGTGGCTTAGAAATAACGGCGGCATCATCACGTTTACTCCGGCGGGAGAGGGATACCTTGCACCGGTCGGATGCGACTATGGACTTTCAGAGACAGAGAACGGATATGTGGTAGAGATCCTGGATGACGGAAGCCGTCATGAATTCGACAGCTTCGGTCTGCTCCGTGCGGTGGAAGACAGCTGCGGTAACCGGACAGAACTGGCTTATGATGTGGATCTGTACCTGAAAAGCATTACCACACCCTCCGGAAAGGAATTCCGGATCGCGCTGGATGAAAAGAACCGCTTAAGCAGCATTACTCTGCCGGACGGCCACGGTGTGACCTATACCTACGATGAAGCCGGTAATCTGGCGCAGGTGACGAATCCCGCGGGCGGTGTCGTTCGTTATGTTTACGATGACAGCCACCGCATGACCGCATGGTACGATGAAAACGGACACAGAGTCGTAGCCAATGAGTACGACGGGGAAGGCCGTGTGATACAGCAGACGGATGCGGAAGGCTGCGTGGTCACGCTGGCTTATGAACAGACGGCCGGAGGAGGACAGACCACTGCCACGGATGCGGAAGGCAATGTGACGGTCTATACCTATGATGACAATTACCGTACCACGAAGATCGAATATCCGGACGGTACATTCGAAGAGAGAAGCTATAATACCGCAGGGTATCTGGCAGGGCGTCTGGACCGTACCGGCGTGGAGACGACTTATACCTATGACGGAAAAGGCAGGGTAACACAGGAAAAAAGACAGGATGGCGCCACCAGGACCTATGCGTACAATACCGCAGGCAAAATGACGCAGTCTGCAGACTACGACGGTGGAAAGACCGGCTATACCTATGACGGACAGAACCGCCTGACTTCTGTGACCGATGCGGAGGGAGGACAGACCTCTTACACTTATGATGAGAAAAACCGGCTTGTGGCGGTAAAGGATGCGAACGGCAACACCACATCCTATACCTATGACGGTGCCTGCGTCACATCCATGACGGACGGTGCCGGTAATACATGGAACTATACCTATGATGCCATGAACCGGCTGTTAACAGTCACGGATCCCGCCGGAGGGACCACGGCCAATACCTACGATGCTCTGGGCAGAGTAATAAAGGAGACCGATGCAGCCGGTGCAGTGACCGTCTATACCTATGATCCGGCAGGCGCAGTGACAGCCATTACCGATAAAGAGGGGCAGACCAGCACCTTTACTTATGATGCCATGAACCGGATGCTGTCCGGTACGGATCCGCTGGGCAATACCCTGACTTATACCTATGACGGTAACGGGAACCGCCTTACACAGACCGATGCGGAGCAGCAGACCATACAGTATACCTACGATGCCATGAACCGGGTAACGGAAACTGCGGATGCAAAGGGTGCGGTACAGAAGAATACTTACGACGGAGCAGACCGGATCCTTACCGCCACGGACCGTCTGGGCAATGCAGAGAGTTATACCTATGACCCGGTGAAGCAGAGTATGGTTTCGGCTGCTGACAGAGAGGGTAACGTGACTTCCTATGAAAGTGACGTAAACGGAAGGATCACGAAAATCACCTATGCGGATGGTGCCACGGAGACTTATCGTTACGATCATCTGTCCCGGCTCACGGAGACGGTCGATGCGCTGGGAGCCGTAACCACATACACCTACGATGGCAACGGCAATGTCACGAAGATCCTCCAGACCGGCGCAGAGGACCTGACAAGAGAGTATATCTACACTTATGATGCAAGAAATCTTCTGACAGAGAGTACGGATCCGCTGGGGAACACTGTCCATTATACCTATGACGCCTGCGGCAGCCTGACCGGCGTGACGGATGGCAGGGGAAATACCACCGCTTATGCTTATGATGCACTGGCGAGACTGACGACTGTGACCGATGCCTGCGGCGGTACTACGGCATACACCTATGACAAAGAGGGCAGAGTCCTCACGGTGACGGCACCGGAGGGAGATACGCTGAAAAATACCTATGATGCCATCGGTCAGCTGACAGCACAGACCGATGCTCTGGGAAATGTGACGACCTACAGCTATGACCGGATCAGCCGATTGCAGACCGTGACGGATGCCCTGAAGGGTGAGACCGGCTACACCTACGATGCGGACAGCAATCTTACACTTACGAAAGATACCATGGGAAATGCCCATGCCTATACCGTGGATGCGGAAGGAAATCTCCTGAAGGAGACCTATCCTGATGGCGAGACAGACCGCTATACCTATGACAGAAACGGAAATGTGGCAACCTTTACCGACCGATACGGTGTCGTGACCACATTTACCCTGGATGCCTGTGGCAGAATCGTGAAAGCTTCCGATACGGCAGGCAACGAGATGACCTATACCTATGATGCGGCAGGCAATCTGACTTCCCAGACCGATGTATTGGGCAGAACAGCCTCTGTGACGTATGATGCTTTCGGCAGAGCAGTCGCTGTGACAGGCATAGACGGCGTGACCACCCGTTATACCTACGATGCTTCCGACAGACTGCTTACCGTCACGGACGGGGAAGGAAAGGTAACATCCTACGCTTACGATGCGGAAGGGAACCTGATCCATACCACAGAGCCGGGCAAGGCGGAATATGCCTATACTTACGATGCCCTGAACCGGCTGACCCGGAAAGTAGATCCGGAAGGAGCTGCCACGGAATTTTTCTATGACAGGAACAGTAATCTGACTACCTTAAAGGACGGCAACGGTGTGACCACAGATTACACCTATGACGCCCTGAACCGGCTGGCTGCATACAGGGACGGCAACGGAGGCATTACTGCATATACCTACGACGCGTTAAGCCGTCTGACTGCCATTACCACACCGGAGGGACTGACCGAAAGCTATGGATATGATGCGGCAGGCAATCTGACCGGCGTTACCGATGCGCTGGGACAGACCACGACCTATGGTTATGACAAACTGTACCGTATGATCACCACCACCTCTCCCATGGGAGCTGTGGAGAAATATACTTATGACAAACATGATGTAGTTACCAGTGTCACCGATGCGCTGGGGAACGTTACGCTCTATACTGTAGATGCCAACGGTCAGGTGACAAAAAAGAGACAGCCGGACGGCGAAAGCTATCTCTATACCTATGATGCTGTACAACGGCTTACGGGTATTACGACACCTCTGGGCTATGAGACTGCCTTTACCTACAGCAACGGCAATGATATTCTCGTAAAACAGGATAATCTGGACCGTACCACCGAATATACCTATGACATCATGCACCGTCTCACTTCCGTGACAGATCCAGAAGGCGGAGTGACCACCTACGGCTATGATGAGCGTGGCAACCAGTCTGAAGTCACGGATGCACTGGGCTATTCCTGGAATTATGCCTATGACAAGGTAGACCGGATGACCACTGTGACAGACCCGGAGGAGAAAGTAACAGACATTCTCTATGATAAGGTCGGAAATATCGTAAGCATCAAAAGACCCGGAGAACGTACCACAGCCTATGCGTATGACGGCAACTACAATACGACTGCTGTGACCGATCCGAAAGGATATATCTATAACTACGCCTATGACAAGGATGACCGTCTGACGTTAACGACCGATCCTCTGGAGCAGACCACCGGCTATACCTACGATGCTGTGAACCGCGTTACTGCATACCGGGACAAGATGGGATTAACAGAAAGCTATCTGTATGATGCCCATGGCAATGTGCTGGAAAAGACCGCAACAGACGGCCGGGTCACCGCATATACCTATGATATCAGGAACCGGCTGACCTCTGTCACCGACCCTATGGGAAGTGTGGCATATTATACCTACGATGTGATGGACCGCGTGACGGGCGTGACTGATTATCTGGGAAGAGGAACGGAATTTACTTACGACCGCGAAGGAAATCTGACCAGCGTGACCGATGCCGCAGGCAGAAAGGAAGTATGTACCTACGATATCGCAGGACGGATCACATCCTATACCTCCAACGGAGGAAACCGGATCAGCTATGATTATGACAAGCTGGATGATCTGGTAGAAAAAAGCTACAGCGACAGCACCGGAGAGCAGAGTGCAGAAGGGGTTACCTATGCCTACAATGCTCTGGGAGAGCGGGTGGCCATGCAGGATACCACAGGGGACACGGAGTACACCTATGACGGACTCCGCCGGATCACTTCCGTGACCACTTACCGTGCACCGGGAGAGGACGGCTTCTCCCATGAGGAGGCAAAGGGTGACACCATAGGCTATACCTATGACGAAGCGGATCATCTCGCTGCCATTACCTATGCGGATGGCACAAAAGTAAGCTATGAGTATGACAAGAACGACAATCTCATCAAAGTGACCGACAGGGAGGGAAAAGTTACCACCTATACTTATGATGCCATCAACCGGGTGACCCAGATCCACCGCCCGAACGGCATCAGCACCTATAACACTTACAATGCAAGGAATCAGATCGTGGAGCTTAAGAATGTCTGCGATACCTGTGAGTGGGTGGTAAGTGACTATCTCTATACTTATGACGACAGGGGATTCATCGCAGGGGAGACCGCCATCGAATCTCTGGCAGGCTATGCCTACGATGACAAGCATAACGGACGGCATGATGACGGCAGACATGACGACCTCTATCCTCATGGAAACCGCCATAACGGCAAGCATGACAAGGACGCCACCTTCGCGTACCAGATCGTGGAGACCGACCGGACATTTACCTATGATGCAGCCGGAAAGCTCCTGACCGCTACGGAGACCGAGGACAATTATGGCACCTGCGTCTACACGTTCGAGTATGACCTTATGGGTAACCGTACTTATATGGAGAAAACCCTGAACGGAACGGTTGTGGAGTGGCACAGATATGAGTATAATGAGAGTAACCAGCTGATCTCTGAAAAGCTCTACAATGGCAAAAAGACCACCAGCCTTGCCTATACCTATGATGCAGATGGCAACCGGATCAGTGAGACCGGGCGGATCGGCACGGACAAGGTGAACAAGACCTATGAATACACTGTGGAGAATCGTCTGGCGGCAGTGCATGACGGGGATGAACTGCTCCTTGCTGCGGCTTATGACGGTGACGGCAACCGGGTATTCTTATTGAACTATAATCTCCATACCGATGATGACTGGAAGGGTAATTCCGGCAACGGCAACGGGAACAACAAGGACAACTCCGGCAGTGGAAATAATGGAAAAGGAA
>OHAJ01001905.1_pt1 | contig 14839 bp, 11 predicted proteins | sample 1577101 | NCBI WGS metagenome assembly OHAJ01 (sample SAMEA3541531, study PRJEB24748) | human gut metagenome | biome: human gut; feature: human-associated habitat; material: faeces | place: China | collected 2012
AACACGCGCATCCGGGTCCGGGGCGGGCAGCCCTTTCTGCGTGGATTTTAGAACAACTATTTCATTAACTCTCCATTTACAGCATTCCAAGCGCCGATAGCAACGCACCGATGATAATGCAGAAATCTGAGCAGTTGAAGACGATCTTGCGGAACGCCTGCCATTTCACCGGGAAGCTCACGTAATCCACCACGTAACCTCTGTGAAGGCGGTCATAGGTATTGCTGAATGCACCGCCAAGCAACAGCGCCAGACCCAGTCGCAGCAAATTGTTGCCTCGACGTCCCAGACTCGCAATAAAGACAACGGTCAATATCAGTGTAAATGCCAGTGAAACAGCGGCCACCAGACGCCTTCTCTTCTGTCCGGCATTGAGCATCATGCCTTTGTTATGGTGCTTGCGGATCAGAAGTTTTCCCTTCCAGATTACTCGTTCGTCCCGCTCATCCACATGCGACTCTATATAATTTTTCAGGAAAAAATCTCCCCAGAAAATTCCTGCCAGTATTACAAGGCATACCACTGTCATATGTTCTGCTCCTTTTTCACGCCGTCCGTATTTCCCCCTTGAAATCCGCTTATTCGCGCTCTGTTTTCCGATTCTTTATCTTCAAAAACGCCAGAAGTGCCCCATACAATACTCCGGCCACAGGCCATACGACCCAGGTAATGTCCCAACGCATCGTTGGCAGGCTGATGGCCAGATAAACCGCTGTCCAGACACACCAGTAAATTGCTGTCACATGCTCATACTTCCGGTTGACTGCCTTATTCTCCACAGTATAATCCCCCTCTTGAAGCAATTTCTGAAAACCGCCCCAGATAATACCGGACCACACGAACAGCCATACAGCAATTGCCACTACAATGAGCAAAGCATCCGTAGCAAGGATCACCGCATAACCATTATTCCCGAAAAAAATGGATACTATCAGCAAAGGTACCACTCCCAGGATACACAATACAACACCCAGGGTTATGCAGATCCGGTAGGTTCCCGCAAAGGTTTCTTTTGCTTTCTCCACGATTCCGGATACCCCATATTGCAATGTCAGCTTTTCTTTTTCCAGATATTCATATTTATTGTACGGGATTCCGGTGAGAAGAAATACCGCCACCGCAACTGCCACCATCAGCAGCAGAACGATCACGCCGATTCCTCCCGCAGCATCTTCCGTAAGCGGCCCTCTTCCGGCATCCGCCATTCCCGCCAGCCACAACAGCACAGTAGGGGACACCACACACAAGGCTACCGCCGGAGCAATGTGGGCAGCATATTTTTTCGTAGCTTCCAAAAACGTATTGGCTTCCTCCACCGTGATCACTTTTCCCTCTGTAATCTCCGGTGTCATTTCATCGGCGAATTCCGTCTCTTCCATTTCATCTTTTAATAAGTAATCCGTAGTAACTCCGAACAGCTGGCTCATACTGACAATGCGTTCCAGATCCGGGATTGAGGCTCCACTCTCCCATTTAGATACGGACTGTCTGGAAATGTCCAGGCGTTCTGCCAGCTCCTCCTGGGACCACCCATATTTTTTACGCAACATTACTATTTTTTCTGACAGGATCATTTTCATTTTCTCCTTCTTTTATCAATGTTTTCTTGTGCACACATAGATCGTCGACATAGGAAAATCATAACAAAAGAGCCGGTTGACAACTACCAAGTGCCCTTGAAATTTTGTCAACCGGCAGTTGCGTTTCCGGATTTTTCTGAAATTTTCAGCAATATTATTGTACTTCACGGATCAGACAGTATTGCTTTAACGGGAAATTCTTCTCCATCACACCATATACTTTGAATCCGAACTTTTCATAGAATTCCACGTTTTTTGGATTATGTGTTTCGAGGGAGATCATCAGTTTGTGCTTCTGGGCATAGTCAATGGCTTCCTCTAAAAGTTCTGCCGCAATTCCGTGATGCTGCATGGCGGGATCCACCGCCAGATAAATGATGTGCAGCCGTTGGTTCTGATGCAGCTGATCCGTCCAGCTGGAATTGAGATAATCCTCACCCTTCATAAAATTCCGAAAAGTCTTTAACGAAGGATCCTCCTTGATCAGATAGGAATCCGTCTGTAAAGCAGCCATGGCCTCTGTAAAATAGAACTGAAATACATTGTACGGCTCCGCTTCATCCGATACCACCAATACACTGTTCAGATCCGCGCTATCTGCGAAGATCTCACAGGTCGCATAAAATTCATCCATGTCACATTTAAACAGCTCCGGCATCAGATTTTTACGGACTTCCGGATCCGGAATCAGCGTCTCGTACAACGGATCGTGTGCAAAGCACTGATTCAGCATTTTCTCCACTTTCGGAAGGTCTTCCTTCTGCACACGATATAACTTATCACTTTCCATAATTGTATTTACTGTTATCTCCTTATTATGATGATGTCAGTCCCCAGCTTTGTTGTCTGTGGATCGTTCCGTGGTCTGCTCTCGCCATCATTACAATCCGAATATCTCTGTCACAGATTTCTCCATTTGCTGCACGATATTCATCAGGCTGACCACAAGCTTGCTGCATGCATGCTCCAGGCTGGTAATTTCTTCCCGGTAGTCCATTTCCTTCATACCGGATCCTGTCAGCGTCTCCAGTTGTTTTTCTTTTTGGAGAAGCTGCTTGACCGTTCCATATAGATTTTCATGCTCCGGCAGCCTTCCGTAACCCCATTTCAGGCGATCCTTCGGCTGATGGAATACATAATCCGTAAAATGCCTATATACTTCTTCATCAAAATTAAAGGCATAGGCATTGTTGTCTACCTGATAAAGCTTACGAAGCGCGGAGGAAAGTCTCTGTTCCTTCAGATTTCTCACCGCTCCGCCCAGAAGTCTCAGATTTGCACTGCATATCTCATGAGGATACAACACATTTCCGTACCAGTCAATCTGCACAAAAGCGTCCTGCTCCTGTTTGAACCTTGCAAGCAGCTTCTGTTCCAGTGGTCTGGTCTGCCGGAAAAGTCCCTCCGCCTCGTCGTATTTTCCATCTCTAAGCAACTGTTTGTAGTTACGGTTGTATTCCTCTACCGCTTCATATTCTTCCCGGCATCTTCTGAGTGCCCGGTCACTTAAAGTCTCCAGTTCCTCAATTTTTTCAAGCAAAACCCGCTTTTTCTCTCCCAGCTGCCCCGCCACATCGGCGCGGTAGCAGATCTCCCGACACTGTTCCAATCCCTTGCGAATCCGCTGTACCACCGGTGAAAACTGTAACGGCACCACTGCCGTTTCATCGAGCGCCAGGATCAGCAGGGCAAACAGCTCGTGATGCAGACGATATACCTGTTCATCATAAAACTCATCGTTATCAAACTGAGAATGATAGTGGGTTTCCATAAAGCTTCCGCCGGTGAAATCATTTACCATGGACGGTACACCTGCGATCGCCATGGAAAAATCATCCGACCAGGTCTCGATCGGAGATGTCACTGCCGTCTCTTCCGGATAGGCTATCGTCAGATTCGGCAGATCCGCCAGATATTCCTCCAGGAAGCTGACATATTCATAGCAGCTGCGGATCCTCGCTCTGGTACCATGCGCTAACGCAGGAAGCTCAAAGTTCAGATCTGCGATCACCTTGCCCACCCATTCAGGATGTGCGGTAAATATCTGCTCATAAGCTCCCGTAGACCAGTCGAAATTGGAATCCACAACTCCCCATTCTTCGGATGCCATGGCACAGATCACAATGGTATTGTTCGGTTGAAAACCACTGTCCTGCAACGCCTTTGCAATACCAAACATTAGGGCGACCGCTGTATTGTCATCCTGGAATCCGTCAAAATAGGAGTCATAGTGGGCAGACAAAAGCACCATGCGATCAGGATGTTTTCCGGGAATCCTTCCTACAATATTATAAGTCGTGCAGTTTCTGGTCACCCTGGATTCCGCATCAAAGGTGACCGTTATTTCCTCCTGATCACGCAGCAGCTCCAACAGGCCTGCCGCATCTTTTCTGGAAATGGAAAAAGCGGGAGCATCCTCCGGTCCGGCGATATCCTGTGCATTCAGAGCTTCATCGTCGATTTCGCCGTAGCCGCCGCTCTGCACTGCGATCAGGGCTGCGGCTCCTTTCAGATGTGCCTGGTATACCGGATAATTGATCCACCACTCATCTCTCTGGTTAATCTCCACCAATACCAGTTTATCCCTGACATCTTTTCCCTGATAGTCCGTCTCCGTTCCTTTTCCCAGATACATCATGGAAAATTCTCTGGGGCCATCGGTTACAAAGTTTGTCTGATAGGCTCCTAACTCTGCTGACACGGTCTCTCCGGACGCATTCGTGTAGCTTAACGCTGCCTTATGAAATTCCCAGCCGTCTACCGTCACAGCATCCTTGGTAACCTCAGACAGTCCGATTTTTTCCATTTCTGTCTTCAGCATCTCTCCGGTCTCAAATTCTGCCTTAGAACCTGCCGGGCGATACCCCAGTGTCGGATGTGACCGGTATTGTTCCATTCGCTTTGCCAGTTCATACGAATACGGTATATCCAGATTCTGTAACACTTTTTTCTGTAAAGTCACCCCGTTGTCATGCATATTCTGTCACTCCTGTTTCTATCCTGTCCGTTCTGTCACAGGAACCGTTACTTATTTTTTCACCATAGAATTCATATTTTCAGTAATTTTCTGCAGAATCTCTCTGTTTCTCTCTTCCGCTTCCAGCGTCTCACTGGCATGGGCGGATACTTCTTCCGTAGTCGCTGAGATTGTCTGAACGGAATCCACGATCTCCTGGTTGGCTGTTTTCAGAGCTTCTACTATCTGAAGCAGCTCTCCCAGATTATCCACGATCATATAACTGCTGTCTTCAATTGCCGTGAAGCTGTCCGCCGCACGCATCGTTCCTTCCCTTTGGCTGCCGATGCCATCTATCATCTGGCGAATGACCGTTACCACTTCTCCTATCGCTCCGGATACATTTTGGATCAGCTCTGCGATATTGCCGGTAGCATCCTTTGTCTGAGTGGCCATTCCCGAAATCTCCGTCGCCACTACGGAGAAACCGCGGCCGGCTTCACCGGCTCTGGCTGCTTCTATGCTGGCATTCAGCGCCAGAAGACTGGTCTGATTCGCTATTTTGCTGATGATTTCCACGATGGAATGCATCTCCTGCATATAATGATCCAGCGTTTCCAGCTTCTGTGCCGCCAGCTCACTGTTCCTTGCAGAATCCTCTGCCTGCTCCTTCAGACCTGTCATCTCTTCTTTTCCGGCATCCAGTATTTCTATCGTATGTTCCATATTGTTTCCGATCGTCTCTGCCACTTCACTCACGGTATTTACTTTTTCCTGAATAGCCTCCGTCTGTGCCGTCTGCTGCTGAATCGCCGCGGCAGACTCACCGGAACCTGCAGACACCTCCTCCATGGCTATTTTTGTGCTGTCAAAGGCAGTTTCCAGTTTATTCAATTCCGCTGTGATATCAGCTACTGAAGTCTCCATCCGGCTGCTCATTTCCATGACCTCACGTAAGGTTGCTTCCGTGCGGTCCTGCGCAGCTGTAATGCTCTCTATATTTTCATCAGTGTTCTTCTGGTTGGATATGGTAGCATAGATGGATGTAATGCACAGCAGAATCATTACCGAAATCTGTATAAATCCTGCGTCCTGCCCCAGATAACCAAATCCCCCTTGTGTGGCTCCCAGAAGCACCACCAGGACATTCTCTATCATCGTCCCCACATTAATAAGCGCAAATGCTTTGACATCATGATATGGCATGACTGCAAACATCATGGGAATTACAAATGCATACACCATATTGCACTGCGCCGTAAAAAGCAGCACCGTATAAAACAGTGCGAATCCGATCATTGACAGATGTTTTATAGCTTTTGTCGCATGATTCCTCTTCCAACAAATAAACTCTGCCACAACCGGTATGATTCCAAGAAGTATTAGCACTGCTAACACCGGAGCCGATACTGTGTGTTCAATGAATCCGATCACGCTAATGAAAAGCATACATGCATTGATCACACCATGTGCTATCATAGCCACCCGGTTACTTCGTTCCATCTCTTTCATTTGCATTCTCCTTCTATCCCGTATGATATATTCATAATGTAATTCCTTACACTCCTTATATTGTAATTCATGATGGTATCCCCGTCAATAAAGCACACGAAAATGCAGTCCGGTTTTCTATAAAAACCGGACTGCATTTTCTGTTTTTCTGTCATTTATATGTTATCTCCCTGCCGGACAACTTCCGGCCCCCTCTTTATACCTTGAAAACATCCAGTACCTTTTCCAACTTATCCGCTAATGCCAGCAGATTCTCAGAAGAAGTCATCAGTTCTGTCATGGTATCACTCATTCCATGAGCCGCTTGCATGGTACTATCTGCGGATGCTGCATTCTGTTCGGAGATTGCCGACAATCCTTCCACTACATCGCGGATCGCACTTCCGGACTGTCCCAAGACATCCATCTTCTCCCGGATACCGCTGATATGTTGCAGGGAATTCTCCACACCATCCGCTACTGCCGCAGTCTTCACACCGGTCTCCTCTAACTTGCTCTGCTGGTGATTCATGTTGGCTTCCACTTCACCCATGATCTCCACCATTCTGCCGGAAGACTCCATGATATTTTGGATGATCTGCTCAATCTCAGTTGCGGAGCGCTTGGACTGGTCAGCCAGCTTACTGATCTGCTCTGCCACCACTGCGAAGCCTCTTCCCGCTTCCCCGGCTCTGGCTGCTTCAATGCTGGCATTCAATGACAGTAGATCTGTCTCGTCCGCAATATCCTGAATCATGGATACTGCCTTGGTGATATTCTGAATCGCTCCGTTCATATCCTGAATCTGTTCCGCTACCCGCAGGACAGATTCCTTGGTGCTTTCGTTGGAGCCGTTCAGTTCCTTCATGATCTCTTCGGAAGCTTTCTCCGCTTCTGCCATCCTGCCGGCATAATCCGTCAGAGAATTTACTTCGTCGGAGATATACTCGATCTGTTCGCCGATACGTACCACGTTCGTATTGGCATCCGTTGTTTCGTCTGCCTGGTTCCTGGCACCTTCAGAGATCTCCCCTACTGCCTGGTATACGTCGTTGACAGATTCCTGGGTATCCTGCGCCATCTTGATCAGTTTGTTGGAAGATACTGTCAGATTATCCGCGGAATCCTTGATATCCGTCACAATGGTGCGCAGCGTCTTCTGCAATTTCACAGAGATCCGGTAGACATCTCCCAATTCGTCCTTTCTTCGACACTGCTTTTCATCCGGTTCTGCATCCAGTTCTCCGTTCACGATCCTGCCCAGGAAATGCTTCGTCTTCTTCATGGTCTTCACCATGCTTCGGGATAATACGCTTACCAGCACTGCCGCCACAAGAACGCATGCCACAGCGATCAGGATAATATCCTTCACCTGCGTATGAATCGTGTCCTGTACCCCCTGCACCGGTGTTGCCACCTCAATGGCGCCGATCACAGAACCGTCGGAGTTGATCAGCGGCTGATAATACACATAATAATCCACTTCGGAGATGTCGCAATCCTTAAGGAACAGCGGTTCTCCCGTCTGGATCTGCTCGTAGATCTCCGTCTCCAGACCTGTACCGTTGATGCGTCCTCCCTCCGGTTTTGTCAGCGTTGTGATCAGACGCATATTCCCGTACAGGAAAGACACCTGAAATCCTGTCTTCTCCTGCAATCCGTCGATCAGCTGCGTATCTCCGGAGATTGCTACGCCACCCTTTCGCACCTTGCCTCCCTTATCTCTGGTGTAATCACCTTCATACAGATTGGTGTAAGTCTCGTCCACGCTGACGCCTACGATCTGCAATGCTTTCTCGATCTGTTCCTCGATGCCTGCTTCCAAAGCTCTGGAGCCCACGGTCGCCACCAGTGCACACACAATGATCATTGGCAGAAGGCTCAACTCCAGTATCTTTTTGGAGATTGTAAAAAATGGCTTTTTCTTCCCCTTTACTTCCGTTTTCTTGTTCTCTGTCTTCTTCATACTTACCACATCTGCCTTTCTGTAAAAGACTTTATCACATTCGATCTATCTCGAAAACGTTTAAGTATTTTCTCGGCGAAATCATTGTAACATTTTCCATATAGTAATACAATTCGACAAAATTGCAAGTATTTTACTGTCAGATTTGGTTATTTTTCCTTAACGTTAAGTAAAAACAACTTTTTTGTTTACGAAATCGTTAAGTTTTTCTGCTTCCAAACCGGCATGCGCAGTATCTTTATCAATAGCGGAATGATCATGATAAACCACACAATCGGCTCTGCCGCGATGACACCCGGGTAGCCGAACAGTGGAACCAGTGTCGCCGCGATCACAATTTTCCCTATCATTTCCAGAGAGCTGGAGATCAGCGGTACGATCCGCTCTCCAAGTCCCTGCATGGAGTTTCTCACAATACAGATTACCGCTGTCACATAATAGAACAGTGTATCTACCTTCAGATATAATGTGGCATTGTAGATCACTTCCGGAGTTTTGCTGCCGGTGACCAGCCATACCAGCCAGTCACCGATGGTATAAGCAGTCACAATATTAAACGTACACCAGATGCAGGTATAACCGGTTGCCAACAGGATTCCTCTGCGGATCCGTTCGATTTTGCCGGCTCCCAGATTTTGTCCGCAATAAGTCGCCATCGTCTGACCGAAGACGCTGAACATGATCATGAAGATCTCAGAGATCTTGCGGGCTGCCGTATGGGCAATGATAATATTCTGTCCCAGCTTGTTGATGGATGTCTGCAATGTCAATGTGCCGATATTGACCAGCGAGCTCATGAATCCCATGGAAAGACCGGAGCTTAACATATTGCGGAGCATTCCGGCATCCTGCAGCTTCAGATCATCCACACGTATCCGCAGAATTTCATACTTTTTCCACAGATAGACCGCACACACCACCACAGCGATCAGCTGCGACAGCACAGTAGCAACTGCGGCACCCAGCACTCCCATATGTAACACCACGATCAGAAGCAGATCTCCTCCGATATTCAGCACCACCGACACCGCCAGCACGATCAGCGGGGTCACAGTATCTCCGATCGCTCTTAAGGTCGCAGACAATACATCATATAATAAAGTAATAACAAGTCCCGCTATGATCACGGATACATACTGTGTTGCTGTATTCAGCAGATTTTCCGGCACATTCAGGAATCTGAGGATCGGCTGCAAAAATACAAGCCCTCCAAGTGTCAGTACCACAGCTGCCAATAGGCCAAGCACCAGAGAATTACCTAAGGATCTGCGCAATCTGTCCATATCCTTCGCTCCGAAGCACTGTGCCGAAATAATAGCAAAGCCATTGCACATTCCCATCAGGAACTGTACGATCAGATTGCTCAGCGTCGTTGTGGCTCCCACTGCCGCCAGGGCATTATCTCCCAGAAAAGTACCTACGATACGGGTATCTGCCAGACTGTAAGTAAGTTGCAATAAATTGGCCAAAAAAATAGGAAGGGCAAACGTCAGTATCAAAACTGACGGTCTGCCCTTTGTAAGATCTTTCATATAGTTCCTCACTTCTATACTTCCGGAAAAAATATGGATTTTCCCGCGTGATAGGGCTACAGAACTTTTTTAAAACTTTTTCTTGGCATTGTCAAGGTATTTCTTGGTCTCAGCCACCACAACACCATTTAATGCCAACAGTGCGATCAGATTCGGGATCGCCATCAGACCGTTGAAGATATCTGCGATGGTCCATACTGCCTTAACAGTCATGTAGGGTCCAATGAATACGCAGGCAATGTAGATCCAACGGTATACTTTGATCGCCTTCGGCTTCTGACCGATCAGGTATTCCAGGCATCTCTCGCTGTAGTAATCCCATCCGAGGATCGTGGTAAATGCAAAGAATACCAGACATACCATCAGGATAAAGGATGCAATAAAGCTGTTAAAAGGCAGTCCCTGCTGGAAAGCTCTGGTGGTAACATCCACGCCGTCCAGACCTACGTTCCAGGAATCGGTAATTACGATCGTAAGACCGGTCATGGTACAAATGATCAGAGTATCAATGATGGTACCCATCATGGAGATCAGACCCTGTTTGGCAGGAGAGTCGTTCTGCGCTGCAGCCGCTGCGATCGGTGCACTACCGATACCGGCTTCGTTGGAGAAAATACCTCTCGCAATACCCTTCTGCATTGCCATGATAACCGCTCCCAAAGCACCGCCGGCTACGGCACGCATACCAAACGCACTCTGTACAATGGTTACGATAGCTGCCGGAATGGCAGTTACATTAAAGATCAATACTAACAGACAGGCTACTACATAAGTCACTGCCATAAAAGGAACGATGACCTGTGCCACGGTGGAGATACGCTTTAATCCACCGATAACAACCAGTGCCACGCAGATGGTCAAAAGGATTCCGGAGATCACCACGCTCCAGGAATAGTCCATGCCGAAGAGCTGTACGGTATGTGCATTATTTGCATCGAAGAAATTATGTACCGCACTGGTGATACCGTTGATCTGGGTAAAGGTTCCGATACCGAACAATCCTACGCATACACCCATAAAAGCGAAGATCTTCGCCAGCCATTTCCAGCTCTTGCCCATACCGTTTTCGATATAGTAGAAGGGTCCGCCGATGATGTGTCCGTCCTCTGCTACCACACGATATTTCACCGCCAGCAGGCACTCGGAATACTTTGTAGCCGTACCTACCAGCGCAGCGATCCACATCCAGAACAAAGCTCCGGGACCGCCTGCTACAATAGCCGTTGCCACACCAACGATATTACCGGTTCCGATGGTAGCGGACAATGCCGTACACAGTGCCGCGAAACTGGATACTTCGCCGTCTTCGCCCGACTTTTCATTGGCAATTAAGTGTTTGATTGCATGGGGAAGCTTCGTGATCTGCAAAAAATGAAGTCTGGCTGTGAGAAAAAGGCCCGTAGCCAGAATGAGGACGATCAGGGGGATGCCCCAGACGAAATCATCCACTGTGGTCAGAAAGTTACTAATCATGTCTAACATATTCCCTCTCCTTCCGTCACCTCTTGTGACGTCCTATCGTAGATTGATTTCTTCCGAAGAGAATGGGAATAAGCATATAGATGCTCTGTCCTTTTGCCTGAGAGATTGGCAGCTTTACTGCCGTACACCTTCGGCGCCTTCTATACGGAAATATGATAATTGCTTTCCGTAGAAGGACTCTCCAGAGTAAATCTTTACCGCACTAAAGCGGCAACAAAATCACAATAGCATACTTTTTCACCCATTGCAACGTTTTTTTATCTTTAGTCATTGATCTGCCCAACACAGACATTGACTTTTATGGTACCTGATTACTATAATATAATTCATATGAATACTAACACAAACAATCACAAAACTTCATATTCCATTACATGTGGACTGTTTTTCCTGATCATGTGTTCTGTGATTTTTACGGTACTGTACTACAGTCTGCCCAAACAGAACCATGAGCCGGCAATATCGGATTATATTGACTTTTCAGAAGGCTGGACCACCTCCGATGGACGCCCCGTTGATTTTTCCCATATCAGCGGCACCTGCACAGTGACCAAGAAGCTTCCTGCGCTGACTCACGACATGACACTTTTCTTTTTTTATAAAAGTTCCAATGTGACGATCCTGATAGACGACCGGCAGATCTATGAGACCATGCAGCCGGAGAGAGTTTTCTTCGGCAAGACACCGGGAGCCTCTTATGTCTCTCTGCCGATCTACCGGGAAGATTCCGGGTGCACGCTCACCCTGGTGATCGATAATCCTTACGGAGACGGCAGTGGCAAGATCAATCATATGTACCTGGGACGTAGTGAAGATATCCTGATAAGCCGCATCCGCGACAAGGCACCCGGATTCGGCATCAGCTTCCTGATCGCCCATCTGGGTCTGGCATTTATCCTGTTTTATCTGCCATTACACAAGAAGCACATCATCGGCAGTGAGATGCTTTATCTTGGATTGTTTGCCCTGAATATCGGTATCTTCATGTTGGCAGATAACCGTATGCTGCAGCTGATCCTGCGTAATAGCCATATTTATCATACAATTGCGGAACTTTTTATGATGCTGATCACCATTCCACTGTTTCTGTACCTTGGCAAAATGTATACAGAGTACTCCCCTGTGATGGTACAGACAGTATGCCTGATCAGTGTCATGGATTTCAGTATACGTTTTTGCCTGAATCTGACCGGCCGCAAGGACTTCCATGAAAGTCTTCGTCTGACCCATATTACTTTTAGCATTCTGATCGCGCTTGTTATCTACGCCATCGGCAAGGGATTTTATCAGAATCAAAAGCAGCATCTGAAGCACAATCTATATCATAACCTTGGAATTCTGTGTCTGTGCTTTGGCGTTCTACTGGATATCCTGCTGCTATGGTTCGGCAGTGTTCCCGAGACCAGCTTCTTCACACGGATCGGTGTGCTTATGTTCCTGATCATGGAAGCAGTCCAGGTTACCCTGCGCCTCATGACCAACTATCAGGAAGGCGTTCGCATGCAACTGCTCAGCCGCCTGGCTTATCGCGATGGCCTGACTGACCTGCTGAACCGTACTTCCTATATGGAAGAATTGAAAAGGCTGGACGCATCCCATAATTTTCATGTGTTGCTGGCACTGTACGATGTGAATAACCTCAAATATGTGAACGACACCTACGGTCACCAAAGCGGTGATGAAATGATCCGCCGGGTAGCGGATACTCTGTTGGCACATCTCGGTTCCTTAGAAAAATGTTACCGGATCGGCGGAGATGAGTTCGTATTTCTGTCGACCGCAGCCGATTCTGAAAAAGAATTTCTCAGGCTGCAAAGAGATTTCGAAGCGTCTCTGGGAGTTCTGAAGCTTCCGGACGGTTCCGAGCATCCCATTACTGTAGCCATGGGATATTCCGTACTGACCCATAATATGCCTCGTTCCATGGACGATATGGTCCGGGCGCGGAGGGGGCAAAACGGAGGGTCAGGGTCCCATTCTGCCGCTGTTCCGGGGAAGGAACCTCCAGCTGCTCCGGCGGCCGTCTGGGAGGAAAGCCCTCCCGTTCCAGACACAGCCCCTCCATCCGCGCAAGTCGAAAAATCCTCCAGTCCCTCCTGGCAAGACAGAACGCCTGGAGATACCAGCAACCGGATTTGAACACCAGCTTGCCCGGCTCTACCCTGCGGCGGGTGCGGGTGCCGGAGGAGGCGTAGTAGGTGAAATCCAGCAGGCGGCGCCCCAGGATGCCTTCCCTCACGATGCGGAAATTCTCCCTCTCCTGCTCCCCGCTGCCCCAGTCGGTGAAGTCCACCTCCACCCAGCCCTCCGCCTCCCGCCGGAACAGGGCGGACAGCCGTTCCAGGGCCTCCGCCCCCTCCAGCCCGCCGGTGGACAGCAGGGCCCGCAGGGCAAAGAGCACCTCATCCTGCTCCCTGGGGGAGAGGAGGCAGCGGTCCAGCACGAACTGATCCATCAGGCGGATGCCGCCCCCCTGTCCCCGCTGGGTATAGACCGGCACACCGGCGGCGGAAAGGGCGTCCACGTCCCGGTAGATGGTCCGCTCCGACACCTCGAAGCGCTCCGCCAGCTCCCCGGCGGTGAGGGCGCGGCGCTCCACCAGCAGATAGAGCAGCTCAAACAGGCGGCCGTTTTTCATCCCGCGCCCTCACACCACCGCTACGCCGCCCAGGATCTCCCCGATGGGGCCGGCGATCACCAGGTCGGCGTGGGCGTCGTAGGGGATGGGGGACTTGTTGATGAGCACCAGGCGGTGCCCCCGGTAGTAGTTCACCAGGCTGGCGGCGGGGTACACCGCCAGTGAAGTGCCGCCGATGATGAGCATATCCGCCCCCTGGATGTCCGAAAGAGCCCCCTGCAGGGTATGCCCGTCCAGCTGCTCCTCATAGAGCACCACATCGGGCTTGACGATGCCCCCGCAGGCACATCGGGGCACACCTCCGCTGTCCCGCACGAACTCCACGGGATAGGCCCTGCCGCACCTCATGCAGTGGTTGCGGTGGACGCTTCCGTGGAGCTCCCACACCCGCCGGGAGCCCGCCCGCTGGTGCAGTCCGTCGATGTTCTGGGTCACCACACTGGTCAGCTTCCCCGCCGCCTCCAGCTCCGCCAGCTTCCGGTGGGCCGGGTTGGGCTGGGCGTCCAGGCAGAGCATCTTCTCCCGGTAAAAGCGGTAAAATTCCTCCGGTCGGGCATCAAAAAAGCTGCGGCTGAGGATCTCCTCCGGGGGATAGTCATACTTCTGGTAATACAGCCCGTCCACGCTGCGGAAGTCGGGGATGCCCGACTCCGTGCTCACGCCCGCCCCGCCGAAAAAGACGATGCGTCTGCTCTCATCGACCCATTTCTGCAGGGTCCTCTGCTCCTGTTCCATATCCATGCTCCTTTCCTGGCCGCTGTCCTCACATGCCGGCCAGCAGTCTCTCCCGCTCCCGCTCCAGCTCGGCGGCCCGCTCCACTGTCCGGTCCCGCTCCCGGCGCAGCTGGGAGAGCAGGTCCTCCACCTGGGCCGCCGTCTCTTCCGCGGAACGCCGGGCCGTCCCGATCTTGTCCTGGATGTACAGGTCCACGAACAATCCGTCGAAGAAATAGTCCGCAAAGGAAGTGAACTCCCCCACCTGAAGGTCGGGCACCCGGAGCTGGGACACGTCGGCCAGCTCGGTGCGGAAGCGGCTTATGGCCTGTCGGGCTTGGAAAGCCGCGTTTTGCGCATCGTTCATACGTCCATGCTTGGCCATGGTGGCCAGCATGCCGCCCCCCAGGATGTCCCAGGTGCCCCAGCCCGCCGCCGAGTCCAGCTGGCCGATCATCTGGTCCAGAGCATAGCCCACAT
>OHAJ01001906.1_pt1 | contig 14832 bp, 12 predicted proteins | sample 1577101 | NCBI WGS metagenome assembly OHAJ01 (sample SAMEA3541531, study PRJEB24748) | human gut metagenome | biome: human gut; feature: human-associated habitat; material: faeces | place: China | collected 2012
GTAGACCGGCGGCTTAACATGTCAATACATTAATTTATTTTTACGAGATACTTATTATTATAATTTATGTCCCCAAAAGTGTCCCCGGAAGTGTCCCCAAGCGTGAGCGATCTGGTGTCTTCGGCTGTCGGAGAACCCGCATCTTCCCTAATTGTAAATCCGGGAATTTGCTCCATAACCAGGACTGTATATAAGGTGACATTACCCATTACCTTGCGTTCTATCCATTTCTGTGACTCCAGTATCTTCAGATAGCGCCCCACGGTATCCTTGTCAACACTAATTGCAGCCGCGAGCCTTCGGGTGGATGAAATGAACTGGCCGGGCCGGACCTCCACAGACATGCCCTTTACAGGGTAAGTGTCCTTCGACCTCTGGACGCGAAACAGTATTTCCATCCAAAGATGGAACAGCCTGCTTTCGCTGTATAGCCAGCCTACCGAACGCAGTTGGTGAAGTACGGGTATCCATGAGAGGTTCATTTCCGTAATCGTGTTTCCTTATATTATATTTCGGCACACGGGTCATGCCTCACCGGTATCAGGTGTCGCATCTGTCATGGGAGTGCGCGGCGCGAAATTGCCGGTTTCACCCTCGGAATACAGTTCGCGGAGGAAGATCCTGCAACCTGCAATCTTCTCGATGATGTCCTTGCAGAAATCCGGTATGCGGCAGTAACCGGCCTTCCAGTTGTAGAATGTCTTTTGCTTGATGCCGTTGCCACATTCGGCTACGACTTTTCTTACGAAAAATCGGTGGTTTGACTGCGGTATGCTGGCGAGATAGTCATTGAGACATTTGCAGTCAATCTCGCGTATCTGGTTATTGGTCATGTCTGTGAAATTAAAAATGAGTTGAATCAAATCTTCCGTTTTTTTCAATGATTTCGTATCCCGCACGCCGTCTGACATCGTGATATGACAGGAAATAGCGTCGGCCTGTGCGCGTGGCGTTAAGAGCGCCTTCGTGGATTGAATCGCGCACTCTCTGCGGTGTGCAGTGAAGTATCTCCGCTGCCTCGTTCACTGTTATGAGGCGGTCGGGAGGCTCCGGCTCGTAGAGCGTGCGCTTTATCTCTTCGAGCGTGTTCTCGATGCGGGTAAGCCTCATTGTTATGCGTCTGTCTTCGCTCATATCGAATTATTTTTAGAGTTTCCAATTATTTTTTTGTTTAGTAACCATTAGTCATATTTAGAAAAATGATTAACTTTGCGATTAGAAATGATTAATCTAAATTAGTCGCTTGCAATTACACTAACAAACTAATCGTGCTAAATGATTGTTTGATGTGTTATTATTGGAAGACTCTAATCATTTTAATTAGAAAACCTAAACGATAAATATGGATGACAGAGTAAAGAGGATAAAGGATGTGCTTGAATGGCTCAAATCAAGCGACTTGTTCCGATCCAACCGTGAGATAGCGGAAAGGATGGGTTACAACCCGAGCATGGTGTCGCAGGTCATAACCGGCAGGTCGGCCGTGACACAGAAATTCGTCAGAAGTCTCAGCTCCGTATGTTCGAGAATCAGTTACGACTGGATATGGACAGGAGAGGGTGACATGCTGCGCGAGGTTCAGTCTTCCGGCGCACTGCCTGCCGAACGCCTGTCCGAGCTTGACCGCTTCTCATTCATCATGTCGGACATGGCCCAGCTGATGAAAAACTTTTCATCTGTGGTAGGCCCCCTTGAACGTAAGGTTGCGGAGCTTGAACGCATGATTGCGGAACAGAACAATACTATCGATCAGCTACGGCTCCGGCTTGACAGCATGGAAAAAGCCGCCACTCCCTGACGGAATGACGGCTTGATACTGCTGTCCTGTGAGAATTTCGCACTCTATTTCAGAAGATCGTATCCTTCATATACGCTCGACTGAAGCACCTTGGCGTATTTCTCGGTCATTGATATGTCCGAGTGGGAGAGCATTTTGCTTACCACCTGTATGCCAACCCCTTTGCTCAACGCCCACGTAGCGAATGTGTGGCGTCCGACGTGCATCGTCAGGTTGATGTGGATTTTCGCCATGTGCGCAATCAGCTTCAACTGCTCGTTGCATTTTTGGTTTGAAAGCAGATTGAGATTGAAGTTGTACTTGCGGAGGATGGCGAGGGCCTTCGGAAGCAGTACGATGGTGTATTGGTTCCCTGTCTTGGTTCGCTTGTCACGGATACAGAAATCATCGCCTCTCTGAAACACATCCTCCTTTTTTATTTTTATAAGGTCTGAATATGCGAGTCCTGTATAACAGGAGAAGATGAACATGTCCCTTGTCTTCTCCATCATTCCGAAAAGCTCCAGCTCCTCGATGCGGTCGCGTTCCTCTTCCGTGAGGAAACGGATTCCCTCGGACTTCCCTCTGGGTATCTTCACATTGGCGTAGGGGTTGACATCTATAAGCTGTAACTCCAGTGCTTCCTGAATATACGGGCGCAGACGCTTGTGATAGCCATGCACGGATGCCTGGCAGTTGACTTTATCCAAAGAGCGGATATAGTCATCCCACAGCTTGATGTTTCGTGACGTGACATCGGTGAATGTCTTTATCTTTCCGAAATCTCTTAGAGATTTGAGCACCGTGCGATGGTGTTTTCTGGTAGATTCCTTGATAGGACGGCGGGAAATCCTGTCCTCGAGCCAGTCAAGGAAATCGGTCCTGCCGCCTATAACGTTGGCTTTTCTTGTCTTTTTCAACACAGCGAGGTCGAAGCCGGCGTTGCTTTCGGCCATGTGGTTGATTTTCTCCTGCATGGTTCTGAGCAGGCTACGGATTTTTGCGTTGAGCTCGGCGGCATCGGGATGGTTCACAACCTCGTTGCCCTTCCATTGCTGCTTCAGCACGGAGACTCCCGAAGACAGACGGATACGCTCTCGGTTCCACGTAACCTCTATCTCGACTGTCCCTTTTGTCGTGGACGACGCGGTCTTGCGTCTGTCAAACACGAGCTTTATCTGTGGTATTCCAGCCATATCGGTTTGATTGCATTTTTAGTTGATTACTTGTTCTGGTACATTTCAGAAGTGTGTACCACATCAGGTGAAAATGTACCGAACCCGATTTTGCAACACCCTCCGGAGCGGTGTTGTTCGTATCCGGAATGATTTAGCAGCAAATAGCACAAATTATTTAATACCAGCGTCTTGAAAGGATATTTTCGGCCGATTTGTTCCTTCCGGCGGTATTCTGGGAAATCTGCATTCCTGCGGGTACGATTTCGGTACTTTTTCGGTACGTTTCTGTGGTACGTCTCTGAAATCTGTACCAAAGTTAGTATGCTAAATCGAAACTAACAAATGCTACCTTTGGCTAATCACGGCAAGTTAGAAATGTGCTAAATCGTTGAAGATAAGGGGTTTAAAGAATTGCTAAATTCTGAGCCACAATCACTTGCGAACACAAAAAAAGGGTCACTCAATAGTGACCCAGTAGTGGTCCCACTTGGGCTTGAACCAAGGACTCCCTGATTATGAGTCAGGTGCTCTGACCAACTGAGCTATAGGACCTTGTAAAATTGGATGGACAAGTTATAATTCTGTTCGGTTTTGACCGTTACGAGAACTGTCATCTTCGTTTTACATTGCAAAGTTAATGATTTTTTCTCAATCTGCAATGCTTTGGAGTGCAAATTTTTATTGTTTAAGCTTTTTTATCGTGTCACAAAAGAAATTTTTGTCAATTATTCCCTCTGTGTCTTGATGTTGCAAAAAACTGTGCCAATAGCTATTTACACAATAAAGATAATAAACCATCCGCGGATCTTGTGATAATAATTAAGAAAATTCAGTATCGTGCCAGTAACCTCGATAAAAATAACTATATTTGTTTTCAGTTCCGGTTACGCTGTTCTCATACAGCTGTCCGGTCTAAACCGAGTATTTCTTTAATTAAATCACTTACTGTCGTTTTAATTTGATCACTTACTTATGATAAATCCTCATTATTCAGCTGCCGCGGACCGTTATGAAGGCTCCATGCAGTATGCCCGATGTGGCAGGAGCGGCATATTATTGCCTAGTGTGTCTATTGGTCTCTGGCATAATTTCGGCGATGTAAACTCTCTTTCCAATAGCCGCGATATGCTTTATTATGCATTCGATCATGGCATCACATGTTTTGATCTTGCCAATAATTACGGCCCTTCCTATGGCTCGGCAGAAGAAACTTTCGGTCTGGTCATGAAATCATCTTTTATGCCATACCGAGATGAAATGATCATCACCACAAAGGCCGGTTTCGATATGTGGCCCGGTCCTTACGGCAATTGGGGTTCCCGTAAATATCTTTTTGCATCGCTCGATCAGAGTCTTAAGAGAATGAATCTTGATTATGTCGACATATTCTACAGTCACCGGTATGATCCGGAAACTCCCGTAGAGGAGACTCTGCAGGCTCTTGTAGACATAGTGCGGCATGGCAAGGCGTTGTATGTGGGAATTTCCAACTGGCCGGCCGACGCTGCGGCAGTCGCCTACAGCTATCTGGGGGCGCGTGACGTGCCCTGTCTTATTTATCAGGGGCGTTACAATATGATGGACCGGAATGTAGAATCTTCCGGCGTTCTCGGTCAGGCTTATGAAAGCGGAGTAGGATTCACAGCCTATTCTCCGTTGCAACAGGGCATTCTTACTGACCGTTATCTCAATGGAATTCCTCGCGATTCCAGGGCGGCCAAGGGCGTGTTTCTCAAAGCGGACGATGTGACTCCCGAACTTGTGACCAGACTTCAGGCACTTAACAGTATCGCTGCTTCAAGAGGACAGACTCTTGCGGAAATGTCTTTGTCCTGGCTTCTTAAGGATGACAAGGTTACATCAGTTATTGTGGGATGCAGTTCTGTCTCCCAGCTGGCGGACAGTATAAAATGTCTTGACAACATATCTTTCAGTAAGGAGGAGCTTGACGCTATAGACGACATTCTTTTCTGAAACGCATGATACAAACCCCGCCTCATGATGTTTTTCTAAAAAACTCTTTACGATGAATCTAAAAACAATATATATGGCCGGCGGTTGTTTCTGGGGCACCGCCCATCTCTTCTCTCTTGTCCCCGGTGTGTCTGATTCGGTGGCGGGATATGCCAACAGCCTGATCAAGGATCCGACTTATGAACAGGTATGCACAGGCCGTACCGGCGCGGCCGAGACGGTAAAGATAGTGTATGATTCCGATGAAGTCGGTCTGACAGATCTGTTGCAGCTTTATTTCAGAAGCATAGATCCGACATCGGTCAACCGTCAGGGGAATGATGTCGGTACTCAATACCGCACCGGCATTTATTACGTGGATCGGGAGGATAAGCCCGTTGTCGATGCGGCCGTCGCCGCGTTGCAACGTCGTGTAAGTGCTCCGCTGGCAATCGAAGTGGGGAAGTTGGAGAACTTCTATCCCGCAGAAGAGTATCATCAGGACTATCTCTATAAGAACCCGCGGGGATATTGCCATGTAAATCCAGCTCTCTTTGAAGAAGCGAAAAAACTTGGCAAGACATCACGACCGCTTTCTTCGTCAAAATCCAGAGAGGACCTGCGCAGACGTCTGACGCCATTGCAATGGGAGGTGACGCAGAACGGTGCCACCGAGCGTCCCTTTGTAAATGAATATGATCATGAATTCCGAAAGGGGATATATGTGGATATTACCGACGGCACTCCGCTTTTTGTATCGTCCGACAAGTATGATTCAGGATGCGGCTGGCCTGCGTTCTCTCGTCCGATAGACAGTTCTTTTATTTCGGAACATCTCGATACGAGTTACGGCCGCATACGCACCGAGGTCCGGTCTTCCGTTTCAGGCGCGCATCTTGGCCATGTGTTCGAAGACGGTCCCGCAGAGAGCGGAGGGCTGAGATATTGTATCAACTCGGCTTCTCTCAGGTTTATCCCTCTTGAGGAAATGGAAGCGGAAGGATATGGAGAATATATTTCCTTGGTTCGTTGAAAGCAATCCGTCTCTAAAAGTAAACAGTTTCTAAGCTTTCTGCAGATATCGGTTAAGGATCGGCGGGACAATAAGTGATGCCAGAATTATCCCGGCCCAGTCGGCAAGAAGATCGTAGAAATCAGACGATCTGCCGATCGCCATGGCTCCTTGTGCCCATTCGTCTACGGCTGCGAACAGCGCTGTGCATATCGCCATGATCATAACCGGCCTGAATCCAAGCCGCTCCTTTCTGTGGGCGGCGGTGCGCATGTAGTCGAAAAACACCACCGAGGCAAGACCTCCCATCATGACCGCATGCACGATCTTGTCGGCATGCGGAAAGAGTTCAATGCCCGTATCCGGTACAGGATCCGGGGCAAGCGTGAGCCACAATACCGCAGCGAGAACAATCATCGTGGGCCACCAGCATACAAAAAAGTGTCTAAGTTTCATAAGTCTTTGAATCAAGGTGCAAAGTTAACAACATTTTCCGGTAAGACAAAAAGGGGGATATTCCAGCACGGAATATCCCTCTTGTCGTATATGTGGTCTGTGGCAGTCAGTTCCCTGCCGAATCGGTTTCCGGAGCTTTGTCTATCAGATCCATGAACTGGTCGAGATTCGGAGTGATTATGATCTGAGTACGTCGGTTCTTGGCCCGTCCGTCGGCTGTCTCGTTTGTGGCCACCGGGTTATATTCGCCTCTTCCCGCTGCCGACAATCTCGACGGATTTATACCGAAGTCATCCTGCAGAGCCTGCACAACCGATGACGCACGGAGAGCCGAAAGGTCCCAGTTGTTGCGGATGTTGGTTCTGCTGATCGGCACATTGTCGGTGTTTCCTTCCACCAGAACGTCATAGTCCTTATAATCCTTTATGATCTTGGCGATCTTGCTGAGTATGTCCATTGCCGAAGGACTTATCTCGTAGCTGCCTGACTTATAAAGCATGTTGTCGTTGAGCGATATATATACCACTCCCTTCAGCACCTTCACGTCCACATCTTTGAGTTCGGAGGCGTCGAGCGAGCGTGTCAGGTTGGTTGTCAGCACAAGATTCAGAGAATCCGATTTTGATTTTGCCGCCACGAGTTCCTTGATATACTTGTTGGAAGCGTTGATCTCGTCCACAAGTTTCGAGATGTTGACGTTGCCCTGGGCATTATTGTTCATGGCCTGGTCGAGACTTTCCTTAAGAGATGCCATGCCCTGTTTCAGGTCGGAATTCTGTTGTTTCAGATCCTTGATCATGGCTTCCATACTCTTGCCGTTGGCATTGCATTCCACCAGACTTTCTTTGGTCGACTGATAGTTGTCCTGCAGTTCGGCATATTTCTTGTTTGTGACGCAACTCGACATGAGAATCAGTGTAGCCGCGCCGATTGCGATAAATGATTTGATTTTCATAGCCTTTATGTTTGGTTTCTTAAATAATAAAAAAACGGTGCCAAAAGTTCATTTTTACGGCTTCCGAAAACATTGAACCGCATCCGAAAAAGACTTGTTACAATAATGCGGGTCAGAAAGCTGGTCCCGTTCAGTTTATAAGCAAGCAGCTATGAAGAATAAATATAGATTAAAAAAACATATTATCATTTATTCTTAATAATTGCTAAAGAGTTACTTGATATAGTATGGATAAGATAATTCGTGAGTCTATTTTTCCGAGCGGACCACGTTCGGCCGCTGCCACCGGATGGATATTGCTGGCTGTCCGGATTATATTCGGTGGCCTTCTTCTTGTACACGGCATTCAGAAAATCATGGCTTATGATACGCTCTGCGCCACTTTCCCCGATCCGATTGGCTTAGGCAGCAAGTATTCGTTGCAACTTGCGATTTTCGCGGAATTTTTCTGTTCTCTCGGTGTCATCACCGGAGCGTTGTTCCGACTGGCGCTGATTCCGATCATCATAACAATGTGGACGGCCGCTTTTGTCACGCTCAAGGGCGCGCCCTGGTCGCAGGTCGAACTGCCTGTATCATATCTTATCGTGTTCGCGCTCCTGTTCGTTTCCGGTCCCGGCCGTCTGTCGCTCGATGCCCTTGTCGGAGGGCGACGCCATTCCCGCCGTGAATGATGACCTGCCTGTCACTGTATATTTTTGTCAAACATACAGCCGCTCACCAAAGTTATATATTCCGGCATAAAACCCTCTTTGCCCCATACGAGTTCAATATCGAAAAGTTCCGCCAGTGTTTTGGAGATATCGAACCCGTAAGCCTCAAGCGAGGGGCGAACAAGTTCCGGATGCCTGCATGGCAGTCCTTTCGGCCGTGTGCATTCATCTTCGGGACAGTAGGAGCATGTGCCTCCGAACCCGAAGGCGCGTCCTCCGCGTTCCTTTTCCATGGCGAGAAGGTGCTTCTCGACGCGTTCTCTCTCTGGTCCGACTATGCTGTTCCATTCCGATAGCGGTAAGTTTTTCTTTTTCGGAGTGATGGTGGTGGCCGTTATGGTTATGTGGCTGTATTGCCGCAGTTCCGCCGGTATGTCATGGCTGTATGGAGGACATGACCAGTTGCGGTTGTAATTCCGGCATTCCATGCAGCGCTTTATGAACAGTTCTGCATTTCTGAAACGGCTTAGGTATTCTTCAACACTCAATGTCACCTCTCTGGTCTTCACAGTCATCTGAAACTCTGAGTCCATAAATTCGTTTTTTGAAAGATAATCCATAACAGGATGCAAATTAAGAGGGTGTTTAAGAGTATGTTTACTTTTAACATTAAGAAATCTTTAGAAGTCTTTTTGGTCTGTTTTAAGCCTTCATTCAGTCGTTATGGAACCCCATAACTCCTTCACTCAATCTCAAAACAACCTCAAAAACTCTTTCTAAATCTTAACTTATGCCAAAAGTAAACATACTCTAAAAATAAAAGTTAATTTGGGGACGCATGGGCGGAACAGGTTTCTTCTTGAGGAGATGGAGCATAGCGGGCTATGCGACTGAGCCGAAAGGAGAAAGATGCCCGTCCATGCGGGACCGAGGTGACTTCGGAAACCAAAATTAATGAGATTCCCTGACATATTGAAATGTATTGCAATAAAAATTGCCGCTGTCCGACTCCCTTCCGCCCCAAATTAACTTTTATTTTGAAACACCCTCTTAATAACTTTTTTGATAACAGGCATATCCATGCACTTTTATTGTCGCTTTCTACGTTATATATCATATTGACAATCACCTCATAATTTGACAACCATATCATAATGCGAACTATATCTTTCATCATATTTCTGATGCTGGCTTCCGCCAATATCCTTGCAGATTTTGTCTCGCCGTTTGAATCGATCCGCAACCACCGCAAGTGGATGGCCGAGAATACTCCTTCGCCTGATACACTCGATGACGAGGAGATCATGCTCCGTGCCTGTCAGATCATAGATCTGCGACTCCAGGAGCCTGAGGCGGAGCGAATACTTGTCGCCGCCGGATCAAAGGTTCCTGAAGTGTCGGCATATCTTGACTGGGCGGCGACACTCGATTGCGACACCCTGATGCGCCGCAAACGCGATGCGTTGCGAGGCATGGCGGATTATCTTGACAGAACCGATCCCGGCTGTTACGCGGCGCGCCGCGTCCGGTTAGAGTGGATCAATGTCGAGTCGATGTTTCGCGACGCGATGAAAGATTATGAAAGCATGCTAATCGACCAGAGGAAGGTTTGTGACCGTAAGCAGGATAAAAAAGAGAGATCCCTTCTGCTTATGATGCGTCTCGGTTTGTTTGATCATCGCAACACAGTCGAGATGGCCGATAATCCGCTTCATTATCCGGAACTATGGCAACTCGAGGATGAAGTGCTTGAACTTTATCCCGTTGCTTCGACCGATACCGTCTCCGACCGCATGGAGCTCTATATCCGTCTTGCTGTATTGAAAAATATTCCTCAGGAAGATCTTAAGGTTCGCCTTATGCTTCCGGAAAGGGAAAATCCCTACGACAACGATACATTTTACGATTATACCGGTTCACAGCTTGATTATCTCTGCAACTCCGGTTTTTATCTTGCGCAGGCGTTGGAATTGAGCGAGAAGATCTATGGATATGACCATCCGTTGACTATGGCTACACGCTATCATCTGCTCGAATACAGGATATACAATATAACAGGCGATGAGGTCAACGTCCGGGATGCGCGTATTCTTGATGATTACATGAGTGCGTATTATCCCCGCCGTTCGCTTGAAAGCCGGCTCTGCCGTCTGCTCAAGGCGAATGCCGATTTCCGTTATTCCGGAGATCCCGGCATAGCTTCAGATGCCCCTGATATGATCGAGGCTGCCCGTATCTCATATGGTGACAGCAGTCTCTTCTATCTGAATATTCTTTCCCGGCTTGCGGTCTTCGATATATTTACGGGTTCTGATTTCCGACAAAGTGTTGATGGTTACCAGACAAAATGCGATGAGATATTTTCCGATTCTCTTGCCCGTATATACTGGAAAATGTTCACCCACATGCAGATCATATTTCGCGATCCTGCGGAAGGTGCGTCAAGAATGTCGGAATTAAAAAAATCCTATCTGCAGAATCATGACGGAAGCATACTGTCTGTCAGGATAGGAGAGGAACTCGGACGCTATTACAAGATTGCGGCACTCGATTTCAACTCTGCCAAAGAGATTTATGAAGCAGTAGCCGGTGATGTCGCCGAATTATACGGAAAGAAGTCCTCTTTTGCCTATAACGCGCGTCTTGACGTGTTCGACGTAACGGCCACAGGTACAAATCCCGAAGAAATAACATATCTCGACAAGATCATAAATGATGCCGAAAAAGGGGAATACTCCGGCAAAAAACGGATAATGACCAGATTGAGAAGTGCCAAGGCCAACTATTATTATAATAATGATTACGGCAAGGCTCACGAACTGTTCGAAATCCTGTATGCAGGAGATTCGGGTGCGGAGACACTGTATTGGCGCACTTATGACGCCATATGTCGAGTCCGGCTCGGGCTGGATCAGACCGAGACGGACACACTGGTTTCCGGCATCAGAAAGTCTCTCTCCGAATATGGGCCTGATAATGCGCCGCCCGATCTTCTGAAGGAACTGGCCACATATTATAATCTTGTCAATCGTCAGCCGGACGCGGTTGAATTGCTTGAGCTGGCTCTCGAAGCTCACAATTATCAGACCAATTACTCATTTGACGATGAATATCTGGCTATTTCAGGTGATCTTGCGCGTCTCTATGACGCTACGGGCAATCGTCCCGCAGCCTCTCGTCTCATCGCAAATGACCGCGCCATAATGTCCGGCAAATCCAGCTTCGCACCTTCTGTCGGACTTGCGAATTATCTGCTTGAAGGATATTATCGCGCGTTGGGCAGTCAGGACTGGGGTGCCGCAACATTTTACATGAACGGTCTCAATAAGGTGATTTCTGATCTGGGCGCATCGTCAGACGGTGCGGATTTTATAAAATTCACTCTCGGTATAGACGCTATCCAGGCTGTCTCGCTCTTAAGGACTTTGTGGGATCAATATGAGTCTGCCAGAAATATGATGGTTACCGGCGACTATGGAGAGTTCAGCGATCGGCTTGAGGAATTTATGGGCCGTATGTCAGAGTTGTATCCGGATATAAAGGCGACGATACTTGATGCCGAACGGAATTTTCCGGGCTATGATCCCGATTATCAGAGTAATCCCAAATACCTTTCCTTGCTCGCATCCTGTTCGACGTTTTATGAAGTGTGTGAGAAGGATTTTGACAAGGCGGAGGAGTATGCTCTGAGATTTCTGAAGCTTTCCGAACACCCGATCGACCGGAAAAACGCATACTATTCGCTTTCTGGTCTGATGCGCCACAAAGGAGATTCCGTGCGTGCAGACAAATATCTCGCAGATGCATACGATATCGTGTTCGGGCATCCGGAATACATGGGTCAGGGCGAGCGCATGGCGGCTCTGTCGTATCTTTTCCATTCCCGTTTTACCGCAGGTGACTCGGCGGAAGCTCTCGAAACCGCAAGAAAGATTTATGCCGAAAACCGTAAGATGCTCGACGGGAACTTCCAGTTCTTGTCATCGTCCGATCAGGAGCAGATCTTCAACACATATGGTGATCCGGCCTGGGCTCTCGCCTGTATGCTTGAAAAGGAACCCCTCGAAATGGCCGGCGAGACTTACGACGCCATAGTTTATCGTACGGGCATGAAACTCAGATCCCAGCAGGAGGCAAGGCGGATCATCGCCCGAAGCGAGAATCCTGATGCCAGATTTCTTGCAGATTCGATCGCACGCATACACAATCAGCTGAAGCAGATCAACGTCACGCCCGACCAGTGGCTTTCACAGGAGGCAACCGAAAGCTACAACCGCAGTTCGGCGCTGACATTCGCGGCCCACCGCCTTGAGATGGAACTTCTTGATCTCACGGCCGACGAACGGTCGAAGATCAATCCTGATGTTACCTGGCAGATGATCCGCGACTCACTGAAGCCCGCGCAGGCAGACGTCGAATTTCTCTTCACTCATGATTATGTCATGGCGCTTCTGCTCAGACATGATGCCTCGGCTCCTGTGGCTGTCAGGCTTTGCCTCTGGAAGGATCTTTCCGACGGTCTTGACGCCCTGAATGCAAAAAACACGGCTTCTCTCGCAAAGAAGCTCTATGGACAAAATTCGGCACTCGATCTTTATTCCATGTTATGGAAGCCCCTCGAAGAGAATCTCGAAGGAGTCTCGACCATATATTTCAATGCTCCGGGCATATTGCATTCCATCGCGTTCAATGCCATTCAGACTCCTGAAGGCGACTATCTGATAGATCATTATGACCTGCGTCAGGTCACCACCACCGCTCAGCTGACCTTCCCCTCCGAAGAGCGGGCCCCGCTTTCGGCCGGATTGCTTGGCGATGTGCTTTTCGATCCGTCGCAGGCTTCCGGGGCAGGAAAGATGCCGGAGCAGTCGGGCGAGCGTTCTGTTGACGATGATTACTCGCTTGATGATTTCGACAGTCGCGGAGTCTCGCGCCATTACTTCCGTTATCTTCCTTTCACGGCCACGGAACTCTCCGATATATCAGCGACATTCGGCGATCGCCCGGTTCGGACGTCGGTGCGCGACAGGGCCACCGAAAAGGAATTCCGCGAACTTTGCGCGTCTTCGCCCGAAGTGCTTCATCTCGCCACCCACGGTTTCTTCCTTTCTTCTGATGCCGAGGCCATGAAAGTGCCCTATATGAAGCGCTTTGCCTCTCAGACCGGTTCGGCCATGATGAGGTCGGGAATCGCGCTCGCCGGTGCCGAAGCCACGTGGAAGGGGGGCACCGACATGCCCGAGGACAATGACGGCATACTCACCGCAGCGGAGGTGTCTGCCATAAATTTGAAAGGCACGCGTCTTGTCGCCCTGTCGGCCTGCGAGAGTGCCCTCGGATCATACGATTTCGAGGGAGTGCATGGCCTGACGCGCGGATTCAAACAGGCCGGAGTCAAATCTCTGCTTGTCAGCCTCTGGAGTGTCAACGACAAGTCGACGGCTGCCTTCATGTCCGCGTTCTATAGAAACTGGATAGATACCGGCGACCGCCATGACGCCTACCGAAAGGCTGTCGCGGCGGTCCGATCCGAGTTCCCCTCTCCGTTCTACTGGGCGCCCTTCATTCTTCTTGACTGACGGCATCCTCACGTATCCACACCGCCACGTTGCGGCCGCAGACACCGAATGTTCCCTTGCCGTTTTCATCGAGAGTGACGCGGTCGTCTATGCTTCCGGTGAACTCACGCCACACTTCGCCGGCATGTTCTTCGCCGAGGCACACATCCTTCGTGCCGACATCTCCGTTGCTCATAAGCAGCACGAGTCCCGAACCAGGGTGTTCCCCGTCGCCGTGGCGGACAAGTCCGACTGTCGCCGGATGGTCGAACAGTCGTGTCTCGTCGCCATAGGCATATTTTCTGCGGCATTCGAGAAGCATGTCGATGATCTTTCTGTGTGGTGACGCCTCTCTGACGGTTTCATCCTCCTGTTCAGGATCATCGCTGTCATCGGCGGGTTCCGTGTGCGTCACCGAATAATAGTCGCCGTAGAATATCACCGGATAGCCCTCTTTCATGAGAAGTATCAGTGCGTAGGCGAGCGGTTTGAACCAGTCCTGCACGTTCGAGGCCAGACTGCCTCCCGGCTGCGAGTCATGATTGTCCACGAATGTCACGGCGTGCAGCGGATCGCACGCCACAAGCGAATTGTCGAGCAGCTTTCTCATGTCATATTTCTCTCCGCATTCTCCGGCTTCATGGAAATTGAAGTGTAGCGGCACGTCAAACAGGTCGGTCATCCCTCCGGTTGCGTCGATGAAATCTTCGAGAAGCTTAGGCTTCTCGCTCCAGTATTCGCTCACGGCGTAAAGTTCCCCTTTCCTCTGCTTGCTCATTTCCTCAAGAAATCGGCGGGTGAAGACATTGTCGATATGCTTCACCGCGTCCATTCTGAATCCGTCGAAACCGAACGTGTCGAGAGCCCAGTGCCCCCAGGAAAGTAATTCGTCGGCCACCTCCGGGTTGTTGACATCGACGTCATTGCCCATGAGGAAGTCGTAGTTGCCGTTCTCGTGGTCAACGCCCTGGCTCCATCCTTTTCCTGGTCCGACGATCCTGAATATGTCGTTCGATCCCGTCAGCTTGTCGTAGTCCACTCCCGAGAAATGCTGCCAGTGCCACTTGAACGGAGAATACTTGTCGCCTCTGCCCGGAAAAGTGAAAGCCGTGTATGATTCGATCTCTCTCGGTTCGCCGATGTTTTTCATCCTGTCGTCGGCCGCTACGGGCTGGGCGGGGAAACGTTCGGTGTCGTCGCCGTTCATCCTGTGGTTGAGCACAGTGTCGAGAATGTCTCCGATCCGTTCGATGTTACGGCGGAAACGCAGGCGGTCGTTCTGAACTTCTA
>OHAJ01001907.1_pt1 | contig 14827 bp, 13 predicted proteins | sample 1577101 | NCBI WGS metagenome assembly OHAJ01 (sample SAMEA3541531, study PRJEB24748) | human gut metagenome | biome: human gut; feature: human-associated habitat; material: faeces | place: China | collected 2012
GTGATAAAGAGAATCTTTCATTTCTGCAAGACACGATACCGAGGACGGGAAAAACTGCATCAGCATTGCTGCACACTGTTTGCACTTGCGAATTTATACCTTGCTCGCAATCGAATGAAGGTTGCGTAACGAGGTTTATTTCGCGTGCAAACAGTGCGCTTGAATTGCGCTTTTTCTCGAAATTTTGGTCAGCGGGGATGACGTGGATGGTTTGGGCGCAATTATAAGGGGGGGCCATAATGAAGTTATCCAAATCAAAGGGTCAAAAAAGCTGTCAACCCGGCTTATCTAAGCAGGATTGACAGCGGCAAATAACGCTTTATTTTACTTCAGGACGACATCAAAAGCGTTGTAGAAATAGAAGCGGCTCATCAGGGTCTGGTGGAGTTCGCCGGAAATGCTGTAATACAGGTTATTCTCAGCGGGATTTGTGCCATAGCTGAAATCGTCGGTATCGGCCACCATGGCGGAGATCAGGGCGGCGTTCACGTCGTACATCATGTCGCGTTTGCCGCCGCAAGCTGCGTAGATGAAGAAGCTGTCCTTAAAGTCCGCCTGAGCGTTGAGGGCGTCCTTGAGCAGCTGCATCTGTTCTTCCACAGGCATATCCAGGCCCATTTCCGTGGCACTGCTGATGTTGGCTGAGAAGGGCATGTACCACTTGGCATAGTCCAGGCTATGGAACAGCTGATGCCAGCAGGCGTAACAGCCACGGGAGAAGCCGGAGAAGGCGCGATGATCCCGGGAGGCGATGAAGCCCGCTTCATCCGCGGTTTCGGCATAGGTGCGGTAGGCGCTTTCCACAGCGGGCATGATATCGTTGCGCATTTCCTTGGTAGAGAAGGCTTCCATGTCGATGGAACGGGTTTCGTAGTCGTAGTAGTAGGTGGGGAACACCATGATGAAGGGCGCAGTGACGCCCACTTCGATCATGTTATCCAAGGCGTTCTTGGCCTTTTCATCTCCGATGAAGCTGTCCTGGGTTTCGTTGGTGCCGTGGAGGAAGTAGATCACGTTGTAGCGTTCGGTGCCGTTTTCATCATAGCCGTAGGGCAGGTACACATTGACCCAACCGGGCTGCTCCGCGCCGTAGGCGGTGGTGGTGTAATCCAGGCGCACCACGGTGCCGGGCTGGGTGGATGGCGCGTCGTAGAATTTGCTGTCGTATTTCTTGAACACAGTCTCCGCGCCGATCACGTCGTCGGTGGTGATGACCTTCTTGTCCTCGGGCTTTTCCCGGCTTTCCGCCAAGGCGGGGAGGGCGCTCAGAATCAGTGCCAGCGCACACAGCAGAGCAATGAACTTTTTCATGGGGGGAAATCCTCCTGTCATTCAGAATACGCATTTTATTTGGTTTTTTCGGAAGGGGCCTGGGAAACTTCGTTACGCGGCCTGCTTCTTGGCCTTCCTGCTGTCCAGGATAGCGATGACCAGGAACAGAGCGGCCAGCACGCCGGTGCCGATCTGGCCGTAAGTGATGGCGTCCTGCCACCAGCCGTGCACTTCTTCCACAATGGTGTTGAAGCCCATGCCGTTCATGGCGTTGGAGTTGGCCACGGTATAGAGGATGTGCTTGGTGGCTTCCCGCATGGCGGACACTACCTGGGGATCGTCGGAATAGGTCTTGAGCTTAGCGGTCCACTTGGAGGCGTCGTTGCAGTCCCAGCCGTCGCCGCCCGCCAGCAGACCCTGGATCACGTCCATGAAAGCGTTGTTGTTGGAGAAGTCAGTGAGCACGAAGCCGGGCATGCCGAACTCGCCGCGCAGGATGTTGGTGATGAGGTTGTAGTCACCGCCGGCCCAGGTAGCGCCCAGACGGTTGAAGGAGGTCATCACGCAGTAGGCGTTGGCATCGGCAATGGGATATTCAAAGGCCTGCAGGTAGATTTCGCGGGCGGCCTGTTCGTTGGTCCATACGCAGATACCGTCGCGGCCCGTTTCCTGATCGTTGAAGGCAAAGTGCTTGTTATATACGTACACGCCCTTGCTCTGGATCCCGGCGGTTTCGGCGGCGCAGGTCTTGCCGGAAATGAAGGGGTCTTCCGAATAGTATTCAAAGTTGCGGCCGGAATAGGGGGTGCGGTGGATGTTGGCCCCGGGGCCGTAGATGCCGGAGTAGGCCTTGCGGTTGGCCATCAGGCAGTCGTTGCCCATGGAACGGCCCACGGCTTCGGCGATGGCGGTGTCAAAAGACGCGGCCATCACGTCTTCGCTGGTGTAGCTGGTGGAGGAGGAGCCGCCGGTCAGGGTGGCAGTGATGCCCTGGGGGCCGTTTTCATCCTTGGTGGCGGGCTTGCCAACGGACTTGACCGCGGCAGTGGCATGGTAGGTCTGGCCGATCAGCTTGGTCATTTCGTTGAACTTCACCTGATCCATCAGGTCGTCCCAGGTGTAGGTCTGACCATTCTGCAGGGTGATGGAGCCGTCCAGCGGCACGCCGATGAAGTGGGCCAGGGTCAGTTCGCCTTCCTTGCCCAGGGTGGGCATGGTGCCCTTCTTTTCGGAATCGATGATGGTGTTCAGGGCTTTCACCAGCTCGTCGTTGGCGGCCATCTGCACGGCGGCCTTGTAGGTGTTGCTGGAAAGATCGGCTTTGGGCATGGTGCCCGCCCAGTCGGCGCGGGTCAGGTACTTGATATCGTTGCTGGCATCGGCGTCAAACTTGTTCAGGTCACCGTGATCCAGCTGGTTGGTGATGGCAAAGCCGGTGCGGGAGGTGGCGTAGGTGGTGGTGTCCTGCTTGGCTTGCTTGTAAACCACAGCCAGGTCAGCCCGTCCTTCGCCCACCATCTTGGCGGAGTCCACAGCGCCGTTCAGGGTATCGCTCTGGGCGGCCTTCTGCATCAGGATGTTGTTCAGGGCTTCGTGAGCGCCGTTGCCGGTGGCGAAGTAATAATTGCCCTCGTCCACGATATAGGTCTTGGCGCCATTGGCGTCATAGGCGCGCATTTCGCTCTTGGCCACGGACACGTTTGCGGTCACGGTCTTGCCCGCGGGCACGTCGATCTTGGTGTAGCCCACCAGCTCCACGGCAGCCTTTTCGATGCCGTTCTGCTTGTCGTAATCGGTATAGGGGCTCTGCATGTAGATCAGCACCGCTTCCCGGGCATCCCGGTCAGAAGGGTTGGTGACATCCACGGTGAAGTCGAAGGTATCGCCGTTTTCCTTCATGTTCAGCTTGCCGTAAGAAAGATTGCTGTAATTCAGGCCATAGCCGAAGGGGAAGGCCACGGTCTTGGCATAATCGTAATCGCCCACGTTGGCATTGCCCAGCACGGCGTCTTCGTAGCGGGTTTCATAGTAGCGGTAGCCGATGTAGATGCCTTCCTGATAGACCACATAGTATTCGTTATTGGTCTTGGCGAAGGCCAGGCCCTTTTCCGCCGCGTTGGTGTAGGAGGTCACATAGGCGTTCTGCACAGCGGGAGAGGTGGTGTTGTCGTAGCAGTAGGTGTCCACCAGACGGCCGGAGGGATTGATCTTGCCGCTGAGCAGATCGCCGATGGCGCGGATGCCGCTCTGACCCACTTCGCCCACCCACAGGCAGGCGTCGATGCCGAAGTCCTCGCCGCATACGGCGGGCTCGATCACGTCCAGCTCCACGGCGTTGGCGGTGTTCAGCAGCAGCACGATCTTTTTCAGGGAACCGGCGGCTTTCAGCTCAGCCAGCTTGCGCAGGATGTCCTTTTCCTCGGCACTGATGGAGAGCATGTTGCCGCCCGCGTCGGACGCGCCCACCACGGGCAGGTCCTTGCCCTCGCCGCACACACGGCCGATGACCATGATGGCGGCGTCGTTGTACTGGGAAACGGAATCCCATTCCGCGGCGGAGAAGGCGCTCAGGGGGGCTTCGTTGACGGCGAATTCTTCGTTCTTGAAGATGTAGTTATTCAGGGAACCGGCGGCGCTCTTCTGGCCGTAATCCTTGCCCGCGCCTTCCTGATAGAAGGCCCACAGGGTGGGGTTCACGGTAAAGCCGTCCTGCTCCAGGGCGTCCTTTAACGTCATGGCCTTGGAGGTGTCCATGCCGCCGGAGCCGGTGCCGCCGTAGACGAACCGGGCGGAGGAGGTACCCAGCAGGCTTACCTTTTCATTGCCGGACAGGGGCAGGGCATTGTTCCGGTTCAGCAGCAGCACAGCACCATTGGCGACCACGCTTTCGCACACCAGGTCGGCGGCGGCAGCCTGGGCCGCGCTGTCCTCAAAGTCGGATACGAAGCGGGGCGGTAGATCCTCCGCCGCGTCGCCCACGATGGTGCTCCCCTCGATGCCCAGCACCATGTTGATGATGGTGGCGTAGTTATTGGCGATGGGGCCGGCGATCATAAGGAACGCGAACAGAAACGCGAATACGCCGCACAAGATTTTCCATATTGGCTTGCCCTTGGGCTTGTTGTTCTTGGCCATTGTAATTCTCCTTTGTTGTTAAAGTGCAGCAAGCGGAATCTATCTTGAGAAAGAAATCAAGAAGTATCGCTTATTGGAGTCCAGAGGGCGAAGCCCTTTGGCGCAGGTTTGGGGGCGCGGAGCCCCAAAAAGGCCGCCGCACTTTTCGCACGGCGGCCCAAGGAATTCAGGTCAGGCAAGCGGGATTATTCGGTGATGTTGAATACATCGATGGTGTCTTCCACGTTGGAGCAGGCAACGATCTTGTTTTCCAGGGTCACGTCGTCCAGGTCTTCGCGCAGGTCTTCTACGGTGATCACGGTGCCGGCGATGTTGTGGTTGGTGATGAAGTCGGCAGCGCCGTCGTCAGTGCCATCGGGGAAAGCGATGTCGCTCATTTCGTCGGTCCAGTTGAAGGTGTCCAGCACCATGGCATAGCCCAGCACGTTGCGGCCGAAGGATTTGCCATGCTGTTCAAAGTAGATGCCATCCAGGGTATTCAAGGTGATGTCGAAGTGGCAGGCTTCGTCGTCAGCGGATTCAGCGGAGGAATAGGTGCCAGAGTACACGATCAGCTTGTTGCCCTTCAGGCCGGGATCAGTGGTACCAAACACATATTCGCGGTAGAACAGTTCATAGTGGGTATCGTCACGGAGTACCAGGTTCAGGTCGCGGGTCCAGTACCAGCCAACCTGATCAATGAAGCCAACTTCGCTCAGGTTATAGGTGCTCTTGATGGGTTCAGCGGAAGCGATGCTCATCATGGACAGGGTCAGGATCAGGGCAGCCAGCAGGGCAACGATCTTTTTCATGGGGAATCCTCCTTCATTATATCAACCTGCTTTGGCAGGTCGTCTTTGTGGTTATACTGTAACAAATGGGCGATTTCATTACAAGGCGTACATCGTAACTGATGGATTTTACATCGTAATTGTGTTATTGAAACAATCCGTCCAGGAACGCGTTATAGAGATAATAGCGGCTGGTCAGGTCCTGGTGGATGTTGTCGGACAGGCAATAGAAGAAATTGTTTTCTTCGCGGCTCGGCCCATAGCTGAAATGGGGATCAGCCGCCAGGGTTTGGGCCAGGGCGTTGCAGTTTTCAAAGGCCAGGTCCTCCGCGCCGCCGCAGGCCATGTAGATGTAGAAAGGTTCTTCGTTTTTTTCAACGGCGGCAATCATGGCTTCCGTGTCCTGCATGGGGCCCGAGAAGGGAAGGAAAGAAGCGCTTACGTCCAGCATGTGGGGAAACAGCGCCCAAGTGGTCATGCTGCCCATAGAGAAGCCGCAGATGGCGCGATGATCCCGGGATGCCCGGAAGCCCACTTCATCGGCGGTTTCGGCATAGGTACGGTAGGTGCTTTCCACCAGGGGCATGATTTCCTCCCGCATTTCCCGGGGAAACTGCTCCCAATCGTAGAGTAAATGACGGGCGTCGTAGTAATAGGTAGGCGCGACCAGAATGAAGGGCTTGGCAACGCCGGTGGAAATCATATGGTCAAAGGCGTTCTTGGTTTCCGGGTTGCAAAGAAGGGTGGTGGGGTCGCAGCCCCGGCCATGGAAGAAATAGATGACCGGATAGCGGTCCGTCCCATTTTCATCATAGCCATAGGGCAGATACACGTACATCGTTTTTTTGTAGGTTTTTTCGCCGTACATATTGGTGTTGTACTTCATCTTGACCACGGTGCCGGGCTGATCGCAGGGCGCTTCGTAAAATTCCCGGTCATAGAGCAGGTAGTGGGTGGGCACGCCCGCCAGGTCGCTTGCGTCCAGCACGGTGGGGGCTTGAAAGCCCGTCTCCTCAGCATATGCCCCCCACGCGCCGCACAGAAGCGCCAGCAGCAAAGCGAAAGACAAAATTTTCTTCGTCACGATTTCCCTCCTGAATTCATAAAAAGGCAGGGGCAAAGCGCCCCCTGCCCATGGGTTGATATTATTTGAACAGCACGTCCTGGAAAGCGTTGTACAGGTTAAAGCGGCCCTTGAGGGTTTGGTGGATTTCCTTGGAGATGGCCGCGTAGCAGTTGTTCGCGGCGGGATCGGTGCCGAAGGAGAAAGCGTCATCCGCGATCATGGCGTTGATCAGCTCCACTACGCCGTCATAGGCGATGTCGCGCTTGCCGCCGGAGCAGATGTAGAAGAACACGTCGCTGGCATACTCGTTATCCTTCATAGCTTCCTTGAGCGGCTCGAAGTTGTTCATGCTGGAAGCGGACATGGGCACGAAGTACTTGGCGTAATCCATGCAGCGGTAGGTCACCTGCCAGCAGACGGAGCTGCCCTGGCTGTAGCCGGAGTAGGCGCGATGGGCGCGGGAGGCAATGAAGCCCGCTTCGTCAGCGGTTTCGGCATAGGTGGAGTACTTGGTTTCAACGGCGGGCATCAGGTCGTTCCGCACCTCGTCCACGAACACGGCGTGGTTGGTGGCGCGGTCGGCGTAGTTGTAATAGTAGGTGGGGCACACCATGATGAAGGGCTCGCAAATACCCATATCAATCATGTTGTCGATAGCGTTCTTCACCAGCTCGTCGCCGATGAAGCTGTCCTGGGTTTCATTGGTGCCGTGGAAGAAGTAGATGATGTTGTACTGCTTGGAGGCGTCGTAGCCATAAGGCACGTACACGTTGGCCCACTGGTTCAGGGTGTCGCCGTACACAGAGGTAGTATATTCCAGCTTTTCAATGGTGCCGGCGTGGTCGCAGGGCGCTTCCTAGAACTTGGGGGCATAGTTGCGGAAGTGGGATTCGTTTCCGCCGTCCAATTCGGTGACGGTTTCCTTCCGGTCTTCGGGGGCTTTCCGGCCTTCCGCCAGGGCGGGGATCATGGCGCACAGGGCCAGCATCAGGGCCAGAACCAGGCAAACGAGCTTTTTCATCATGGGTTCCTCCTTCTCCTTGGGAGATTTTGTAATGCTATTATACAAAGGCGATAGGGAGTCAATCAAGGTGAACCGCGTAACTGCGCTTTTTTACATCGTAATTGTTTACTGGATGGTCAGAGTGGACCGGAAGATGATTTCGCCCAATTCATCTTCCTGATAGGTGAGCACGCCGGTTTCCTCGCGGGTGATGATCAGGCTGCCGTCCTCTGCGGTTTCCGTAGAGGATGCGCCTTCACATTCCATGCCATATTCTTCCTCGCTGAAGGTGAAATAGAATTCCCGGCTGCTTTTGCCGTCCTCGTTGGTGATGCTGTCCCACAGGCTGTGCACGTTGCCGGGGCCGGTAATGTAACCGATGTCGATTTCCACCTGGCAGTCATCGGGAGATTCGCCGGACGCCTTGCAGGTGAACCGGATCAATTCATGATCAGGACCGGTCATGGTAACACTGAACATGCCTGCCTCCCGGGTGATCACCGGGGCCAGGGCGGCCCAATCGCTGGAGAAGGTTCCATTCTCGATCAGGTTGGTGTCAAAGCGCACGCCGTCTTTTGTGGCGGTGGCGTTCAGGTAAGCGTCCCCGTCGCAAGCGGCGGTCAACAGGATCTCATCGTTCTCCTGCCGCAGGGTGCAGGTGACGGCGCCGTATTGGGCGATCACGTTCGCCAGTTCCTCCGCTTCGGATTCGGCGGTGACGGTGAGGGTAAAAGTCCGGCCGTTCATGAGATGCGTCAGAACATCATACACGGATTCGGCGCTTTCGGCCTGGGCGAAACAGCCGCCCAGGAAAAGTATCATTAGCAGCAAAGCAAACATTTTCTTCAAGGGAAGTCCCTCCTTTTCACGCTTTCAACAGCGCATCTTTAATAATGATCGTACAGAAAAACGCGGCCCGCCGCAAGGCGAACCGCGCAATTGATAGGTTTTACATCGTAATTATTGTTCCGGATCCAGCAAAAGAATATCCAGGAAGAACATTTTCCCTCGCTGCTCGGCAGTGAGCATGCCGTTGTACTTTTCCGCGATGCGGTTCATGCTCTTCATGCCGAAGCCGTGCCAGTCCGGATCGTTCTTGGTTTGGGGCAGGCCGTCCACAAAGGCAATATCGTCCTCACAGGGGTTTTCCATGTGGATAGTGAGCATGTTCCCGTCCCGGACGGAGGACAGGGAAATGAAGCGCTCCACCCCCTCCGGCAGGGCGGACACTGCGTTGATGGCGTTGGTCAGGGCGTTCTGGAACAGGGAGTACAAGTCCAATTCCTCCACGAAGGAAAAGCCCGTCATGCCCAGGGAGCAAGTCAGCACGATGCCACGCTGCTGGCAGATGCCGATTTTTTCGGCCAGCAGCACGTCCAATACTTCATTGCCCGAATTGGCGGGCCGCTCGTAAGCGGCGATGGATTGCTTGAGCTTATCCAATTGCTCCTGGGGAACCGTGCCCCGGAAGGATTTGATAAGGTGCTTTAAGTCGTGGTACTTTTCGTTGATCAGCTGGGCGCTTTCCTTGCTGGCCTCGTACTGCACCCGCTGGGTGTGCACCAGCTCCCGCATGGTTCCCATGTTGCTGGCGAGCCGCGCCTGCTCCATCACGCCGAACTGCAGGGCGATCACCAGCACGTCGATCACGATCTGAAACAGCGCTTCGGCGATCACGGCCTGCTGGTTCCGGTCCGGGTTATCCTGAGTGAGCCGCGCCATACCGATGCACAGCAGCAGCACGAACACGGAAAAAATGGCTTTCAGTTTGTTGTCAAAATTGTCCTCCCGGTTTTTGACGAAGGGCCGCAGGGCGAAGAACATCAGCGTATACACCGCGCCGTAACAGATCAGATCGACGATCAGCACGCCCTCCGAACGGCTGGAAAAGCTGTTCATCCATGCGATTTGCCGGGCCAGGGTTTTCACGGTGCCCGCAATGTCCTGGACGATATACCCGGTGGCCGCCATGAACAGCACCGTCCAGATGCTTTCATCGTAGCAGAACCAGGTGATAACATTCAGCGTGAGATACACCAGCAGCGCGGCGGCAGCATGGGTGACTATGGCCAGGGGCGTGCTGCCCACGATGTAGATGCCCCGGGCGAAATACTGCACCGCGCAGCCCGCCAGCACGGACAGGATCAGCCGCGGATAAAAGTGGCTCCGCCGCTTCAGGGGATAGGATACCAGCAGCAGCCCGATCACCGATTGCAGCAGCAGCAGCGCGCTGCGCCCCTGCTGATACCACACAGGCATATAGGTCATTACCGGCTCCCCCCTTTATATTGGGCCAGGGCCGTAAGAAATTCCTTGCGTTTGCTGCTGCTGATGGGCAGCTCGTGAACGTGCACCATCACAGTGCTTCCATTCACCGCCCGCACATATTTCAGGTTCACCAGGAAGGAAGCGCTGCAGCGGATAAAATGGACCGGGGCCAGCTTGTCCTCATAGCTTTTTAGGTTGCCCCACTGCCGGATGATTTCGCTGTCCGTATGGATGAGCACGTCATGGTTGGATACTTCGATAAACGTGATTTCGTCCGCGTTGACGCGGCGGATCTCTTCCTTGGTACGCACCTCCAGGGTCATGGAGGTGTTCTGGTGGGCCAGCATCCGGCACGCCCGGTCCATCTTGGTGGAAAATTCCTCGTAGCGCACGGGCTTGAGCACATAGTCGAACGCACATACAGAATATCCCTCGATGGCGTACTGGGTGAGCATGGTGATAAAAATGATCATCACCCGGTTGTCCATCTGCCGGACGCGCTTGGCCGCATCGATGCCCAGCATATCCGGCACTTGAATGTCCATGAACAGAATGTCCGCGTCGCACTTGTATTCAGTGAGGAAGGGAATGGAGCGGTCATACAGCTTTAATTGATAGGAAAAACCTTCATGGGCCTCCGCATATTTTTTCAGCATCTGGGACAGGCGTTCCGCCTGTTCCGTCTGATCCTCCAAAATGATAATATTCAGCATTCTTATATCCCCTCGTTTTGAGCATTGATACGATTTCCAGATTCACCTGCGCCATCTGCTTGCGCCTTTTCCCTTCTGGCGTCCGCTCATTCCACTTAGCGTAGCGCTGCTACGCTGCGTTTCATTCACGTTAGCCAGAATGAAAAATTCGCGGCGCATCTTGGCGCATTCTTATCTGGAAATAGTATGAGATGGATGATTCCCTTGATTCTTTTATATACAGTATAGCAAAATCAAAAGGCAGAAGCAATAGGCACATCGTAACTGATCGGCTTTACATCGTAAAAGCCCTGACCTTCCGAGAAGATCAGGGCAAAACGATACAGTTTAAGAGAAAGGGAGATTATTTTTTCGCACCTTGCTTCATGCAGCCGGAAACCACCATCAACAAGGATGCGGCCACCTGAAACGCGATGCAGGCGACGCCGGTATAGAAAGCGCTCCAGGCGTACTTGTCCAGGCTGTTCCAGGTGAACAGGCCGCCAGCCACCACCGCACGGTCGGCCAACGTTACGGTCAGAGCCACGAAAAGGAGGCATAGAGCCACCAGCCGCAGAAGAGATACAAGCAGCTCATTCCAGTTTTTTATCTGGGCAAGCAGGGAGCAAACGCAGGCAGTGAAAGCGCCTAAGGTGCAATAGATGGCCAAGGAACTGTTCAGGATGGGATAACCCACGGTGCCGTTGCTGACGATGAAGAGAACCAGCGCCAGCAGCGCGCACAAGGCGGCCGCGGCAGCCACATAGAAGGAAACCCGTTGCTTTTTCAACATCTTACTTGCCCTCCTTCTTGCTCTTGATCACGGAAACGGTATACAGCGTTGCGAAAGCCAGGAACAGGCCACCGGTCGTCAGGATGGCGACGTTGTAAGCCACACGCCACCAGGTGGTGACGGACTGGAATTCGGTGGAGGAATCGTAGGCGTTCATCAGGTTGGTCTGGCAGAAGGCCCAGATGGTGTTGTGAGCGGCTTCCTTAATCTTTGTGAGGATGTTGGCATCGCCCGCAAACATTTCCGCGCTGATGGGTTGGCCGTCGTTGGTCTGGGTATCGTGGCCGGATTCAGAGAAGCGACCGCGCAGGTCATAGCCAGTCACACCGGAGTTGGCAACAGCGGCGAACAGATCCACATCGTCGCCAATGTCGGTGACGGCGTAGCCCTTGAAGCCCCATTCGTTCTTGGCGATGTCGGTGATCAGGCCTTCGCTGGCAGTGCATTCCACGCCGCCGATCTTGGAGAAGGAGGTCATCATGCCGCGCATGCCAAAGTCGTGGTTTTCTTCACCGTTCCAATATTCGGGCGCTTTGGCGTCGTACTTATTCGCTTCCATGGGAATCTGGAAGGCGCGGAGCTCCACCTCTCGGGCGCGCTGCTCGGTCATGAAAGGGGCCACGCCGCCGCGGTTGGTTTCCTGGTCATTAAAAGCAAAGTGCTTGGGAGAAGCCAGCAGGCCATATTTGAATGCGCCGATGGCAAATTCCATGCCGGTGTTGCCGGTGAGGATCGGGCCTTCAGAGTAGTAGTCGCCGTTCCGGCCGTTGTAAGCCGTACGGTGGGTGTTCAGGCCAGGGCCCCACCGGATGGGCAGGCCCACGATCAGCGCCTGCAGACCTACTTCTTCGCCCATGCGGAATTGCAGGCTCGGGTCAAAGGATGAAGCCACAGTGGGAGCAGTGGCGTACAGCTCCAGATAGAAGTGGCCGTTGTTGTCCTTCTTGCTTACAGCCCAGGGCGCGTCCACACGGGCGTCACACATTTCAGACTGCATACCGTTGCCAGAGTTTTCGGTGAAGGAGCCGCGGATAAAGCCGATGGAGGGAATATCGCGGAACTCGTTTCCGCCGTAGCAAAGCAGGCCCAGACATTCGTCGATGGTCATTTGGTCAATGAGCTTCTGCCAGTCGGGGTCGTCGAAATCCCGGAAGGCCAGATCATAGAATTTCAGGCCGTTGTTCGCGCCGAACACGATCTTGGAGGTGTCGTCATCCTTTTTGACCTCGTAATACTTGCCATTCAGGTCAGCCAGCATGGAGGCAGGGGCGGTCATATCCTTGTATTCTTTGGGCCAGGTACCTTCCCAGTCGGCACGGGACAGTTGGGTTACCTTGTCGGGCTCGTAGTAGTTCCAGTCGCTGTATTCCAGATGATTGGATACCGCGGCGTTGTTCTTGGACACGGCGAAGGTGTTGTCGTCCACGCTGCCGTTGATGCCGCTGTAATGATAGGCGAACACTGCTTTGGCGTCGCCGTCGGCGTCCATGAGGCCGTTGGTATTGGCGACGGTTTTGCCTTGCTTGGCCAGCACATTGTTGAGCGCGGCATGGGAGCCGTTGGCCGCGGTAAAGTAGTAGTCGCCCGCGTCCAGAATCCAGGTGCCCTGGGTTCCATCGGCGTTTTTGTGCAGCATATCATAGCTGGCTACGTCCTGCATATCCACATGCAGCACCTTGGTTTCGCTCTGGCCGGTCTGCAGCAGTCCGGTGATGTCGTAAGCTGCCAGCTGAATGGCGCTCTTTTCCACACCGCCCTGGATGTAGGGAGCATGGGCGTAGAGTTGGATGTTGGATTTGCCTGCTACGGAGCCGGTGTTGGTAACCTGCACGGTAAAGTCCATGGTGAAGTGATGACCGGCGCGGCTGATGACGGGGTCGCCCACCAGCTCCTGGGTGAAGGTGGTATAGCTCAGGCCAAAGCCGAAAGGATACACCACTTCTTCATTATAGCGCCAATTACCCTGGGAGGCGAACACGCCTGTCTTGGAATCAGCGTTGCCCAGGCCGTACACTATGTCATTGTACCGGGTTTCATAGTAGCGATAGCCCACATAGATGCTTTCCGCTTCCACCACGTAACTGTGGCTGTTCACGCGGGTCACGGAGGTGTCGGCGCTGCCGTCGGTGTTGAAGTTGGTGAACTTGTAATCGCCGAAGTTGACCATGGCAGGGGCGGACAGATTCTTGGCCGCGTAAGTGTCAGGCAGGCCGCCGGAGGGACTTACGTTGCCCACCAGCACGTCCGCCACGCCCAGCATACCGAAGGAGCCAGGATGGGCGATCCACAGAATGGCGTCGATTTTGTCGTTGTTCTGCAGCTCGGCAATTTCGATGGCGTTGACGCAGTTGACCAGCACCACCACTTTGTCAAAGTTTTCGGTGGCCACGCGGATGATTTCCCGCTCGTTGGTGGTCAGTTCCAGAGGTTCGGTATTTCCCTGGCCTTCATATACACCGCCCACGGCATAGTCGCCGTTTTCACTGCTGGGGCGGCCGACGACAACGATCGCCGCGTCATTGTATTCATGCAGGCTGTCCATGAAGGAAGGAGCGTACTTTTCGATGGTTTCCAGGGAAGGATCGTCGAAGTGCTTGGAAATATCGTCGTTGAAGGACTGCATGGAGGGGATGTAGGTGAACCGGCCCCAGCCGCTGAATTCCTTGCTGTATCCCTCATAGGCTTCAAAGGGGACGGGGTTGATCTTCATTTCCGCGCCTTCAAAGTCGTAGTCATCCAGCTTCTTGAAGCTGGGCTTGATGTTGTTGCGCTGCACATTGCGGCGGGCGTTTCTGAAGTCGGTACGGTTCTTGCTGAGCGCGTCCTCCAGGGTGATGATAGAACCCACGATGGGCATGCCCTGACCGGAAGCCAGGATGGGATAGTAGCTCTTCATGCCCAACAGGCTCACGCTGATGCCCTTTTGCAGTGGAAGTACGCCGTTGTTTTTCAGCAGCACGGTGCCGCCAGCGGATAGCTCCCGGCTGAAATCAATGAAGTGCTGAATCGTGGCGTGGGCGTTCAGGGTGCCGTCCTCGTTGCGCAGCTCCTGCGGCGGCGTGAATGCGGTCCACAGGGTGCCTTCCCCGGTGGATACTACCTTCTGGCTGGTGGTGCCCAAGGTTTCATCCACCTGCTGGCGGAACCGTTCCAGCATGACACCCGCAACGGAGGAAACCGCCAACAGCAGCGCCATGATAAATGTGAGTGCCCGGAATAATCCAGTTCTTTTTGCCATATGTACCTTCCCTTCTTCCTGTTACCGGGTAGGGGCATTTTTCGGGTGTTTTTCTTGGCTCTTGACTTGGGGAAAATGAGGTTTTTCAAATAGAAACCGCCCGGACGGGGAGTGTATCGTCGGGGCGGCTGTTATCGCAAGATTTCTGTTTTTTCCGGCTCTTGACCGTCAGACGCGGATAAACGCGAGCTGTCGGCAAGCACCAGTTTGAGCAGCTTGTCGCGGAATGTTTCTGTGCTGCTGTGATTGAAAAATAACTCCGCAACAATGGTCTGCCCGTTCCTCTGGGTCGTGATGATACTGTCGGGGGTCTGTTCTGCCATAGGCGGCTCCTTTCTCCGGGCGCAAAAGAGGGATTTCCCGTAGTTCGGAAAATCCCTCTTGGTTGACGGTTATTCTGTTTTACTGTGCGGGCTGTGCGGCGGCAGCCTGCGCCTTTCTCCTTGCCCGGTATTCCCGCGCTTTCATGCGGTCATACTCCCGCTGCTTTTCAAGGTTTCGCGCCCGGTACTCCCTTGAATACTGCCGGTGGTAGGCGCGGCTCTTTTCCTTTTTGGCTTCTTCGATTTCCTCCCGCATTTGCCGGATTT
>OHAJ01001926.1_pt1 | contig 14767 bp, 18 predicted proteins | sample 1577101 | NCBI WGS metagenome assembly OHAJ01 (sample SAMEA3541531, study PRJEB24748) | human gut metagenome | biome: human gut; feature: human-associated habitat; material: faeces | place: China | collected 2012
TAATTCCTTACTGGCTGTAAGGGATATTAACCATAAATATATTGTAGTAGAAAGGGAAGTATGATAATTTGTGTTTAGTTATCATGCAAGGAGAAGAATGAAAAATAAAATTTGGACATGTCTTATAATTTTGACTATCGCAGCAGTAAATGTATCTTGTAATAGTGAAACGGAATGTAAACACATTGATTCACAGGTGACTTCAAAGGAGGCTCAGAGTAAAGATTTTCAAAGTGAAAATTCCGAGAAAAATGTTGAAGATACGGAGGAATATTCTGGTTCTGACAATCCCATTGATAAATACTTCACCCCTAAACTAAAGTCTTGGGATATTTCAGAGGTGGAACTTAGAGAAAATCGAGAAGCATATAAAAAAGCATGGAAGGCTGAATACAAAAATGTAATGAAATCCCTAAAAAAGAAGTGTGTTTATGCTGAGGACAAAAGAAATATTAATTCGTTAGAGAAAAATATTGAACAGCAAATTAAGGTGGAAAAGAAAGTTCTGAAAACAGAATTGACGGAAGCCTATGAAATAAATCCGGATCCGAGTAAGGTCAAAAATGATTTTTCAAGGATTTCTTTACTGGGGCATGGAACAAGGGAACGTTTGAGTCAGAGTGAAGGAGAGATATATCGGGACGTGTGTGTAACAATTTTAAATATATATTCAGGAGATTATAAATTTAAATTTTATGCGCAAAAAAAATGAAGAATAAAATTATCAAAGGAGTAATAACAGAAATAGATTGGCGTTATATAAAAAACAACGAGTGATAGGTGGTAAAAATGTATAATATCATCAATAGTATGTTTGTAGTTTGAATCGAATAAAAGCAATTCGTGGAAAATATTTTGCTGATGAATTAGCTGAGTTGTGTGACAAGTATGGAAAGTGCCAAATTAATTGCGGGAAATCAAGATAAATTGACAAAATCTGTGTTTATCAATATAATAGACACAGATTTTTCAATGAAAGATTATGTGGAATGGTAAATTCAAGGATATGGATTTGTGAGGAGGCCGTATGCGGCGATGAAAGAGAACACGAAGCAGCTTTCGAGTGAGGAAAAACAATATCGAAAAATGACGGAAGAACCGGTGTGCCGGTTAATTATGAAACTGGGGCTTCCGACGACAATTAGTATGCTGATTACGAATGTTTACAATATGGTAGATACTTGGTTTGTCAGCCGGCTTGGAACAAGTGCGACCGGAGCAGTTGGTATCGTGTTTGGTCTAATGGCAATTATTCAGGCGTTCGGTTTTATGTTTGGACAGGGCGCAGGAACAAATATCAGCAGGGCTTTGGGGGCACATAAAAAGGAGCGGGCACGTGCATTTTCGGCAACAGGATTTTACTTGGCGCTGTTTGCCGGGACAGCCGTTAGTGTGTTTGGTATTCTCAATTTAGATGGTTTGTGCCGGTTACTGGGAAGTACAGAGACAATTTTACCATATGCAAGAATATATGCTTTTTATGTTTTGCTTTCTGCACCGGCGATGGCGACAGGTTGTGTAATGAACAACATTTTGCGCTATGAGGGTTATGCAAGTCTTGCGATGGTTGGTCTGGTATCCGGTGGCGTGTTGAATATGGCTGGGGACGCGTTTTTCATGTTTGGGCTTCACATGGGAGTTCGTGGTGCAGCTTTATCAACTATGATTTCACAGTATATATCTTTTGGCATTTTACTGTATTTTTTGTTGTGCGGTAAGACACAAAGCAGTTTGTCCATTCGGTATTTTACGAAGAAAGCAAGTGTCTTTGGAAGTATTCTTGCGTCCGGTTTTCCGAGTATGGTGCGTCAGGGACTTGCAAGTATTTCTACGATGGTATTGAATGCACAAGCGGCTGTTTATGGAGATGCGGCAATTGCTGCGATGAGTGTTGTGTCGCGAATTTTTATGTTTATTTTCAGTGTGGCACTCGGAATTGGTCAGGGATTTCAACCGGTTTCGTCGTTCAATTATGGAGCAAGAAAATATACGAGGCTGCGCAAGGCGTTTTGGTTTACCTTATTTTTTGGACTGGCTAATATGGTAGTATTTACAGGAGTGGTGTTTGTTTTTCGCAGCGAGATTATCATGCAGTTTTTATCCAATCAGGATGCATATGATATTGCGTATTATGCACTTGTGATTCAATGTGCGTCGCAGGTGGCAGTCCCTTTTAGTGTCTGTGCCAATATGTTGTTCCAATCAATTGGTAAAGCAGGGAGAGCAACGATTTTAGCAACATTTAGAAGCGGTTCAATTTATATTCCGGTTTTGTTAATTCTTGGTACGCTTTTTGGACTACGGGGGATTCAGTGGACTCAGCCGGCTACGGATATTCTGGCATCTGCCATATCAATGCCAATCGCTGTTGTGTTTTTACATAAACTACCTAAGGATGGTTTGGAAGAAGGGGCGAATTAGGAGGGGCGTAAGTTTACTCAAAACTCTGAATCAACCGAAACACCTGCTCAACGGCAGCACTTAAATTTTCTTTTGCATGGTTAAAGTCCATCGCTTCTTTCAGCGTTGTTACCGTGCGCAATATAGGGAAAAATGCGTCGATGCCATGTTGGTTACACAATGTGGCATCTTCTGCGACACATCCGCCAAAAGCAAGAACTTTTTTTTCGTATTTTTTTGCAATTTCTGCTACGCCAATCGGTGCCTTTCCCATTACTGTCTGTCCATCTAATCGTCCCTCACCGGTTATTACAAAATCTGCATTTTTTATAAATGATTCTAACTTGGTTCCTTCAAGAGTAATTTTAACGCCGGATTCTAAAACGGCATTTGTATAAGATAAAAATGCAAATCCAAGTCCTCCGGCTGCTCCGGTACCTGCTTGATTTGGATTGGCGCCGGAATATTTTTCTTTTGTCTTTTTTGCATAATTCATAAGCCATGTATCCATTTTGGGAATCATCGTTTGTGTTGCACCCTTTTGTGGACCAAAAACAGCACTGCATCCATTAGCGCCACACAGCGGATTTGTTACATCGCATGCAATTCTAAATTTACATTCTTTCAGTTCTGGCATAACATGCTCATCGGTTATCGTTTCTATTAAGGCTAGTCCGTTTGCTCCGTATGGAACTTGTTTTCCATCGGCATCTAAAAAGCTGTAGCCGAGAGCCTCGAGCATACCGATTCCCCCGTCGTTGGTCGCACTTCCCCCGATACCAACAATAAATTTGCGGCATCCCTTTTTTATCGCATCTCTTATCAGCTCCCCAACGCCATATGTTGTCGTGTGAAGTGGATTTTTATCGGATTCGTTTACCAACGTGATTCCTGCGGCTGCGGACATTTCAATAATTGCCGTATTGCTTTCTGCAATTCTGCCATAAGAAGCCTCTATCATGGAGCCAAGCGGTCCTGTGACATTGACTTTTTCGATTGTTCCGTTCATTCCAAGGGTAAGGGCTTCTACAGTTCCCTCTCCGCCATCTGCCAAAGGGCAGACAGTTACCTCTGCATCGCGAAATACGCGGTGTATTCCTTCCGAAACGGCATTTCCTGCCTCTAAAGAACTTAAACTGCCTTTCATAGAATCCATGGCAACGACAACTTTCATACGATGGCCTCCAATGTGTTTTTGTGATGTAAATTTATTATAACACACTAAAAATATGTGTAAACCATGGAAGTTTTTGCTGCTTTAGATTTGCGCATAGAAAAGGGGAATGGTATAATAAATAACAAAAATTGGGGAGGTTTTACATGAAAAAGTATGTGTTAGCACTGGACCAGGGAACGACAAGTTCACGCTGTATTTTGTTTGACAAGCAGGGAAATATCTGCAGCATGGCACAGAAAGAGTTTGAACAGATTTATCCTTATGCGGGATGGGTGGAGCATGACCCTATGGAAATCTGGGCATCACAGTTATCTGTTGCGACAGAGGCGATGAGTAAAATTGGTGTGACCGGCGAAAATATAGCGGGGATTGGTATCACGAATCAAAGAGAAACGACGATTGTTTGGGACCGGCATACAGGACAGCCTATTTACAATGCGATTGTGTGGCAGTGCCGAAGAACAGCAGATGACATTGAAAAACTGGTGAAAGATGGTCTGGCCGATTATGTACGAAAGACGACGGGACTGATTCCGGATGCTTATTTTTCTGCATCGAAAATTGCGTGGATATTGGATCATGTTACAGGAGCGAGGGAGAAGGCAGAAGCAGGTGATTTGCTTTTTGGGACGGTGGATACCTGGCTGATTTGGAATTTGACGAAGGGTGCTGTTCATGTAACTGATTACACAAATGCGTCCAGAACGATGATGTTTGATATTCATAATTTGCGTTGGGATGACAATATTTTAGATTATTTTCATATTCCAAAATCTATGCTTCCGGAGGTTCGGCCATCCAGCTGTGTTTATGGATGCACGGATTTGAGTCTGCTCGGCGGGAAAATTCCGATTGCCGGGGCAGCAGGAGACCAGCAGGCGGCTTTGTTTGGACAGTGCTGTTTTATGCCGGGGGAAGTGAAAAATACTTATGGAACCGGCTGCTTTTTGTTGATGAATACGGGAGAAAAAGCAGTAAATTCAAAAAATGGCTTGCTTACTACGATTGCAGCAAGTTTTGAAAATAAGATTCAATATGCGCTGGAGGGTAGTATTTTTGTGGCTGGCGCAGGTGTGCAGTGGCTGCGTGATGAGATGGAGTTAGTGAAAGATGCTGCTCAGACAGAGGCATTTGCCAATGCGGTGGAAGATACGAATGGTGTCTATGTGGTTCCTGCGTTTACCGGATTGGGTGCCCCGTATTGGAATCCATACGCAAGAGGAACAGTTGCAGGGTTGACAAGAGGCTGTAAAAAGGAGCATTTTGTGCGTGCTATCCTAGAAGCGATGGCATATCAGACTTACGATATTTTGAAAATTATGGAGCAGGAATCCGGTGTTGATATTGTCAGTCTTAAAGTCGATGGCGGGGCATCGAATAATAATTTTCTAATGCAGTTCCAATCCGATGTACTAGGTGTTGATGTGCTTCGACCGGAGTGTGTAGAGACAACCGCACTGGGAGCTGCTTATCTGGCGGGACTTGCCGTAGGTTACTGGGACGATGTGGACGATATCCGTAAAAACTGGGCACTATCTAAAACGTTTGTGGCAGATATGCCGGAAGAATTGCGAAATGAAAAATTAGCCGGGTGGAAGCGTGCCGTACGCTGTGCGCTTGCCTGGGCGGAGGAGTAGAATTGGAAAGGAGATTAAATAGAGCAAAGAAACAAGGTGGAACGAAATGCAAAATCTGTTATTAGAATTTTTTTGTGGGCGATATTTATGATTAGTTGACCTGATTTTGAAAAATAGCAAATCAAGTCAACTGTTTTATAGATAAAAGTTGACTTAAAGGTCGCTTTTTATCAAATAGGTCATCAAAAATGACCAAGGTGAATGACTGTATTTAAGATAATCCAAATTTAGGTCAACAAATATATTGTAAAAGTTGACTTAATTAGAAAAAAAGTGGAAATAGGTCAAAGGAAGGCAGGATTTTGGTTGACCGCAAGAGAAGCTTTTGCGAGTTAGGTCAATGGGGGGGTATGTATGGATAGGTGTACGGAATATAGTACAATGAGAGGCGCTATAATCTTGTTGACAGTAAGGAGATAATCTTAAGAACATACAAGAGAAGGGAGAGTTTCATATGACATTTTTATTATTGATATTTGGTTTTATTTTGATTGAAATGCCGATTGTGGCATTTCTAAGTGTAGTAAATGATGTTCATCAACCACTTCCAATTTTAATTATGGCACTTATTTGTACGGTAATTGATGTGTTTATAATTACAAACCGAATTACATTCCATAAAGCCAATGGAGGTAATGAGGAACGCATGAGAAAAATTCGAAAGCTGTAAAAATTACTGCGATAATTATAGCGGTGTGTCTTCTTCCGGGAACTTGGTTTGTATCGGAAGAGGGCTATAAGGCGAACCGAAAAAAAGGTTCATCTTATGATTATAATTATTCGGGTTCTCATTCATCATATGATTCGAGAATTTTTGGCAGTTCAAGAGGCAAGAGTAGTTCATCGAGTTCATCGGATCAGCATGACGACGCCGATTCGGATGATACCAGTTCGTCTGATAGTGACCGTACAAGCTACTATCCAACGCAAAAACCGCAAGTAAATCAAAAGATAACAAATGGTGTTGAGGATTACGATGATCCGGATGATTATGCTTCTGATTATGCAGAAGAATTTGCATATGACGAATTTGGGGATGATGAAAGTGAAGAGGCATATGATTATGGGTACGAGGAAGCTTATGACTACTGGATGGATGAGAGAGGAGATGATGAAAGTGATTGAATTGTATTACTTTAATCAGAATGTAATAGAAAGATGACACGATTCGTGTCGCATATGTGACAGAGCGTTTCTTGCTATTTTTCAACAGATAGGTTGTGGCTTACATTGCCGAAAGCAGATATAGTGGAATCAATAAAATAAGCTGCAAAAGGAGAATGAGAATGAAGATTCGGTTATTTCGCTTTATATTCCGACAGACGATAATCGTGCGATAATACACAAATGAACGTGGAAATTTGGGGAAATGCTAAAGTGAATGGTGTAATTTGCGGAGATGTGCGGGCAGAGAAAAATCTTACTTGCAGTAAGGTAAATGGAAATATGCCTATTGTTGAGGTGCTTGTTAATGGAGAAATTGAAGTTATTGAGATAATGAAAGAATTAAATGTAAATATATAAGTGGGAGAAATGTTTGCAAAATTGAGGGGGTTGTTGTATAAAAATGATAAGTGATTCATTTGATATGGAAAGTGAAGCTATAATAACACCATCGTCTTTTTTTGGAGAAAAGGGGAAAATCTGCGATATTGCAATAGCAACATTTTCAAGAGAGATATTTCCAGCTGTTTTGAAACTTTTTGAAAATGAAAAGATTGGTGAGATGAAAGCAGCTAATAGAATAAAGCCTGTTTATCTATTGGACGTAAATAATCTAAAGAGACAACAAAGGGGAAATATGTTATTCCATACGAAGCATATCGAGATGAGGGAATGTCTTACCATTATGCATCTCCGAAAGATTATATACAAATTAAAAATGCGGAGGTTATCGAAAATATTTTTAAAACATTAGAGCTGCCGTATGTAATGGGAAAAGTATGGACTACAGATGCGATATACAGAGAAACCCGTAACCTTGTTGAAAAAAGAAAATCGGAGGGCTGTATTGCACTTTGCCTTACAATGTGGTGCGTTATTGTTGAAAGGTGGTGCTTATTATGGCAACAAAAACAGCAAATGTAACAGCAAGAATTCAACCGGATATCAAAGAATCGGCAGAAGCCATTTTAGAAAAGTTAGGTATACCTGTTTCTGTCTTTATTGACATGACCTATAGACAAGTAATTGCAAACAACGGAATTCCTTTCGCTTTAAATCTTCCTAAAACAATTGAAACAAGAGATGAATTATCAGACGCTCAATTTAATTCAATGATGGAAAAAGGACTTTTACAGGCAAAAGCAAATGAATCAAAACCTGCCAAAGAAGTATTTGCGAATTTAAGAAAGAGGATTTAACATGCCACAGCCTTATGAAGGACGTTCTTCAAACGTCCTGTCGCAAAGGAACATAGTAACCTAGAAAATATATTGCACAGAAATCCATTCCGAGTTTCTGTGTTTTTTCGACTCTTTGTAAAAAGAAAACCGTTGGTGCAGAACTTAAAAAGTTTCAAACCAACGGCTTTTAGCGTTCCCAAGAGGTTTCGAACCTCCGACCTACCGCTTAGGAGAACTTTGATACGAGTTTTTTGGTAGTTGTATTAGCAAAGGAGCAATATATTAGCAAGGCGAATATACGTGTGAGTATACCGACAAACTTATTGATATTTTTTGTTGTTTGGTATACACTATGTATATACCAAATGTAAGGAGGAATCTATATGCAGGCACAAGTGAAGGAATGGGGAAATAGTCAAGGGATTCGTTTATCCAAAGAAGTGTTGAAAAGTGCGGGAATCAAATTAAATGAATTCTTGGATGTTGAGGTATCAGATGGGGTGATTACTTTGGCAAGACAATTTCGGCATAAAACGTTGGAAGACAGAGCTGCTGAATACGATGGAAAGTTAATGCTTGACGGCGAATATGATTGGGGCGAACCGGTTGGAAGAGAGGTGTGGTAATGGCGTCTTTACACCAAGGAGATATTCTTAAGGTTGAAAAAATAAAACATCCTGTATTGGTGGTTAGCAAAGATTTTTTTAATACAAGCGGTGAAATAATTGGATGTCCGATTATTAAAAATTCGACTGCGGGTCCACTTCATATATGGATGTCTACAGAAGAAAATGAAGGCTATATACAGTGTGAAAAACTGGCGTTGTTAGATATGTCATTTCGCGGTTACAAAAAAGTGGACAGATTGCCAATTTCAGAGATGGTTAATATATCGGATGCTATTCAAGGTATCTTTGAATATGTTTAGGAAATAAAAGTAAATTCCATGTGTGTTTTGAGCATGCGGATATTTTTTGACTGTTATGCTTATCTTGCAAAAATGGCAAAATAGAGCTGATTAATCCGCTCGTTTTGCCATTTATTTATAAATGAGAGATTTGTATAATAAAACTATCATTTAGGGACGCAAACACATACAAATCCTTATAAAACGGATTTAGACTTAATTCTTCGCTCCTTTTTAGCAAAATTTTATTCAAATGATAATGAAAAACTTGACATTTTGTAGTGTGATGTGATGTACTAGAAATAGAAGGAAGGTGCTTCTATGAATGAATCAGTTGAATGTTTAGGGGGAGAATCGAGTGGTTGTTTTGCAGAATCAATAGAAGATGCGTTGGATGTTGCGGATAGAATGGCAGAAGAAACAACCGAAAGGTATACACATGAAGAATACCGCGACTTTATTTCTGAATCGGATGCAGAAATGGACTATCGAGCAGAGGAGGCAGTAAAAGCCGCGCTTCATAGGGCAAAGGTTTGTAAGAAACCAATTGCACGTTATGATATGGATACAAAAAGAGCATATATAGAATATCCAAATGGAGAAAGAAAATATGTTGAATAGAAAGCCATGCTAGTTCAAGTGCTCGTTCCTCGCACTTGACCCACGGGCATGCGCCCTATAGAGAAGAGAAGTCATAACACCAAATTCAAGCAAGCTTGAATGGTGTTAGACTTCTCTTCTCTGCATGGCTTTTTGACTTTGCGAGTACTCCCAGTAGGAATCGAACCTACAACTGCCCCTTAGGAGGGGGCTGTTATATCCATTTAACTATGAGAGCAAAATCCGGCTTATGCAGCATAAGCCGGAGATTTTTATTTTATCCGGTAATTACAGATATTTTTTCAAAACATCGACTTTATCTAATCTCTCCCAAGGAAGGTCTAAGTCGCTGCGGCCGAAGTGGCCATAGGCAGCAGTCTGGGAATAGATTGGTTTTCTGAGGTCGAGCATCTGGATGATGCCGGCCGGACGCAAATCGAAGTTCTCGGCAATGATGTCGACTAATTTGCTTTCCGGTAATTTGCCGGTGCCAAATGTGTCAATGCGTACGGAAGTTGGTGAAGCAACACCGATTGCGTAGGACAACTGGATTTCTGCACGGTCACACAGACCGGCAGCTACAATATTTTTGGCAACGTAGCGGGCTGCGTATGCAGCCGAGCGGTCAACTTTTGTCGGGTCCTTTCCGGAGAAAGCGCCGCCGCCGTGGCGTGCCCAGCCACCGTAAGTATCGACAATGATTTTACGACCGGTTAAACCGCTGTCGCCGTTTGGTCCGCCGATTACAAAACGACCGGTTGGGTTAATATAGAATTTTGTATCTTTGTCAATTAATTCCGCAGGGAGAACAGCATCTACGACATATTTGCGGATGTCTTTCTGAATCTGTTCCCAGGAAACATCTTCGCTGTGCTGCGATGAAACAACAACAGCATCCAAACGCAGTGGAGTTCCATTTTCGTCGTATTCTACCGTGACCTGTGATTTGCCGTCCGGGCGCAGGTAGGAAAGCGTTCCGTCTTTGCGGACTTTGGAAAGCTGGCGGGACAATTTGTGAGCCAGATAAATTGGATATGGCATATAGTCATCGTCGGTTTCGTTTGTTGCGTAACCAAACATCATACCCTGGTCGCCGGCACCTTCCGATTCAATTTCGGAGTCCGTCAGCTTCGCTTCCAATGCTTTGTCGACGCCCATTGCGATGTCGGAAGACTGTTTGTCCAGTGCAATTTTAACCTGGCAGGTTTTTCCGTCAAAGCCCTTTGCAACATCGTCATAGCCAATTTTACAGATTGTATCGCGAACGATTGCTTCAATGTCAACCGTTGCATTGGATGTAATTTCACCCATAACTAAAACCAAATCAGTAGTGATTGCAGTTTCGCAGGCAACACGGCTCATCGGGTCCTGTGCGAGCATAGCATCCAAGATGGCATCGGAAATCTGATCACAGATTTTGTCCGGATGTCCCTCGGTTACCGATTCAGAAGTAAAAAGTATCTTACCCATGGTTTCCTCCATTCAAATTCATACGTAAATAACATTCTTATTCTACTATAACAGTAAAATATCGTCAAGTTGGAAAAAATGATAAAAAATGATAAAGTTTTACACATTTTTATTTTTTTATGTTATGATAGAAACAGACGGTAAAATAAAGAATAAAAAGTGATAAAGAGGAGAACTATGGCAATTCACATTTTTGTCATTTGCCTTGTTGTTTTGGGGCTTCAGAATATTATTTCCATAACCATTCATAAGAAGCGTTTTTCCAAACAGGTGGATGAATTACAGAAGCAGCTGGATGAAAAAAAAGAAGAATCTGAACTTGTCATGAGGGAAATGCTAAGCAATATTACACATGATTTAAAAACACCCTTAACGGCGATACGCGGGTATGCCCAGGGAATATTAGATGGAGTGGCGGCAACCCCTGACCGTATGAACAAGTATATCAGTACCATAAGAAATAAAGCAGATGACATGGCAAATCTGGTAAATGAGTTGTCGTTGTTTGCTCAAATTTATAATAAAGAAATTGAATATAAAAAAGGAGGTGTCGAAATTGATGAATACATCAGCCGGTGTATGAGCAATTTGTCGCTTGACTTGGAAACCAGAAAGATTGATTTTTTATATCGAAATGATGTGGAAAAGGGAACGTGCCTTTATATTGATGAGGAAAAGATAAAACGAGTTTTTTATAATGTAATTGGAAATGCATACAAATACATTGATAAAGATTTGGGAATGATATTTCTTCATATTGAGGATGCCGGGAAAATGGTCTGGGTTCGGATTACTGATAATGGTTCGGGAATCGAGAAAGATGAACTACCGCTGATTTTTGAACGTTTTTACCGAACCGACAGTTCCAGAAATTCAAAAACCGGAGGAACCGGACTTGGTCTTGCGATTGCAAAAAAGATAATTGAAGACCATGGCGGACAGATTTATGCGGAAAGCGAAAAGGGGAAAGGGACGAAAATTTCTTTTTCTTTGCCAAAGAAAGTAGACGAAAAGAAAAAAATATGATAGCATAGGATTAGTAGAATGGAGGGCCAGTATGAAGAAAATACTTATTGTTGAAGATGAATTACCAATTGCTGAGTTGGAAAAAGACTATTTGGAGCTTAGTGATTTTGAGGTTACGATTGAGACCGACGGCATTGAGGGCGAAGCAAAAGCAATGAGCGGAGAGTATGATTTGCTGATTCTTGATGTAATGCTTCCGGGACAGGACGGATTCGAAATTTGCCGCAAATACAGAGAAAAGTATTTGGCACCTGTCATTGTTGTTTCGGCAAAAAAGGAAGATATTGATAAAATCCATGGATTAGGACTTGGTGCAGATGATTATATGACAAAACCATTCAGTCCAAGTGAATTGGTGGCACGTGTGAAAGCACATATAAACCGTTATGAGTCTTTGACGGAGAAATCATCTGAGAAGACAGCAAAGAATGAGACGATTGAGGTTGGTGATTTAAAGATTGACCGTACCGCCCGTCGTGTATTTGTTCGTGGTGAAGAGAAGAATTTAACTTCCAAGGAATTTGATTTGCTGTACTTTTTAGCGAAAAATCCAAATCATGTATTCCCGAAAGAAGAACTGTTCCAGCGAATCTGGGATGTTGGACCAATTGGGGAAAATGGCATGGTTGGCGATATTGCCACAGTTACCGTGCATATCAAAAAAATTCGTGAAAAAATTGAGCAGGATACATCCAATCCGGAGTATATTGAGACCATCTGGGGTGTTGGATACCGGTTCCGCGCCAATTAATTTCGGGGATAAAAAATTAAAAATCGAAGATACTAAGGTAGCAGGCCGTATGGTCTGCTGCTTTTTATATTTACGGGAGGTGCGGCATGAAAACAAGACATTTCATTTTAATTGGTCTTACGATTTTGTTGTGGTTTTCTTTTCGTTTTCTGCTTCCGCTGACGCTTCCCTTTGTACTTGCCTATTTTTTTGCGAAATTGGTATCGCCAATGATACAATTTCTGGTAAATAAGTTAAAATGGAGACGGAAAGTCAGTATTTTTTTAGTTGTTTTTTTAACGCTGTTGATATTAGGTGGATTTAGTGTTTATATCATTACATTAGTTATTAGTCAGGGAATGATGCTGCTGCAGAAAATACCGGTTTATGGGCAGATTTGTGGAAGAATGCTTGAAAAAATGTGCAGTCACTGCGACCGGATGCTGGAGCTTGCGGATGGAAGCAGTTTTGATTATTTAGAGGGTCAGGCAGCAGGGCTTTATCAGAAAATTGGCACGGATTTACTTCCTAAATTGTCCGGGTGTGCCATTTTTCTCGTAAAAAAGGGAATTGGAGCCATTAGTTCTCTGTTTATTTTCTTTTTGTCGGTGCTTTTAATTTTGCTGGATGACAAAATGCCTGCGGTGCGTGGGAGGCTACGCCCGTTTGTGCAAAAACTGCGTGGTGCCGGACTTGCTTATCTCAAAGCGCAGTCACTGTTGTTATTCATTATTGCGGCACTTTTGGCACTTGGTTTTTATTTCATGGGAAATGATTATGCGATACTTCTTGCGATTGGAATTGCTTTACTGGATGCATTTCCGGTACTTGGGAGCGGTATGGTATTGATTCCATGGGCGGTATTAAGTGTCATTGGCGGACGATATTATGATGCAGCAATTGTTACAACTCTTTTTTGCGTGGTTACATTTTTGAGAGAAATTTTAGAACCGAGACTGATTGGAAAAGAAGTGGGGATTAAACCATTGTATCTGATTATTTCCGTGTACGCCGGAATCGAATTATTTGGCATCGGTGGTGTGATTTTGGGGCCGGTTTCTCTAACCATTTTGAAAGCGGTACGCGAAGAACTCATCGAGCGGGAACGAACCTAGCGGGAAATCCAGCGGCTCATACCGGAGCCATGGTCTGAAAATGGACGTGTGTGAAAACCTAGTTTTTCGTAAAAAGGTTCTTTGTTCAATGCGGACATGAGGTTTACCATAATGGTCTCTCCCTCATCCACCTGACTTTCCAGCCAGGAAAGAACATCCGGCGTACCCAGTTCCGTGGGGATTTCTCCCGCCACGGTCTGTATCTGCTCGTTTATAAGTTGGCGGGCATCCAAGGTAGGCACGCTTTCCTTAAACACGACCGTTACCAATGACAGGCCAAAGCGGGAAACGGAGCGGATCTCTTCCACGTTCATGATATTACTCATCGCTATCTCGATAGGCATGGTGATCAATTGCTCTACCTCTTGCGGGGCCAAGGTTGGCGATACCGTCACGATTTGCACTTGATTGTTCGTTATATCCGGTACGGCATCTATCGGTAAAGTCATCATGGCATAGATTCCCCCCAGAAGCAGAAACAAGGTTGTCAACCCAACGAATAGTTTCTTCTGAATAGAAAAATGGACAATCGCTTTAAACATCACTTCATTTATTTAATAGAATAGTTACAAAAATAAAAGGTAAGCGTTTGCCTGCCCGACATAAAATAATGAAGTGACCGAAATCAAGGTTGAAGTATCGGTATGAGGAGTTGGAGCATATCAATAGAAAAAGGCTTCACATGCCCTCTATGACACATGAAGCCCCTTTTGTTATCCTATATAAATAATAAGAATCGTTGCCGTTAAAAGCGGATCAGCACTTAATGCTCAACTGTCGCAACACCTCACGGATCTTCTCATACGTGACGATACGTGTAGGAACCAAAGGCAAACGAAGCTTATTCTCGATAAAGCCCATCATATTTAACATACTCTTCGCTCCGGCAGGATTTCCATCCACGAACAACAGGCTGAACAGCTCCGTGAAGCTGTGATGGATCGTACGTGCGCTATCATAATCACCCGCCAAGGCCAGACGTACCATACGGCTAAACTCACGAGGGAAGGCGTTACCGATCACGGAGATCACTCCCACCGCACCTAATGTCATTAAAGGGAAAGTAATACCATCGTCACCGGAGATCACGTTGAAACGGGCCGGCTTATTCTTGATGATATCATCCATCTGGGTGATATTGCCGGAAGCCTCTTTCACGGCGATCACGTTATCGAACTCACGGGCGATGCGAAGCGTAGTCTCAGCCGTCATGTTCACGCCCGTACGCCCCGGTACGTTATAGAGTACGATCGGTAAATGGGTAGCGTTGGCGATCGCCTTGTAATGCTGGTAAATCCCTTCTTGGGAAGGCTTATTATAATAAGGTACGACCGAGAGGATAGCGTCGATACCCTCAAAA